>Ga0222718_10000087_pt1 | contig 86913 bp, 127 predicted proteins | sample C33_27DmetaG_FD_165045 | JGI IMG/M metagenome (GOLD analysis project Ga0222718, IMG submission 165045) | Estuarine water microbial communities from San Francisco Bay, California, United States - C33_27D | ecosystem: Environmental > Aquatic > Marine > Unclassified | place: USA: California...
CTTTCGGGTTCTGGTGATAAAGATTTCCATCAAGCTCCAATGACTGAAGTGTTAGATGAAGATGAGATCGTTGCAAAATATGGCAGAGGTGCAATGTTTGCGGCTGGTTTGATTGTTGATACACGCAAAGGATTTGATAACTTGTGGGAAGCAACAAGTATTGCTCAAATGCCACCAGAATATGCTGGAGAAGTTTCTGATTTACGTGCAGAATGGATTCGTAGGTTTCAGAAGTTTGCAGACAATTATTTCAGTGGAGACACAAAAGAAGCAGAATATTGCTTGAAAGATGTGTTCTTGCTTCATAAGTGGACTAAGATACAGCAGAACTTAAATCCTATCGACTTTAATACACAATTAGAAACTAAAAAGTATACCGATATCGATACTATGGGCGCTGTTGCATGTCAAGGTGGTGCTTGTGAGATCACTTTTTAATTATTCTAAATACACAAGAATAATTAAGGAGAATACTTTTGAAAACATTAGGCTGCAATGAATGTGCTGGTGAATTTTCGATTGAAACACTAAACAGCGAAGAAGTTCGTTTTTGTCCTGTCTGTGGAGAGGCTCTTGAAGACTTTATAAATATAGAGGAAGAGCTTGACATAGATGAGGATGAATGGTTAGAAGAGTAGGTGGAATTGATTATAGTTTAACATGCCCAGCGGTATGTATTTACGAAGGCGAGAAAGAAGATTTTGATTTTGAAAATTGTCAAATTTTCTTTCTTGCCAACCAAAAAAAATATGAGGATTTTCAGTATAGGAATATTGAGGGTTCTCAACAAATAAAAAAATACAAATTGCCAGAAGAAAGATACGACTTTATATCGGATTGGGCAATGGACATTTTAATTTCTCACAATATAGAAGACATAGCAATAGAAGATTATAGCTACGGATCTCAGGGAAAAGTTTTTCATATTGCAGAAAATACTGGTTTATTGAAATGGAAGATGTGGAATGCTGATATGAATTATAGTTTACTGGCCCCGACAGTAATAAAAAAGTTTGCAACTGGTAAAGGTAATGCAAACAAAGAAAAGATGTACGAATCATTTTTGATAGAGACATCTAGAAATCTCAACGAAGAATTAGAAATAAAATCAGAAAAGATAGGAAATCCTGTCTCTGATATTGTAGATTCGTTCTACATTTGTAAAATGGCACTTGATATATAAAGGAGATAATTTTGTCAAGAGATATAATTGAAAAAGAAGATCGTATAGCAATGAATGAGTGGCTGAAGAAAAATAAGGTTTCTGTATGCCCTCCATATTTAAAGACGGATGATGAATTGATAGTCATGAAACATCCCAGAAAAAAGAAAAAGAGCTCTTGACATCTGACATCACATTTGGTATATTAAATTGTAACAAAGAGAAAGATGATTCGCTATGACACAGACTGATACAGAATTTATGACAGAAATGAACTACTTCGATACATATGGTAACGGTTGTGGATTTGAGACACGGTGGTCTATATATGGCGAAAATATTCAAATGGGTAATGAACATCCTTTCAAAACTCCTATGGTAATTCAAAACAAATGTGATGTGTGGGGATATGATGCCTCTGCAATATGCACTGGTAAAACTTGGGGGGATATATGGCAGGCATGTGATACTGTCATACGCAATTCATATGATAACGAAGGAAACCAAGACCATCATATCTTTATTGAAGATTTAGAATCTGTTGGTGATGGTGTTTGGGATTTGGTGACTGGTTCATGAATATTTTTCGACTTAATGATGACCCTGTAATCGCAGCAAGAGAGCAATGCGACAAACATGTAGTCAAAATGATCGTAGAGAGTGGCCAAATGCTCTCTACAACACATCGTATACATGATGGGCGGTTGACTAAACGGCCGTCTAAATCTGGTAAGACGATGGTGAAATATTATGTACATCCACAAGAAGATATGGAAGATATTTTATACAAGGCTGTGCATTTTAACCATCCGTCCACTGTGTGGACAGGCGAATCAAAACAAAATTATATGTGGCACTTCAGACATTTTGTAGAATTATGCCATGAGTATTCTTATCGATATGGAAAAGTACATGAAACAGAAAAACTTATTCCATATCTCGCAACTCCACCTAAGAATGTAACTACATGGGAAGAAACTCCATTTAAATTGGCCATGAAGTCAAATCCAGAATGTATGTTTCCAGAAGATCCAGTCAAGTCTTACAGATTATTCTACCAGACAAAACAAGATCGTTTCAAGATGGTGTGGAGCAAACGACAAATTCCAGAGTGGTTTCAAAAAAGTTATTGACAAACCTTTGCGAATGTGTTATAAGTAATAATGTAAACAATATAGAGATAAAACTATGATCTTGATAGACCTAAGTCAAGTTATTATATCGAACCTAATGACCCAAGTGGGCCCTAAAACGGATGAAATCGATGAAGGCTTGATTCGACACATGATACTTAATAGTATTTTGAAAGTCAAAAAGAAGCATGCAGCAGAGTATGGAAATATTGTAATCTGTTGTGATAATAAAAACTACTGGAGAAAGGATGTATATCCTTACTACAAATTTTCACGAAAGAAAGAGCGTGAATCTTCTGGTATTGATTGGAGTCTCATCTTCAATACAATGAATGAAATGAAATCTGATCTGCGTGAAACGTTTCCTTATAAGATTATCGAAACAGAACGTGCAGAGGCTGATGATATCATTGCTACATTGACACAAACCTATGCACCCTTTGAAAAAATCCTTATCATGTCTAGTGATAAAGACTTCAAGCAGCTGCAGAAGTATCCTAATGTTTTTCAGTATAGTCCTATACAAAAGAAATTTCTAGTAGAAAAGAATCCTCAGAAGTATCTGCGTGAACATATTATTCGTGGAGATAAATCAGATGGTGTTCCCAATTTCTTGAGCGATGATGAAGTGTTTGTAGAAAATCGCAGACAAAAACCCATCACCAAAAAGAATATTACTGAATGGCTAGACCTGTCTAGAAATCCCGAAGATTTTTGTGATGCAAATATGCTAAAACGATGGAAGCGTAATGAGTCTCTTGTAGACTTAACTAAAGTTCCCGATGAAATTAGAAGTAACATTCTAGAACAATTTGAAAACGATCCAAAAGGAGATATGAAGAAAGTATTTGACTATTTTATAAAGAATCGTATGATGTTATTGATGGAAGAAATCGATGCATTCAAGGAACAGAAATATAAATCTTATCATGATTTAGATGTAATGAGGACAGCATGAAAGAAAAGAATAGGAACTACAAGTGTTATTCCAAAGTAACTCCAATCGTTTTTCGTGACCATTGTTATGGTTTCGAAGTGAAAGTAACCGAAGTCAACAGTGTTTGGTCACAAGACGGCCGATCAGTGATTTCTAAAAAGTTCTTTGTTGACGAAACAAAGGCAACTGAATACGCAGATAGCGTTAGAGTGTAATAGGTTGGCCGCGTGATGGAATGGGAGACATAACAGACTTAAAATCTGTGGCCTTAATGGCGTGGCGGTTCGAGTCCGCCCGCGGCTACCATGCGCCTGTAGTTCAACGGTAGAACCTGCCGCTCATAACGGTTATGTTGTCAGTTCGAATCTGGCCGGGCGTACCATTTTATAAGTGAAGATATGAAAAATACACCATATAATAATGATAACTATGCTGAGATGTATGATAAAAGATATTTACATGCACCAAGCACTAAGCAGATCATTAATTATGAATTGGAAATCTTAGAAGAATTTATGGTGAATAAATCTTCTTGGATGGATGTTGCATGTGGAACTGGATATGAACTAAGAAATGCATCTGGAAATATTTCTAGATATGGATTAGATCAATCTTCAAAGATGATAGACGTTGCACTAAAAAGAAATGGCCACAAAGTAGATTTTACAATTGACAATTTACTAAGCCATGTAGTAGAACGTAACTATGATTTAGTGACAAATTTTTGGTATGGGTATATCCACCAATCTTCTTTAGAAGAGGTAGAAATATTTTTCAAAAAAATGGTTGAAATGACAAAAGATGGGGGAGATATATTTGTAGCGATCTGCAATCCTTGGGGAATATTCAGTAATTATGAATATAAATGGGATTCGATTTATAATAATAATGACATGACACTTGATGCGATTGTTTGGTCTTCTAAAATAAAAGATACCACACATGAATATAAGCATTGTCATGCTCCCCATCCACAATTAATATGTAACTGGATATCTCCACATTTTGAAGAAACTATACGAGTGGACTATCCCACTGAACCGAAAAGATTCGGATTTTTATTTAAACAAAAAAGGTGAAGAAGATGAAAAACTATATTATTGCCACAGCGCTGGCGACATTCGCAACACAAGCAATTGCAGCAGAGTATGCAACAATTACTAATGTTTCTCCTAATTATCGACAAGAAACTATTAACACACCAATTCAACGATGTGATATTGTAGATGTTCCAGTCTATGGAAATGTTGGTGGTGGCAATGGTGCCAGTTCTAGTGATATTCTTGGTGGAATGATTATTGGTGGATTGCTTGGTGGAACCGCATCTGGAAAAGATAGTGGTGCAGCTGCAGGAGCAGTTATTGGTGGATTGATTGCAAATGATAATGCAAATCGTCCAAAACAGGGAATTGTTGGGTACAAGCAACAGCAACAATGTACTACTGAATATCAGTCAACAATTACTAATGTAGTTAAGAACTACACCATTCGGTATGATTGGAATGGTATTGTTGGAAAAAGCTACACATATAACAAATACAATGTAGGTGATAGAATTCCAGTAACTATTACAATTAATGCCAATTAGGCCCTTGACATTTCGCTTCGAATCGATTATATTATATATGTAATCAAGAGAAAAGGAATCATATTATGAACACTCAAATCGAAACCCTTTTAGAAAACATCAAACAAGACTATTTCAATTGGACTAGTCGAAACGGCACTAAAGAATTGTCTGAACATAACTATACTATGATCGAACAATTCAATGACGGATTGTCTGTTAATGTTGGTAACAAATACATCAAAGTTATTTCCAATAATTCTGTTTGGGGATTTGTTGTCAATACTGAAAATGACAAAAAATTCAAAAATGGTGATATTCTAAAAGCAGCTGGTTGGAATGCTCCAGCTCGGAATGCTGCTCGGGGAAATGTTTTTGAAGATTACAGTATTGCATGGACAGGGCCTCATTATTTGAAATAGGCCCTTGACATTTCACTGCGAATCGTTTATAGTATAGGAGTAATAAGAAAGAAAATAATGATAGCTCAAAAAAATAAAACAATATTAGTTGACTGTGACGGCGTACTCCTTGATTGGGAGTACGCCTTTGACTGTTGGATGCACCGGCATGGATATAGTGTCGAAGTTGAAGACGAATACAAAATGAATATCAAGTACGGACTTGAGAAATCTGAAGCCAAACGGTTGGTGCGGATGTTCAATGAATCTGCTTGGATTCGGAAATTGCCTCCCCTTCGGGATGCGATCAAATATGTGAAAAAACTTCATGAAGAACATGGATATATTTTCCATGCGATTACTAGTTTAAGTAACGATCAATATTCACAACACTTACGGACTAAAAACCTTCGGGAATTGTTCGGTGATAGTGTCTTTGAACGGTATGTTTACCTTGACACTGGTGCTGACAAAGATGAAGCTTTGTTAGAGTATTCTGGTTGTGGATGTTATTGGGTAGAAGATAAACCTGAGAACGCAGACCTTGGTTTGCGGATGGGTTTAGAGAGTCTTCTGGTTGCTCATGGACACAATGCTTACTATTCTGGCGATGCAATTCGGGTTCAAAACTGGAAAGAAATCTATGAGTTGATTACTGATTAAGCATTATCTCCATTTCCATTAAATAAGAATCTATATTTGGTGCTGGCAGGAGCATTTCCATTATATAGATTTTCTGCTACAGTAGCGTCAGCAGCAGTATTTAAAATGTGAATTGCATCATATTTAGCCCGACCATTATCATCGGCATTGCCTACACTCCCATGCAGATACCATAGATTAGTTTTTAAACCAATACCTTGTCTGTTAGGAGATCCAGTTCTACTAAGAATATCTCCAAAAGTACCACCTTGAGAAGTTATCCATTGGCCTATTACATTTGAAGAAACACTATATGAAACCACATAATGATACCAAGCTTCATTATTTGCCCCGCCAGTAAACACTGTTGAATTTACCATATTAGTATTGATAGATGAATTTTGTGCATATGAGGAACCATTATACTTATCTACTACATGATAGATAGCATTAGTGCTGGTGATGATAGTACATGCGCTGCCAAAGCTGTTGCCAGGGTCAGTTTTATCATTAACATTGAATAAATATAATGTATTAGTGTTGTATTTTTGAAACCACATTGATATAGTATAGTCATCATAGGTATAAGGAGTGGAAGGGCTTACAATATAACGCTGCACAGATCCACCACCAGTAAGATATAAGCTATGAGTTCCTTCAACCTTTTCGGCGGTGTCGTAATATCCACCAGTTGATAAGTTAAATGAGGCACCAGAAACCAAGTTCATAAATTGTAACGTAAAGCTATTAACAGAAGAAGCTTGATTTATACCATCAGAAGTAGTGAAGGTTAATTCAAACGTACCAGCATACGCTTCAGTTGTTGTTGGAGTAATTGTAAATTGATTAGTATTAGCACCAGTACCTTGTACTACAGTTGCTGTGGTGCCGCCTCCATTAGTCAGTGATCCTGTAGTAACAGCATAGCTATATGTTAATGGTAATCCTTCTGGGTCTGCTGCAGTGATGGTAAGCACAAGGGCAGATCCATCTGTAGCGAAAGTGAATGGAGTGGTATTACTAGAAGAATCCTCTACTGCAGTGATAGCTGGATTAGTGTTTACTAATGCTACAGAATACCAACCTGTGCCGTTACTAATATAAAGTCTATTAGATCCTGATACAAAAGCTTCATCTCCTGCTGTTAGTCCAGTAGTAGGTAAGTCATTTACAGTATCATATACTATTACGCCTGCTGCTCCAATAGAACCAGTTGTTCCATTAGAATCAATCTGAGTGTCCAGTGATCCACCTTCTGACATTAGTTGGGATAGTTTTCTTGCTCTAGACGCTGGCATTTAGATTAAACCTTTTTCTTTTAGTTTCTCTCTATTTATCATATGAAGTTCTGTCAATTTATTTTTATTCTCTGCATTATAAGGAACTGCATGATGATTTTCTAGCATTACTGTAGAAACACTCTTCGTTGAAAAATTATTTTTATCATCTTTGTGTTCTATGATAAAGTCTCCAAGAATTCTTCCAAATTTCCCTGTCTTATCTTTCTGTGTTTTAATGATTTGCATTGAGCCAATGGGAAGTAATCCTTTTAGATATTCTTTTGCCGCCAATCCAAATTGTTTTTCTACTTTATCTCTTGTTCTAGATTCTGGAGTATCGATTCCCATGATTCGAACTCTTTCTCTGTGCATCCAGATTCCAAAACCTAAGTCGATGTCTACATCCACTGTATCGCCATCAACAATTCTTAAAATTTTACAATTATATTCATATGCCATTTTTTTTACCTTATTTAACTGACAACAAAATTACCATCTGCGGTGAAAGTGTAAATCCACTTTGCAGTATTACTATCATAAACTTCTGTGCCAGTAGTAGATGCAAATTGTGCGTTTGAGTGTATAATTACAATACCAGAACCGCCGTCTCCACCGGCGCCGTTTGGATATCCGCCGCCTCCGCCACCAGAACCTGTATTTGCTGTTGCGGAAGTACCAACACCAGCATTTGCACCCGAACCTTGTCCAGCGCCTGTTGTGGGATCTACAGTGCCAATTATAGTACCATTTTGGTATGTATATGCACCGCCACCACCACCACCAGCATATTTGTTACCAGAACCAACCGGCCACTCTATACCAAGTCCACCAGCTCCAGATGCTGTATTTGCAATTGCATTGCCGCCTGCGCCGCCGGCGCCACCACCACCGCCTCCAAGATATCCATTTCTTCCGTATCCATATCCACCATCATATCCATATCCACCATCTGTACTTGTAGGTTGAGTTGCAGAACCGCCTGCATGAGTAGTCGATGTCTCTGACGAACCGCCACCGCCACCAGAACCACCATCCGAACCAGCAGTTCCTGCGACATAGTAACCACCCCCACCACCACCAATAACGGTTTTCCCTAAGAATGTAGTGTTTCCACCATTTCCACCTTGAGTATCCGATGCACCACCAGAACCACCTTGTCCAATTACAATATTATATGTTGATCCATCCAGTTGAAGACTACTGGTAGATGTTATTACACCGCCGGCGCCTCCACCACCACCAAAATCTTCGCCGCCTCCGCCGCCACCGGCTACCATTAGATATTCTATATCTAAATAGAATCTTAAATTAAAATCAACAAATCTAGTAGTAGTTTTTGCACCATCTGATGCAGATAATCTTGCACGAAATGTCCCACCATCACTAATAGTAGTTGTTGGAGTAAATGTATAAACTCCGTTTGCGTCTACTGTTGGGTCTGCAGAAAGTTGTGCTGGCCTCGTATTTCCTGTAGTCTTATACGCAATACCATATGTAACATTGAACCCTTCTGGATCTTGTGCAACCATTGTAACTGTACTTGTTGTTCCATCAACATTAAGACTGTGCGTTGTTGGTGGTTCTGTTAATACAATCGGAGATTCATCTCCACTATCTACTCTACTCCATTCCGTTCCATCCCACACATATAATGCCTTTGTATCTTGAGTAAAACCAAAATCTCCCACAGTATTTCCAGTAGTAGGGAATGCAGCAAAGTTTGCATATTCTGTAACAGAGGAACCAGATGTAACACTGGCGACTGGAGTATAGAATATAATATCTACTTCATCATTTAATGTTAGTGCAGTTTCAAATGTAATAGAAGTTCCATTTTCAGCTGTAAAGTCTGATGGATTTAACATTACTCCGTTGACTGATATAACAACAACCGACCCTGCGTCATATGTAACACTATGTGTTGTTTGAGATGCGGTTGCGACAAATGTACTTCTCTGTGCCTGTTGTACTGAGATATCTGCAGATTTCTTCAGTAACCAATATCCTCTGGTTGAATCAAAAACAAAGATTTGTCCATTTTCTGTATGAGTTTGTCCATTCACAGGACTTGCTGGAAATGTTATGGCCATGAGTTACCTTTATAATATGTTCGTTCTATTTATATAAATAAAACATACTAATATTTTTAGTGGAGAACTAAATGATACTATCTATAACTTTATTAATAGTTGCGATTGCTTTATCTGTAGTTGCCGCATATTATTCTATTGCAGGCCTAATTACAATCTTTGCTGCGGCAGTAATTCCTGTTATTGTTATGGCATCTGTTTTGGAAGTTGCCAAGGTCTTAACTGCTGCATGGTTATCGCATAATTGGAAAAGAGTCAACTTTTTTCTGAAAACCTACTTGACATTTTCAGTCGTAGTACTTATGTTAATAACCAGTCTTGGAATATTTGGATTTCTATCTAAGGCACATATCGAACAGACTTCTAGTGGAAAAGAGAATGTTGCACAAATAGAAATCACCGAAAAAAGAATAACCAGGCTAGAAGAGGATATCGTTGATTTTGAAAATCAAATAGAAAAAATAGAAAATTCAAATGTCTCTAAGAATGAAGATATTGCAAAAGAGATAGAAAAAGAAGAACAGAGAATTGAAGATGCACTTGGAAATTATCAAAGACTTGTAGATGAGCAGAATGAAATTATAACATCATCTACAAAGAAACTAGATTTAATAGACAGGTATTTAGAAGAAGAAAATATTAAAGCTTTACAAACTTTGGTGGGTGCTACTCCAGATGGACAATATGGAAAGAACACTGCTAAAAAAGTTACTGAATTTAGAGAAAAAGAGGAACAGAAAGCAGAAGAAGTTGTTGCATCCGCTAGACAAAGAATTAATGAATTGCGTGATAGTCAAGGTGAAGAGAGAAGATTGAGTAATGATCTGATTGATAGACTGAGAAAACAAATAAGTTTAGATGATTTGGATGCGGATGACAAGGCTAGAATTTCAAACATCAAGAAAAACATACTGTCATCAGAAGAAGAACTTACTGTTTTGAATAACATAAAGTTTGAATTTGAAAAAGAAGTGAGAAAATTAGAAGCAGAAGTTGGCCCAGTAAAATATGTTGCAGAAGTTCTTTATAGTGATGTTGATGAAAATGTTTTAGAAGATGCAGTCAGATTTGTAATTCTTTGCTTAATTTTTGTTTTTGATCCACTTGCGATACTTTTAGTTATTGCCAGTTCGTCTTCTATATGGTATTATAGGGGAATCAATAAAGGAGAGAATCTAACCCATCTGTCAGAAGAAGATTTTAAAAAAGACCAAGCCATCCCACCATATGGTATGGATATGATGGAAGATAAAGTAAAAAAAAAGCCAAACCTCAATGATACAATTGAGAACTGGACAAACGAAAAAGTTGAAAACCACGATAGATTAGAATAGGAGTATCGTATTGGGAAAAGTTAAGTTAGTTAGTTATACCAAATCTGCAGAAGATTTGGATGAGCAGGGCGTGGAGACATTACAAGATTTGGTAGCATATTGCGCCAAAGTATCTAATCCCTCTAGCCAAATAAACAAAAAAACAAGTGAAAAACTTATCAAATATTTAATCAAACATGCCCATTGGTCGCCATTAGAAATGGTTGATGTGACGATGGAAATAGAAACTACTAGAGATATTGCACATCAAATGGTTCGCCATCGCAGTTTTTCTTTTCAAGAATTTAGTCAAAGATATGCAGAGCCCAAAGAGATGGGAGAAATGTTTGTAAAAAGAGAGTGTAGATTGCAAGACACTACAAATAGACAGAATTCTATTGAAATTGAAACTGATCCAAGTCTTGTACAAAATATTAGCCATCAAGAATTAATTGCAGAATGGAATAGAAGACAATCTGGTGTTATTGAAACCGCACGAAAGGCATATGAATGGGCAATTGAAAGTGGTATTGCAAAAGAACAAGCTAGGGTTTTACTTCCAGAAGGATTGACAAAGACTAGATTATATATGAAAGGTAGTATGCGTAGTTGGTTACATTATATTGAATTGAGAAGCGCAAATGGAACACAAAAAGAACACATGACAATTGCGAAAGAATGTGCAGAAATTGTTTCCGAAATATTTCCTATGATATGGACAATTAAAGGCATAGAAAAGTAAATTCAACCTCTCTTTTTCTGTTTTTTTATAAATAGGGGAAGAGAGGAATAATTATGGATTTTCTTAGTTTAGTAGGTGACGTAGGTTTCCCGATAGCATCAGCTCTCGCTGGTGGTTTTTTCGTTTTTCTAACACTAAAATTCATCTTGGCTGGTGTCTTAGATGATATCCGCACCCAAAGAGGATTCGTAAAGTCTCTTGATAATAGAGTAAAAACGATGAACAACGAACTTTTGAGAATAGATATATTGATGTGTCGTTCATTCAACATTCCATTGCTGCCCGCTGACTTGAATCGAATTTCTAGGGCAGATGGACAACAGGATGCTAGAAAGGATTAAACATGTTGTGGAAAGATTTACTATTAATGAAATTTCAAAATGGTTTTCGCATTTTGACAAATAAAGATCCAGATGATAAATTTTTTGTTATCGATGATGTAAAAATAAATATTGGGGATATTTATAAAGTAGGCCCAAATGGTTATTTTGAGAGAATCGGAGCAGAAAATGTTATGGATTGAATATGCAATTGAGCAGGCGGGCCCAAACTGGAAAGTAAAGGGCGATTGGCCAGGAGAAGTTATGGGATTAGACAGTCAAGGCAATCCCAAAGAACACTATCTTTACAAGCCCGGCGATGTTTTCAGAGTTAACGATGATGGATGGTTAGTAAAAGTCATGGATTATGATGGGGCTGTGAAAGATTAATGGAAGAATTTGATATTGCTGCTGCAATTGGGCAATATGGATTTCCTATTATTGCAGCACTAGGCCTCGGCTATTTCATATTTTACATTTGGAATTGGGTGACTCAAGAAGTCGATCCAGTCATAGAAGAATCTCATATGACATTAATTGGATTGATTGATAGAGTGCGTATGTTGGATAATGACCTTATAAGACTTAATACAAAACTGAATATGATACTCGCTCAGCAAGGAACTGAAATTCCTAAAGACGATGAAGTAGAACAGATAATTAAAAGTCAGAAAGAAAAATAAAAATGAAATATTTTATATTTACCGTATTTTTACTTTTGCCAATATCAATCAACGCATCAGAGATGACATGGGGATTTAAAAATCCAGCATTCCATTATGGAAATGGATATTCAACTCATGTTTTGAGCGTAGAACAGTTGGGGCATAATCGTAAAGAAGACATAAGAAAAGAAGCGGAATCTGAAGCTGCAAGAATTGAAAGAGAACTAGAAAATTCTACTCTTAATAAGTTCATCCGTAATATTGAATCTCGAATTTATGCTCAATTATCAAAACAGATGGTTGATTCTATGTTTGCAGATTGTATCGATACCTGTTCCAATACAGGAACAGCGGAAATTGAAGGATCTACAATTAATTGGGAAAAAGATACTACTACGGATGAAATAACACTGACTATCACTACTGAAGATGGATCAGTTACAACTATCACTGTGCCTGGTGGCGGAGAGTTTGGATTCTAATGAAACTACATTATGTAATACCATTACTTCTATCGCTTGGTGGGTGTGCAATGATGCCGTCATTGGATGTGTTGAATGATTTGGACGAGTCGCCAACCATTCAAGAAAGTCCTATTGATGCTAGGTTAAAAGATGTTCCCCCAATTGATGGACAGAAGATAACAATTGCAGTGTATCAATTTATGGACAAAACAGGCCAGAGAAAGCCTGGCGATAACATTGCAAACCTTAGTTCTGCCGTTACACAAGGTTCAGAGGTTTGGGTGATTAAGGCATTACAAGATGTCGGCAATTCAAAATGGTTTGAGGTCGTCGAGAGAGTTGGAATGGACAATCTTATCAAAGAAAGACAATTGATAAGAAATACTAGAGAAATATATGAAAAAGACAGGGAAAACGGCCCAACAGCATTAAAACCTATGATTTTTGCTGGATTGTTATTAGAAGGTGGGGTTGTAGGATATGACAGTAATACTGCAGTTGGTGGTATCGGTGGGCGTTATCTTGGAGTTGGCGCTCAAACAGAATATAGAATAGATACAGTAACTGTAGTTATGAGATTAGTTAGCGTTAATACAGGTAAAGTTTTGATGAGTATTGCCACGGAAAAATCTATCGCAAGCTATAGATCGGGGGCGGATGTTTTTAAATTTCTAGATCTAGGAACAAAACTTGTAGAAACAGAGGCAGGATTTTCAGTAAACGAACCTGTGAATTATGCAGTTCGTGCAGCTATCGAACAGGGAATTATAGAACTTGTCTATGAAGGTGTTGATAAAGGATTATGGAAATTTAAAAATACTAAAGGAAAGGAAAACAAATAATGTTGAAATATTTAATTTCAATGCTATTGGTTCTGACATTTATTGGAGCTCCATCATTCGCAAACGATATTTATATTACTCAGAGTGGTGATAATCTAGACTTAGATATAACACAGGATGGACAAGACAACGAATTTGGTGATAGCACTACTGATGCAAGTCTTACAGGAGATTTGATGACCTTCAGTATCACTCAAACAGGAAACTTTAATAAAATTGATATTGAAATCGATGGAAACAATTATACTGGTACTTGGGCTTTTACTGGAGACAGTAATATTGTGGATTTTACCTGTGATGCTACATCTGGTGTAAATTGTGAAACTGTAACTGCGAATATCACAACAAATGGTGATGACAATGAATTTGAAATCTATATTGGCGAAACTTCAGATTCGGAAGATCTAATTGCAAACTTCACCATTACTGGTGACAATTCTCAATTTATCAATAATATAGATGGTACTGATGCGAATGTGACAGTCGTTTCTAATAACTCTTCAAGCTTGGCAACAACTTCTGTCAACTCAGATGAAGGAAATGTGATTACATTAGATTTAGATGGAAATGGGGATGTAAATGGACATACAATTACATTAAATATCACTGGAGGCGGTAGTACATATAATGTCACGCAAAGCGGAATATATGATAACATGGTGGATGCAACATTTAATGGTGATTCACATGATGTCGATATTACGCAATCTGACTAGTTTAGTATTATTATTTCCAACTATTGCATTTGGGTCAGCTGGAGAAATTGGTTCTTTTACTGGTAGTGGAGTTTTAGAAAGAGATAATCGAGTTATCGATGGTGGTGCTGGTGTTGGCGTTCAGTCTATGGACACAGCAGTTACTGCAAAGGGTAGAATGAGAATTGATTTTATAGACGATACTAGAGTTGATATAACTGAACATGCAAGACTTCTTATCGATGATTTTGTATACGATCCAAATACTGGTAGAGGTAGTTTAGGGCTGAAAGCAACGCTGGGTACAGTAAGATATGCTAGTGGTCAAATTGCAAAAAATAGTAGACAGAGAGTAAATATTCGCACCCCAAGCGCAAAGATTAATGTAAGAGGTACAGATTTTATTATGGTTGTAGATGAAATTGGTGGCACAATGATTACTCTACTTCCTAGCTGTGATATTTCTGGTAGTTGTGTGACTGGAGAAATTATGGTAGAGAATGATAATGGATTTGTCATAATGAATCAAGCATTTCAATCTACAATTGTCAAACAATCTTGGACTCCCCCACTCAAACCACTACTATTAGGGCTTGAAGAGGGAGATATAACAAATCTTCTAATACTTAGAAAAAAATCCCCCTATCTAGAAGAAGAGGAAGAAATTGTTAAGAGAGCACGTAAGATGTATGAATTTCTTGATATTGACTTCTTAGAATTTGATGAATTGGATGAAGATGCACTTGTAGATGATATAAAAAACATTTGGGCAACTGAACTAAATAATACGGATTTATATCTCCAAGAATTACTTCATGATATGTTAGACCAACTAAACATTGCCCTTGCAGAACTTTTCAGAGATGAACTGGAAAAACAAAATGAAGAGTTTTTTGCAGAAAGAACTCTTGGCTATGATAATAAAACTAGAATAACTCTAGAAAATCAAGACCCCAACTGGAGAGTTCAGAGAGAAGATACTTCTATAACCCATTACTTAGATTTAAAATTAAATCAATCGTATGGATATACTATTAATATGGAGCAACAAGATGACACGATTTATGACTATCGCCTTGGTGTTGGTAACAACACTATTAATATCATCCAAGTCCAGTAGTAACGAAATTTATATCAGCCAAGTTGGTGACGATCTTACTTTGGAAGTACAACAGCGTAGCGAAGACAACTATATTAGTTTTAATAGCACCGGCGACTCCAATGATATTACTATTCGTCAAGGTATGCATGATGACGGCACTATTGACTTAGATGAAATTGGTGGCCACGAAGCATACTGGACTGTGACTGGTGATAATAACAATGTTGAAAGTTATCAAACTGATACAAACAGAGGTGGTGGCGGGGGCGATCATCATCATTTGGCAAACATTGTAAATGGTGATAGTAATAACGTATCACATACTCAAATGGGTAAAGCAGGACATACAGGATTTATTGAAATACAAGGCGATAGCAACAACGTGTTGTTATTGCAAAGAGGAAACGGTGGACAAAAATGGGCAGACATAGTTTTAACTGGTGATGGGCACAGTATTGACAGTGACCAAAGAGGAACTGGCAGTGCCAATTTAGAACTAGATTTAACAAACAATGGAGGCGCATATAGTGTAACTACTAATCAGAATACAAGTACAACACATAGGAGTTATAGTTTAACTGGCTCGTGTGTAACCTCGGGCGGTTGTGCAGTAACAGTTACACAGAATTGAGGATAAATTACCATGAAAAAAGTTTTACTTTCACCTATATGGAGTGTTTTATTACTTATATGTCTGACATGGATATACACAATAAATCCATCTCTAATAGAAAGTATTAGATTAAGATACTTTGACACACTTATTATAAATCAACCAGTCCAAGACAATAATATTTACGCAATAAATATAGACGAAGATACCATAAATAAGTATGGTCAATGGCCATTCCCAAGAGAAAACTATTCTGATATAATTGTAGATTTATATGACAGGGGTGCTGGTTTAGTTGTTTGGAATGTGTTGATGAGTGAAGAAGATAGATTTGGTGGAGATGTAGATTTATCTATGACATTGACTCAAGTGCCAGTTATTTTGACCATGATAGGAACTGAGGAAAATAAAAATGAACCGTATAACCCTGGCGCTGGAATTATCAATAGTGACTATATGCATCTTATCCCAAGTATATCTGGGATCACAACTAATATTAATGTCCTCGAAACTAACGCTGTTGGCACAGGAATCGCAGACACATATCCAGAGATAGATGGTGTTACAAGAAGAGCTCCCCTAGTATTCGAAAGTAATGGTATTCTGTATCCAAATGTGACTATGGAAGTCATGAGAGTTATTGCTGGAGACCCATCATTTCAAATCAAACTATCTCCGCTAGGAGTTGATAAACTTAGAATACCACAGTTTGGAATTATTCAAACAAATGCACTTGGAGAAATCTGGATAGATTGGTCGCAAGGATATAAAACCGCAAGTGCGGTAGATCTACCAGAAGATTTAAATGGCGCAGTAGTATTTGTGGGTGTTACTGCTGGGGGAATTACACAACCAATTTCAACTGCGAAAGGTGGAGTCTGGCCTCATGAGATGCAAGCCGCAATGTTGGGAACCACATTCAATGATTCTAATATATCAAGACATCCAGACGCTAAAGCTTGGGGGGAACTTGCTGCACTAGTTGTTGCCGGTGTTCTATTGATCGCGCTGTCAAGATGGACTTATATTGGATTGGGTTTCTTTTTATTAACATTGACAGGGTTTGTAGGTGGTTCAGTCTACGGATTCGCGCAGTACGGCCTCCTAATAGATGGCCTAACTATCTCTTTCTTATTACTTCTTTTAGGAACTTTTAGGTACTCAGTTAAGTTTATTAGTGAGTTTTTAGAGAAACAGGCAATTAAAAAGCAATTTGCTGGCTATGCTTCTCCAACAGTGGTTCGTATGTTGCAAGAAAATCCTTCACTCATTAAAGACGGCATGAAGAAAGAGATCAGTATATGTTTCTCAGATTTACGCGGATTTACTCCATTAGGAGAATCCTTTGGTGATGATGTAAAGGGTTTGACAAAGATTATGAATGGTTATATGGATGCCATAACACAACCTATACTTGATGCTGATGGTATGGTAATCAAATATATTGGTGATGCGTCAATGCATGTGCATAACGCTCCTATAGATGATCCTAACCATCCACACACTGCAGTTCAATGTGCATTGGATATGCTGAAGGCCGTAGAGAAATTTAATGGTAAAATTACTGCAGAGGGCAGGCCTCCAGTTGGTATGGGAGCAGGTATTAATACTGGATTGGGATATCTTGGAGAGATGGGAAGTACTCAGAGACATTCTTATGATGTTCTTGGAGACAGTGTATCAACTGCAGCAAGAATAGAAAGTAAATGTAAAGAATATGGAATGGTCTTACTGATTGGGGAGGCAACCTATGAGAAGACTAAAGATGATTTCTTTTATCTGAAACTAGATGATCTAGCAGTAAAAGGTAAATCCATAGGGATTAGTATATACACTGTTTTAGATGATGTCAAGAGTAATTGGGATAAATTTTTAAAAATTCACAGAAATATGTTGAAGTTTTATAGAAATAAACAGTTTGACAAAGCTATAGAATTGTGTAATATACTGACAGGAGAATTTGATAAAAAGATGGATGGATATTATGAAATGTGGATTGAACGATGTGAGTATATGAAAACGCAAGACCTACCAGAAGATTGGAATGGCGTCTTCATTGCTACTACTAAGTGAATTAATTTATACCTTTTGTTTAAGTAGAATGTTTATAAACATTCAGCTGTCTATCTCCATTAGAGTCTACAGAATTAATCGCAAATGTTGCGTTTTCCCATCCGTTCCCGCCATTTGGAATTACGATTCCATCATAGCCAAAATTTGTATCCGTAGGGTGCTGAATAGTATCTTCTAATGTCCACGTAGAATCTGAGCCACTAAAAAATGAAACAGACTCAAGGCCTCCAATTGCAATACGAGTTCCGGCGTGATTTATGTGGAGTCCCATCCAACCAAAACCCGAATTTGCCCAATCGGCAAACCCACTTATGCCATTCGCATCGGCAGATGTAAATTCTTTCATTAAAGTCCAAGATGCTCCAGAATCCGTTGATTTATAATACCAGGCCTTGGGTTGAGATCCTGCTCCAGAAATTAGAACATGTAAATTAGTTCCATCAAAACCGCCATGAAAAAACTTAAAGCTTTTTAATTGACTTACTCTTAAAGTAGAAATATATGAATATTGTCCATTACCAGATGAGGGTCTTGAACAAAGAATTAATGCACCAACATTTGTCGAACTAGAATTTAGGCGGTTATCGTTAGCACATGAAATTAAAGAAAATTGTCCATTTGGCCCTAAAAGTTGTACATGATCGCCGAATCTTGCCTTTGTATTGGATAACATCTGCAACCCCATATTAGTAAATTGATCGGGTGCTCCATCCCTTGGCAAGGCATTCGGTCCAACAGCAGAACGACGGAAAAACCCATTCATCAGGTTGTGATTAGTTCCTGTCCAGTCTATTGCATTGTTTATATGGTCATACGAACTACCATTAAAACTATCCCCTCCCCCGATCCATATTGCAGATCCACAATTATCATAGTTAGAGTATTGAGTATATAAACTTCCGCCCGTATTGAAAAATCCAGAGTTATTTGAGGCAGGAGTATCTATTTCGCCCATTAGTATTATTTTTCCATCTTCTGAAAATGAAATAGATGTGAATGATCCCATTCTCGCGCCATTGTTCGTTCCCAGACTTTCCCAAAGCCTTTCTATATTCCAAGTTGTGCCTGTGTATTTAAAAATGGTAAGATTGCTTTCAACGTTATATTGAGGACTATTGTAACCAATTATTGCAATATAATTTCCATCTCCTGATATGGATAAAGCTCTTATCCCATCTATCTTGTTTGTGCCGATAGTTGGATCTGTTCTTAAATTACTTGTATATTCTTCTTGAAAATCTCCATTTACATCTTTTCTCCACACTGTTAGAATTACTTCACGCTCGTTTGTAGCACCTGCATCCTTTTGGTGTGTTGTCGCCAAAACGACACCATCGTCCGAAATTGCATTGGTACGATATTTATTCATTTCAAAACCAGTAGTCAGTGTTGATGGAGATATAGTTGTTGATAAATTAAACGGAGAAAAGAAAAGAGTAAACGAACTTGGAGAAGTTTCTTGATTTTCTCCATTGGTTGCAATGAAAGATACAGTAAAATCACCAGCATCAGAATTATTAGTAGATGGGGTTATCGTAAATACATTGTTTACATTAGTGATCGTAGTTCCACCTAAAGATCCTGATGTAACTTGATGACTCCATTGCAAAGGAATTCCATCTGGATCCGAACTTGAAAGAGTGATTGTTGTGGGAGAACCTTGACTGTCGAGTTCGTATGTTGCTGCATTTCCAGTAACTGCTGTGATTGGATTGCTTATCAATGCAATATTGTACCAACCTGTTCCATTAAACAAATATAATTTATTGTTCTCTGCAACATATGCTTGTGTTCCAGTATTTACTCCAGATGTGGGTAATTGTGATAATAGATTATATGCGCTCATTGCCGGCGAAGATGCTTGTTCTTGTGTCTCAATAGAATTATCAGAACTATCTAGAAACTGAATTGTGTTTCCAGCACCTCTTTTCATTTTAATAGGATTTCCTGTTCCATCATCAATAGTTACTTCTTTTGCTTTGATAGTTCTTGGATTTCCAGAAGTATCTCTGATATCAATACCAGTACCATCATCGGATATTTTACTGTCTCCGATAACAGCAGTATTTCCGCTCAGATGCAAATCTTTGAATCTATTTGTAGATGAACCTAAATCGTGTACAATATTTTGATCTGGTATCAAATCTCCAGTGATCGTAGAAAGAGTTGTGACTGTAATTGAAGCAGGGTTTAGGACTTGTTTGATTGCTCCTGCAAGTCTTGCGACATCATCAGCTGATGCAGAACCAACCAACGCATTTGCTCTTGCATTGATTGCATCTTCTAAAGACTTGTCTTCTCCAAGATTTAATGCCTTTACTGCTCTTGCAAGAGAAACTAATTCATTTACATTTGCGGTTGGAATACCATTCACAATCTTAGTTTTGAGTGCTGAGATTGATGTGGATAAATCACTATCTGCCATTGTACTTCCTTGTATTTATGATACGATTAAAGTTTGACCATTTCCAGAATCAGAAACGGCTTTTGAAACATTTGTGCTTGGAAATTTTCTATTCGATCCCCAAATAATTCTAACAGCGCCGGGCCCGCCCCACCCTGAGCTCTGGGTATATCCAGCAACAAAACCGTTCATATGGCTTGCGCGGCCGCCTCTTCCAATGTTTTGAGTATGCACTCCTGATGGATGAGTGTCTGATGAACCATGCGCGCTAGCAGTAACTCCGCTATTACCCTCTCCATATATTGAAACTCCACCACCGTATCCGCCCCATGTGTTTCCACTGTTGATGTTCATGCCGCGGCCGCCGGCTCCACCACCAGTTGCCCCGGCTGTAAAATTCAGGCCATCGCTGCTAGTTCCGCCTGTTCCGCCAGTTCCGCCTCTATATCCTCCAGCACCACCGCCGCCAGCTGCGTATGTTGTGTCATATCCCCCGCCCCCAGCGCCGCCATTTGCGCCGCCATAGTCAACATATTGTGTTTTCCCCGATATTAATGTTGCGTTGTGATTAATAGATCCTCCATAGGCAAGTGTGCCACCAAGGGTTCCACCAGTACCTGCATTTGCAGTCAAAATTTCTCCTAATGTACTATTTCTAATTTGAGACATTCCGCCAGTGGCCCCTGCGCTTGCCGCGTTGGAATCGCCAATCTTCCCGCGGCCGCTACTTCCGACTCGAATAGTCAAATCTTCGCCTGGCGTTACTGGAATATTATTTAACCAAGCCAGGCCGCCGCCTCCACCGCCGCCAGATTTTTCAGGCCCTGAGTGAGCACCACCACCACCAGCACCAACTACAAGCGCACTAATTTCCGTAACTCCAGCTGGCACTGTCCAAGTATATGTTACAAAATTATTGGCTCCGTTGTAATCATCATCGCCTATCCATACGATTTCTTCTTCTGGCGGCGCAAATGCCAATGAAAAATCACTACTCGCAACAGATTGATTAACGCCATCAGATGCCGAGAATGTCAGAGTAAATGTTCCAGCATCAGCTTCTGTTGCACTTGGTGTAATGGTAAATACATTATCTGCTTGTGCCACTGTTGCTGTGGAACCTAATGCCCCAGTTGTTACCTGATAACTCCATGTGAGAGGAATTCCTTCTGGATCGGTTGCATTCAAAGTTACAACAGTGGGAGTTCCATCAATTGCAAGATTATATGTTGCATTTGCTCCAGAGATCGCAGATGGAGTTTGATTGACCAATGCAATATTATACCAACCAGTTCCTGTCCATAAGAACAATTTATTATTTTCGGATACAAATGCCTGCGCTCCTGCAGCAACTCCAGTAAGTGGTAATTCTGACATTAATGAATATGCAGCAACAGTTGCCCCAGAAGATTCTGTTGATACTGCACCAGTATCATTTCCAGAATTATCTATTGTTCTAAAATCTAAATTACCCTGTGCATTTCTTTTTAACCGAATCTTTCCAGAACCATCGTCCAGATCAATCTCTTTAGCTTTCATTTTTCTTGGATTATCTGATGAGTCTAAGAATTTAAGTTCTGTTCCATCATCTTGTATCTTGGTGTCTCCCAAGAACATTGTATTTCCGCTGATATACAAGTCTTTGAATCTATTAGATGTGCTACCTAAATCATATGCTTCATTGGTATCTGGAATTAAATCTCCAGTTACTGATGTAAAGTTTGTGACAGTAATTGCAGCAGGATTTAAAAATTGTTTCACAACTGTTGCAAGTTTTGCAATCTCATCATTGGTTGCGGTTGCTGATAGAGTATTTACTCTAGAATCTATTGCCTGCTCTAATGCAGCATCTTCTCCAAGATTCATACCTTTTGCAGACCTTGCGATACTTACTAATTCATCTACAGTCGCAGTAGGAATAGAATTCAGAAGCTCGGTTTTTAATGATGCGATTGATGTATTTAGATTGCTATCCGCCATTGTAAATCCTTTTTAATATTATTTATAATTAATTTCTAATTAATAAATTTGTTGCACTAATTGCTAGACCTGCCTTGACACTAGGATTTCCAGCGCCAGTTCCAAGAGTTCCATCGCTCTGAACATAATATTCGGTGCCTGGCGTCAATCCACTCTGTGCATCATCTACAGAACCAATAGTTTGTATAGTTGCTGTCTGTCCATTTGTATATGCACCATTAGAAATTCCTAAAAAGTTTTGAGCAGTTAGATTAGTAGTTTCTGACATAGAACCAACTCTTGCTTCTCCATTTTTGGTGCTATAATCACGGCCGATAAATACATCTTTGCCAGAATTTGGATCGTGTACAACTTCTACAAACGTCGATTTTGAATCTGCAACTTTTTCTGAAGAGCTAAATGCCAAAGAAGTAGAGGTGTATGTAACTATAGCAGTGTGTGGTTTATCTCCATCCTGATCATTACTAAACATCAATGTGATATTATTGTCAGTTGAATTGTAGCTTGCAGATATATTCCAAGATTCGTCTGGTTGAATTTGCAAATTTGAAGTAAAATGACTAGTTGCTGAAAGATTCCCACTGCTATCACATGACACTATTAATCCGGCAATATAACGTGGATTAAAATTTGTGGCAAAAAACACGACTGTTTTTTGTATAGTTGGTACATAAACTGCCCGTATTGCAGATGAATGTTCAGTAGTAAGATGGTCATAAACCATGTCAGTATCATTTGAATCTGCGATTTGTATCATATCGTTGATTGTAAATTGATTTTGACCAGTTTTATCGCAAAGAATGGTTGTTGCATACAATTTATCGCCTGACCTGTTTTGTGGATAGAATGCCAAAATATAACCACTACTTTTGTCATATACGGCACTACTCACAATATGTTTGTAATTATTGTTGTGCCCCAAAGCAAAACCAATTCTAGAGCTCGTTGTAGCTTCTCCCGCGAAAACACCACTGGAATTTAATTGCATTAATGAAGCGTGGATCGCATCAGCGCCGGCATTATGAAACACAACCATACTACCTACATCGTCATCATATGCGGCGGGCATGTTCCATTCCGAAACACCTCCTGCATTTGTATCATAGATTCTTCGATTATCTCTTGAAATTAAACTTGTTCCACTTACTTCCATAGCATGAGCATAAGGTCTATTCTGCGGATTGCCAGTGTGATCAATATATCCAAAAACTACTCTTGGATTATTTCCAAGAGTTCCTAAATTTGTATTTTCAGTTACATGTTGAACAAACATAGGAGTACTATTGTTACTGGAAACTGTTGCGGTTGCTCCAAAAGTAATATTAGTTCCAGATACAGTTCCTATTGCAGCATATGTGCCGCCTGTAGTATATCTCCAAGCAACAGCTATTTTTTGACTGTTGGGGTCGTATTGTGCGGCAGCGGCAAGGGTGTTGTTACTTTGGAAAGTGGATGTGCCACCAACAGATAATGCTGTTGATGCAGTAATAATTTCAACAGTTCCGTCTGATCTTAAAACTACTGGATTGCCATCTGCAATTGTACCAGTTGCAACAATATCAACTTTACTGCCCCCCGCTGCGGCGATTTGGTTGGTGATTGTTGTTGCAAAGTTTGGATCATCTCCTAGTGCTGCCGCGAGTTCGTTGAGAGTGTTGAGTGTTTCTGGAGCAGAATCTACAACATTAGCAACAGAAGTATCAATATCTGATTGTGTTAATAGTGTCGGTTTATTTGTTAAATCTGCATAATCTCCACTAAATCCTGTTAGTAGATTAGTCGTATCTGTTAAATCTGATATATCGGTTGCAGTTGTCGCACTAGAAACTATTTTCCAACCCCCCAAAGTGGCATTATATTTGTATGATCTACCACCAGTTTGAAATACTTGATTATCTGATGGACTATCTGGAAAATTGACGGCCATTTAAATTATCCTTATCTTTAAGTTTTGTGCTGCAAGAGATTTGATCTTTACTTTGTTTGTCGCTGGAAACTCTGCTTCATAATCAGTACCATTAATTGCTTGTTTTATCAATGCATCTGCCTGATATCCGATAGTAACACCATCTGATATTGGAGATGTGCCAGATGCCGCATACGGTGCAATCATAAGGTCAAGAGTATCTCCAAGAACATAGTGGTTTGGATCTGTGACTGCTTGGAGTTGTGCCTTGTCCATTCTGTTGAATGACTGAGCGCCAAGAGCTTCTTGGAGAGTTGCGTGTTCGTTGTTGTTTGTACCGTCTACCCAAGTTTCAGATGTATCATACACAATTTGGGTTCCGCTAGTAGTGTATTGATATATCGCCCCACCACTCTGATGACTGATATACATTTTTGAACCATCATTATTAAAGTTTAAACTTCTAGGATTGGAGATGGTTCCTGATACGCTAAAACTAATACTATCATAAGAAATTGTACTTAAATCATATGCGGTTGAAAGGCTATATTGATGAACTGAATCAGTAACTGAACCTATAATAAATAGTTTAGTTCCATCGCTGTTAAATTTGGTGTCGGTTGGCAAATCGCCCGTGGCAACAACAACATTTATAGAGTCATAACTAGCAGTTGATATATCGTAAGCAGTTGATAGGCTATATTGCTCAATCCTATCGGAGTTAGTGATATACATTTTTGTACCATCATTATTAAATATCATTCCATTCAAACTGACGCTCGCTGTGCCAGGAGAATTATTAGTAATAGTGAATGTCTTGTTTGTATCTCTAGACACTGATACGCCGGCAAAATCGAATGCACTACTGAGACTGTATTGATATATGGTATTATTAACAATTCCACCAAGATACATTTTAGTTCCTGCTGGATTAAAAGTGATAAATCGGCAATTGCTTTCTTGTATATCTGCTGAATAATTATAACCTATAGAACTAGCAGTAGATATGTCAAATGCCGTTGAGAGTTCGTGTTGCCATGGAGCACCTTGAACCGCGGAGTACAATTTTGTGCCGTCTGAATTAAATGTATAAGCCAGTACAGAACTAAATGTTGGATTGCTTGGCGTATAACTTACACTATCAGATACGGCGTTGGCTATATCATAAGACGTATTAACAGAAGTTCCAGCATCATTATTATACTGCCATGTACTAGAGTTGTTTCTTGCAATTTTTCTAACACCATCCCCATTCTTGATAACACCCCAAGATGTTCTGTCATCTGTAGAAACTGCATAGAAAACATCACCATCATTTTTAGTTTCATCTGCAACCATAGAATCGAGATCAACCCAAGCTGATGAATTTATTTGACCGTTGGAAGAATTTGTAAGTGCTGGAGAATATTGATTGTAAGCTGGTGTAGTTGATGATGCATCAATAGAAGTACTTAGTGTCCACCTATTTTGTTTCTCATGCTCAACACCTAAAGCACCACCTCTATCATCATGAAAAGATGTGTAGAAAAGATATTGATCAAAAACCATTGACCTCTGGCCATTTGATCCAGAGAAAGAAATGCTACCATCAGAAGTTGCAGATGAAGGTAGGGTATAGGCTGAACTTAAATTCCAATAATATATTGATGTAGTATTATCACTAACAAAAAGTCTTGATCCATCACTATTAAAACTAAAAAATGTCATGCTGTTCCCACCACCATCGAAATTTGTCAATACAGTACCTAAAGTTACTCCCGTATGTATTGCGTAAGGTGTTGACAAATTTAATGTTCCTATTCCATCATGCGAGCCGCCAATATGACTTAGAAAAAATAGTTTTGTTCCATCGGATGAAATATCAAAATCCCAAGGATAAGAAGCGGCAACATTTAAATCCGTGCATAGAATTGAAGTTTCAGAACCAGCAGTTGATAAATCATGTGCAGTTGATAAAGGTTTTCTGCGTATTCTAGCATCATATCCGCCGTAATATATATTTAATCCATCCTCACTAACTGTTATTCCATGACTTGTTCCCGTAGTTGATACAGTTTGTTCATCTGTTTGTGTAGATAAATCCCAAGGGGTTGTACATTTTACTTTAATAATGTTGCTAGTTCCTTGTGAAAGCTGATAATAGTATTGTCCATCATTTGACCACCAAAACCCTTGGTTAAAAAATCCAGTGTGTATAGTATGTGGTCCTGATTGATTAGAAAGTGTACTTGTAGGAATACCACCGGGCGCGCCAGCTTGTGTAAAAACTATTCCAGACCCATCAGATTTACCTTCAGCTCCAAATAACTGCCAAGAAGAAATTGCAGAAGTGTCTGCAAATGCTGTGACTGAAGTATATGCACCAGCAGTAGATGTAATAATAGCAGATCCAGAATTACCTACAACCTTCTTACCTACGTCAGCTGCATTAAATGCTAAAGATTCGAATGTTGGTTGTATAACAATACCGCCAGATGTGTTTCCAGTTTGGCCAACAACATATTTTCCTTCATTTGCTCCAGATGTTATCCACAGGCCATAGTATCCAAGAGTTAATCCAGAACTTGATGCCTCCACAAATGATGCTGTTGTGATATCATATGGAGTACTTAAAGATAACTTAAAAAACTGATCATTATTTCCAAGTAATAATAAAGTACCATCACTGTTATATTGTGCTGACCTAAAATAAGAGGATGTATACCCAGCATTAGATAATAATGTAGATGCATCTAATTCTTGTTTGGAACTACAAGTAGAACAATCCCAAGCTGTTGTCATTGTATATCTTGCAACATAACCATCATTTGCGCTACAAAATAATAGATAGTCGCCATTGTTACTGGGTATCGTAGGCGGACACTGCCAATCATAAGTAGGTGGAATACCATTTCCGCTAGGAACAAATGTATTGTTAGTAAAACTAAAAGTGCTAGCTTCCCAACCTGTAGTTGCTACATATTGGTATAATGTATTATTTCTAAATGTGTATAGATGCGTTCCAGTTGGATCAATTCCAAAAGTACCATTTCTGTGATTATTAGTTGTGCCATCGGCAATGTCATAATAACCATTTCCAGTAGTTTGATAAGTAATATCTGCATCTGTTGTACTAAATGGATTTGCTACATTAAAACCATGTAATCTATTTCTGTATATATCATTAGTAAAAACTTGGATTGCTAAAATTTTATCACCAGCGGGGCTCATCCACACCCCATACATATCAAGAGTTCCCTGATTATCATTTGTTCCAGCATTTGTTACTAAAGTGTGTAGTGGACTTCCGCTGTTTGATAGCCCACTATTATTAGTTGTAAGTTCACTGTGAACATAATTAGTTACTGTAGGATTACTACTAGCAAATGTACCATCACCAGTTGCGCTAGGAGTTAATGTAATTGTATTATAATTCAAAGGTTTCTCATCAAAAAACTCATAATTGGTTGCATTAGCATTAACATCCCAATTTCCTTTGGATGTCAATCCACCCTGTGGTACTTCTTTGAACACACTTACATTTGGCACTGGAGAGATAGTCTCTGAGAGTGTTATTTCTGCTTCTTCATTTTGTACAAATGTTTTTGTAAGTGTGCCCAATGCACCAGCAGTAGATGATGTAGGAGCTCCAGTAAGACTTGAATATTGTCCATCAAACAGAAGATTTGTTGTATCTGTTAAATCCGATAGATCTTCTGGAATTGCTGGAGCTTCTGAATTCATCTGCACCCATTGATTAGATGAACCATCTGAATAGTAAACAAAGAGATTGAGATTTGCAGTATCAAACCAAAGCGCTCCTGTAGATGGGTTTACAGGGGCAGTATCAGATGATGTTGCCTGTAATGTTGTTGCCTGTCCTGCTAAATCGATCCATTGTTGACTGTCTCCATCATCGTAATATGCATATAGTGTCAGTGTAGAACTGTCAAACCACATATCTCCATCTGATGGGCTAGATGGTGCAGTATCAGAAATTGATAGGGAACCGCCAGAACTGTCTGCAGTTTGAATATTCCAAGTTCCGCTAGTGGAATTGTACACTAATGTCTTGTCTGCCAGTGTAACTGTTTGTCCGTTTGACGGTGAATTTGGTAAATTAATTGCCATGTTCTATTATCCTTTAAGTTATCGCTACTGTTCTTATTGTATGCGAACCGCGCTGACACCAAGCGAATCTATTTCCGCCCTGCCAATCCGGCCAAATTCCATTTCTATTTGACCATGAATTGCCACTTTGTAAATCCTTTTTAGCATTATTTATAATCAATTATCCTGCCTCAAATATATATACTTCGCCATCATCTATATCGTACATCCCAACAACTAGGGTATCATTTATGGTTGCATCCAACCCAATTGAACAGCCAAATTCTTCACCAAAAACCGGCGCATTCGCTCCAATTTTTGCCTGTTCTGTAAATGAACCATTTTCATTTTCTTTAAAAATGTATACTGTACCTGCATTGGCGGTTGAGCCGGCCGGTGCCGTATCTGCTGTTGCTCCAATTGCTAATATTCCATTATCATATGTTATAAATGATCCAAAGTCAGCGTTGCTGGCGGCGCTTGAGGGAAGTATCTGTCCACTATAACTCCAAGAATCTGAGGTGTCGGATCCTCTAGTGAAATACCATGCTTTTCCTGGCGCGGCAGTTCCGGCAGTACCACTAAATATTATTTTTCTGCCATCTGGAGTAATTTCAAATGGATATTGTCCGTTTCGTTGCCCCGTATCGCCCGGCGGCTGAAGATCAGCGCTCCAATCGGAAGGATTGTCTCCATAATTATCTACATGCAATCTATGTACCTCTATTTTACCTTCATTGGTCGACCCAGTATCATCCCACGGCGCAGAGACAGCAAAAATGTCATTTGTTTGAGAATGAGTTGAGCCCAACTGCCTAATACAAACCATTTTGCCAAATTGATTGTTGGTACTATACCCATAACGTTGATAGAGTTTACGTCTTTGGGTCCATTGAGTACCATCTCTTGTAAATATATATGCTGCCCCAGAATGATCCGAAGTAGTAGAATTGAGGGTGGTTCCAGTCTTGCCTGGGGCCCCAACTATTAATGTATCTTTGTCTATGTAGACTGACTCGCCGAAGGCGTCATTTGTGCCCATCGTTTCATCCGGCACTATATATGCCTGTTGGGCCCAAATATTATCACTCCCCTTTACATATACATATACAGCACCCCCGTCAGGCTGTCTTGGCGCACCAACTACAATAGTATCTTCACTCATATGTAAAGGACGCCCACCAAAAGAAGCTTCACTGCTTCCTATATAAGCAGACTGTGGTGGTGTTGGTGAAGTGCCCGCCTGCCCTGCGATCCGAGCAACTCCAGATGTTGGCTTTAATGTTTGTGTATATGTCCAAGTACCGCCACTCTTTTCGTAAATATATAAAGCACCAACATTGGCAACGCTATCTACAGTCACCATCCATGCAACAGCGACGAAAGTATTTCCTTTCATCGCTACGCTAGTTCCAAACCTTGGAAATCCATCTGTGCCAGTATCAATATCAGTTGTCGATTGTCCTATAAGCTGCGATTGTGTTGTAGCAGTCCAATCTATAAACGCAATTTCAAAACTGGCAGTTCTTTGAGCAGTTCCTATTCCATCAGTTATGTCAAATCTATATGTTATTGTATTTCGTCCAGTTCCAGTTGTATTTGGAACTAATGTGAATTTGTTTATATCCGATCCGCTACCCTGTGTCATGCTAGTAGCAACACTGCTTAAAGTTCCTGAAGTTAGAACTGCATCGTAATATAAAGTTTGTCCGAAATCTGGATCTGTCGCAGTTAGAGTTATTACAGTATTTTGTCCTGGCGTAAGCGCAAACGATGTGGCATTGGCAATAGTTTCTGTATTACCATTCGTAGTGTGAGTTAAGTCAGTAATTGTAGGAGTGACATTTGAAATTTGTGCCAATCTATACCAACCAGAAGAGTTTTTTACATACAAACTACTGTCATCTGATACGAAATGAAGTGTTCCCGCATCTGGAGATGTGCCAATCATTGTAGACTGATTTGCATGAACAGTAACACCAGAAGCAAGGGCAGAGCCAGTATCTGTCAAGTCAGATATATCACTTGGAATAGTTGGTTGTCCAGTAAGACTTGAATATTGTCCATCAAACAGAAGAGTTGTTGTATCTGTCAAATCAGAAACATCTGCTGGGATAGTAGGTTTATTTGTTAAATCTACATAATCTCCACTAAATCCTGTTAGTAGATTAGTCGTGTCTGTTAAATCGGAAACATCACTTGGAACGGTCGCGGCCGCTTGTTCTTTTCTATTCCATACTCCAGCTGTAGAATTATATTCATATGATCTTCCACCAGAAGTAAATATTTGTCCGTTTGACGGTGAATTTGGAAAATTAATTGCCATCTTTCTTTTATCCTTCTAGTGGTGCTGATGGGATGTTGCTGGTTTCATCGGCTGCGGTGTAGCGAGCCAAACCTTGAGTAATTCTTATGTCCTGCATGTAGCCGTCTAAAAATCTTGAAGGGACACTACCCGTACCACTATTACCAATAACCATCACATCCCCAGCGCTTTGATAGGTTGCAGATTCAGTAAAAGTAGAATAACGAGTGCCATCTATATAGACGTTATAAACCCCAGAAGACGTTCTGGAAAAAGCTAAGTGATACCAAGTATCAAGACTTACAGCATTAGGACTTTGTACTTCGTGGTTGCCACTTGTTGTATAAAGAACAAAATTTATTTTCATGCTACCAGTTGTTTTAAACCTAATTCCAAAGGGTGGATCAGTACTTGTATATGAGGCTGATTGAAACATATGCATAAAACCGCTAGCGTCGGGATGGTTGTCAAAATAAACCCAAGCTTCCCAAGTACAGGCTTGGCTTAAATCCAATACTCCATTTAAATTTATTAAATCATCTACACTATCAAAACTCATTGACTTAGTACTAGCAAACTTAACCTGAGTAGTTGAACCAGCAACACTTCCTTCTAGCTTTAGGTTAGCACTTTGAGATTTATCTATAATAGAGGCGTCTGTGCCTTTGATGTGTAGTTTAGTATCTGACACCGATGACATAGGTGCAGTAGGAATGGAACTTTCAGCTGCGGTTGAACCGTTCACAAAATGTAAGTCGGCCATATAACCTTTCATATATGCCTCTTTATTTCCTTCATGATTTTGGCCAGAGCCAATCACCATATTTCCGCCAATAGCACCAGTATTAGGGTGTGTATAACTTATATAAGTTTCACCATTTACCTTAATGGTGCCGCCGCTCCACTCAACGTAGTACCATTGATGATTATGAATTAACTTACTTGTTCCAGAGTAGGTGTTAATAGTTAATGTTCCACTAGAATCCCATATCAACAATCTCACTTGCTGATTGCTCTGTACCCCAAGTGTCCAATTTCCTTGGGTACTAGTAGTTGTTTGGGCGTTGTCTATCCATTTTATATATCCAGATGGAAAAGTATCTTGCTGCATATAAACCCAAAACTTTATAGTAAAATTTGAACTGGTAAGATCCCAATTATCATTATCTGCAAGGGTTAAATTACTACCTTGATCAAAATACACAGAACCACCGTGATCTGTTGCATCGTATTCATCGTAATCATAGGGTGAGAATGCAATAGCATCAGGATAATCTCTAGTTCCATTTGCAGATTTTCGAAGAATGAGACTTGTTGCAGTACCAGATTCATCAACTAAGTACGGCTTTGAGCAAACCAGTAACTTTGTATTACTATCCGATGTTAGTCTTTCTGTTGGAACGGCTGCTGTTCTAGCAGTGTTTGAAAAACGGAAATCAGCTATTTGTCCATCAAAACCGTAAGAATAGTCTGACCAAGCACCGACAATAATTTTACTTATTGCATTAATATTAGTTGTAGAGGCAATACTACCTTCTTCTGTACCATCCACATATAATTTGGTATACCCACCCGTGCGAACAACTTGAATAAAGTGCCAATTACCGTCGAACACATCATTTGTAGAAGTTATTATAACAGATGAATTTTCTTTTAAAAGTAATTTTTTACCACCCGTGTTTGGATAATTTCTCATCAATGATATGTTATCGTTTGGACCAAGATCAAAAAGGCGCGCATTTGGATTAGTGCTATAAGTTTCACTGTCTCTTTCCTTGAACCATCCTTCAATAGTGTAGTCATTAGTACCTACATTAAAAGCAGAAGCGGTATTTTCTGCTTCAATAGATTCACCATGCCCTGTATCATTCGTGTAAAATCCAGCACCTTGAAAATCCCAAGAATAACCCCCACTCCGATACGGGCTAAATGTACCAGCGGTAGCATCGCCATTAACCGTGACCGTGTGGTTATTGGTTGATGCATCCGTTATATTATTATTATCAGATGTACCAGTTGCTGTCGCTAATAAAGTTGTATATTTAGAATTTGTTACAGTAACAATAAATTCTAGAGTTAAGTTTGTAGATGTGCTCACTGCACCATTAATTCCGTCAGTTGCATTGATGGTTAAAGTGAATGTTCCAGCATCTGCTATTGTAGTACTAGGTGTAATGGTAAATACACCATCAGTATTAGAAACAGTTGCTATAGAACCTAAACCAGATGTAGAATAACTCCATGTCAAAGGGAATCCTTCTGGATCTGTGGAGACAGCTGTAATAGTAGTTACCGTACCATCCACAGCAAGTTCATATGTTCCATTAACTCCAGTAATTGCACTAGGAGCATCATTTTGGACAGTCGCAATCAAATACCAACCAGAACCATTGTAAAAATACAACTTGTTATTTGCTGTGACATATGCCTGATCACCGCTAGACATTCCTGTAAGTGCAATTAGCGCAGCCATATCAGCAACAACATTCGTTGAACTGCTTGTAAGTAGTCCACTAGAATCGGTTAGTTGATTGATATCTGTTGCATCTGTGGGTGCAACAAATTTTCTCTTCCAGGCACCTTTTGTAGAATTATACTTGTATACTAGTCCGTTTGCGCTATGTTCGTCATCGTTTGATGGACTGTTTGGAAAATTAACTGGCATTCTTTATTCCTCTACCAAGATGTCTCTATTTGGGTACGAACCCATGTGTTAGTATTTATACAAACATACATGTAGTTTCCTACGATTCTGACATCACCTTTCGCTCCAATATCGGTAGCAGAAGATGGTGCTGCAGCATCTGTATACACTTCCATACTTCTATCAACATTTGCTTCACTAAATGGAGTGTCGCCAATGTGTAATGAATTTGAACTTAGATAAAAGTCTCTAACTTTTCGTTCAGCAGAGCCAATGTCATATGTATCGTTTGTATGGGGTAACAGATGCCCTGAGCTTGTAACTTCCCACCTGTCAACACCTTCGGTTGTAATGTCAATATGGCCATCTGTTCCAGTATCTGTTGTGGTAACAGATGTATTTCCAGTTGCGATAGATGATTGAATTCCACTTCCAGAAGTTGATTGCCCAGCACCACCAACTTGTACCCACTGAGAACTATCCGCATCGGTATAATACAAGAATAAGTCTGCTGTGTCGCTCTTAAACCATAGATCTCCTGCCGCTGCTCCAGATGGTGCAGTATCTGAATTCGTTACAGAAGAACCACCCACTTGTGCGCTGTTTGCTTCCACCCACTGGTTTGACGAACCATCATTGTAATATACATACATAATTAGATCATCAGTATCAAACCATAAGTCTCCAGCAGATGGAGATGATGGTGCAGTCGATCCTGTTGTCACTCCAGATGCAGCATCTGTCCATGTATAATCAGAACCATTCCATGAAAGAAGTTGTCCAGTAGTAGCAGAACTTTGATTTAGATGAGTATCTACTGCACTATCTGTATATGCTGATGGAATGGAAGGAGCTCCTGTTAAATCAGAATATGCACCAGAGAAATTGCCAACGACAGTTCCAGCACCCATACCACCATGATTTACACAATAGTAATATAATGTAGGTGTTGCATTTGTGATTGCAATCTGGACATATGCACCGGCAGAACCAGCAGTACCATTTGTAGTCACTCCAGTTGTATATTCAGAACCACCACCATGGGTTCCATCAGAAGTTGTGGAAAACCTTAGAGGGTGAGAACTGTTTGAAGAATCTGCCTGATCAAATCTATATGTTCTGCCAGGCTCAAATGATAGAGTTACTTGCTGTACCCCATCGATATAGAAGTTGCCACCCGAAGCAGTTACAGTTGCAATACTATATGCATCTGCCTTTGCCGCGATCTGGTTAGTAATTGTTGTACTGAAGTTTGCATCATCTCCTAGTGCAGCTGCCAATTCGTTCAGAGTGTCAAGAGTTGCCGGAGAAGAATCTACTAGATTTGCAATTTCTGTATCCACATAATTCTCAGTTGCATATCCAGTAAGGCTTGGAACTTGTGATGCAACATATGATTTTGTTGCATATGTTGCCAAATCTGTACTTGTAAGTTCATCTAAAAGATCAACAGCAAGTGTTGTGCTTGACATAGCAAGTCCGACTTTAGCATTGTTTGTATCTGGAGTTGCCGAAAGACTACCATCTGATAATACATAATATTTTGACCCAGCTGTCAAACCAGAAAGTCCAGTATGAATACCACCTTCTACGGTAACATCAATTGTTGTTCCGGCAGATGCAGCGATACCATGAACTTTAGATGCATCTAGATTTGATTCTATATATACGCCCTGAGTTGGTTGGGCAAACAATTTAACAACCAAACTGGTTGCATCTGTGTTGCCCGCCGCCGATATTGATCCTTTACCGCTTCTGAAAGGATCCATTTGTATTTTGCCTGGATATCCGAATCCAGTGTTCTTTGCATAGTAGTTGCTGCCGTGCGTAACTCTACTTGTACCAAGAACTATATTTAAAGATGAATTTACTGAGAAATGGGTTATGAAAGAACCATCGTTAGAGTTACTAGTATTGCTAAGATAATAATACCCTGCGTTAGTTAGTGCAAACATATTACTATTCTTGTAGAATGCCATGTTTCCAGAAAGATGGCCATAAGTTCCACCTTGATTATAGCCTAGTGAGTATTCTGAGCCTTCCGCCACTGCTGAATTTCCTGTTGTCGAAAATGCTCTAAGTTTTAGACTGTTACTTCCTCCACCAACACTCCAAGCAACAACAAAATGCTCACTAGAATCTCTCCATGCCACATGTGCTGGTGCGTCAATACCAAAATTTGTGTTGAACGAAGTCAATCCATATGCTATTCCGACAGTAATATTTCCTGTACCCCAATCTATATCACCAATTCTGAGATTTCCAGAGGCATCAACCCCTGTAAATCTACCCTCTGTTAGTTTCGAGAAGTCCAATGATCTACTATCGATAGGATGTGGTATTGTAAAATCATCGCTATATTGAATTGTAGTATTACCATCCCATGTAATTCTAAATATTCTACAATTACTAGAATTATCCCTATAAGCCCCGATGACTTTGTAAGAACCAGCAGTACTTCCAGCATGGTCATAATACCAATTAATATGATCTAGACGACTAGCATAGGTAGGGCCGCCGTTTGAAGTATTAGTTCCTGTATCACTCCAAGTAATTCCAGATCCTGCCATTGTTCCCACGGCATGAATAATTAAATCTGCATTTAGTTTTGGGCCTAAAATTAAAAATTTATCTGGATTATCTGGACTTCCAATCACATACGGATTATCTGATTTATCAAGTCCTAACGAGTTCCCCAATGAAGCGAGATCTTGATATTCTGTTCCATAAGTCCAAGTTTCATTTGAACTATTATATTCAACAGAAACAATTTTCATTTCAAAAACACTACCAGGCGCCTCATCAAAGGCTATAGAGATGTACTTGTTATCTGTTTGTGTTGGAAATAACCAGTATCCTTTGTCCGCCGCAACTAAACCATTAGTATTGGAAATAGTGTAACCTTGACTATTTGGAAGAAGTTGTTGATATGACCCATTATAACCTTGATTTGTAAGTTGCTCTGGAAAAGTTGTAACTTCAACTGGAGTCACAGTTCCATCAGTATTTAACATTACAACATCATCTACAGATGCAGAAGATGTTGATGTATATTCTATGGTATTGGCATTTGGTACATCTGCCGCGGTGATAAATCCAGAGTTATTTGCAAGTTGGCTTGTATTTGCTGGGATGGTTGGTTGATTAGTTAAGTCGTTATAGTTACCTGAGAACGTTTGTGTCGCAACATATGATTTCGTTGCATATGTTGTTAAGTCGCTTTCAGTCAACTCATCAATAAAATCTAATGCAATATGTGTTGATTTGACAGCAACACCAATTTTTGCGTTGTGCGTATCTGGAGTTGTACTCAATGTACCATCATCGAGAACATAGTACTTAGAACCTACAGTCAATCCAGACAAACCACTATGAACACCAAATTGTGTCGTAACATCTGGAGTTGTACCAGAAGTTGCTGCAAGACCATGTATTTTAGATTTATCTAAATTTGATTCTACATACTCACCTTGAATTGGTTTTCCCTCTAGGCGACTTACTCCCGTTCTCCTATCGGTATAAGACATACTACCTTGTCCAGAAGAAAAAGGATCTGGATACATTCTAGCAGCAAACGGCCAGTTTATCCCAGCACCGTTAGCCGTTCCAATACCATAAACTTCTGTGAAGGAGCTTGAGTTATCTGTGGCGAGATAGTGAATAAAACTGTTATCCAAACTACTATCTTTTCGCGCATGAGAAAAGAACATTACATTACTTTTAGGAAAGAACTTTAAATCTCCATTCAACCAGTAAGTACTACTCACATACCAACCACTGGGCGAGAATTCATTACCATTTGCTGTTATAGTTCTTGATGTGTTTACATTATATCTTCTAAATCTAATATTTGGATTTCCACTCGCCAGTCTATTAATAGAAATCACTTCATCTGTCAATGGATTCCAAGCAGTTTTTACATCAACTCCATAGTAATTACTAGTACCAGAGGTTGAGCTAGATGCGGTTATGGAGAAGTTGTTTCCTACTTGTGTTGTACCATTAACCCAATCTATGTCATATACTTGTAAAGAACCGGCTGTATAGTTGTGTACACACAATCTTCCTTCGGTAACTCTTGAAAATGATGCAGAAATTGGATTTATGTTACCATTTGGAACAGTTCCCGAATTACCAGTAGAAATGGTTACTTCATCTTCCCATGTAATAGTAGTGTCTCCATCCCAAACTACCCTAAATGCTTTCATATCTGACGCTGTACCATACCAGACAATAAATTTATAATTACCGGCACTACTTCCGGCATAATCATATTCAGTTCTTACATTGTATTGATTATTTGTTGATGACGGATAATTTTGAGAAGGTTGTGAATAGTCTGACCAAGAAACAGTAAGTCCATTAACTGTACCGATTATTGCAGCAAAACTACTACCCGTTCTTAATTTGAAAAATAAAAATTTGTCTGGATTATCAGGACTTCTTAGTACATAGGGGTCGTTATAATAAGAGCTATTCCAATCGACTGTTCCCCAATTGGTATTGTTCATATCATAAACATTACCCCAAGTCCACGATCCAGAATTATATTCTGCAACAGCACTATAAACTCCATAAAAATTACTAGCACCACCTTCGTGTCTACCAACTGAAAGATATTTGTTGCCATCTAATTTAAATAGATGGTTAGGAGCATCACCGACAACTGAACCATCGTTTGTAGAGCCTGCAAGTCTCGTTGAAGATGGTACTATCTCCGGCGCACTACCATTCACGGCCGTAGGAAATGTGGTCACTTCAATCGGCGTTACAGTACCATCCGTATTCAACATCATTACATCATTCGTAGAAGCTGATGATGTTGATGAATATGATATTACTGTATTATCTCCACTAAGTTGTGCGGAAGTAACATATCCAGCACCATTAGTCAATTGATTGTTGTTTGTTGGAATGGTTGGTTGATTAGTTAAGTCGTTATAAGAACCAGATGTTGCAACTGTTGCAAGAGATGAAGTGTCTGCCTTAGTCGCTAATGAGTTAGTAACCGTTGTACTAAACGCAGCGTCATCTCCTAGTGCAGCTGCAAGTTCGTTGAGAGTGTCCAATGCGCCAGGCGCTGCATCTACTAAATTGTTTACTTGAGTTGTGACATATGTTTCTGTTGCAAAGGGTTCTGCACTTCCCCCACCAGTAGGCGTAACTTCTAAAGCTCCACCATTATCTGATAGTTCAACAGTGCCGAGTGTGATACTATTCCCGCTAAGATATAAATCTCTAAATTTATTTGTCGAGCTACCCAAATCATATGTTTCATTCGCATCTGGTATAAGACTTTCAGAAACTGATGCTGGATCAAACCCACCAGAAGGACCTTGTCTTTTCCAGACACTATTTGTTGCGTCATAAACATATGTAGTTCCTGCTGTGGTATGTGTATCGCCATTTGCTGGACTATTTGGAAAATTAATTGCCATTTATTTGTTTCCTTCAGTTTATCTTTTTATACAAAGTATATTGTTGCGTAGAGATTTTCGCTGCCTGCCTGTGCAAACGGGCCGTTGCCCGCGCCATAGCTGACTCCAGTCAATGCATTTCTTATTGGCCCGGCTAGTCGATGATATCCACCAAAATCCGAATTGTTCGTAACCGTAGAAGATATTTCCTGTTGAACACCATAGCCTGTTACTTCTGGTCGCGTAATATAAATTTTAATATCAGATGTTGTGTCTGGTGGAAATGCTGCATTAATTTTTGCACTTATATCGCTATCATTTCCACTAAACCAGTGTCCAGTACTACCATCTTGCTGCGATCCACTTGATGCCGGAAGGCCTTCATACGCACCATCTCCGAATTCGATCCAAGTGCCCCTGCCATAATCAAATCCCATTAAATAATCACTAGTTGAGCTCCAAGCAAATCTCCAAGTGTAAGGATCACCCAACAGAGAATTCAGAACATTGATAAAGAATGTTCTGGGTGTTGAGTTTCCTGTTGTATCGTTAGCATTTGCAGTAAACGAATAATTTGTATCTGCTGTAACACTTGCAGTTGTGATATCACCTGTTATCAATCCAGTGCCAGCTGCAAGGCTAAGGCCAGGTGCCAATGATCCACTACCAATTTCATATGACACGAACTGTCCATCTGGGTCTGTTGCTTCGATTTGTAAAGAAACTCCAGTTTGATCTTTGTATAGCGAACTGCCAAGTTGTCCTGCTGCGGTTGTCCAAGTCGGAGAGCCACCAGTTTGAATTGCATCTGTTGATGTTATAGTTTGTCCATCGCCGACTGTAACTTTAACATCGAGGGGTCCCTCAGCCGAAGTATATGCTTGTGGTATAGTCGCAGTAAGTTCGCCTTGAGTTACTATAGATGTTGCAGAAGCATTAGTTTCAACTCCATTTGCATCTATAAATGAGACAACTGTACCCACATCAAAGTTTGTACCTTGAATTGTGATAACTGTACCACTCGACCCATCAAAGTTATTAGGAGACACGGATGTGATTGTAGGATTTCCAAAAACTGTATTATTGTTTGTAATATTTTGAACTACTGTACCAGTACCATTTAATTGTATCCATTGGTTGCTATCTCCATCCGAATACCACATATAAGTGTTAGTGTCGGAAGAATTAAACCACATATCTCCATTTACTGGACTTGTTGGTGCAGTATCTGATACTGATATTGATGAACTTGCATCAACCCATGCATAATCAGTGCCATTCCAAGTCAATATCTGTCCTGTTGTTGCAGCACTTCTATTTAAATGAGAATCTACGCTTGCGTCACTATAACTACCTGCCGCGGCGATTTGATCACCAACATAAGTTTCTGTTGCATATCCGTTTAAATCGGATGATTCGAGTTTATTCGCCAATGAGTTAGTAATCGTTGTAGAGAAATTGGCGTCATCACCTAATGCCGCAGCTAACTCATTAAGAGTATCAAGTGTTGCTGGGGCAGAATCTACTAGATTTGCAACTTGTGATGCAACATATGATTTGGTTGCATAGGTGGCAAGACTTGCATCAGTTAATTCATCAGTAAAATCTAATGCAAGAGATGTTGCATTGATAGCAACACCAAGTTTGGCATTTTTAGAGTCTGGTGCCGTCGCCAAAGTTCCATCGTCTATTACATAATATGTTGATCCAGTAGTAAGTCCAGAAAGTCCTGTATGAATTCCAAACTCCAAAGTTACATCAATAGTTGTTCCAGCAGTTGCTGCAATACCATGAACTTTAGACGCATCTAGATTGGACTCTCCATAAGGAAACTGAAGATGTTTTACTCTATATTCATGTCTGTAATTTCCACTGTCATATCTTCTATTTTTCCATGAAATTGAAAACTGTCCAGATTGATGTGGATTGTCAAATTGCAACGGAACTGAAGAATGACTCCAAGCACTCGTTCTAACGGTTGCGGCAGTGTTTGTAATACTTGTTCCATCCACATCCCATATTTCATAATAAGACTCTATAGTGGTGTTGATTTTGTCATCGTATGAAACCATGAATGTACTAGATTTTTTGGCAAATTTAAGGTCGTATGGAGTACCGTTATAGCTATTTGCGGTAGTGTCCCATGTAACTGTACTTCCTACAGAAGTGAGAGTGTGATTACTATCAATGGAGAATTGTCGTAGATATGAGTTAGAATTTGGATAAAACGAGATATTGACTCGATATGCCGCAACAGCATTTCCACTGATTGGATCAATTCCTACTGCTGTAGCAATTGAATTTAGATTGAAACTACCACCAAAAGTTGCGGTTTGAGTATCCCAGTCAACAATACCTGCGACGATCGATGTAGTTCCATCTTTTGCAATAAACTTACCTTCAGTATTGTGGTCAAAAGAAAATCCTGAATATGACCCAGTAACATCAACAGGATCGCCATATGTTAGTGTGGTTCCATCCCATTCGATCCTAACTAGCTTTCTGTTTCCACCGACATCACTGTATTCCATGATAAATTTGTCTATTGTGCCTGGAGTGCTCCCAGCATAATCATATTGGAATTTTTGACCGCCTGAAGAATAGCCTTCGGTATTATAATCTGGATGAGTGATGTAAGTTCCATCCCAAGTGACAGCAGTTCCACTAACTGTACCCTGTAATGACATAACTTGGTTGCCAGTCGCAGGGGTAGATTTACCTATAACTAAAAGTCTATCTGGATCGACAGAACTAAAAAGAATATATGGTTCGCGCCCTTGAGTAGTGTCTAATCCTCTAGTGCCGACAGCTGCATTATAGTTACTAAAGAGGTACTCAGTTCCATACGAAAAGGTTCCGCTGTTGTTTATTTGAATACAACCATTCCACCCATTACTTTCTACCCACATTGTAAAGTATTTGTCTGCTGTCGGGGAACCCCCAACGATTGCAGATTCGCCAGATGCATTATTTTCAGTGCCTGCCGAGGTAATGTAATTTTCGCCCTTATTCGCTATAAATGGATAGTTTGTAGGTTCAACTACAGTCACAGTTCCATCAGTATTCAACATTACAACATCATTTACGGCAGCTGTATTTGTTGAAGTATATTCTACAACATTTCCACCAGAGACATTGTTTGCAACATAGTTTTGTACATATGTTTCTGTCGCAAGACCTGTTAAGTCTGCGTTTGCAACGGTTTCAATCCATCCTGTAGTTTTATAGATATAGAGTTTTTGTGTATCTTCAACAAATGCAATGTCACCAACTGTGTTTCCAACGGCTGGTAAGTATGTTGCATCACTATAGATGTTGACAGATGCAACCAAAGATGTTCCATCTGGTGCAATCAGAGTTGCAGTACCAGCAACTTCTTTGATCTTATTCTCAAAACTTGGAGTATTTTCTACATATGTTGCTAAGTCTTGTGGCACAAACTTGTTTGTTGATGAGTCATACACCAGACACATTTGTGATGTAAGTGTTGGTAGAGGACGAAGTTCGATTGTCTGTACATGTCCTTCTTGGTTATGCTGTCCATATATTAAATAGTTGCCATTTGCGTTTGTTTCAACTGCCAAATCCTTAACACGGATAATACCACGCATATTCGAATGATTTCCACATTGATAGTATAGAATATCTGGTGCGTTTGACGGTACAACAAATGTGATTGTTCCAGTTTGATTTCTAGAACCAGTAACACCAGAAGTCCACTCACCAAAATATGTTCCTGCTGAAAAATTGGTGCCGTTGTCGGTTGTAAAGTAGAATGGATGGCCAGTTGCATTAATATTGACAGTATATGTTCCACCACGATAAAACGGTCCAATTTCTGGGTTGTTTCCACTTGCAGTTCCACTAAACACATAAGCTCCTGTGGTAGAAGTGACATCATAAGAAACAGATGGGGCAACGAGTGTAGGTAGTGTGATAGAAGAAGGAACACTCACAGCAAGTCTTTGGACATCTTGTGCGGTCCCACCGTTGATGTCTGGGTGACTATCATTTACAATTGATGTAGTTACCCAAGAAACAAGGTTATCATCTCCAGCGCCCTCAATCCATTTCAATTTGAAATCGTGCCTTTGCGTCATTGATCCATGAACAGTATGTGCAAAGTTATTGATTTGATATGTTCCCTCTAAATAAAGTGGAACAACGGTTTGTGGTGAATTTGTGATTGCAAGTCTGGCAAAAGGCAATGCGGATTGTGCCCAAGTCCACTGCCATGCCGTTCCGTGGCCTGCTGTTGGATCATCTACTTGAATTTCGAGTGTTTCTGGTGTTACAGAAAGATCGAAGTTCAGAATATCATCTGAACTAAATGTTGTTTCTCCAAGATACAATGTGTTTGAACTCAGATATAAATCTCTAAATTTGTTCGTTGCAGAACCCAAATCAAGAGTTTCGTTAGTTGCAGGGATGATTGCAGAATCCAATGCCTGCAAATTAGTATCAGACATGAATTTATTAGTAGTTCCTTCAACAATGTCATCGGAAGTTGCAGATGGGGAAAGAGCAGACTGAGAAGAATTTCTTACTTGTTTGATAGCATTCGATAATTTTACCATCTCTTCTGTAGTTGCACCAGAGGAGAGTGCGTTCACTCTAGAGTTTACTGCATTTTCAATATCGCTATCTTCTGTCAATCCTACAGATTTTGCTGCTCTAGAAAGAGAGAGCAGTTGGTCTACTGTCGCAGTTGTAATATCGTTGAGGATTTTTGTGCGAATAGCCTGTATTGAAGTTGTGAGATTTGTATCTGACATCTAAGAACCCTTTGTAATTCTGATTTTCTTTATATTTATACTTTTTCTATTTATGTTTTGACGAAAACTCTAACATACGATTGCATTTTCTTATCTTTTTTGAAAACACAATATTCTATTTGATTTTTCTGACAAATTTCTATTATTTCTTTGGGGCCCTGCCACTCTTCATCAGTTGCAACTGATTCCGGCTCATTTGCAGAGATTTTTTTGATTTTATTCCATCTATCCACTTCTGCTCCAAATGTAGGAGTTCCTTTATATATTTTTGTTGTCCAAATTTGATCTTTATTGTTTATATAATATCCGCGGCCGCCGATGTTCAGGTTGGAAAGTCTATAATCTTCAGGATCTATAGAATCTTTCTGATTTGTGTAGAATCTCTTCTTGTTTGTAAACAAACTCTCTACATCCACCGCATATTTTAGTTCTTCGCTAGGATCATTCTTGAAGACACTAGGTATATTATCAATACCTATTGCTTTTACTAAATTTTGATACCCATGTACAACCAAGCATGTAGAAAACTCACCATCACGACATGAGAATATCAAATCAGTTGCATCTGAATAGTCAAAATCCATCATTAAATGATCTTCAAATAAATGTATCATAATGTCTCCGTATGTGTTCCAACTACCGTATATTCATATTCTGTGCCATCAATATTTATTTTTACATATCCACCAGCACCATCACCGCCATCTGTACCACCATCAGAAGCACCAGCACCACCACTCCCTACAGTAATAGTCATTGTAGTTCCGAAAGGCACTTCCAGCAGATAGTTTGCAGGGTTTTCTTGTTTTACGCTCGCCTGTCCACCTTCGCCCGCTGGGTCTGTATTGGTTATTCCTCCAAATTTATTGACATCAACATGGCCGCCACCGCCACCGCCACCAGCACCATAACTTGTTGCGGGCGCATCGCCGCCAGGCATATCTTTTCCACCCGGCCCTCCACCATCTCCGTAATCTGATGCGTCACCAGTTCTTTCTGGTATATCATAAAGTCGATGCAGGCCTGCCTCTGCGCTATCTCTACCACCAGCGGCACCAGAAGAGGTTATAGAGAAATATGAAACTCCATCTACCGACATGTCTATGGTGGTATCTCCACCATCATCACCATCCGTTATTCCGACTCCATTACCATTATTGCGTCCTGCGCCACCGCCACCACCACCCCCTATCAATTCATAAGATACGGGAATTTGTGCAGAAGTTCCATAAAAATCATCAAAGCTTATCTCGTCACCGACCACTGTTGGAACATTAGAGTTCTCTGGGCGCTCTAGTACATGTCCTGTAGCTCTAGTGAATTCGCCAAAGACAACCCTCTGCCAACTTGGAGAGGATGAATTATGTTGTATCTGTATATCCCTAAGTGAAATCGGGCCAGTTGTCTGCAGTGGCATTATGTCATATCCGAAAATGCAGTTATATTACCTCTAGTTTCTATATCTCCAGTGGTTGATAATCGCATCATTAATGTTCCGTTATGAGAAAATAATAATCTATCTGATGCATCTTGAGATATAGTCCAGTCATCCAAACCGAATAAGTCAATACTCCACTTATCCGTGGTTGCATTATATTCCCAAGTTTTTGCTCCAATTGTATGTTTATCGCCATTTGCTGGGTTTGTTGGAAATTCTGCCATTTATTTCTCCTTTATTTTGGCTTCGATGGCCATGTAATATTAGTTGGAAATCCTATTTGAGATGGAACATCTCTCAATTCTTGTCTATAAATTTTCCACAAATTTTTATCAGAATCTGTAAATGGAGCATCCTCTAGTTGTGTCCAATCAGTTTCTTTGAGTAATGTGTTTCTTATTTTACGAATAAATTTTTCATCTACAGTAAGGCTATTTCCATTGTCATCAATGTTAACTTTCTTGCCTTGTGTATCAATATCGTCTGGAACAACTAAAATACTATTTGTTCCATCCAAATATACTTGTTTCTCATCCCATGTAAGAGTTTCAGAAACAATTTTAAGAACTTCGCCAGTAGAAATATCAAAAATAATATTCATCCTTGTACTCCTTCTGCAAATGCGGCAGAAAATAAACTTGCATCTACATTTGTTGTTAATGTGGCATCATAAAAGTTCCAATTTCTTCCACTTACATTCGACGACATTGTAATACCAGCATCGGCTAGTATACGAACGGGCCATCTAGTATCAGTTGCTCCCCAAGGCCATCCGCTACTACCTACCGAGCCCTCCACAGGAGTTTGAGTTGAAGTACTTAAATTACTAGTCTTATACATTTTACCTTCTACACCACTATCACCAGCTTCTACAAACACTCCTGAAGTAGTTGCTCGTATAAGATCAAATCTAAATCTTTTATTAGTAGAACTAGCATTTACATAGAAGTCAATGTTCTCAGTATCTGTGCTAGACATATATCCAACAATAGCCGTTCTAGATGTCGTAGTATATGGCGCCCCGGCGTTGATAGTGAAACTAAAACTCCCTGATCCAGAAGCTATAGTAGATGTAGGATAATCCAAATAAGAAGGAATTGTTTTCAGCTCGGCGTCTACAATAACCCAGGCATTAGAATTATAGACATAAAGAATATTATTAGTATTATCCCACCACAATTCGCCTTGATTTCCACTTGAAGGCTGTGTGCTTTGAATATATGTAACTCCACCACCGCCTCCAGTCACATCTATAAAGCTAAATGTTCCGTTTCCATCAGTTGATAGAACTTGGCCATTAGTTCCATCTGTGATGCCTAAATCTGGAAGAGAAGATGGAATAATTCCATCAGCATCTGTCAAATCATTAATATCATCTGGAATTTCTGTTTCTCCAGTAATCTCTAAAATTGCATCATCGACATATGTTTCTGTCGCATATCCAGTTAAATCGGTTGTGACTGCTGGATTAAATGTAAACTGTCCATTATTATACGATAGAGAACCACCACCAGACGCCGCGCCTGTCTGTACCGTAATATCTCCCGCTTCTATAAAGTTTTGAATTGCCGTGTTCATGGCAGTTGTTGTTACATATGCCGATAAATCAACAGCTCCACCACCCCCAGACGCTGGAGTTCCGACAACACCAGTCAACTGAATCCAACTACCACCATCCCACATTAATAGTTCTCCGGCGGTTGCAGTGTCAAACCATAGCTCTCCTGGCTGTGGGTCGTTTGGAGCAGTGTCTCCATATGTTGTAACTGTCAAGTTTGCAATTGTGTCAATAAGTGTTTGATATACCCCTGCATCATCATTTATAGATGCGGCTAGTTCATTTAGTGTATCCAAGGCGGCAGGAGCACCATCAATTAGATTTGATATTGCAGTGTCTACATAGATTTGAGTTGCAACTCTATTTGCAACTGCACCATTTTCTTTGGTATATATGATACCCCCTGCAGTAATATCACCATTAACTTCAAATGCACCATCTAGTGTGAGTCCACCATCAGAATAAATATCACCATTCTCTTCTATCCTAAATATGGCACTTTCTTTAGATAGTGCAGTCGTAGTTTCATCTTCATTATTGAACAATCCAAAGTAATTTCCATCTTCTGTGTTATTTCTATCCAAGAACATTGCAATCGATTGTAATGAACTAATTGCAACACTGTTACTTCTATCAGAAAGAAGATCGTAGTCCATATGAATTTTATTAGATGTAGTTCCATTTGTGAAAGAATCTCTTGCCCTTTGATCCAAAAAGTAAAGGTTGTTATTACCCTCTACTGTTGTATCAGTGTTGAGATATTTTGTTCTATATATACCATCAGTATCGTATTGTAGAACATGATTTAATTCCGCATCTAGTGCATCTACATCTGTTATTTGATTAATTCCAATTCTCACGAAATCGCTCCCTACTTGTAGTCTTACTGGAACTGCTCTTGCGTCAATTCCATAGTTGACTTTTAAATCTCTTATTTCTAATCTTGCCGCATCCATATTTGGAACAACTCTCAAATGAGAATTGTCTAAATCGAGCGCAGAAAAATTATAATTTCCTTGTCTTTTTGCAACATGTCGCTGTAATATGTGATGGGGCATAACCAACACTAAATTTGCGTCCATGTTTTCCGTTTCTAGCTGTGTTTGCCCCAATACCTGATAGAACTTATATCTGGTGTTTTCTCTTACTGTTACCTGATTTGATGTAGTTGTAGTAACATCTGGTGCTTTTTTTCTAACTTCATATGCTGTTGCTCCATTTATTGTATATTTTTCTCGCCATCTGGTGTATAGAGTTCCATCGGCGTCAATAAATTGCGGATTTCCATTCGAATCAGTTCCACTATATTGTAGATTTGTCTGTAGGCCTGCTTTTATTTGTCCATTATAAACAATGCCCCATGTTACACCATCAGTTAAATGATCCCATGTATCGCTGCCACTAGAATATGTTCCATCATTATTACCTTCTACCCATGCTGTAGTTGGATTTGTTCCACTACCAACTAAAGTTCCTGGCAGAGTTGCTCCAATTGCTGTGCTGGTGGTGGTTATTGTGTTTAAGCTTTCTTTAGTATATACTACATCTTCAATCTCAACTCCTAAATCATATGATGAACCATCTAATCTTTGATATATGGGCGTTGCAGAATAAACTCTATTTGAAAAAATTACAACACCACCCACAACAAGAGTCCACGATCCAACAGACACTCCATTAGCTGCTCCAAATTCATACGAAATATTCTGCAGTACTGCTGGAACTTCTGGATTGTTTGTTGCATTGATGTCAGAATCGGATGGAGATTTGGTGCCCAAAATAGTATTGCCCGAGGAATCTGTATAATCTTCCTTAGCTGGGGTGTGAAAAATCCAAACGGTTTCAAAATTCAATGGGTCGGTATAGTCTGTAATATTTGTAGCCATTTAAAAAATATCCATTATTTGTCCTTTTATTTATAATGCTTCTTGACAAGTGATTTCTAATGTAGTATATTGGTACTAATGATTTAAGAAAAGAGATTCTAGATGAAAAACAGTCCTATAAATAAATTGCAACAACTTATGGTTATTACTGCAGAAGAATGTGGCGAGTTGACGCAAAGATGTAGTAAAATTATTCGAAAATATAATGATATTTCTGAAATCGAAGAAGATCAACGTGTAAAACTTCTTGAAGAACTTGGAGATGTGCAATGTATGATAGAACTAATGGTTGATCACAATATCATAACATATAAAGAATTGGCAGTAAGATCGTGTCATAAGAGAGAAAAGTTAAAAAAATGGAGTCAGTTGGTAGATGGTTAGGTTAGGAAACTTTAAAACACTAGAAGTTATAGACGATGAGTCCGCCCAGCTTTGGGATGATGTGCAGACTGTCTTTCTATCTATCGATGGAGATACGGTAAAGATAATAATAAACCCAGACGAATCTGAGTTCACAGAAGAAATTATAGAATAGGAGAAAGATATGGCAAATAATGTATACTCAATAGTAAGTCTTCACAGCGGAAATGAAGAAGTACACACATGGTTTAAAGAATTGGTTGAAAATCTCAGATATCCAGAGGATGAACGACCTCAAGAATACGAGCACTACAAACCACTCCACACTACATTCTGGCCAGATGAAGAGGATACAGACACTAGGGGTTGGTATGTTGATAATATTGGTGTAAAGTGGTGTCACATACAAGACGCATATGAAACAGAAATCAATACATGTTCAGCGTGGGGAATTCCACATGACTTTTATGAGAAATTGTCAGAGGAAGCATCGAAGATAGATGAGAATGTGGTGTTCACCGTCACATATGAAGATGAGATGCCAAACTTCTTCGGCAGTTCAGTATATTACCAAGGAGAACAGTTTGATTCGTGTGAATGGGATTCGGATGAATATGAAGGCCAGGGCCTCTGTTTTTATTGGGATGAAGATGAAATGGGTGAAGAAGAACCAGAAGATTGGGAAGCTTCATGGGAAGATATGCATCTATTGCAACAAGAAAACTTAGAACAAATGCTCGATGGGTTGATTATCGATGAGAATTGAACCCGATATCAAATTAGATTACAAGAATGTTTTAATCAGACCTAAGCGTTCTACGCTCACTAGTAGGAAAGAAGTTTCTCTTGTGAGAGAGTTTAATTACAGAAATTACAATGCAGAAAACATCTGTCCGCCAGATTTTGAGGGCATACCTATTATTGCGGCAAACATGGATGGAGTAGGTACATTTAAAATGGCAGATAAGCTCGCTGAAGGCGAAATAATGACATGCCTCAAAAAAACATACACATCTGCAGAACTCATTAGTTACTTTGATAGTGAAATGTGGGAGAGAAGAGAATATGTTGCTATGTCTATTGGTATTTCTGACTCAGATTTAAATAAGTTCAAAACTGTTTATGACCATGTTGGAAAAAAACTTAAATATGTTTGTATTGATGTTGCTAATGGATATACTGAAAGATTTGTAAACTTTATTCAAGAGTTTAGACTTCTTTATGCAGACATTGTAATCATTGCAGGGAATGTTGTGACTGCAGATCAAACACAGGAGTTAATTTTAAATGGAGCCGATATTGTTAAAGTGGGTATTGGGCCTGGCAGTGTTTGTACTACTCGTATCAAAACTGGAGTCGGTTATCCCCAACTCTCGGCAGTTATTGAATGCGCTGATGCCGCCCATGGCCTTGGTGGGCATATTATTGCTGATGGTGGGTGTACTTCATCTGGTGATGTAGCGAAGGCATTCGCTGGTGGTGCTGACTTTGTAATGTTGGGTGGTATGCTTGCCGGACACGATGAAGGTGGTGGTGAAGTAATTGCAAAACATTATGAGACAAACGAAGTGTCATATTTTCCAACACCCTCTGACTTTCATTCTAGAAATGATACACCACTTTACAAACGTGTAGTAGAAACAAAAAAGTTTGTACAATTCTACGGTATGAGTAGTAAGGCTGCAAATGATAAACATTTTGGTGGACTTAAAGAATATCGTTCATCAGAAGGCAGAGAAGTCTTAGTACCATATCGTGGAGAGGTGGCAAAGACAATTCAAGATATTCTAGGTGGCATTAGAAGTACTTGTACTTATGTAGGTGCGGATGAGTTAAAAAGACTAAATAAATGTACAACATTTGTCATGTGTCATGACACTCATAATAGGATCTATGAAGGGAGTTAAAATTGAACGAGAAACAATTATCCGCAAGACTTGCAAAGATGTCTGCCATTGCATACGATCAACCAAACATTGCCACTGAAAAATATAAGGCCTTGGGATATGCACAGGTAAAGTATATAGACTATCAGGGAGCACAATGTTATGTTGTTTGGAGTACTTCTACTATTGTAGTATGCTTTAGAGGAACAGAACCTTCTCAGTGGAATGATGTTAAGGCGGATTTACGCGCCTGGCCAGAGAAAGAAGAAACTGGAAGAGTTCACAAGGGATTCAATACTGAAGTGGCAAAAATTATTGACAGAGTTGAAATAACCCTACAACAAATGAGGGGCGCAAAAGCTTTGTATGTAACTGGACATTCTCTGGGTGGTGCAATGGCAACTATCGCGGCAGGAAAATTAGATCATGTAAACTTTCTCTGCACATTTGGTTCACCTAGAACTGGTTGGGGTCAATATGTAAAGAATATCACATGCCGTCATGTGAGATTTGTAAATAATAATGATATCGTTCCATCAGTTCCGCCATCATTCTTGATGTATAAACATCATGGAGAATTGATGTATATAAACTATTATGGTAATATTAGAAAGATGTCTTTTTGGCAGAGAATGAAAGATCAATGGCGAGGCCGTATGATGGCAGTCAAGAAAAAAGCACCATTTGATGGTGTATACGATCATGATATGAAATATTACATCAGATACACAGAAAGAAACGCAAATGATTGAGATGATTTATCAAATGGCATCAGACAGACTATGGATTTATACTGCAATAGTGGGTGCCTTATTTGGTGCAGCATTTCTTGCATATTTTCGCTCTACCCATGCTGGCATTTACTTGTACATGAAATTTGATGAATATCTTGATAAAATTAGAGATTATTTTGGATGGACTTGGTTCAATCAACCAGAAGATGCTTGGAGAAAACAATATCCAAAAATTACTAGTAAGATTGATGAACTAGAGAGGCGAATAGCTGAACTGGAAAATCCCAAACCACAATGGGATAAACGTCCAAATGAAGCAATAAATGAAAAAGGCTAAAATAAGGGTTGACAAAAGATTGTCAGCCCTTTATACTTTAAGGGTAATGAAAAAGGAAACGAATCAAATGAATACTGATGATAGCACATTTATTTGGGAAGAACTTGCCCGAATCAATCCCACAACCTTTCAATCTAAACATTCTGCTATGGTGCAGTCTGATATGAAAGCATATGCTTTAAAGGCAGGCTTGTGGCCAAATTCGGATTATAAACGCATTATTCGCAGACATGCAGAAGCGCGTGGTTGGACACAAGAGGGATTCACTGGCATGGAGATTATCCATTAAATTAGCCCTTGACATTGCCCGAATCATATGTTAAAGTGAAGTGTAAAAAGGAGATATATAATGACACAAGTTGCAGTAATTCACGCCGCCTTTGGCCAGACCCCTCAGACAGTTGCATTAGTTGAAGTTGATGATACCATGTCAGTTGAAGAACAACTGGAGTATGCATATCGTTGGACAAATAACGTGATGGGTTCTTGGAGTATCCAATCAGAGTTTTTGTCTAGTGGTAAAAACGGTGACTATAATGAGAACGTAACTGTTATGGCACCCCTACCAGTTGATGACCGTGGACAGGAATGGGGGCTCCGTTCTACATCCATGGGAGATCAAATGTTAGTTGGTAACACCAAGTATGAAGTTGCAATGTGTGGGTTTGAAAAAATTTAAGCCCTTGACATTGACCCGTAGATATGCAATAATGAATATGTAATGAGAAAGGTGATTCGACATGATTGACACAATGCAAGAGATTGAAATTCTAGAAAATGTTATCATTGCACTACAAGAGGGTGCGTCTGATGAGAAACGGATGGCGATAACAGATTTAGAACGCATGATGCAACGCAAACAAGTAGAAGTTGCCGAATATGACGCTTGGGTTGATGAACAGGCGGCAATACAGGCATGGATGGAAGGAACCCAGATATAATGTTTACTTACTCAGATGATTGTTTTTCAGATCTCCATAAAGATGTTTATGGATTTCGTCCTCGCGGCACTCTTATGGAAGAGTGGCATGAACGCACTCCAAGACAGAAACAAGAGTTGTGGAATGCTCTTTGCGACGAACTTGAAGAGAACATGAAAGCTGAAAAGGCTGCAGAAGAAGTTGCAGTCGAAGAGTTTGAAGTTCGGGTTCAAGATGTAATTGAATTGGGTGCTGAAAATCGTGAGACTGCGCTTCGTTGGATTGTTGGTTCTGAAACCTTTTACCACAGTCAAGATGTAGAGCATTTTGTGTGGGAACAGGGTATCCTATTTACCGACTATGGTAAACAGTTAGTCAAAGACCTGTGTTCCATCGTTGAATACGAATCTTGGGAGGCAGCCTGATTGTTCACAAATGAATTTGAGTTCGATGCGACTATAACAACAGTAATGGACGAAACGGCTGAACATGAAGATGTTCAGCTCATTATATCTGAGGATGTTGTATACATCAGGCAGTTTAATGACGAAAAGCGTCAAACTACATATGATTTAATCGCAATGACCCCCAAGATGTTTAAGGATATGGTTACTGCATTGAACCAGACTGAAGGCGTTTTTTCAACTCAATATAAGAAGGCAACCTAGCCCCACTTCCTTGATAATTAAATTCGCCCATATTCCTTAGAACTTCTAAGGTTTTCCTTTGCATGATAGCTTGTATTAGCTCTCCATCCCCCTGCATAACTGTGGGGGGAACTGCTTTTTGTTCTAGATATTCGGTATATGTTCTTTCTGGTTTCATAAGAAAGTATTCTAAATCCCAAGTATTCACGAATATAATAAATGTGTCTCTATTTGTATATTGTGCGATCATTTGATATAGTTGTGCTCTGAATCCATTGGCAGCAAAATAATATGATTGCCAAGCGCCTGTGCTTTGTCCTTGCGAATAGATGTCTTGTAATTTCATCTCTCCATCATATTGTGGTAGCCACGGTGCGTGAAATGCGAGAAGTCCACTCACATGATATTCTACGCCGCCCAGAAATGCGAGCGCACATGCGGATATACATGCTGCATTCCTCGGCACCCACACATCCACATTCCAGTTAGAGAATACTGTTCCAACCTTATATGCCTCTGATAGAAGTCCGCCAGGCGAATTCATAGATATTATTTTAGTGTCTGGATGAGCTGCTAATGCATTGATAAATGCTTCGGATAATCCTGCAACAAAAGATCCTTTAAATTGTAACATTGGACCCCATGGGGTATCTTGTTCATACCTAATATCATATGGATGATTTTCGTGTGCTGATGTGTTTGTTGTCGTTAGCATTATTGTTAACGCAAACAAGATAGGAATAATTCTAATTAGTTTCATTATATTTCCTTCCAAAGAAATATTTATAATAATTATATAAACTAAATAGAAGACACACAAATAGAATTGGAGTATTAGATGACTTTTTGGAAATGGTGGACTACTGTTGTAATAGTTACGGTTCTTTGTGCAATCGCCGAATACTATATTAACATTTCGAATTATCTTTTAGTGCAAGATGGTACTAAAATAAGTTTATTAATCTTGACTATCCTCGTGGCTTGCAGCATAAGTGTTGGAAGACATGCATATAATTTACAGTTTAAAGAAAGCCCTCCTAAGAAAAGTTCAATCGAACCTCTTTGGTATTTTTCTGATGCTGTATTATCTATTGGTATGGTCGGAACATTAGTAGGGTTTTTAATTGTTCTTACATCAACATTCACTAGCATTGAGGGATATACTCCAGAAGAACTTAAAACTGTCATTGGAGAGTTAGCGTCTGGAATGGGTATTGCTTTAATAACATCATTAACTGGACTATTATCTTCAATCATTCTCAAATTTCAACTAGTACTGTTGGATAGCGATGGCGGCAATGTGTAATGAGAAAATACAGTACAAACTTAGGGTTTGTTGATCTATTATTTAATCTACTAGTCGGATTTGTTAGTTTATTATTGATAGCATTCTTGCTAATCAATCCAATTGCAGACGATGGTAAAATAGATCCAGTAACCGAATTTATAATAAACGTTCAATGGCCAGATAATTCCAGCATAGATATCGATTTATGGGTACAGGGCCCAGAAGGAACTATTGTCAGCTTCAAACAAAAAGATGGCAATTATATGGTATTGGAAAGAGATGACCTTGGCATCAGTAACGATTTTGTAATGATAGATGGAGAACCAAAAATCATTCGCAGAAACATTGAAACCCTGATGATAAATACAATACTAGAAGGTGAATATTTTATCAATGTTCACAACTATAATCACAACAAACCTTTAAAGGATGGAGAAGATTATCCAGTTCCAGTAGAGGTAACTTTAATCAAAATGACACCATTCAGTAATATATTTACTCTCAAAACCACACTATCATTTAGACAAGAAACTACTATAGCATCATTCTTGGTGAATCGTAATGGGATTGTAAACGATATTAGGACAGATGTTCAGATACCTCTCTATTATAAAGGTATTGCAGAGCACACACCAGAGCCAGTATCACCTACATTTATGAATATATCACCAGCGAACAGAATAAATGAACAGGTGTGGGATGGTGTTCAATGGGGGTTTGGGCCATGATATTTCAGGCAGTAATAGCATTTTGTATCATATTGTGTATCATAATCGCAATATTGATATACTACTCTGAATTAGACTTTACACTGAAACTGGTTTCTCTACCATTTTCTGTATTCTTTTTGTCTGCATTTATCTATTGGGTGTCAGATAATTTAGGAACGCCAGTGGAAGGAATACCTATTGGAGAATTTAAGTACATACATCACACAATGAAAGGAAATGAAACGATATATCTGTGGATTTATCAGAAAGAAGATCAAAAGCATAGATTATATCAGTTTCCATATACAAGGGATGCGGCAAAGAAACTGGCCGAAGCTGGACAGGACGCGAAGAAAGGCGTTGAGATTTCTGGTGAAATGGCTGAAGGCCCGTCTGGTTCTGGACAACAAATACGAATTGAACTATATCCAACCAGACCAAATATGATAGTGGGCCCCGTTAAAAATTAGAAAAGGGAAATATAATGTTTAGATTTTATACTGAAAAGAAGTGGTTATTATGGAGTTGGATTGGTTCTGCAATAATCTTATCATCACTTTGGGTACAAGTACAAATTGATGTAAAAATAAATGAATGGTTTGGGCAGTTTTACGACATGATCCAAAAAGCATTGGGAGAACCTAATGCAATCACAATCACAGAATATTGGGCTAGTTTAGGTAGTTTTATATACCTTGCCGCAATATATGTTGCAATCGCAGTTGCAATTAGTTTTTTCACCGCACATTTTCTATTCAGATGGCGAACTGCCATGGTAGAATGGTATCACTCTGTATATGACAAGGCACGTACAATTGAAGGTGCAGCCCAGAGGGTACAAGAAGACACAATCAAATTCAGTCGAATTATGGAAAGTCTTGGAACTAGTTTCATAGAATCTATTATGGTATTAGTGCAGTTTGTACCTATTTTACTTGGACTGAGCATAGGCATTCCTGTCTTCTTCTTTGGTGACTGGCAATATGGCCTCGTGACAGGTGCATTGCTTTGGAGCATCGGTGGTACATTATTTTTAGTCGGATTGGGTTGGTTGTTGCGTCTAGTGGGAGTAGAGTACGACCTACAAAAGAAAGAAGCAGCATATCGTAAGATATTAGTTATCGCAGAAGATGATGAAACTGTCAGACCCAAGACAATTAATGAGTTGTTTCAAGATGTCAGAGGCATCCATTTCAAATCATATATAAGATACCTATACTTTAATGTGGGTAGAGTAGCATATCTTCAGGCAAATGTCTTGAGTGCATATGTATTTCTTGCTCCTGCGATAGTTGCTGGTGCAGTCACACTAGGAGTGATGCAACAAATTATTCGTGCATTTGGTAGAGTAGAAGGTTCTATGCAGTATCTATTAAAGGCTTGGCCAACTATTATTGAATTGGCAAGTGTATACAAACGACTAAGAGAATTCGAAAGACAAATTAAAGAGAAATAATAATGGCTAAAAAGCATAAAAAGGTAAAAGAGGAAGAAGTTGAAGTAAAAACTATACTGATTCCAGACACAATCACACAGGTTCCCCCACAGGAACCTGTGCCCCGCGATATGACATTTGAGAAACCGCCAGGCACTGTTCTAAAAGAGAACGGTATTATTTTTATGGATAAGCAGTTTAATCAAGAGAACTGTATGCCTCTAGTCAAAATGATTATGGAGTATAATCTGATGCCTGCTCCAAAGGCACCACCAATTATACATCTATATATCAATTCGCCTGGCGGAGAAGTTGCATCTGCATTTCACTTAATTGATGTAATCAAACAGTCCAAGATACCAGTATATACATATGGTATGGGCTCAATTGCATCATGTGGGGTGTTGTTGATGATGAGTGGCGAAAAGGGCCATCGGTATTTAACCCAAAACACAAGTATCATGTCACACCAGTATAGTTGGGGATCCGGCGGTAAAGAGCATGAACTGTATGCAAAAATCAAACAGTTTGAGATCTCATCTGAGAAACTTATAGATCACTATAAGAAATGCACTGGTAAAAAGAAAGACTACATTAGAAAACATCTTTTACCAGAATCTGACATGTGGATGACACCAGAAGAGGCAATTAAACATGGTATTGCCGATAAAGTCATAGAAACTTATTGACAAAACAGAATCATTAGTGTATATTAAGAAAGTAAATTGAAATGGCACAGGAGTTGACAGAAAAATTATCAGTAATTCTAACTGAATTGAAACAGGTTATGGAAGAGCGAAAGATGCGAGTTGATGATCTCAGAAGAGAAATTGACGAAATAGAACAGCAAAACGTCGACCTAGAGAAACAAGTTTCGAGTCTGTTAGATTCATTCTAATAAAAAGGGTCGGATGCTACAAGGTGTGGCAGCGGACTGTAACTCCGCCGAGGAAACTCACGCATGGTTCGATTCCATGCCGGCCCACCATAAAACGAGGTAGTAATGAAAGAACCAGTATATGAAAAAGGTTATCCTTCCTTTGAGGCAGTCAATAGGGAAGAACCACAAGAACGATATCACGAATACATGAAACGGCGTATGCGTGAAGAAGATAATAAGACAAATTTTACGCTTACTGTTGAAAAAGATGGAGAGGAATTAGTTTTACCCTTTCCTGTTGAGCTTCTCAATCAAATGGGTTGGGATATTGGCGATACATTGTTATGGGAGAGTACACAAAATGGTTATAGCGTCCGTAAAAAAGAAGACTAAAATTGCAATTGCTCTTGCATTGAATATCGGTATTGCAGCAAGCATGGGTGCAACATACTCTCAGGCGTCCGAACCGTTCACGCACGAAAACGCTAGAGAGCTAGAATGTGTCGCACTGAATATCTATTACGAAACCAGAGGCGTGTCTCTAGCAGACGCTATGGCAGTCTCAGATGTTGTTTTAAATAGAGTATTGAGTACGAAGTATCCCAACACAATGTGTGGAGTAGTAAAACAAGGACATAAAAATTCTGATGGTTCTATGAAGAGAAACGGATGTCAATTTTCTTGGTATTGCGATGGAAAATCTGATGTACCAAAAGACATCACATCATGGGAGCGTTCTAGAAAATATGCTAGAGATTTTTATGTCCACGGTGCATATGTTGGCATAACAGAGGGGTCTACCCACTATCATGCGAATTATACTACTCCATATTGGGCTCCATCATTTGATAGAGTTACCAGAATTGGTTCTCATATATTCTACAGAATGAAAGGAAAATAAATAACCATGTCTGGAGAAGGAGCAAACATGTCATTTTCTATCAAAGATATCCCAAAACAATATCATTTTGTGTTGGATGAGATTTGGAGTTGTAACACTGACATGGATTTGTTCATCTATATAAATAGTTGTGGCCCTCAAAAAAAGAGAATTGCAGAAAATCTCATCGAACTCATAAACTTAGAAATGATAGATAAAAACTTTGAGGCGGCGAGTAAAGCATATCTAGACGATAGATTTCACAACCAGATAAACTCTATATATGGAAAAACCAATGGCACTACAAGTTAGATCGGTATCAGAACCAACATATGAAGAAGATGGAGTTAATTATGGAACTCCAACTAATATGATTGAAAAGATAAAAGAGTTACAGCTCAAAATTGAAGACATGGAAGACGAAATACATCGTCTTACTACTGGATTTAGTAAAAAATGGAACGATGTTGCATATGATGATTTGAAATCGTCAAATTATCTCACTAAATTCGATAAAAAATTTGATGAATATGGATATTATGGAGAAAATAACGGGCCGATAGGAGAACATTCTAATTGCGGCACCGATGATTGTTGCAAACAGTGCTAATATGGATGAGAGAATATCCAGAATTGAGCATAAGACATGGTTAGTTCGTAGAGCCATCAAGAGGTTTTGTTATGAGTATCCCCAATATCACCCAAGAAATAGAACAATTCCAATAGAAGAATTGGAAAGAGTAAAAAGAATGCGGTACGAAGAGAAAAATCCGCCAAAAGTGTCTGATAAAGACAAATTGAAATCGTTATTGAAGAAAAAGTGAGATAGATAAGACATTATGGGTAAAAGAAGCGTATTCGAACACAGAAAAAATGATTTTTACCCGACCCCAGAGGCAGCTGTTATGCCTCTCATTCCATTTTTACCAAAAAATTCATTCAAATTCTATGAACCATGTGCCGGTGACGGTAGACTCGTGGAGTTTTTGCATAAATTATCATCTGGTGTCTCTATGGGTCATACAGATATTGAGCCACAATGCGATTGGGTTGGCCAATTAGACGCATTTGATGTACAAGTACCAGATGCAACAGATTTAATTATCACAAATCCGCCTTGGTCTAGGTGGTTACTTCATCCAATGATAGAACATTTCTCCAGACAGAAGCCAACATGGTTTTTGTTTGATGCTGATTGGATTCACACCAAACAGGCAGTGCCTTTTCTACCACTCTGCAGAAAAGTAGTATCAATTGGGCGTGTCAAGTGGATAGAAGACAGTAAACACACTGGAAAAGACAACAGTTGCTGGTATTTGTTCGATAATGATGGAGATGATACCAAATTTTACCCAAATCCTAAGTGGAGATGATATGCTAACAGAATTTGACATAGAAAACTTAGTAGATTTACTCTCAAAATTGTCTACAGACACAAAAGTATACCTTGGATGCGATTCCATCAGGTTTATAGACAAAAAAGGTGTTCGTATGGCCAGATATGCTACTGTTTTGATTGTGCATATGAATGGCAACAGAGGATGTAAGATATTTTCTAACATCTCATATGAAAAAGACTTCGACATAAAGAAATCCCGACCAAAAATGAGATTACTGAATGAGGTGAGAAAAGTATGTGAGCTGTATCATCAGGTGATACCGTTTATTGATGAATATGAGGTTGAGGTACATCTTGATATCAACACAGATCCAAAACATGGAAGCAATTGTGTTGCACAAGAGGCAGCTGGTTATGTATTAGGTATGACAGGAATAGAACCAAAACTAAAACCAGAGAGTTGGGCAGCAAGTTTTGGAGCAGATGGAGTCGCAAATGGAAGAGCCAAGGCAACCCACCCCGAATGGGCATACGCAGCAATCCTTTAGTATTAGTGGATGTTGTAATAATCCAAAGATACAACAAATAGAGGGTGCTGTCTACAGTGAAAGTGGATGGAGAATCCCTTACCTCTTGACAGCATGTGATAATTGTGGTAAAATAAAGTCAAGAAGTAATTTTTATGATGCAGAGGAGCGAATATGAGTATGCATATGATTAGAGGTGTACAAGTACATGGGAAATCGAAAAAGAAAAAGTCAAAATCACAATCTCTGAAAAGAGCAGAGGCAGATCATGCAAAATTTCTAAAACGCATGGGTGTCAGTGGTGTTAAGACTGAATATCGACACGATTTACCCAACTATAAATCAGACAGCCGAAATGTCATTCCAACCAGCGATGTGATTTGTGGAAATGGTTCTAAAAAGGACAGGAACATATATAGTGGTGAGCGTCAATTATTAGGTGTTGCTACAATGCACAAATCTAATATGGTTCCTATCTTTGCGGATAAGAAAGAAGACGCAAAAGACATTGCAAGCATGAGGCGTTAATATGACAGACCCACTAAAGTTTCGCAGAAAATATGAAGGCATTATCAAGAATTACACTAATAATGTAGACCAATGTGCGGAACAGTGGTTGTTGAGTGGTGAATATGAGTGGCTTGCAGCATACTACATGTATGTACAGAAAATAGAAGAACTAAAGGATTGGATTGTGAAAAAAGAAAGTGAAATGTCTTGAGTGATGATGACCTTAGAGAATTGATAGAAATGTTTCCAAATCTACCAAATCCACAAAATTATCCAAATAGTTTCTTGTATCATGTACGAATGTACCAGTATTTAAAATCTCTCAGGAACGAGAATAGCAAATAGCTCTTGATATCCACCAACATATTCCCAACCATCACCTTCTGATGCCCAGATTTGTGGCACAGTTCTTGGCTTCTTACCATATCCATGAACTTGCTCATAGTCATTCAACAAATTAGATTTGTTTCTTACGCTCTCGGCGATATCAATTTTCTGTTCGATGTGGATGTTTCTAGTGTCACACAATGCTTCTGCTGATAGACAAAAACTGCAATTAGGTTGTGTGTACATTTTTACTTTTTTGATGTTCATGATATTCTCCTAACAATACATTTTATTTATCTTCGGCCCTTGACATCTATTGCTCTATGTTATATACTATAAGAGTAACAAGAAAGAAAGTGATTCGAAATGTACTACATCAATCAAATACAAGATCTATTAAATTGTTCGCGTTCTTATGCAGTGCGTATCTTTGACAATCAAATGTCGCATTTAGACTTGTCAGAGATGTCACAAGAGACTTTCGAACTGGAAGTTTCGATTGCCACAATGCTCGAACCAGATTTCTCACAATCTTTTTATGAGGCAAATGAAGGAAATCTTTAATATTGCCCTTGACATTGGCAGCCAGTTATGGTACTTTAAGGTGTAACAAGAGAGAAAGTGATTCGTAATGGAAGGAAATATTGATATGTTCGAAGTTGGAATGGGTTTCATACGCCGATATGCAAACTATACTGCAGTTGGTGAAATCACTTCAATCCACGATGATGCGGATGGAGAGACTCTTATCACTGTTATGTATGATGATGGTGCGATGAAAGTCTACACCGAAAACTGCGTGATGCAAAACCTCGGCCGCCGCATGATTGTGACGGAAGATGTGCTGGTGCGCCCCTTAGAAAAACTAGAAATACTTCAGCAGGACTATTTACAATGAACGATTGGATGGAATCTCTGATCTCCAGTTACTACAATGACTATGGAGAGTTTCTTGATACCCAGACTCAGATAGAAGCTATTCAGACTGGAGTCAATCAATTGCTGTTTCTATCCGAATATGATCTAGTCCAGCATGTAGCACTCTTCTCAGAACAAAAAGAAGAAGTCACTCAGGAAGCATGGAACCTGATAGAAAGTTTCAAACCATGACAGTTTTTCCTACTCATATTATACAGACATCTGGCCACTGGATGGTAGGAACACAATGGCCATACGCAAAAGGAACCGTCACCATGGAAGATGGCGGATTTTCTTGTACTTGCAAAAAGAACCCTAGAGTACCATGCAATCATATCAAGAATGTGAAGTTGCGTATCTATGGTACATTTGATGAGCATTATATAGGAGAATAAATTGAAATATGCTATAATGATAGACTTTGATGGAAAGTCTGATTATGTGAAGGGCAATGGATTCACATGGAGTGATAGAGATCCAGTTCTCACATTTGATAATAGAACAGATGCAGAAGAATATGCATTTTCTACATGGAACAGTCCAGAAGTGGTAGAGTATCATGGCTGATTATGTTGTATGTACCGCTGTGCAAACTTATAGAACACGATATGTAATTCCAGTGTCCGAATGTGGTGATTGCGATCCAACGACATTCATAAACGATTCTGTGACTTGTCGAGAAGTAGAAGAATTCAGTCAACTTGATACTGGTGAATACATTATCGATACACAAACGATGAATGAGGAGCAAGTATTGGCATTGTTTGATAGTGACAATGATTACTTATCCGAATGGCCAGTAGAACAGAAACTGAAACGAATTCACAATTGGGAATTTGATGGAACATTCTGAGGAAATCCGAAGAAGAATAAAACTCTCTGTTGCCGCATATGCATATGAGGTGCATGATGATTCAGTCATGTCTGATGGAGAGTTTGATCAACAATGTCTGCTGGTAGATACATCTGTTTCCACTGGAAATAGAAAGCTTGACAATTTCTTCAAGAAAAACTTCGATCCATCTACCGGCTCATGGATACACAAACATCCAGAGATAGATAAGATTGCAGAATTGTATAGAAGGTATTATTTACATGCGACATTTTAATGCGAACGGTAAACTTGAACGAAACCCTTATCAGAAAAATATGAAGAAGATATTAGGACGTAGCCTATGGGAAGAATACAAATATTATAAGAAATATTTTAAACAATATGATATGACTGTAAAAGAGTTTATGGATAAGAAGGCTGATATAGAGACAAGTTGGAATGCTCTCAAGAAAAGGGGTCAATCACTCTGTAATTATAACCCACTTGGTGTAGAGGGTAGAAAGTATCTGCCAGATTATCAAAGTCCAAAAACCAACAAGAATAAACAGAAAAAACTCTAATTTCCACTGGAAATAGGCCCTTGACATAGCTTACCACATATGTTACATTAAGGAGTAACAAGAAAGAAAGTGATTCGAAAATGATTTATAGTGTTCAATTGGATGTCTCTCATGAAGTGACACATGAAGAAGTAGTTCAATTCGCTGCTGAACATGGTTGTGATTGTGTTCTGTTAGAACAGAATGGACCTGCTGGAGGAAATCCTCTTTACAAATTCATTTCTGTGAGTGAAGATATGATTCAAGAACTTGCAGATCAATTGACTGGTGGTGAAACTAGTTACTCCATCATGGAAACGGAATAATAGAATGCCATATTACACATATACTCAATCCCCGATAGGTTGCTTCACTGAAAAAGAAGTTGGTAATTATTTTGAGTATTCTCTCAATGATGATCCAGTTAACAATATCAATGAAGATTTCCCACATAAGGTTTGGGTAGGTGGTGGACAGATAAATGACTCTGGATATCGATATGCGAATGTCAAGAAGACGGTAGCTTACATATGCGTTGATGAGGATGAGTTTGGTTTACCTGTCATAGAGAAATGGTATCTCAAAAAGAATGTTGAATATGCAATAGATCGGTGAAGTGTTACGGTAGCACATCAGTCTCCAAAACTGAAAGCTGGGGTTCGACTCCCTACACCGATGCCAATTTAGGCCCTTGACAATTGCCCATTAATATTGTAGTATATTAGAGTGATTCGGAGAAGAAGACCGGCTCATTTACCAAAATAGAACAAATCTACATGTAGTAGTAGAGAAAATTAAAAAAACTCTTTTCCTCATACGTCTGTGCGGAGGGCAGATCACCTAAAAACACGATCTCTAGTGAATATATTCGCCTGTGAAATATCAGTGCCGTGAAACCTAGAGATGCTAGTTTCAATTGAACTAGAGTGGCAATGTCAATAAGGCCATGCGGAGAGATTGGAGATACTAGTTAGGCGTATGAGGAAAAGAGTTTTAATATGAAAGGAATATGTGATGATTCGTAAAGAAGAAATATTCAGAGTAATTCTGTTTGGATTGCTATTGGGTATGGTACTTATACTGGTAGATCCATTAGAGATTGTATGGAAAGATCTGTGAAGAATAGCATAGGTTACATAAGAAAATATAGAGAATATTCTATAGCCTATGATAAGGATGGAAAATTACTTGTGATGACATCTGATAGAAGAATTGCAGAGAGATTTCTGAGAGACTATCAGGAAGAAATTGCACTAGAGAATCAGATACAATCTTAGAGAATTCATGGAGATTTCATGGAGATTGATGGGAAAATATGGGATTCTTAGGGATATGGTTTTTGCGAATCAGCTGCAGACTCTAGCTTTTGAGACTTTAGCCTGATTTCTTAGAAGTTTACCAAATCCCCAGAGGATTTTCTGAGTCGTCTCGGCGGGCCCTCCGGCAGATAATCTCACGAAATGTTTCAAAAAGTTTCTAAGAATTCGCTAAGATTTTTAAATTAATTTGGCAAAAGCCCTTGACACGGGCCACAAAGCCCTGTATAATCAACTATGTTGATGGATAAGGATAAATATATGAATAACGAAGTTGATTGGAATATGATTGGAAATGCTACTGCTAACTTAGAGTCTATGAAAGGTGCCTCTGAGGATCATGAAAGGAAACATTTCTTTGAGGTTTTGAACTCTAAGATTATTAGAGACTACTTTGCGAATGATATGGTATGTCCTTGTGATGCTTGTCCTATGGCTAATTCATGTGCCACTACAGAGAAAGAATGTTCTGCATTCCGTAACTGGAGTACAAAAGGAAAGTATACTGAGGAACAAATACAGAAACATTTGAGAGTGCCCACTACATATTGATTCAATTTAAATAGAATCACGGTGATTTGACTATGATCTTACTATGGAGATACAACATATTGTGTTAGGAAAGAACATGGAAGAACAAGTTAGAGTTGCAGTCTTAGAAGATTGTGTTGGAATGATTAAGAGAGGCATGGCCATAGAGGATGCTCTTGATGTGATTATTAAAAGATATGATGAGAAATTAGAGCTGCTAGTGAATATTATTTGTGATGTCTATGCAGTGGATACTAAAGATATAGGCAGACGTGGCCGAAGTTAGATTAAGATATTTTTCGTAGCAACTGAACTCTGGGGAAACTCAGAGTTTTTTTTGTTTTAAATCGGGTATTATTGGGTATGGAATTGGATAATTCTCTTTCAGTACCCTAATGTTTTATGAGCAATTATTTATAATTCTGTGAAAGTCTGTGATAATTTTCTGATAATATGCTGCTCAAATGGGCAGGTAATCCTATGGCCCCCCTCTGAGACTGGGCCGTATGTTTAAATGAGTGGGTCCCATATTCTGAGATGTCAAGGTGCTATAGCAGCAATCCCCAAGATCCCTAAGAGATTTTCAAAGTATTTTCCAAAAGCGTTTTTTTAAAATTTTTTTTTTGGGGGGCAAATCTTCTCAGCCCCTTTTCATAAATATCTCTGAGTAGAGTTGGTATTATTCGTTTTTCAATATGTTTTGTATATGCAGAAAACGGAGAAGTAATATGATAGATCCTATCACAGCAATTTCAGCGGCGACTGCTGCATTCAATGGAGTTAAGCAACTTGTGGCTGCAGGGAGAGAAATTGAGGATGTTGTTGGACAATTGGGGAAGTGGTATGGAGCAGCTGCAGATTTGAATCGTGCAGAAAGTCAGAGAAAGAACCCCCCTATTTTTACTAAGTTGTTTATGAGTGGTTCTGTAGAGGAAGAAGCCTTAGCAATCATCACACATAAGAAGAAATTGGAAGAGCAGGAGAAGCAACTACAAGACATGCTGAATATTAGATTTGGTTTTGGTACATGGAAAGAGATGGTTGAGTTGCGTAGAAAGATAAGGAAGGAAAGAGAGGAAACTCTATACAAGCAACAGGAAAGACGCAAAGCGTTTTTTGAGGTTCTAAGTGTTTTGTTTATATTGTTTGGTGGTATTGCTATTATTGGGGGTATTCTTTTTTCTGTAGGACTTGGAGCTGGATGGTGGTAAATCTCTTGACATCTTTGAATATTTCTGTTAGAATGATCTATGTGTAGTCTAAAGGAAGCATATAGATTGTTCTGGATTGTCAAAGGACATATTGCAGAAAGTGATCAGACTGCATTGGACTCTTATGATGGTTATTTTAAGAGATTATGGATCGATGGAAGCAATGGAGCTCCTCTATCGGATTATGAAGAAGGATTTGAATTGGCATGGAAGAAAAAATGCAGTGGTATGAATTGACACCAAGAGAGAAGTATGGCATTAATGAAATACTTAATTTTGTGAATATTGAAAAAAAGATTTTAATGAGAATTGATATTAATTGGAAGAGGGGTTTGTTTCATGTTCTAGAATCTCCTGACGGATTGATTCCGAACTGGAACCAAGATGGGCTGAACCTCTATGATGGGTTTGATGAATGTCAGTTGGACCATGTAACAGATGGTCATGAAGAATATAGTTTCCATGATTTAAATTCCTTTGAAGAGATTGAGGGGAATGAATATACACAAAGCCTCATCGATGGTTATTTGGATGAGGGTGTGAATCATTTAGATGAACAGGGTTTCCTTGAAGAAGACCCTGAGATTTATATTACAGGTGGATTTCTTTTGGAAGAAACTGATCCACCGTATTAAGAGAGGCAGATCAGTTCTGCCTTCGTGCATTTTGAACCGCGGCATTTGCGTGAGATGCCATAGAAGAAACCTCTTGCAGACTCGTAGTCATCAAAGGTCTTTTCGTGGTGGTATTTGCGGTAGAGTGTGTATTTCACAATGTACATGGGTTTAACCTTTCACCATCAGAAGAATTGAAATAAGGAATGCAACGTTCAGAAGAAACGAGACAGTCGTTATTGTTGCGTGAGATGTCAGCATCGCTGAAACTCTGGACATCACTGAGACTGAATAGCCCGCAGCGTATTGAAGTTTTCTAGGAAGATATTGTATCATTTTCGAATCACCTTTCTTATTACTCTTATAATGTATCAGACTTATGCAGCAATGTCAACTAAAATCGAGCGAAGATCCACAGAACGCGAAGGATGTTTCAGTTTCCGTTCGGCTCTGGCTTGGATTTGACGAATGCGTTCAACAGACAAATTGAAAATATATCCGATTTCGCCGAGAGTGTGCTCCCCGACACCGTTAATTCCATAGCGCATTCGAATGACACGTTCTTCTCTGGGGGAGAGAGTGAGAAGAGTTTCACGAAGAATGTCTGAGTTGTTCTTAATCATTTCGAATCACCTTTCTTATTACTCTTATAATGTAACTGAAACTGTTGAGAAAGTCAAGGGCAAAAATTAGCGGGTCATGGGCAAGAAAACAAACATAAATTATTGTGTGAGGTATTAGAAGGAAATACTCTATGAAAAAACAGAATAAGAAACTTTGGAAAAAGGTAAAGAAAATGGATTTAGGAAACCCTGTCATTACGGCACTAGTAGGTCTGGTAATATTTTATGTCGGATTAAAGACATTCTCTGGAGGCATGAAGTCTATGGGGAACATGGAACATCTTTCGTTTTTCTTAGGAAATCCGCTATACATGTTTTTTGGTGGAATCATCATGACTTTGTTATGGCAATCATCAAGTTTAAGTACAACCGCAATCATTGCGTTAGTTGCGTCTGGTGCATTGCCGCTCCCTGCTGCGATTGGTGCGGTTCTAGGGGCGAATATAGGAACGACAGGAACCATCTGGCTTGCAGGGATTTTAGTCTCAGATGGCATGCCAAAAGGAGACACGCTTAGAATCGCACTGGCACATACGGGCGCTAACCTACTAATGGCCATTATGTTATTGCCATTTGTTGGCCATATTGCAAAATATTTAAATAAATTTTAGCGGGGCCCTTGACACGCAGGTTATCATTTGATATTATATAAGAGTACTCAAAAAGGAAAGTGATTCGTTATGAATTCTCAATTGAAAACTTTTATGGAAACTGTGTGGACTGCTACACAAATCATGGGAAATCCTGTGGTGGATCGTCGTGTCTGCCATGGTGGAACTCCAGACATTCAATTCACTGTCGAACTTTCTGATGGTGAATTTGATTTTGTTTCTGCATTTGATATGTTCGAAAGTGGAGTGGAGTTCTCATGACGCATAAATATAGAGAGCGACACGGCGGCCCGTTTGATCGTGGGAGTGCGGATAGTTATTATCTTAGGACTCCCGATCCACACTATTATGTTGGTGCTACATATGCATCTGAACGCATTGGTGTTGAGGATATGAGCGAAGATGAAATTGCTGATTACTGGGCTGGTTATGAGCAAAATGAAGACGATGGTTTTCATAAGGAGTATTAATGGCTTGGATTTTACAGAAAAGAATTAATAACGGTGAGTGGCACAGCACTCAATCTTTCATACTTAAATCAGATGCTGAGAAAGCACTCTGGAGAGAAGAAGAACTTTCCGAATCATCATCTGCAGCTATGCGTGGTGATTTGACTTTCTATCGTTTGATCGAAAGTAAGGAATAAATATTAGGAGATTGTGATGGATGGACAATTAGATTTTGACACATATTTAAAAGAAAGAATGTATGACGCAGAGCATAAGCTAAAATACTCTGAAGAAATACTAACCAAAGTTGGTTTGGAAATGAAACAGTTTTTGCAAGCAGATTTTTTAACACCATTTGACAGAGAACGGTGTCATAATTTGATTGCAGACATAGATTCATATTTTAACGATGAATGATTATGTTATAATTGGTATATCAGTACTGGTTTTAACAGTTTTTGTATTCGGTATTGAATTTTTGGATGTTTGGTTACACAATAGAAAAAATAGAAAGAGAAATAATGATTGATTATACTACAGCTGGTTTTTTTGGAGCCTTTTTGTTAGTCGCACTATACTTTAGTGGTAAAAAATCACTAACAGAAGGGTATAGGCAGGGTGTCGAAGATGCACTAACTAGTGTTGAAGAGGCATTAAATCATGATAAAGAAACAATAGACGGCCTATATGAAAAAATGGCCAAAAATCATGGTATTAGGATCACAATTACCGAAGAATAGACTTGACATTGTGATTAAAATATCGTAGACTATATACGAATCGTAATTATAGGTGAATAAATGGTTGACTTTGAATTTCTAGACATTTCTGGTTCTGGAAAAAATAGAAGAAAACTCGCTGCAAAGGTATGTTCCTTTGTAAAGTCTCAAATATTTCCTAAAACTCAGAGAGTTTTACTAAATGTTGAGCTAATTCAAAACTTATCAGGAAAAGAAGGTGTACTTGGCGATTGTCTTGATGAAGATGATCGGGAGTTTACTGTGCGTGTCGATAGTTTACAAGACGATACAGCTTTTATAAAAACATTGTGCCATGAATTGGTACATGTTAAACAGTACGCAAAGAACGAATTGCGTCAATCGCGATCAGATCGAATGAGTTTCAAAGGTAAAACCTTCTCAACCGATACTGATTATATGAAACGTCCACACGAAAAGGAGGCATACGAGTTAGAAGACGTTCTTGCGTCACAATTTTTACAAATAAATGGAGAATAATATGTCTAGAATGGGAAATTATGTAGTAGAACTACAAGAAAAAGGTCTTTGGGAATTTGATGAGAACAGAGAACCTAATTTTGACGAATATTACGAAGAACAATTTAATAGATTCGACCATTGTGTTACTGATATTATGGAAAATGGCCAGAATACTTGGAGACAAGCAGTTAGGAAGTTATATCAGCAAGAAGAAGACGATTATGAAATGTTTGATTTGACGGCAGACGCATATTGTTATCAAAAATTAGAACATTGGTTATATAAATGGGATTTAGCAGCAGAAAAAATTGAAGAAATCTGCAATAAATTCTTTTTTAGCCCTTGACAAACAGAGAATCATACACTATACTGTATGAGTAAGTGAAAAAAACTGAGGAACTTTATATTATGGCTTATATTTCGCAAAAGATGAAAAAAGAACTTGCTCCCGCTATCAAATCGGTGTTTCAAAAGTTCGGTGTGAAGGGTTCAATTGCTATTAACAATCACTCTTCTCTCGTTGTGAACATCAAAGAAGGTGTCTTTGATTTTATTGGTATCGCCAATGAGAAAAACAAAGAAATCTCTGAACGGCGTGGCACACCTTACTACGCGAATGAAGGATATATTCAAGTGAATACTTATTATCCTGAGACATACGGTGAAGCTTCTCAGTTTTTTGAAGAACTGGTTGCTGCAATGAAAGGTACGATGTGGTATAATAACACTAACGCACAAATTGATTATTTTGATACTGCGTATTATATCGATATTAACGTTGGTAAATGGAACAAACCTTATGTTTGTACTGCAACACAAGAAATGGAGGCCGCATAATGTGGTATGTTGAACGAATCGTAAATTGGCAAACTCAAGAAAAAGAAATGTGGGTGGGATTGACACAAGAGCAATCCCGTTCATTACATTCTGAGTTATCTCAAGAACATTTTTCTGGCAATTCTACTGCAATGATTCGGTCTGGAAAAATGGATACTGGATAATGAACCGAATACAAGCAAAAATTTTACCATTGATGGATCAAATTCAATGGATGATGGAAAACAATGAGCATTTAGAGGAACCTGACAAGGTTCTTTCGCTTATGGATAGTGTTAGCATATATTTTGCACATATGAGCGATGAAGATCGTGATTATTTACATGCTGTCCAAGATGTGGTCGAGGAAGGCCGGATATGGAACAAAAATATTTAGCAGATTTATTAGAAATTCGTAGTAATTTCTTAAAATTCTATAGAAAAAGTGAAACGCCTGATATACATATAGATATGTCGTTTTTTAAATTACATAATATCATATCAGAAATAGAAAAGGAGTTCAAAGATGGCAGAAGATCGAGTATCAATGAGAGTTGGTGAATTGTATTCTAGAGGATTAGAATATAATGAGGCCCAAGTTCAATTTTTGAGTGAGTTTTCTATACCAAACTCAGAAGAAAATCAAGAACTTTTTGATAAAGCATGGAGCGATTACGAACATATGCGCTTTTCCGCCTTACAATTTATGAAGGGTTAATCTTTTGAGTATTGAATATCAAGAAAATGGAATTTATAACATTTGTGTAGATACTGATACAGGAACTGTTATTATTGGAAATGAAAATTATATCGAAAACGATCCAAAAATGGCCAGACTATTTGAACTTGCATATATAATGGGCCGGGATCATAAAAAAAGACAAATTGCTAAAGCTTTAAGTGGATAAAAACTATTGACGAATCATATTTTATATGATAGATTATATTAAATAAGAAACAAAACTCCACTTAGCTCAGTTGGATTAGAGCAAGTGCCTTCTAAGCACTAGGTCAGAGGTTCGAGTCCTCTAGTGGAGGCCAATTAGCCCATTTGGGGTAGAAAGGATGAAAATGAAAACTTTGCCGACCAATGGAATGCCATTTGATATGCATCAAAAAATACAAGCGCAAATTTATGGCCATCCTAATGTATATCCGAATAGTGAGCACATTACTCCACCGATGAAAAAGGAGCGTATTCGTGTCGTTGAGGCATCTACACGCACCGACCTCAAGTTGGATCAAACTCGACAAGTTGAAGAACGTATGAAAGAAATTCAATCGTTGAGAGAACAGGCAAAAATAAGATATGATGCTTATGGAACAAGTGTTCCTGTTGCTTATACGGAAGGTGAATTTGTAGATATAGAAGTTTAATGCGGATGTCGTATAATGGTAATACCTTAGATTTCCAATCTAAAGCCGAGAGTTCGATTCTCTCCATCCGCTCCAAATAAAAAAATCCAAACTCGACGGAGTAGGGATTGTAGTGCAAGGAAATGGGGGTAATACAGCCCCTAACTTGGCTCATAGTTGTAGTGACACTGGTAGACTCTGGAGACAGGGAGTGCTAGATTTCAGACCTAACTAGTTTGATATGAGGCTTTTCAGATAGTTTGATAGAGGATGTATCATTCTGGAATTGTGGGTATTCCTAAATCCCACCTACACATTAATAAAGGTCAAGTGTTGTTACCTTGCAATGTCGCAGAAGACACACAAAAGGGTCACTGAACTTAATAAGTGCGCGTGGGATCATGGTTAATTCCACAACCAATAAAATAAGGATATATTATGCGTAGAGGAACCAAACCCGAAGCAGAAAATTATATAAAGGTAAGGTTAGAGTTTCTTCACGAAGAAAAGAAAAAGAATGATAATCAAACTGCACATTTAGTTTTAGATAAAGCAATTTATGAATTAAATGTTGTTCTCGATCTTTTAACAAGAAACGGAGTTTAGCGCAGTCTGGTAGCGCATCTGCTTTGGGAGCAGAGGGTCAGAGGTTCGAATCCTCTAACTCCGACCAAAAACATTCCGGCGTAGCTCAGTGGTAGAGCAGTTGACTGTTAATCAATTGGTCGTAGGTTCGACCCCTACCGCCGGAGCCAAGAAAGAAAAAGATGTATAAACCTTTACCAGACTTTTTAACAATTCATAATTCTGATATTGAAGGACTAGGACTGTTTGCATGTAAACCAATTGCAAAGGGTACTGAATTAGGTATGTCTCACTTTCATTGGGGGGAAGAACTAATACGAACCCCTATAGGCGCATTCTACAACCACTCTAGCGAACCTAACATAGAAAAGGTTAGAAGAGATAGTAGATACTTTATTGTGGCGACCAGAGACATTAGGTCGGGCGAAGAAATAACATGTGAATATACTTTTTATAATATGGAGTAAATAATGAGAAATCAAGTGACAGCAAATAAAGATACATGGAACACTGATAGTGATGGTAACATTCGTTTATCAACTACTAAAAATTTTAAAGAAATGGGAATTCAACAAGCAGACACTTTTGCTGCAATGGAAATTGATGGTAGTGTAGTACTGGTTAAAATTGAGATGACACTTAAATAGGCCCGTCTAGCTCAGTTGGTAGAGCAACTGATTTGTAATCAGTAGGTCGGGAGTTCAAGTCTCTCGACGGGCACCATTTAATATTGGAATTGTAATGACCGAAAAAGAAAAAAAATTAATTTTGCTTACTGACTATATTGAACAAAAAGTCAGAAAAGAAAAGGAATTGGAATATTACTTAAAACAACTTGACAAGTTGAAACAAAAAGTATATTATCTGAATCAAGAAATAAATCTTACTAATTTAATAATTGATATGGTTAACAACGAGAGTGTTGTTGATATTCGTGAACAGTTGCTGGACAAACAGCAACAAAATCTGTTAGGAAGAAAAAAAGATGACTCAGAAACCTAAAAGAAAACGCAGAACTAAAGCAGAAATGGAAGCCGCTCGAGCAGCCACACCGAAGTTTCGTGATATCTTTGACCACTTGGAAGAAGATACGCCAAAGAAATCTCCAGTGAAGAAAAAACGCAAGCGCAGAACAAAGGCACAGATAGAAGCCGATAAGAAAAAGGTGCAATCACAGGAAGATGAAAAGTGGACTATTCCACAGAACAAAACTGTGTATTATGACCGCCCTCCTAAAACTAGGGGCGCAAAACCAGTTTTAAAAAAATATCCAAAACCAACACCTAAAGCAAAGTTTGATGATTCTTTAATTTATGAAAAATTAGAATTTCCTGGCGATATGATATATGCAAAAGCAAAAACCAAAGCAGAAAACTTTCATTTGATGTATTGGAATTCTATTGACAAAGACTGGAATATATTGTATAATGGACGTTACAATGATACACCCAAACATTGGAAACACTTTGAAAAAATTAGAGATGATGTTATAGAAAGTAAAAAGGAAACTAAAGATGTCGGAAAACGAAAACGAAGTAGTAGTGGACGAAGCAAAGCGAAGTCAACTAAAGGAAGATCTGTCAAAAAGAAAGTGCCTTGTAAAGTTTGAAAAGGCTGATGGAACTATTCGTGATATGATGTGTACTACAAATCCACGTATGATTCCATATCCTGATAATCCAACTGAGGCAGAAGGTGATATTCCAAAAGAAAAAGATGATAATCTTATTGTAGTTTGGGATTTGGAAAAAGAAGGTTGGCGCTCATTTAGATTTGAACGTCTTCAAAGCTGGGCGAGAGGATTAGGTTAATGGCTAAGAAAAAATCAAGAGATCAATACGTTTCTAAAGGTGAACGTAGAAATGTTGCAAAGGCTGGATGTACCAAACGTGCAAAGGGTACTCTGGAACATGCATTAAGACAACGCAAAGCGTGGTCAGAAGGTAGGAATGTTGTTTTGACTATCGACAATCCAAACAAGAATGAAACTAATCGTAGGAAGATTAGAATTAATGCTCGTGAAGTCTGGGGTGATCCAAAGAAACAGCGTTCATTCATGATGAAGGATGCCTGATGGTAACTTTCAATATCAAAAACCTTCATAAGAATACAGCCTCTCTGTTTGTTGCAGAGAGGCATTACTCTGCTGTTATGCCCAGATTGACTAAACACTATCTTGGGTTTTTTGATAATGATGTATTAGTTGGTGTGTTGACATTAGGATGGGGAACAAATCCTATGGGAACAATTAAGAAAATGTTTCCAGATTTAACTACAAAAGATTATTTTGAAATTGGTAAGATGTGTATGGACGAATCTATGCCAAGAAACTCAGAGAGTCAGATGTTGTCTCAGACGGTAAAATGGATGAGAGATAATACTCCAGATATAAAATTTCTGTATACTTGGGCAGATGGTATTGTAGGCAAGCCTGGCTATGTATATCAATCTGCCAATTTTTTACATGGGGGGTTTATATGGAGCGATGTATATGTTACTGACAAGGGCGAGAAAGTTCACTTTAGAACTATACAAAGAAAAATGAAAAAGGAAATGGGCCGCGATGATTTGAAGTATGGGCCAAGGCCAAATGATGAAAAAATGGGCGAGTTGGGTTTTTCTAGAGTGTGGGGAAAACAATTTAGATACATTTATCCGATAACCAAAAAAGATAGAAAGTATATGAATAGAAATTCTACTTGCGAATGGGATATGAATTATCCCAAAGATGCGGATCTAGAATGGAAGATCAAACGCCCAGGCGAAACTAGCTATACTATTAGTTCTGAAATGCCTTTTATACATAGTAAGGATGTGGAACATAACAAAAATAATATCGCAAGATATAAAGCAGAAAATAGTTTAGATAATTATTTATAGGAGATGATAATGGATATTGAAGATACTTTTGAAGCAGATTTCGAATTTTCTTATGTAGAAGGCGAAAACGGCAGAGATGGAATGAGAGTAAGCATGTCGGTTGATGCTTCTGATATGTGCATCGGAGATGTTTTAGAACGAGTTGAACAATTTTTAATTAGTTCTGGTTATGACTTTATTAAGAGAGGAACATTGCGATTAGATAATCATAACGGGAAGACATTTTGTAGCGAAGATGTTGGCTGGATTTCTGGAGAAAGAAATGTATTTCCAGAAGATGTTGAAGGAGTAACATCTTTAAAAAAAGTTAGCCAAGAACAAAACATTTTAAAAAGTGTTTTGGAAGAACTAAAACGAAAAGATAATATTGATATTGCAGAAAGAATGTCTGGTATAGATAGAACTGCAAAGGTAGTTGATCTTGGAAAATATCAAGAAAAGAAAGAAGGAGAAGATATCCTATTTGCTGTATCTACAGAATACGAACATATAAGCCCCGGCGGTGAAACTCCAAACTGGAGTGATTATGATGTTAGTGTTACTATTGAAGATATAAGTATGGATTTTTCTAAACACGAATTAGAAGTTGATGAAGATGATAATATTATAGAAACAGAAAAGGATTAAACATGGCATTTAAATTATCAAATAGATCAAGAGTTAAATTAGAAGGTGTCCATCCAGATATGGTCGCAGTCGTAGAACGTGCTATTGAATTGACTTCGGTCGATTTTGGAGTCACATATGGTGTTCGGACGCTCGAAGAACAAGAAAAATTAGTGGCGTCTGGCCGTTCTCAAACTATGAAGTCAAAGCATCTCATTCAAGATAGCGGTTATTCACATGCGGTTGATGTTGTAGCTTACGATGGATCGGATGTTGTGTGGGAAATTAATGTGTATGATAATATTTGTGACGCATTCAAGCAGGCAGCAGAAGAAAAGGGTGTCGCAATTAAGTGGGGAGCAGCATGGTCGGAAGGTGACATTCGTTCTTATGCTGGTACTGCAGAAGATGCAATGAATGCATATGTTGATTTGCGTCGATCACAAGGACGTAGACCATTCATCGATGGGCCACACTTCGAACTAATAGTGTGACAAAAATACCATGTGCATTAAAAAGTTGAAAAACTATTGACGCACATGGAAAACTATGTTATAAGTATACTTGTAATTGTTGATACGATTCAACATACATACTGGACTTGGGGGCAGTACCCAACGCCTCCACCATAAATGCATTATGTCCTGCTGCAACAGGAAGTTTTGCAGAACATAGATGGCCCGTATGGGTGGTCGAAGTTAGTGCATTTATGATGGGGGCGAACTAGGATCGACAGGTGTGTAGAGATGAGAGTAGATTACCGTGTTGGCCTACGTTATTCAGCCACAAACTACAAATGCAAACGATAATTTTGCACCATCTGAGTTTGCTCTAGCAGCATAACCACAGGGGGTTGGTCACTCACCTAGCAACAGAAGTAGTGACATTTTAATTTATAAGAATTTTAATAAAGGAAATACAGAAATGAAAACTCTTATTACAGCAAGTGTTGTTGCACTTGGTTTGGCAAGTTCGGCCGCAGCAATTGAATTAGGAAATGGTCTATCATTAGACAGTGAATTTAAAGCAGAAAGAAACATGGAAACAGAAACAAATGCTTTGACATTTGAAACTGATTTGACATGGGATTTTGGTATTGCTAATGTAGAAGTTGGCCCAAATATTATGGATCTAGAAGATATTGAATTTACAGGTATGGAATATCAAGTAACACTACCAGTAACTTCAGTAACTGGTTTGGAAGTATATACAAAAACCACTACAGATGATGAGTGGGGAATGGGTGATATCAGCATTGGTGCATCATTCAGCTTCTAAATAGTTGTAGGGTTGCTCCTCAATCAGCACGCTTCCCCCCATGGTTAGGGGGAAATTTACACAAACACACAGGAGAGAATCATGATTAATGATTGGACAACAAACTACTGGATTGACCATATCCAGACTACAAAGAAAACAATGGTTGACACTTTAGTGAAAGACGAAACTTTGTCTGCACCACTAAAGGCCTTTATTGAAGCCCAAACAACATTTACAAAAATTGCAGTAAAATCCATGAGCGATTTTGCAAATGCGACTGGCGATGCCTTTGTGAAGGGGATGAAATAATGGCTAATAAAAATCCATTTGAAATCAGAGCAGATATGCTCAAACTTGCTAAAGACTATATGGATAGTCAATATCATATGAATGTTCAGTTAATGAATGATATGTATGAGCAGGGTAATAAAACTTATGAAGAAGTCCAAGATGCATATAAAATGTACTCTATGGAAGAACTTATGGTCAAGGCTAAAGAATTGTATTCTTTTGTTTCTAATAAAGATTAAAAACTAGCGTGAAACGCAGATGTTAGGTATTAATGTTTCATATATATTAGTATCGTTATGTATTTCTATATTGAGTAATCAAAAACGGAAAAGTATATTTGAATATAAATTTATGCCTAACATCTACAATAGTGAAATGAGGTTATAATGCCACTATACACATTTAGATGTACAAATTGCAATCACGAATATGAACATTCGTGTAAAATTTCTGAAAGAGATGAGGTCCTACAAGGTTCTTGTCCACAATGCTCTCAACCCAAAAAATTAAAACAGATTATCACCAAAGCTCCTATGGTTGCTGATCCTGTCGCCATGGGCGTCACGAAAGTTCCATTAGAGTTCAAGGAAAAGGTTTTAGATAAAGCCTTTGATAAATCTATGGGTAAAACATATAATGAAACTAAGTTTACAAGAGAGGTCGGTTCGTAAGTAGGTATAAGTTCACATGTCTTTTCCCCTAACAGAGTAAGGAGTCTGGCGTGAGCAAAAGATCCAAAAAAAGTAAAATTAATAGAAATAAAAGATTCATCGGTTTAGATAACAGGAGTTCAGATTTAAAAAGAATTTATCCAGCAACACCATCTCAGCAAGAAGTATTTAACGCTTTTGAAGATGGCCACCACCTATTTCTACATGGAGTAGCAGGAACAGGAAAAACATTCGTTTCGCTGTATCTTGCGCTGAGAGAATTAATGTCTTCCAGATCTATGTATAGAGAAATACAAATTATAAGAAGTGTAGTTCCAACTAGAGATATGGGATTTTTGCCTGGCACCGAAAAACAAAAAATAGAATCATACGAAGCACCATACAAGACGATAGTGAATGAATTATTAGAATGTGGCACTGCATATGAAAGTCTAAGAAAGAATAACTTAATTAACTTTACTTCAACATCTTTTATACGAGGACAAACTTTTTACGATAGTATAATCATAGTAGATGAATGTCAAAATATGAATTTTCACGAATTGGATTCAGTGATAACCAGAATGGGAGAAAACTGTTTAATATTATTCTGTGGAGATTTCAGACAGTCTGATTTCAGATGGAAAGACGAAAAAGACGGCGTTTTAGATTTTATGAAGATTATTAAAAATATGCCACAATTTGCATTCATTGAATTTGGCCAAGATGATATTGTCAGAAGTGCTTTGGTTAAAGACTATATAATTAATAAGTTGGAATTAGGAATAGCTTAATGGAAACAAATGTCGTAATAGATGCAACAGAATTATTTGGGGCAAAAAAAGAAAGTGGTCATATTGATCTTGATTCTATCAATGATTATTTGGCCAACGGTTCTGAGACTGAACAAATCTGTCATCATGTTATGATCGATGTTATTGATAAACTTACAAATGATTATGAGTTTCCTTTATCTACAGATGAGGGCCTACATGAGGAAATGGCCTTTATGAATATGGTTTTGGAGGCAATTGTGGATAGACAACTAGGAATTGATAATCCATTTTCAGAAGATATGTTTCAATACATAAAACTTCTGAAAATGGGTTTCAAGGAAGAAGAATAATATGAGTTTCTCGGCGCACTTGGAATATATTTTTCATATTACTTGTGCCCAATGTAAGTGTTACTTCACTTATGCAGTAATGAGAAGTAACTTTAAAATTGATAGGGGTAATTGGTATTGCCCAAAATGTGGACAGAAAGGAAGAGTTGAGCTGGAGGATGAAGTTTAACTTAAAATAGGAATTAAAAATGTTTAATCATGTAGATGTTGAATTGCCAACCCATACTCTAAAAAGAGTTACAGAAAATGGCAAAAGATTTTATGAAACACCAGATGGAAATAAATATCCATCGATCACAACTGTTCTCTCACATTTTTCTGCAAAAGGTATTGCAGAGTGGAGAAGGAGAGTTGGTGCAGAAGTTGCAAACAAAATAACAACACAAGCAGCAAGAAGTGGAACTAGTGTCCACCAAATGGCTGAAGACCACCTAAATAATATAGAATGGAAAACAGAAAAGACTATGCCATTTGACATAGAGACTTTTTTGAAAATAAAACCTGTTCTTGATAATCGTGTAGATAATATCTATGCACAAGAGAAACCTATGTACTCTGACCATCTTGGTTTAGCAGGCACTGTAGACTGTGTAGCAGATTTCGATGGTAAGTTGTCAGTAATTGACTTTAAGACTTCTAGGCAACCTATGGTCGGTGATAAGTATGGTAAGTTAGAAAAATATTTTCGTCAAGCTGCAGGATATGCAGTTATGTTTGAAGAGAGATATAAAATGCCTATAAATAGTCTTGTAATTATTGCCGCAATCGCAGATAAGGATGAACCAGAGGTGTTTATCTCAAAGCGTGATACACACATCGGCGACCTGATAAATATGGTAGAAGAATATAAGAATCAATTTTAGGAAAAGAAATGTCTAGAACTATAAGATTAGTAAGCGATAGAATTCGCTTGGGTATTAAAGACCACTTAGGATTGGAATACATTCCATTTTATGGTACTTCTGAAAGAACCTTTGGCATTGGGCGGTTATATGTATTTGGTGTGCAGAGGAAATCCGCAGACAAAAGTAACAAGTATTGGATGCCCGAGAGAACTGCCCAAATGAGCACTGGAGATACTATAATCTCAAAAAGGCTTTCTATCGATCCCGGCACAACAATGAAAATAGAAATAGATTGTAATTATACAGCAGCGGATTACTTGGATCTTAGAATAGACTTTGACGATGATAGTATAGCAGATATAAATGTTTCCAATCCAAAAGGTATTATAAAGTATACAAATGAAAGTGCGGAGCCACAGACTTTTGTTGCAATTATAACGGCAACTAGGGCGAACAATGTATCTATAACTGCCTCTGGGTGGATAGATAGACAAGCACCGATGTGGGGTCATAATGTAGAGTATTCGTCTACGAGTCCGTTTACAAATTATCCTTCGAATAGAATATTGATTGCAGAATGGGAACTCGCCAAGTTTGAAAATGTTACTTGTAATTTTGTTTTTGGACAACAACGCGGCGAAACACAAGCAAATTCAAAAATTCATATTCGTTCAAATGATAGTAAATTCATAGTGTTTCCGTATAGATGGAATCGAAATGGATTTAGCAAAGCAGATATGTTAGTACATTTTGATATGTATAGTCCAGATGGAACTGCATCTGGGTTTTTATGTAAAGAAGCAGATTTAAATGAAACATTAAATTCTTAATGTTTTGTACTAGAAACTAACTTAACGAAAGGAGGTAATATGATTACTAAGTTAAAAGATTGGGTTATGGCTCGGAAGAGTGAAAGAACATCTTGGGATGGCGCATTATTAATTGCCATGGGAGTAGTCGTACTGATGGGAAATCCATTTGTCGAACTAGCAGCGTGGGCCGCTATTGCTTGGGGTGCATTGACACTCTGGAAATCCGAATAAACTCTTGACAAAACTTGCGTTATAGCGTATAATCTAATAATATGCGCTATAACGTAAAAGGAGATAGTATGTTAAAGTTAAAAAGTTCAAAAGAGTTTTGTGATGAAATAGAAAAGACTGTAAGCGAAATGAAAATGTCTTACATCGAAACAATCACGCATTATTGCGAGATCAATAAACTAGAAGTAGAAAATGTAACTCCATTGTTGAGTTCGTTTATCAAAGAAAAAATCAAATTTGAAGCAGAGGGATTAAACTTAGTACGCAAGTCTACAGAACGTTTGCCCCTATGAGATACATGTCTAGTAGAAAAATAGATGACTTTGAAGCCTTTAAGATTTACTTGGCAATGAAACACCATTTTGCCGATAAACTTGATTATAAAAAGTATGGAACTACAAATACTAAAAAAGAAACCTATCTTAATAGAAAAGATAAAAAAACTTTTGAAGAATTATCTAGAAGATATGATAAGAAATCTTTAGAAGAGTTTTTACTTTCTGTGTTTGTAAATGTGACAGATAAAGGTAACTTAGCAATACATCGTAATGAATATATGCATTCTAAGTATCTTTTAGATTCTGAATCAAGTGAAATCCATAAGGCATGGAAGAAACGTATACATAGCATAAAGTATACTTTTAAGTCTGACTGTGAGGTTTTGTTTGCCAAGGCTTCGTCTGGAGATATAGAATTTCCAAATATTTTTAAATCAGTTGGAAACAATTATCCTTTCATTGTTCAATTAGAACAGAAAGGTGAGATATGTTTAGAAACCTTAGTGATCTTTGAGAAGATTTTTGGTTTCTTGAAACGAGTTAAAATAAACGATACCACCTATTGGCCGGAGTATCGTAAGAAGGTAGAAAAGTACATGTCCTTTTTGGATGTGGAACTTGATTATTATGTTGGAGTCGTAAAGACTCTTTTGATTGAGGATTATTATGAAAATTATGGTAAATATATTTAATTTACTTATTGACATACAACGCATAAAATGTTATATTAGAAACAATACAAAAACGCATACAACGTATATTAGGAGAAAAAAATATGTCTTTTGCATCGCTTAAAAAGAATCGTAACAATTTCAGTAAACTTGCTGAAGAGTTAGAAAAAACATCACAACCACAATCAAATTCATCATCACAAGACGATCGGTTTTGGAAACCAACTATTGATAAGACTGGTAACAGTTATGCAGTAATTCGTTTTCTTCCGCCCACTGATGGTGAAGATTTGCCATGGGTTCGTATCTTTAATCATGGATTTAAAGGCCCTGGCGGATGGTTGATTGATAACTGTCTTACTACTATTGGTAAACCATGTCCTGTCTGCGAAAGTAATACAGAACTATGGGGAACTGGTTCGCAAGAGAATCAAAACCTTGCTCGGGATCGTAAACGTAGATTGAAATATATTTCAAATATCTATGTCGTGAAAGATCCAGCAAATCCAGATAATGATGGAAAAGTATTCCTCTATTCATTTGGTAAAAAAATCTTTGACAAGCTGAACGATATTATGCGTCCACAGTTCGAAGATGAAGATCCCATCAATCCATTTGATTTTTGGGAAGGTGCAAACTTCAAGCTGAAGTATCGCACTGTTGATGGTTATGGCAACTATGACAAATCAGAGTTTGATAGAACTAGTGCTTTGTCTGATGATGATGCTGAATTGGAAACAATTTATAATCAGCAACACTCTCTTGAAGAGTTTGTAAGTCCAAATAACTTTAAATCTTATGAACAGATTAAAGAACGTTTGGATCGTGTTCTTGGAGTAACTGCTCCATCAACAAATGCAGACTATGATATGGATGAGTCAACACCGACTCAAACATTTAGTAAACCTTCTTTTAAAGAGAAGGCAGCACCTAGTTATGCTGAGAGTTCTCCAGAGCCACAGAGTTCATCTTCTGATGATGAAGATGATTCGATTGGTTACTTTGAACGTCTTGCTGAAGAGATGTGATAAATAAAAAAAGGGTATGCTAGGTAAATATCCCTGATGGCTGAGTTAGACTCGCATTGAAAAGACTAGGTACAATACTAGAGCTGGGGTAGAAAGAAATTTCTACCCCTTTAATTTCTAGAGTTGCATAAAATGCATATCGGGAATACCTATTTTAGATTGCTTAAACCCTTGTTTTTCTGTGATTGCACACTATATATTAATGTATAGGATACACACATTTATCACACGAAAGGAAAAAAAATGTTAGGGGTATTAATCAACTTATATGGTTCATGGCAAACTCGCCACGAAGCAAAATCGGCAAGAAAAAGCACTATTAATGAATTATCAAGATTATCAGATTATGATTTAAATGATATTGGAATTAGTCGTGGAGATATTAGACATATTGCACAAAAGCATTATAAAGATATCATGGAAGAAAACAGAGACAAGAAAGAACTTGTCGGATATGCAAATACAAATTTAAAGGGGTGGGTATAATGACAGCATTAGTAAGCAATTATGTCTTCTCACCATTATCTGGATTCTGGTCGGCACTAGATCGTTATACGCAGACAATTGGATATGCGAGAGCGGCAGCGGAGCTCGCAAGAATGGGTTATTACGAGGAAGCCAAGAAGTGTATGATAGAACTTGGAAAGATTGACGATAAATAACTTTTTAATATAAAGGAAATGAAAATGAATAAAGCTTTAATTTGGACTTTTGTTTTAGGTTTTTTAGTAAGTATGTTATATGTTGCAACTGCATCTGCAGAAGGAAATCCTGATAAGGGTAAAAAAGGTTTTAAGAAATGCGCCTCATGTCACAGCATTGAAGAAGGCGGTAAGAATAAAACTGGGCCCAATCTATGGAATATTATGCAAAGAGGTACTGCACAAGCAGACTTTAGATATAGCAAAAAGTTTCTGGCATGGGCAGAAGAAAATCCAGAGTGGACGCCAGAATTGATGGATGCTTGGTTGACTAATTCTAAAAAATTAGTTAAAGGTACAAAGATGAACTTTAAAGAGAAAAAGGAAGCAAAACGTGCAGACATTATTGCGTATCTACAGACTATGGGCGAACCCACAGAAGAGTAATGGGGTCTTGCATAGATCCCATACCACTAATTACGAAGATTTGTGTATGTAATGAAGGAATTATAAAATGAGTGAACAAACAAATTATTGTACAACTAAAGACTTGGGTAAAGCCTTTCTAGTTATCGCATTTATGATTATAGGTGTTCCAATTTTAGCACTTATGGCAATGGTAGGACTTGAAGACTATGCTCAGTACTGCAATCAAAGTTGGTTGCCATGTTTTGGTATTAGCCTATGACACCTAGAGAACAGGCCCAACAAGAGGCAGAAAAAACTTTTGATGCATTTATGATATGGAGTAAAAGAGTTGCCCTATGGTCGGTTTTCTTTTTATTAGTTGTTGTAGTTGGATGCAACTCTGGTGTTCATGATGGACAGACATATCCTGGCTACAATGGAGAACAATACGACCCAACCATATAAGTTTTAATATGCGCCAATTCCAGCATGTATATTTCTGATAGACAAATCAGTATGTCTTACTTCTGGTTTTGGTGTATTTGTTGTGCTGTTATTATTTACTACATTGGTTGAATTATTTGTAGTAGGGGCGACAACCACATTAGCAGCAGCTGCAGACGCTTGATTATCTAATGCATTTCCATTCACTGCATTTGCAACTTGAAGTTTTTGCTCTGCCTGCGTAGATGCAACATTTTGTATAGAATTATCAATATTAGTATCGGTTGGTTCTGGAGTAATTTCCGCCAGCCGATTTTTTTTGATTTCTATGTTTCTTTTCAGTTCACCCATTCTTCTTCTGTCGCCACGATTTTGTCTGCTCTTATTGGATAATGTTTCTAACTCACCTTCCATATCTGTGATTTCTGAACTTATATTACTTCTTTCTACTTCTGAAGCATCTTTGTTGTGTTTCTCAATATTATCATCCGTACCAGTTACCAGTTCTTTTGCCATTTTAGTCAATGCGGCAGTTCTTTCCTTAAATATTTCTGGTTTAGTGATTCCATCACTTTCAAATGGAAATCTATTATCCTCTGTTCCATACATATCATTGTAAGTGTCTCTGACCATGATCGGAATGTCTACTGCAGCTGAAATTGGGCCCGGCACTAATATGCCACCTGCCTCGGCAGCAGCACCCACAAAATCACCACGAAATAATCTTCCTAATGCAAATCCTGCTCCCGCAATCGCTCCAATAGCAGGGATCGCTTTCGCGGCCATCATTGCTCCCCTTTTTGTCAAAATAGTTTTTGCAAGTTTTTTATTAATTGCACCAGCAGCAGACTTGACAGGAGTTGCTGCATTTGATGCAACGGCGCTGGTAGCCGCAACAGCAGTTTTAGTTTTTTTAGATATTAGTTCTTTTGCTTTATCCAATCCACCAGATCCAGATCTTGGTTTGGCAGATTTGGGTGTGTCTATATCGTTACTTGGTGTGAGTGCTGTAGTCGCTCCTACTGCTGTTGCAGCTGCAGCTCCACCAAGTAATAATTTTGGATTTACTTTTTTTAAATTTCTTTTTGCGAAGTCGAATATTCTTCCAAATCTTCCTCTGGGTTTTGCTTTTCTTGTTTTTGCACCATCACGGCCATCTGGTGCATCTATTGATGGAGCACGATCTGGTGTAATAGCATCCATTGCGGTAGATAATCCCATAAGTGCTGGAATTGCTGTGATTAAACCTTTAAATCCGCCTTTTTTAAATACTTTAAATGCAGCAGCCAGTCCACCTAGGGCAGCAACCCCACCACCTATATCACCAACGGTATCTAATAAACTTCCTTCATTACCACCACTCTTATTCCCTGACACACCTAAGCCACCAGCACCCATTGCCTGCATCGCTTTAAGTTGGGCCTTTTCAATCTCAAGTGTCTTTTTTCTTTCTCTTCTCAATTCTCTTGCTTCTTCTATTTCTAGAGAAGTAGGATTTCCATCATTATCTTTCATCCATTGCAAAAGGTCTCTAATTTCTTCTAAGTATGCTTGATTTGGCCCCAACTTTTCATCAATATCTAATAGTGCATTGGTATCCGTTTCAGTTGTTTCTGGCGAACTTATATTATTATTAGAGTTCTCTGTAGGACTTTCTGGTTTAGATACTTCAGTTTCAATTTCATATTTTCTTTTTAGATCTTCTATTGCATCTAATTCTGCTTTTTTCGCATCGTTTGAAAGTTTTTCGTTTTTTGCTGTCCTGATAATATTATCTTTTACTTCATCGATTATAGTTTGTTCAGAAACACCTCTGGATTTTGCTTCTTCTTGAATCTTTTTCTGATCCATATTAGAACGAGAAATAGCATCTTCATTAGATATTTGAGTTC
>Ga0222718_10000088_pt1 | contig 86492 bp, 87 predicted proteins | sample C33_27DmetaG_FD_165045 | JGI IMG/M metagenome (GOLD analysis project Ga0222718, IMG submission 165045) | Estuarine water microbial communities from San Francisco Bay, California, United States - C33_27D | ecosystem: Environmental > Aquatic > Marine > Unclassified | place: USA: California...
TATGTGTTCCTATAATGTTTTTTTCGTTGGGAGTTTTTTTATTATTATTATTCTATAGCAAGAAGAAAAATAATTATTTATATTTTTTTTCTACGGGAAGCTTGTTTAGTTTTGGTCAATTATTAGTTGGATTATATTGGATTTCATTTTCTTTTGATTTTGTCTTTTCTAATGGAATATATTTAGGAATAATTTCTATAATATTGTTAACTATTGCATTGTCCTTATTTTATGGTTTTTTTTGTATAATTATTTCTTATTTTCATGAAATTTGGCAATTAAATTTATATGGCTTTTCTATTATATTTTCTATATTTTTATCTTTATCAGAATACTTAAGAGGAAATATATTAACTGGATTTCCTTGGAATATAATTGGTTATATATGGACAGATTCTGATATTATGATGCAATCAATCTCTATAATAGGGATTTATGGTCTTGGTTTACTTACTTTTTTAGCTGCAGCTTCAATTGCTCTAATTTTTCATAATATTCTGTTTAGTTTTTATGCTATTTTACCAATTTTATTATTCGCATTATACGGAGAAATAAGATTAAATATGCAAGATAATGATTTGGAAAAATTTTTACAAATTAGAATCGTACAACCCTCCATTACCCAAGATTTGAAATGGGATGAAAAATTAAGACATGAACATTTAAAAAAACTTATAAGTTTGTCTGTAAAAGAGAATGACAATCCTAGGCCTTCGTTAATCTTATGGCCAGAATCTTCTATACCATTTAATTCTTCATTTTTAGAAAAAAAATTAGAAATAATTAATTGGCTTGAAGAGGGCCAAATTTTAATTGCAGGTATTACTAGAACAGAATTTCAAAATAATGAACTGAAAAATATTTATAATAGTGCTATTATCACGGATAAATATTTTAATAATACTTATTATAATAAAATTAAGTTAGTCCCCTTTGGAGAATTTATTCCTTTAAATAATTTTTTAAATTTTAATAAAATTACAAATGGTACATTAGATTTTTCTCATGGAAAAAATAGTAATATAATTGTGCCATTTAATATGAAATATAAAATTGGTATTTTAATTTGTTATGAAATTATTTTTCCTGGCAATGTTATTCATGGTGAAAGGCCTGACATATTAGTTAATATAACTAATGATGCCTGGTATGGAGATACATATGGTCCTTTACAGCATTTATCAGCTGCTCGGGCCAGAGCAATTGAGGAAGGTGTTCCAGTTCTAAGGTCCGCTAATACTGGAATTTCTGCCGTTATAAATGAATATGGTCAATATTTGAAAAGATTAGAACTAGGAAAAGAAGGCATCTTAGATATTAACTTGCCTCTAAAGAAGAAAAGAACAGTTTTCTCAATTTTAGGAAATTATTTATATTTAATTAGTTTAATCTTTATGTTGATGTTAACTAGATTTATATTTATAAATAAAAAATTCTAAATAAAGGAAAATTATATGAGTGATAATTATTTATTTACTTCTGAATCAGTATCTGAAGGACACCCTGACAAAATATGTGATCAAATCTCTGATGCTGTGGTGGATTTATTTTTAGAGAAAAGTGATGATAAAGACCGAGTTCGTGTTGCTTGCGAAACTATGGTTACTACAAATAAAGTAATTATTGCAGGAGAAGTACGAGGTCCAAATATAAGTAATGAAGAAATAGAGAAAATTACTAGAGAGGTGGTTAAGGATATAGGCTATGAGCAAGAAAACTTTCATTGGAAAAGTTTTGAATTTGACTGTTTTTTACACGCGCAATCAGTTGATATTGCACAGGGTGTTGATGCAAATAATATAAGAACTGAGGGTGCGGGTGATCAAGGAATAATGTTTGGTTATGCTTGTACTGAAACTAAAGAGTTTATGCCTGCTCCAATTCATTATAGTCATTTAATCTTGAATGATTTAGCTAAATTAAGAAAGTCTGGAAATGCTCAAGGTATATTGCCTGATTCTAAATCACAAGTAACTTTAATATATAATCAAGATAATAAACCTATAGGTTGTGATAATATAGTAGTTTCCACTCAACATGAATCACATTTAACTAAAAATAAGATATTTGATTATTTATATCCTATTATTAAAAAAACCTTACCAGATGATTGGATGCCTCCAGAAGAAAAAATATTTATAAACCCCACTGGAAAATTTGAAATTGGAGGGCCTGATGGAGATGCAGGTCTTACAGGAAGAAAGATTATTGTAGATACTTATGGTGGAGCTTGTCCTCATGGAGGAGGGGCTTTTTCAGGAAAAGATCCATCTAAAGTGGATAGGTCAGCTGCATATGCTGCCAGATATGTCGCTAAAAATATCGTATACGCAGGAATAGCGGAAAGATGTTCTATACAATTAGCTTATGCAATAGGTATGGTTGAGCCTTTATCTGTTTATGTTAATACTTATGGAACAGGTAAGTTAAATGATTTAGAAATAAGAAGTTTAATTAATAAAACGTTTGACCTAACTCCTAGAGGTATTAGAGAAATGCTTAATTTGTCAAATGTGAATTATTTATCAACTGCTGCATACGGTCACTTTGGAAGAGAGTCAAAAAGTAGTAAATATTTTACCTGGGAACTAACAGATAAAAGTAAATCAATTTTAGAATATCTAAATTAAATCATGAGTAAAACGCTGCATGGAAGAAGAATAGGTAGAAAATTAGGTAAAAAAAAACTTTATTCATAAATAATATACTACCTAGTAATGAGTTTAAATATGAAGATACAGCTAACTTATCCGAATTATTTGATAATAGTATACATGAAATATGGCTAGAAATAGGGTTTGGTTCTGGAGAACATATAAAATGGCAGTTAGAGAAAAATAAGCACATAGCAATAATAGGTTGCGAACCATATATTAATGGCATAGCTAATTTATTAGGTTTGCTCTCTGAAGAAGAATTAAAAAGAGTTAAAGTATTTAATGGAGATGGTAGAAAAATTATTAGTGCTTTAAAAAATAATAGTATTGCAAAAATATTTATTCTATTTCCAGACCCATGGCCTAAAAAGAAACATTATAAGAGACGGTTTATACAATTTGATATTTTAGAGAATTTATATAGAGTTTTGATAAATAATGGTGAATTGAGAATTTCCACAGATCATTATAGTTATTTATCTTGGATATTATTTCATTTTTTAAAATTCAAAAAATTTTATTGGTCGGCTAGAAATAAATCAGATTTCTTAAATAAGCCTGAAAATTGGACTAAAACAAAATATGAATTAAGAGCAGATAGATTAGGTAATAGTTGCTATTATCTTCAATACTTTAAACGCAATAAGAATAATTGATTTTAAGTTTTTAATAGTTTATAGTAGTATATATTAATTTAGTTGTAATAAGAAAATAATAAGCCGAAAGGCTTATTTTTTTTTGGAGGACTTATATTTGAGCGATAAAAAATTTAATTTTGATAAAGTATTTCAGGTCAAAGAACTAGAAAAAATAGCACCTAAGTTAAATAAGGTCATTAATTCTTTAGGTTTTAAAATTGTAAGAGTTATTATGACTGAGTCTCAAACTAGAACTTTACAGTTTATGATAGAAAGATCTGATTTAACTGATATTAATATTAAGGAATGTGTTAAATTAAGTAAAATTATATCAGAAATTTTAGATAATAATGACTTAATTAAAGAAGAGTATCTATTAGAAGTGTCTTCACCTGGTATAGAAAGACCTATAATAGAATATAATGATTATAAAAGATTTAAGGGAAGTATGGTTAAAGTAAAATTATTTGAAAAGTATAATAATAAAACGAAATTTAATGCGTATATTAAAGATTGTGACGATAATAAGGTAACTTTTTTAGATAATAAAGATAAAGAAATTATGATTTTACCCCTTTCATTAATTAGTAATGCAAAACTTGTATATAATGAATTTTAGAAAAGATTTAGAGAGGATAATTTATGTTTGAAGATAATCTAAACCAAAATATTGCGCGACCAGAATTATTACAAATTGCTGAATCCGTAGCAAGAGACAAATCAATAGATCAGGGTATAGTTATAGAAGCAATGGAGCAAGCAATTCAATCCGCTGCAAAAAGAAAATATGGACAGGAATTAGAAATTAGAGCAGGCATAAATAAAAAAAGTGGTGAAATTGAGATTGCTAGAGTTTTAAAAGTCGTAGAAGTGATAGAAAATAAAGCAACAGAAATAACTTTAGAGGACGGTCAAAAAAGAGATGCTTCAGCTAGACTAGGAGATTTTTTTTACGATCCTTTACCCCCAATAGAACTTGGAAGGGTAGCTGCGCAAACTGCTAAACAGGTAATAGTTCAAAAGGTAAGGGATGCTGAACGTGAAAAACAATATGAAGAATTTAAAGATAGAGTAGGTGAAGTAGTAAATGGCTTAGTTAAAAGAATAGAATATGGAAATGTAATAGTAGATTTAGGAAGAGGAGAAGCATTTATTAGACGTGACGATGTTATACCTAGAGAAACATTCAGGCCTGGAGATAGAATTAGATCTTGGATTTCAGAAGTAAAGAGAGAACAAAGAGGTCCACAAATATATTTGTCTCGGACAGCAAATGAATTTATGACTAAATTATTTACCCAAGAGGTTCCTGAAATATATGATGGAATTATTCAAATTATTTCTGTTGCTAGAGACCCAGGTAGTAGAGCAAAAATATCGGTTTTATCAAAAGACAATTCTATAGACCCTGTAGGTGCATGTGTAGGAATGAGAGGAAGTAGAGTACAAGCAGTAGTTGCAGAATTGCAAAATGAAAAAATTGATATTATTCCTTATTCTGAGGATGTTCCTACTTATTTGGTTAATGCTTTAGCTCCTGCTGAAGTTACTAAAGTAGTAATGGATGAAGAAGAGAAAAAAGTTGAGATTGTTGTTCCAGATGATCAACTAAGTCTGGCAATTGGAAGACGCGGTCAAAATGTAAGATTAGCATGCCAATTAACAGGCTGGGATATAGATATACTCACAGAAGGCTCAGAATCAGAGAGAAGACAAAAAGAAATGAGCAATATTTCACAATTATTTATTGATACGTTAAACGTAGATGAGGTTATAGCTCAAGTTTTAGTTACAGAGGGTTTTTCATCATTAGAAACTGTGGCTTACGTCCCAATTGAAGATCTTATTGAAATAGAAGGGTTTGATGAAAAAATAGCTCAAGAGTTAAGAGAAAGAGCCTTAGCTAGTTTAAAAGAGAAAGAAGCTAGCCTAAAAGATGATTTAAGTAAATTAGGCATCAGTTCAGAATTATCTGAGTTTGATGGGCTAACTTCTGCTATGCTAGTTAAATTAGGTAATGCAAATGTTAAAACTGTTAATGATTTAGCAGACTTAGCTAGCGATGAGTTAAAAGAAGTCTTAGAAGATATATCGTTATCAACTAAAGAAGCAGATGAAATTATAATGAAAGCACGTTCTTCATGGTTTGAAGATGATAATAAGACAGAATAATAATGTTTAAGAGTAAGAAAAGTACTTTATGGAGAAAAATATTAAATACAGTTGTTCATTAACAGGAAACCTTTATTGTATTAAGGAAATGCTATTATTTAGAGAAATGAATAATTTTTTAGTATGTGATGTTAATGCAAAAGTAAATGAAAAAGGTATATGGTGCAACCCTAATAGGAAAGAAATAGAAAAAGCCATAGAAAAACAAGTATTTGATGAGCTTTTAAATAAAAAACTTAAAATACCTGGTTTTTTTTTAGAAAGTATAGAAAATAATTTAAAGTTAAAAGTTTTAAATTTGATAGGATTAGCAAGAAAAGCGGGTTTGTTAGAAATAGGATATGAAAAAGTATCACATGCTTTAAAGAAGAATGCTGTAGATGTTGTTATAATTGCTAAAGGAGCTGAAATAAGGAATAGTTTATTTGAAGAAAAAGATGATAAATATAAAATTTTACTAAACAAATACTTTACGAGTGAAGAAATAGGAAAAGCTATAGGGTATAAAAAAGTTTTATGTGTTGCATTAATAGTTAGTAAACTATCTAATACTTTAAAATTAGATTTTTATAGACTAGGCAAATTTAAATTGAATTAAATTATTAGTTAAAGGTTAATGAAATGGTTGAAAAAACGCCAGAAATAAAAAAAGACATTAAAGATAGTGAGAAAAGTTCCAAGAAATTGGGCTTTTCTTCTTCTAGATTGGAGCTGAAAAAAACAATTGGAGGAGGTACCATTAGGCAATCCTTTTCACATGGTAGAACTAAATCTGTTTCTGTTGAGGTTAAAAAGGTTAGAACTTATAAATCTTATAATACAAGTCAAGCTGACTCTAGGAGTAGTAAAGATAATAAAGACATGAATTTGTCTGAATTAGAAAAAGAAGCTAGATTAAATGCTATTAATAAATCCATCAAAATGAAAGAATTTGATGAAAAACAAAAAAAAGAAGAATTAGACAATAAAGCTATAAAAAATAAAGATGCTCCAGCTAAAGAAAGCCCAAAAAAAGATTCCTCAAAAAATAATGATATAAACGAAAAAACAGTCAATGAAATAATCCCAGCGCCTATAAAGGAGTCTGATAGTGACAAATCTATTCGTTTAAGAAAAGAGGAAGAAGCTGAAGAAAGAAAGAAGGGCACCAAAAAGCAGTTATCACTTGGAAGAGATTTTGGAAAAAGAAGACAAAAAAAGTTAAGTATAAATCAAGCATTTGAGGATGAAGAGAGACAGCGTTCTCTTGCCTCTGTCAGAAGAGCTAGAGAAAGAATCAAAAAAATAAATGCAGGAGGTGGCTCTGAAGCAACTAAAAAAATAATAAGAGAAGTTGTTATTCCTGAAGTGATTACAGTTCAAGAGTTAGCTAATAGAATGGCAACCAGGAGTAGTGAAGTAATAAAATCACTAATGAAAAATGGAGTATTAGCTACAGCAACACAAACTATAGACGGTGACACTGCGGAGCTAGTAGTAATTGAGTTTGGACATACGGTAAAAAGAGTTGCAGATGCGGACGTAGAAATAGGTTTGGAGGTTATCGACGACAGCTCTGAAGGTGAAAAACGTCCTCCAGTCGTAACAGTAATGGGACATGTTGACCATGGAAAAACTTCTTTATTAGATGCAATAAGATCTACTGATATTGTTAGCAAAGAATCGGGCGGAATAACCCAACATATTGGAGCTTATCAGATTGAAACATCTGATGATCAAATTATTACTTTTATTGATACTCCAGGTCATGCGGCGTTTAGTGCCATGAGAGCTCGAGGAGCTAATATAACTGACATAGTAGTATTAGTTGTTGCTGCAGATGATTCTGTAATGCCTCAAACAATTGAGGCTATTCAGCATGCTCTTGATGCAAAAGCCCCAATAGTTTTAGCTATAAATAAAATAGATACTCCAGGCTCTAATCCGCAAAAAGTAAAACAAGATTTATTGCAGCATAATGTACTAACTGAAGATGTTGGAGGTGAAGTTGTCTCTGTTGAAGTTTCTGCTCTTAAGAAATTAAATATTAATGAGTTGTTATCAGCAATAAATCTACAAGCGGAATTATTAGAATTAAAAGCTGTCAAAAAAGGAGAGGCTTCAGGAGTAGTAGTTGAATCTAGAATTGATGCAGGAAGAGGAGTTGTTGCAACATTATTAGTTTCTAGAGGAACATTAAAAATTGGAGATATAGTTGTGGCAGGTGCGAACTGGGGAAGAGTAAAGGCTTTATTAGATTATAAAGGAACAAGAAAAAACGAAGCTGTACCAAGTGAACCAGTTGAAATATTAGGATTAAATTCTGTTCCTCAGGCAGGAGATCAATTCACTGTGGTTAAAAGTGAGGCTAGGGCAAGAGAAGTTTCTGAATATAGACAAGGTCTGGCGCAAAAAAACAACCCATTATCTTCTAGATCAATTGTTACTAATGTTGATCAGATGCTAACACAAATAAAACAAGGGGAAAGGAAAGCTCTACCTATTATTTTAAAAGCAGATGTAAATGGCTCTATGGAGGCTATATCTGCAGCAGTACGTGAATTACAAAATGATGAAGTAACTTCTCAAATAATTCTTTCTGGAGTAGGGGCACTGAATGAGAGTGATATTATGCTTGCAGTATCTTCTGGTGCAATTGTAATAGCATTTAATGTACGTGCAGATGCACCTGCGAAAAGAATAGCAAAGCAAAATAATATAGAAATAAAATACTATTCAATAATTTATGAAATTTTAGATGATATTAAAAACCTGCTTTCAGGTTTAATGGCACCTATTAAAACTGAAAAATTTTTAGGATATGCAAAAATTAAGAAAGTATTTAAAATTACAAAAGTAGGTAAAATTGCAGGTTGTGAAGTAACTGAAGGAGTAGTAAAGAAAAATATTAAAGTACGACTTCTTAGGGACAATGTAGTAATTCATGAAGGTGATTTAGCCACACTTAAACACCATCAGAAAGAAGTCGATGAAGTTAAAGAAGGAACTGAATGTGGAATGTCATTGGCTAATTATGAAGATATAAAAGAAGAAGATTTGATAGAATGTTTTGAAATTAAAACTGAAATTCCTACTTTAAAGTAATGAAAAAAAATAATTATGGGCCTTCATCACGGCAATTAAAGGTCGGAGAAAATTTAAGAAAAGCTATTTCTTCTATTATGCAAAACCATACATTTCATAATTCCCTCATTGATAAAGCTTCTATTTTGATTACAGAAGTAAAGGTTTCACCGGATTTAAGTAACGCTTCTGTTTTTATATCCACTTTAGGAGGTTTAAATAATTCTCCAGATTTGATTACTGCATTAAATAATTCATATAAGCCATTAATTGGCCCACTGACAAGAGAATTAAAACTTAGAAGGGCTCCAAAATTAAATTTTATTTTAGATGATAGTTTTGAGCGTCAAGTATATATTGATAATTTAATTAAAGATGCAAAAAACAATAGGTAGAAGGAAATATATTTGCAGAAAAAGTATTCTAATAAATTTAACGGTTGGTTAGGAATTAATAAACAGATAGGTATATCTTCTGCTAAAACAGTCAATGAAATTAAAAAAATATTGAATATTAAAAAAGTGGGACATGCGGGCACATTGGACCCACTTGCTTCGGGCGTTTTACCAGTTGCTTTAGGTGAGGCAACTAAGACAGTTAAATATGCAATGCATTCTCAGAAGGCATATGAATTTGATATATCTTGGGGTATTGCTACCGCAACAGAAGATTTAGAAGGGAAAATATTATATACAAGTGATATAAGGCCCACTAAAAATGAAATTAAAAATGCCTTACCAAAATTTATAGGAAAAATTATGCAGAAACCTCCAATATATTCTGCAATAAAGATAAATGGTGTGCGTTCATATAAATTAGCTAGAAAGGCTATAAAAAAAGATATTCCAGAGCGAGAGGTCTTTGTTAGAAGTTTTGAGCTTTTGAAAGAAATTGATAATAATAAAGCAAGGTTTTTGGTCAAATGTAGTAAAGGTGTATATATTAGGTCTTTGGCTAGAGATCTAGCTATTTATTTAAATACTTATGGACATATTAGTCATTTAAAGAGACTTTCTGTAGGAAATTTTTTATATAAAGATGCGATTTTACTTGCAGATCTTGCTAACCTAGTAGATAAAGCTACAATATCTAAGGTTATAAAGCCTATATCTTTTGTGCTGGACGACATCCCGGCAATCGATATTAATAGTGATGAGGCATTTCTTATCTCTAGAGGGCAAAAAATTTATAAGAAGGATATTATTTTAGAGGAAGGAAAATTTTATAAAGAGGTTTATATAACTAGTAACGGTAGTTTAATTGCTCTTGCTAAAATAGAAGAAAAATATATTTCTCCTTTCAGAGTTTTTAATAATTAAAATGGAGTATTTCGATGTCGATAACAACAGAGAAAAAAAAAGAAGTAATAGAAAAATTTGCTTTAGAAAAAGGAGATACAGGTTCTCCCCAAGTACAAATAGCAATATTAACGGAACGAATTAATAATTTAACAGGACATTTTAAGGACCATAAAAAAGATGTACACTCCAGAAGGGGTTTATTAAAAATGGTAAATAGAAGACGTCGTTTATTAGATTATTTAAAAGAAAAACAAGAAGAATCATATAAGAAAATAATTAAAGATTTGGGCTTACGTAAATAAAAGCTTAAATACTAATTAAATTTAGCTAAAGTAGGTAAGAAATATAAGAAGAATTTAAAGGAAAAATGTATGTTTGATATTTATAAAGAAGAAATGGATTTTGGAGGAAAAAAATTAATATTAGAAACTGGAAAAATAGCTCGGCAAGCTTCAGGTTCAGTTTTAGTTACATATGGTGGAACACAAGTTTTATGTACAGTTGTTGCTTCAAAGGATGTTATGCCAAATCAGGATTGGTTTCCACTTTCCGTGCATTATCAAGAGAAATCTTCAGCCGCGGGTAAAATACCAGGAGGTTTTTTTAAAAGAGAAGGTCGTCCCAGTGAAAAAGAAGTTTTAACTTCTAGATTAATTGATAGGCCTATTAGACCATTATTTATGGATGGTTTTATGAATGAAGTGCAAGTAATTTGTACTGTCTTTAGCCATGATTTAGAAAATGATGCAGATATTCCTTCTATTATAGGAACCTCTGCAGCTTTAACTATTTCGGGTGTACCTTTTTTAGGTCCTATTGGAGGAGCTAGAGTTGCTTGGATAGATAATAAATATGTTTTAAATCCTTCTTATGCAGAATTAGAGAATTCTAAATTAGATTTAGTAGTTGCAGGAACTAATCAAGGTGTTTTAATGGTTGAATCTGAAGCTAATGAATTGTCAGAAAAAGTTATGCTAGGTGCTGTAGATTATGGGCATAAGGAAATTAAAAAAGTAATAAAGACTATCATAAGTCTTGCAGAACAAGCTGCTAAAGATCCTTGGGACTTTAATCCCCCTTCAGTAGGAGAAAAAGAGGTAAAACATGTAGAAAAACATACAAAGACAGTTTTAAAGAAAGCATATTCTGAAATTGTAAAACAAAAACGTCAGAGTATGTTAAGCGATATAAGAAATAAAGTTATTGAAGAAGCTGAAGCTGAAGGGCTAGATATATCTCAAGTAAATAGCCAGCTTAAAAAAGCTGAAAAAGATTTGGTTAGAGGCCAAGTCTTGAAAACTAGTAAAAGAATAGATGGAAGAGGGTTAAATAAAATTAGGCCTATAGTTTCTGAGGTTGATGTTCTAGAAAGAACACATGGATCAGCTTTATTTACTAGAGGAGAGACTCAAGCGCTTGTTTCAACTACATTAGGAAGTAGCAGAGATGAACAAATATTAGACTCCTTAGAAGGGGACTTTAAAAGAAGTTTTATGTTACACTATAATTTTCCTCCTTATTCAGTAGGCGAAGCGGGTAGATTAATGACAGGAAGACGTGAAACAGGTCATGGCATGTTAGCTTGGAGAGCGATTCATCCAATGCTTCCAGATCATGATGACTTCCCTTATACTATAAGAGTATTATCAGAAATTACAGAGTCTAATGGTTCTTCTTCTATGGCTACTGTCTGTGGAACTTCTTTAGCATTAATGGATGCAGGTGTCCCAATAAAAAAGCCTGTAGCTGGTATTGCTATGGGTCTAATTAAAGAAGGGGAAAACTTTGCGGTTCTTTCTGATATTTTAGGAGATGAAGACCATTTAGGAGATATGGATTTTAAAGTTGCAGGAACTGATAGCGGTATTACTTCATTGCAAATGGATATTAAGATAACGTCAATTACAAAAGAAATTATGACTTTAGCGCTGGAGCAAGCTAAAGAAGGAAGGCTTCATATACTATCAGAAATGGCTAAAGAAATTAAAACTGCGAGAAAAGAGGTAAATGAATTTGCCCCTAGAGTAGAAAAAATCCAAATTGCTGTTGATAAAATTAGAGAAGTTATAGGAGCAGGAGGAAAAGTCATTAAAGAGATATCGGCTAATTCTGAAACAAAAATTGATATAGATGATTCTGGTTTAATTTCAATATTTGGAACAGGAAAAGAATCTATTGAAAAAGCGAGAGCAGAAATAGATAGTATAGTTGCTGAACCTGAAGTTGGAGTTATATACGAAGGCAAAGTTGTAAAAGTAATGGACTTTGGCGCTTTTGTTAACTTTTTAGGTAAAAAGGATGGTTTAGTACATATTAGTGCAATGGCGCCAGAGAGAGTTGAAAAAGTCACTGATATTTGTAATGAGGGAGATACAGTAAAAGTTAAGGTTATGGGGCTAGACGATAGAGGAAAAGTTAGACTTTCAATGAAAGTTGTTGATCAAGAAACCGGAGAGGACATATCTGATCAGTTTCCTGAGCAAGAAAATGATCGTCCTAAACCTTCTAGGGGAGGTAAAAGAAAGCCTCATCATAAAAGATAAACTTATAAGAAAGAGAAATTAGCGTTGTTTCCTAGTTTGAATTCATTAAAAATTTCTGGAGCAGATGTACTGCCTCTAATTGAAGGAGGAAAAGGTGTTGCTGTAACAAGTGGGAAGTCTTCTGGGGCTTGGGCTGAAGCTGGAGGTGTTGGAACTATCTCTGGCGTTAATGCAGATTCATATGATAGTCAGGGGAATATTATTCCGCAAATTTATTCGGGAAAGACTAGGATAGATAGACATCAAGAGTTAGTCAAATATGCAATTGATGGAGGTGTACAACAGGCACAAATAGCCCATGAAGTTAGAAAAAATAATGGCAGAATACATATTAATATATTATGGGAAATGGGAGGGGCAGAAGAAGTTTTATTAGGGATACTAAAGAAAACTAAAGGCCTTGTGCACGGAGTAACCTGTGGTGCGGGCATGCCTTATAGGTTAGGAGATATTTGTGCTAGTTTTGGAGTATATTATTATCCAATAATATCTTCAGCAAGGGCATTTAAAATTTTATATAAAAGGGCATATGTGCGTAGTACAAAATGGTTAGGAGGAGTAGTTTACGAGGATCCATGGCTAGCTGGTGGTCATAACGGATTGTCTAATAATGAACATCCTGAAAAACCAGAAGACCCTTATCCCAGGTGTGTAGACCTTAGAAAGGCAATGAATGAAGTTGGCTTAAATACTACACCTATAGTTATGGCTGGAGGGGTTTGGCATTTGAGAGATTGGAAAGACTGGATTAATAATAAAGAATTAGGGCCAGTAGCATTTCAATTTGGCACCAGACCTTTATTAACTAAAGAAAGTCCAATTTCCCAAATATGGAAAGAGCGTTTGTTAACTCTAAACAAAGGCGACATTTTACTACATAGATTTAGCCCAACTAATTTTTATTCCTCTGCTGTAAAGAACTCTTTCATTAGAGATTTAATTGAAAGAAAAAAAAGACAGTTACAAGCATCTTTATCTAAAGTAGGAGAAATGATAGTGCCGTTAAAATTAGGTAAAAATAAAACATTTTATTTTACTAAACAAGATGCAATAAAAGCTGCAAATTGGGTAAAACAAGGTTTTACAGAAGTTCTTAAAACACCTGAAGATTCTATTGTGTTCGTTTCTGAAGATAAAGCTAAAGAAATAAGAAAAGATCAGAAAGACTGTATGGGCTGTTTAAGCCAATGTAAATTCTCAAATTGGTCAGATAATTCAGAAAATAAATATTCTACAGGCAGGAAGGTTGATCCGAGAAGCTTTTGCATACAAAAAACTTTGCAAAATATTGCGCATGGACATAACCCTGATAATGAATTAATGTTTGCTGGGCATAATGCTTGGAAGTTTAAGGATGATCCCTTCTATTCTAATGGTTTTGTTCCTAGTGTGAAAGAGCTTGTTAATCGAATAGCCTCAGGAGATTAATAGCACCCAGAATTTATATTCTGGATGCTAAAATTATTTTATTCTTTAAATATATATAAAGTTACTGGACCAAATGTATGGTTTGGTGGAGCTAAACGTCCAGGTAATTTATTTAGGGCGACTCCATCATCATCATAGCCTACCTCATATTGTACCCAATTTTTATTTTGAAACTCTGGGGGTAGGTTTTTAGCAGTCTCACTATATTGCACTTTTACTTTAAACCTTAATTGGTTCATACTTTTAGGATCTGCCGGTGTTTTAAGACATGCGGGTCCTTTTCCTGCAAATTCAGCTCCTCCTTCTGTTACACACCACTCAGGTTGGGGGCTTGCTTTCGAACTTCTTTTTAATTTAAATATAGTAGATTCTCCTCCATGAACTTTACTACTTTCATCAATTTCTAAAACTGCCCAATATTCTTTATCTACCCAAGCGGCTTCTGTATCTTCTGGGATACCTCCTTGCATATAGAATATATAACTAGGAAATAAGCCGCCAAAATATAGACGCGCTTCATTAGATTTAATAGTTATAATCTCCCCAGAGTAAGCTAATTTAAAAGTAAGACTCAATAAGATTAAGGTACTAATTAAAATAGAATTAAAAATTCTTAAAATTTTCATTTTATATTCCTTATAAGTTAAAAAACCCCGCCCCCTTAGGGACGGGGTTTCTTTTTATTGAAACCTAACAACGTTATTTATGCAGTTCTAACATATCCATAACGCTTATTAGATGGGCTACCACCTTCTTCTTTAAATCTCTCTGCAAGTTTTGCAATTTTATCTTCAGAGAAAGAAGGCATATCTGGTAAATTATTTGCTTCATTCATACCTAATCCATAGATACGTGCTGAATTTAAACCAAATATTGCTTGTTTGGTAAGACTATTTTCTCCTCCAAGTGCAGGAAGGCCATATTTTTTCTGCATATCTTCAGGAACCTCAAGTCTTCTCATAGCCTCAATCTGCCATTGTGGAGATCCGTACCATACTGTATCTGTTCCCCAAACAACATGGTCTGCACCTAATCCTTTAACAAGAGTACCAATAAATGCAGCACAGAAACGTGGATGAGCAACTGCCGAATTAGCAAAAGTAGATCCAATTTCTCCATATACATTTGACACACCATATTTTTCAGGAATTGCAGCTAAATCAGAAGCCCATTTAATATATCCACCACTTTCTTCAAATTCATTCCATGCTTGATCAGGAAGCTCAAGGAATGGACGTAAAGCTGAGTGATAAATTACAAAATTCATTTCAGGCCAGTCTTGTGCTGCTTTAGGCACATCATCAACTGTAGCATATTGCCATACACCTTTAAATGAAGTTTCGTAATCAGGTGGTAATAACCCTTTATGAATACAAATAGTATTAATACCAGCCTTTATAGCTTTTTCATAGAATGGATACATAAGTTTTTCATCATCTAATCTCCATGGGTATTTAGATGGTGATAGTGGGTCTCCTATTGTATATGATTTCCAAGAGTTAGGTTTTAAAGTTTCTATTGCTCTATCCACTTCATCCATCCAACCATCTTGTCCTGGTGTAATAACTGTATGACCAAGCATACGTTCTGTACCAGAAAAATCATTAATCATATCTCTAGCAGCTACAATTTGATCATTATGTAACAACCACCAGCTAGGATCATCAAAAGGAGCACCTGATAAAAGTGCCATTTTTGTATCTGATCTATACCATAATTCTGCTATATAATTTTCAAACTTATATCTAGTTAACGAAAGCCCTTCTTCTTTTAGTTTAGGATTCCAGTGTTCTGCTGCAAATTCTCCTAATCCTAGGATGGCTTCATGCGGGAAATCATCTCTTAAGAAGTGAGTTTGATCGTCAAATATAAATTGCCCCTCAACGCGAGCAGTTCTTTCTAACATCATTTCTGGGTCTCTAGCCTCTGCTTCGCTAACCTGGAAAACTCCGCCTCCATATATTTCATTCATAGCTAAAAAGGCAGTTGCCATTCCACAGCTTGTTTGAAGGAATTGTCTTCTTGACATTCCTAAATGCTTAGCATTTTTATCTGCTAATTCTACAGTTAAATCTTCTACTTTTTTTTGTACGTCAGATTGTTTTGGTGGAAGATATTCACCATTAGATACTATTTGTGTAGGAATCGGTAGGTCTATACTTAATTTTTCCGCTCCATCCACTAAAGCAAGCTCACGCTCGCTGAGCCAAGTTCCGCCCATTTTGTTTTCTCCCAATTGATTAATCGTTCTTTAATGTAATCATGAAAACTAATCAAACGCAAATTATTTTTTATAATATTTTATAGTATTTTTATTATTTATAAATTAGGTTTTAAAGAATATTGTTTTGGGAGGGACAGTTGATATTTAAAATTATTCAATTTTTTTTGTTTATATTATTTTTATATGCTTCTAATGTTTTAGCTCAAGATGACTCAGAAAATATGGGACATGCGGAATATGCAGATAAGCTTAGAAACCCTGATTATAAATATAATAAATTAGATAAGAAAGAAGAAAGTCTGACTACAAGTTATATAAACAGTTTAAGGTCAGGAAAGTGGGGAGCTTCTGATCCTGCTTGGGTAAATCTAGATTTGGCAAAAGAGTTTTTTCCTGAAGCAACAAAAATAGGAAGATTAGAGGGAGAAATCCCATCAGCTTCAGTAAGTTCTGATGAAAATCTTCTGGGATATTTATTTATTACCAAGGATATTACAAGCTCTAAAGGCTATTCCTCTCAGGAGTTTGATATAGTAGTTGGACTTCGTTTAGATGGAAAATTAGCTGGGGCAAAAGTTATAGATCATTTAGAACCTATCATTGGAATGTATACACCGGAAGGCGAATTAGTCTTGCCTTTATTTACTGCTCAATATAAAGGTTTAGATATTAGAATGCCAATAAAAGTAAATTTACTTAGAACGGAGGGGCCTGGTTCAATTGATGGAATTTCCTCTGCAACAGTAAGCGCTGTTTTATTTAATGGAGCTATTTTAAGGGCTGCCAGAACAATAGCACTTGCTAAAGGAATGCGACTGAGTGATGAACCTGTAGTAAATATTGTTACATTTGAGGAATCAAAATTCAATAAGTTAATACAGGATGGCTCTGTTGGAAGGCTGAAATTAACTTTAGATGACTTAAAACAACTAGGAATGAATCACCCTAAAATTACAGATAGAACTGGAGTTGCAGATATATATAGATATAAAGCAGTCTTCAGCGGTAATACTCCTGTTGCCGCGGAACAAAAGGAAGTAAAAAAAGGTTACAAAGATACGGATAGAAATTTAGTAATAGATTTATATGTAGCACCAGTAATAACTCCGACAATAGGAAGAAATTTGTTAGGAGATAAGTGGTATGATATTTTTATTGCAGGAAGAGATCCCAAAGAAATTACATTGATGGTAGCAAGCCTAGGACGTTATCCTATAGATGGAGAACCACATATTGCGTCTGGCCCATTTAAAAGAATGGCTATTATTCAAGGCGATAATAGATTTCAATTATCTAAAGAACATTTTAGAAATTTAGGTTTTTTACATGGCGAAGATAAGCCATTTTTTGCAGAAGCTGGCATTTATAGGATTCCTCCTGAGGCTGGTATAGATCAAGTTAAACCATGGAAGTTTGAATTAACTATGGAAAGCAGTGAGAATGAACCTAGCAAAAAATTTTATATAGACTATTCAATGAATCCTAAATACATTATTCAACCTGACGGACTAGATGAACTTGCAGATAATAATGATCCTATTTGGTACGCTGCTTGGGCAAGTCAGAAAATAAACTTAAGTTTACTATTACTTACTTTAACTATTTTATCTATAGCCTTATGGAAGATGGATGAGCTAGTTAAACACAATTTTATTTGGAAATCTTTTAGATATTTATTTTTAACTTGGATATTGATTTGGTTAGGTTTTTATGCAGGAGGTCAAGTAACTATAATTAGTATACTTACATGGCTAACAGCTCCAATTTTAAAACCTTCATGGGATGTTCTCCTATCAGACCCTATTTTAGTATCTATGATGGTTTTTGTACTGGTAAGTTTTGTCATTTGGGGAAGAGGAGTTTTTTGTGGCTGGCTTTGCCCTTTTGGAGCATTACAGGAATTAAGTGCTAAGATTGCTAAAGCATTAAAGTTCACGCAAATAAAAATTTCTTATAATTGGCATAATAGATTATGGCCAATAAAATATTTCATACTTGTAGGGTTAGTAGGTACAGGTTTTTACTCAATGGCTAGTGTAAATATTGCATCTGAAATAGAGCCTTTTAAAACGGCTATATCCATGAAATTTAATAGGGAATGGTATTTTATAATTTATGCAGTTTTACTTCTTTCTATTGGGCTCTTTATAGAAAGGTTTTTCTGTAGATTTATATGTCCATTAGGAGCTTTTATGGCTATTGGAGGGAAACTAAGGATATTTAAATCCTTAAAAAGAAGAGAAGAGTGCGGTAGTCCTTGTCAGCTTTGTTCTCATGAATGTCCAATAAATGCGATAAAGCCTACCGGCGAAATTATAATGGATGAATGCTTTTATTGTTTAGATTGTCAGTCATTATATAGTGACGAGCATAAATGCCCACCTCTAGTGAAGATAAGAAAGCAAACAGCTAGAAGTAATAAAACAATATTAACTCCTAATTTAGCCAAATAGGGATGTTACTATGTGCTTTATTAGTATGGGTTATATTCCCTTTTGAATATTTAGCTATTGATGAAATATCTATACGTAAAACATATTTAACAGAGACGGATTGTAATAAAAATTTAAATAAAAAGAATATTAAAAATAGAAATTGTATTCTTATTGATAAAAGAGTTGATTTTTCTTATGAAGAATGGGGTAATGATATTTGTTTTATGTCTGAAAATAAATGGGAAGGAAAATAGTTTATGAAGATAGTTCTAATTGAGCGTTAAAATAAGGTAATTTCTCTCTATTATGACAACCCATAATTACGATCCTTTCTCCTATTTGAAGCGCTTTTTGATATTTTCTTTCCAATTCTTTTGTAGAGTGCCCTTCAAATTTTTGTCCGCACATAAAGATTCCGTAATGAGCTTGAACAGTTCTAACTTTTTTACCTAAAAGCAGTCCATCTGCTATGGCAGCAAAACTAAATTCCTCTTGTTGAGTAACACTAATATTTTTACTAATAAGGAATTTTCTAACTTTGATCTCTGCTTCAATTATTAAATTCCAATATTCTGATTCTGAATTAGTTTTATTACCGCTTATAAAATAAAAAGCTTTACAGAAAATTAAAAATGTTAATTCTTCGATACTTTTACAGTTCCAAGCCTGTCTTTCTAGGCTATTCCATACACTTGGCTTTAATTCCTGAAATATTCGAGGTATTCTATCAAAAAACATTCCGTGTAAATTAAGATCACTAACATTAGAATCTACGAGTTTTTCTTTGTGTATATCAATGCAAGCAGTCGAAAAACAAATGGGACATTGATCATCCTTATAAAGGTCTTTTTTGTATATATACGAACACCTATCCTGATCTTTATTTTTACCTTCACAAATAAAAAACGATGATTTTTTTTCGTTTTCATCAAATTGTTGTGCAATCCAGTTAAATCTATTCTGGAATTTAATAAATGATCTTCTATGACTCCATAGATCCCACTTTAAATCTTCAACTGGACCAAAAGTACTCCAATTTGAACTCACATCAATAATTATACATTTACTCTTATCTTTAGCACATCTTAAGCCTCGTCCTACAGACTGGCCCCATAATACCTTTGATAAAGTAGGTCTTAAATGAACTATAATATTACAATTAGGATTGTCCCATCCTTCAATTAAAACACCAACTGAAACTACTGCTTCAATTCTACCATTTAAATGATCAGATAGTATTCTATTTCTTTCTCCAGTAGGAGTTAAAGCTGTAAGAATGTCACTTTTTATACTTGCTTTTTTTAGAGTCTCAAGAGTTTTATTCGCTACTGCAACATCTGGACAAAACCAAGCAGAAATAGGCTTAGGCTTAACGTTATTTCTTTCTTCTTTATATATACATAGAGCATAATCAATCATTGATGATTTAATAATTGCATTTGATAAAACGGAAATTGGAAAATCTCCATTTTTAATTTCAGCATTATTTAAATTTAAATCATGGATAAAATGAGGTCTATATTCTGGTTTTACTAAAACTTTGTCTTCTATTAAAGTTTTAATATCAGCACAATCAACAATAGCATCAAATACTAAACCAAGTTGATCATTTTGATTGCCTGTCCTTCTTTCAGGAGATGCCGTTAGTCCCATTATATGACTAGTCTTCTTACCTTTTTCATCAAAAATATCTAATACTCTCTGATATGCTGACCCTATAGGAGAAACTCTATGAGCCTCATCAATAATTATTAAATCTGCTTCAGGAATTAGTGAAGCAATAGCATATTTTGATCTTAGGTTTGTCGATAATATAATATCAGCTTCGCCAAAATATTTTATATCATCTGATATTCCAAGTTTACGTACCTTATGATTTATTTTTAATTCTCGTTCAAGTTGTTCTAATAGAACTATCCTATGACACAAAACCAATATTTTTTTATCTGTATAAAATTTTTTTATTATTTCACTAGCTAATACAGTTTTTCCTGCCCCTGTAGGAGCTTTTAAAATAAATTTTTTATGAGTTTTTCTGATTTCATCGTATTTATCTATTATCTCCGACTGCCACTTACGTAAAATCATAAAACATTAACCTATTATAGAATATATTACTTTTTAGCATTCCTGCTATGCAAAATTATAATATATATTATGTTTAAATTTTTACTACTTATTTTTATATTTTTATTGTTGAAATTGAAATAAATGAATTTATTCTTTTTTATTAAAACTATTATTGTAGGTGTAATATATGACAATTGCTAAAAGAAAGTTTGGAAATACAGGCCACTTAAGTTCTGCGGTAATATTTGGAGCTGCTGCTTTATGGAATGAGACACAATCAACTTCAGATAGAATTTTAGATTTGTTACTAGAGTATGAAATTAATCATATTGATGTAGCTGCGGCTTATGGAAATGCAGAATTACGTTTAGGGCCATGGATGCTTAATCATCGTAAATATTTTTTTCTTGCCACTAAAACTAACGAAAGAACTTATAAAGGCGCAAAGGAATCCATTATGCGCTCATTAGATCTCCTCAAAACAGATCATATTGATTTAATGCAATTACATGGTTTAACTAATCCTATAGAATGGGACCAAGCTATGGGAGAAAACGGAGCTCTAGAAGCGCTAATAGAAGCTAAATCAGAAGGTTTAGTAAAATTTATTGGTGTAACTGGGCATGGCTGGACAGTTGCAGCTATGCATCAGAAGAGTTTAGAACGTTATCATTTTGACTCTATACTTCTTCCATGGAATTGGTTTATGGCAAATTATAGAAATTACCCTAGAGATTTTCACAATATTTTAAATATATGCGCTAATAGAAATATTGCTGTTCAAACTATTAAAGCTGTTGCTAGAGGACCGTATGCAGCAGGTATGAAAAAAGTTTATACGCCCTGGTACCAACCTTTAGATGACAAATATAGTATTCAAAAATCGGTAGATTGGGTATTAAGCTATAAAGATGTTTTTTTAAATTCATTAGGGGATGTAAATATACTTCCTTTAGTTTTAGAAGCGGCGAGTAATATGGGGGAACGCCCATCTAATAAAGAGATGAATGATATGGCGGACAAAATGGGTTTAGCATCAATATTTGGAGTTTAATGGCGCGCCCGAGAGGATTCGAACCCCTGACCCTCTGATCCGTAATCAGATACTCTATCCAGCTGAGCTACGGGCGCAATAATTAAAGTAATTATAGTTTGATATTATCTATCAATCTTACTTCATCAATATATACAGCTATGAATAATCTTGCATTAGATTTATCATTATTACTTGTATTTTCTAAATTATGACTATTTCTAATTTCTATATAATCTATTTTATCTATCCCTGCATTGCCTAAATTTTTTTTAATCGAAGATATTGTTTCACTAATGTCAATATTATAAAAATTTTTTGCGGCCTCATTCATTACTAAGTTAATATTATTAGCTATATCGACTTGTTTAGAACTTAAATATTGGTTTCTTGACGATATCGCTAATCCATTACTATCTCTTACAGTATTGACTGGAATAATTTGACATGGAATATCTAGGTCCCTCACTAATGAAGTTATTATTAGTAATTGTTGATAATCTTTTTCCCCAAAAATTGCATAATCAGCTCCAGACTGAAGTAGTAACTTGGCAACTACTGTCGCCACTCCTTGAAAATGATTTTTTCTTTCTTTGCCGCATAATACTGAACTTAGTTTTGGAACATTTATAGTTAAATCAAAACCGTCTGGATAGATAGTTTCAGTTGAGGGAATATATACTATATCACAGCCTTTATCTTCCAAACGTTTAATATCTTCTATTTCTGATTTTGGATATTTGTCTAGGTCTTCATTAGCTCCAAATTGCATAGGGTTTACAAAAATTGTAGCCAAAACAATATTGGCATTTCTTTTTGCCTCAATTACTAATGCTTCATGTCCTTCGTGGATAGCACCCATAGTTGGAACTATTGCTAGCGAAGCTGCAGTATTTAATGGACCATTTCTGTGACGCGCAATTGCAGAATGTAAGCCTCTTAAATCTCTAATAACTTCTATGCTCATGATATCTCACCATAAAAAATCATTTAATAAATTCTTAATTTATCGTATTCTAATAAAGTGATTATTTGCACTAAGCAAGAAATTTTTTGATACGAGATAAAATATGGCATATAAAATAATAATTGCTTGGCTTATAAGCATAATAGTTTTATCAAAATCTGCTATGGCTATGGATGAAACAGATGGTTTTAAAGCAGCACCTGAAGGTTCTATTAGTAACCTTGGTAAGTCCAAAATTAATATAGCAAATAATTATATGGTTGTTACGGCAGATTATAGAGCTACTGAATCCGCTATAAGAATTTTAGAGCTTGGAGGCAGTGCAATTGATGCCGCTATATCTGCGCAAATGGTATTAAATTTAGTTGAGCCCCAATCTTCAGGTATTGGGGGTGGTGCATTTATATTATATTATGATGCTCATTCTAAGAGTTTAGAGGCTTGGGATGGAAGAGAGAAAGCGCCTGTAAATTATTCTCAAGATATTTTTTTAAATTCTGATGGTAAAAAGAAAGGTTTTATTGAAGCGGTTTCAGGAGGTCTAGCTGTAGGTGTTCCCTCTTTAGTCTCTACTATTGAAAGAGTGCACAATAAGCATGGTAAATTACCATGGAACTCTCTTTTTAAGGATGCAATTAATTACGCTGAAAATGGATTTATAATTGGTAAACGATTGGAAAAGCTTGTAGCTAGAGCTCCACATTTAAAAAATCAAAAATATGCTAAAGACTATTTTGAATTGGATAAGGGCGGATTAAAAGCAGGCATTTTAAAGACTAATCATGAATTTGGAGCAAGTCTTAGAGCTATAAAAGACGAAGGATCCAAAGCATTATTAAAAGGACAATTAGCAAATAATATATTATCTACGGTAGTTAATCACACTATGAATCCTGGAAGACTGGTTGAAGAAGACTTTAATTTAGTAAATCCAAAACTTACAGAACCTGTTTGCGGTAATTATCGAACCTGGAAAGTTTGTGGTATGGGCCCACCAAGTTCAGGAGGAATTACAGTTTTACAAATTTTAGGTATATTAAATAATTTTAATTTGAGTAATAATTCTGTAGACAATACGACTGTTTGGCACCTATTTTTAGAGGCTTCAAAATTAGCATATACGGATAGAGGTTATTACATAGCAGATAATGACTTTGTTAATGTCCCAATAAAAAAATTATTAGATCAAAAATATTTAAAAGAAAGGTCATTGCTAATCAAATATAATGATACGATAAAAAACCCGCAAAAAGGCGATTTTAAAAATAATGAAGCAAGTTTTTTGGGACAAGATATAACTAGTGAGAAGTCTTCTACTACGCACATTTCCATTATTGATAGCAGCGGAAACGGTATAGCTCTTACTTCTTCAATAGAGTTTATGTTCGGAAGTGGTTTAATGACATCAGGTTTTTTATTAAACAATCAGATGACTGATTTTTCATTTTATCCAAGAGATAAAAATGGCCATTTAATTGCTAATCGCCCTGAAGGAAAAAAGAAACCCCGTTCTTCTATGTCGCCTACATTTGTTTTTGACTCAAAGGGTGATTTAAGAATGGTTTTAGGCTCTCCAGGTGGGTCTCAAATTATTTGTTATGTTGCTGCATCATTGGTAAGATTGATAGACTTAAATATATCTCCAGAAAATATTACACAGTTACCAAATGTGTGTAATAGAGGATTTAAATCGTTTGTTGAAAAAGGAGAAAAAGGTGATATTCTATCTGATGAACTTATAAAATTAGGTCATGCAGTTAAAAGAAAAGACATGACAAGTGGTTTGCATATTATATATAAAGACTCTAAAGGCTATTTTCATGGTGTTGCCGATCAGAGGAGAGAGGGCACGGCTAAGGGAAACTAAATAAGATGAGGAAAGTATGAAATTAACAAATGAACAAATAAATTCTTTTAAAGAGTTGGGGTATGTATTTCTAGAGAATGTTTTTGACACAATAGAAATAGATAAAATGAATAAAGAACTACCTAGACTTTATAATTTAGACAAGGAACAAATTCAGCGTGAGAAAGATGGTAAAGCTGTGAGAACTGTCTTTGCTGCACACGAGTTAAGTGAAGTTTTTTCTAACCTTTCTAGGCATCCTAGGATTGTTGAGCCCGCTAAACAACTTTTAGGTGGAGATGTATATATTCATCAATTTAAAGTAAACGGAAAAGAAGCTTTTGATGGAGATCTTTGGCAGTGGCATCAAGATTATGGAACATGGAAAAATGATGATGGAATGCCAGAGGGTTTAGCTCTTAATGTGGGATTATTTTTGGATGACGTTACGCAATTTAATGGGCCATTAAATTTTATTCCTAGGTCTCATAGAGATGGATATATAGAAGCAAATCATGATATAACCACAACTTCTTATCCTTTGTGGACTATTAATAATGAGACTATTTCTAAATTAGTAGAAAAAGGTGGAATAGTTGCACCTCAAGGCAAAGCTGGTTCGATGATATTATTTGATTCTACTTTAGTACATGGATCACCATCTAATATGTCTCCATGGAGCAGAACTATAGTCTATATCTCTTTAAATAGAACCAGTAATTGTATAACTAAATTTAATAGACCAGAATATAAAGCACATAGAGATTTTACGCCTATTACTTGTGTGGATGATTCTTGTTTAAGATAATATAGAATAATAAAATTTAAATGAATCTAGATTTAACTGATCGATTAATTAAAAAACAAGAAGAAGGAAAATTATTTCGTATAGGAGTAATAGGTTTAGGTAAGTTTGCTACCATGTTTCTTTCACAGGCGAAAAATACACCTGGAATTGCAATTACTGCAATAGCGGATTTAGATTATAAAAAAGCAGAAGCTTCTTTAAGAACTGCAGGTTATGAGCAAGATTTAAATACATCTGGATATAATGATGCTCAAGTATTAAATCAGATATGGTATACAGACTCGGGTTTAAAGCTAGCTGAATGTGATCAATTAGACCTTGTAATCGAAGCCACAGGTAATCCAGAGGCTGCAGTAGACCACTGTCTTTCTGCGTTTAAGGCTAAGTCACATGTCGTTTTAGTAACAGTTGAAGCTGATATATTATGCGGGCCTGCAATTATAAAAAAAGCTAATGAAGCCGAAGTTATTTGTTCTATGGCTTATGGAGATCAACCTGCTTTAATTTGTGAATTAATTGATAGAATAAAAAGCTCGGGCTTCGAAGTTGTTTGTGCAGGAAAGGGTACAAAGTATTTACCTATATACCATAAAAGTACTCCATCAACAGTTTGGGATTATTATGGTTTAACTGAGCAAGAAGCAAATGCTGGAGGACTAAACCCTAAAATGTTTAATTCTTTTTTAGATGGCACTAAGTCTGCAATAGAAATGGGTGCTTTAGCTAATGCTACTGGGTTAACTGTCCCAGATGATGGATTACTTTTCCCACCTGTAGGAACGTCTTCTCTTTCAAAAATTTTAAAACCGAAAGAATCTGGAGGAGTTCTATCTAGTTCAGGATCTGTTGAGGTAGTGTCATCTCTAAATAGAGATGGTACAGAAATACCAGATAATTTGCGATGGGGAGTATTTGTTGTTTTTAAATCTAATTCTAAATATACGGAGCAATGCTTTAGAGAATATGGAGTTCCAGTGGACGAAAGCGGAGAATTTGCCTCTTTATGGAGACCAATTCATTTAATAGGTTCTGAATTAGGTTTTAGTGTTGCTACAGCTTTACTGGATAACAGGTCTACGGGATCAACCAAAGAGTTTACTGGTGATGCCGTATCTGTTGCAAAAAGAAATTTAAAAGCGGGAGAATTTTTGGATGGCGAAGGGGGAACGACAGTATGGGGAAAACTAATCCCAGCCTCCAAATCTATTTCTTTAAACGCTTTACCTATAGGTTTAGCCCATAACGTTAAACTTATAAATGACGTACCGGAAGGACAAGTGGTCTCTCAAAAAGATATAAGTTCTATTAAAGTATCTAATGCCTATACATTAAGAAAAGAAATGGAAGCTGATTTTATAGAAAGTCATAAAAATTGAAATTTGACTTAATTCCTTACAAAGGTTTTTTTCCTAAAATAGGAAAAGATGTGGTTGGAGCGAGTACTTCAACTGTGATTGGAAACACAGTATTAGGCTCAGAGTGTATTCTTAAAGATAGAGTTGTCTTGAGAGGCGATGGAGCAGAAATAATTGCTGGCAAAGAAGTTGTATTTTTAGATAGAAGCACTGTACATGTAGCTAGCGATTTAATGGGCTCATATATTGGCGATGGCTCAATTATTGGCAGGTTTTCTCTTGTTCACGCCTGTAAAATAGGAAAATCTGTAATTCTCGGAGATCAAGCCATTGTTATGGATGGGTCTGAAGTAGGTGATAATTGTATTATTGCTGCAAATTCTTTAATACCTCCTGGAAAAACTTTTCCTAATAATTCAATAATATCAGGTGCACCAGCTAAAATAATTGGAACAACTGAAAATAAAAGTTTTAGAAAATACAGATTTGAAATTTTAAATAATGAGTGTTTACTTGATAGCATTGTTAGAAGTAACGCAGAAGGAGATGACCCATTGGCAGAGCTTGGTTTAGATCCATGGGTAAATTATAAAGTGGGATTAGAGAGAATTAGTTCTAGAGCATTTGTTGCTCCTGATGCAATTATAAGAGGAGATGTTACTGTAAAAGATAAAGCTAGTTTATGGTTTGCTACAATTATTTCTTCATTGCCTGGAGGAAATATTTTTATAGGAGAAGGCTCTAACATTCAAGATAATACTATAATTGATGTAGGAGAAAATTCTCTGGTTATAGGTAAAAAAGTCACGGTAGGACATAATGTAAGGTTAGGGGCATGCACTATAGGGGATAACTGCTTAATTGGGATGGGATGCACTATTGAGGATGATGCTATAATTGAAGAAGATGCTTTTGTTGGTGCTCGTGCAATTGTTAAAGCAGGAACTGTAGTAAAGGCTAATACGATATTTGCAGGTAGGCCAGCTAATTATTTTAGAGATGTAAAAGATGAGGAAGCTAATTTTTTTAAGATGGGTCAAAAAATATACGAGGGGTTTGCAGAAGATTATATTAAAGAACTGGGTCCATATAAAGCACAGGATAAAAATTAATGTTATTTATGACGTTAATAAAATTATTAGTCATCGCAGCTGTTTTAATTATATTGAGAATTCTTTTTCCTACATTAGTAAAAGGCTTTAAAAGAATATTATTTATTATAATCGTTTCTATGATAATTTTTGCAGTTGTTGTTATGTATGCATCTTAAATAGAATATATTCTTTCTTTATTTATATTTAATATCCAACTCTTATTTTTTTATAAAAATAAATCTCTATAAAAACTACATTTTTAATAGATAGAACCTTTATAAGAATAATTAAAATAAGGATTATTAAACTTATATGGAGGTAAAATGGATAGTTCTGAAAATAAAGGTTTATTGGCAACATTTTTATTATTAGTAGCCCTTTTCTTATTTGGATATTACGGGAAAGATCATCAGTCTGATAGTTCTTCAAATTTATTACATGTAGAGGATAGCCAATTGTTAATTAATAAAGATAAAGAATAATAATAGAACAAAAATGTAATATGTGATCGGAGAATAATGGTATTAGATATATTATATAAAATATGCTTAGTCCTAATATTTATTTTAGTGACTTTATGGTTTTTTTTACATTTATATCATATGGGATCATATCCTGAACCTGACTTCTCCTTTTATTATGAAGAACTTTCTCCGGTTACAGAAAATATTATTGCCTATCAAAATGAAAGTAATATTAATAAGTAACTATTTTTTTCTCCATTTCCAAGGCTCTAAAAAATCTCCTTGCCATAAACCCTTATTATTATTTTTTGCCCATTCCTCTTCACCAATATAGTCTTTGGAGTACTTTCTGTATGCAAGTGCCCAGCCATTTTTAACTAGCCATCTATTAATATTTATTTCATTAATGAAACATGTACCAATTAGTCTCTTATATCTATCTTTTCCATGAATAAGGCATTTTATTGGCTTATTATTTATCATATTTATTAAGGCTAACTTTGCTTTTACACCACACTGATAATTTTCATCTTTATTATTTTTGCAAAGTTGTTTTATTTCAGGAGTATCTATTCCATGTAGCCTAATTTTTTTATTATTAAATTTAATAGTATCTCCATCAACAACTATAACAGCAGTGTCAGAAAAAATTTCTTCTTTTGCTGATATTTGAGGAATATAAAAAAGACCAAATAAAAAAAATATCAAATATATATATTTAAACAGAATTATCATTTTAACTTTTTTTAAGGTAAGCAAACTCTTCCTCCGTCTGTAACTAAGGTTTGCCCTGTTGTAAAATCTGATTTTTCGGATAGAAGATAACTTACAGTATTTGCTATATCTTGAGTTTGCCCAATTCTTTGAAGCGGCGTATTTTCAACGATATTTTTTCTTGCTTTTTTATCAAGGGATTCAATCATATCTGTTTCAATTAATCCGGGGGCAACAGAGTTTATTCTTACATGAGGTGCAACAGCGGAAGATAAATTTCTTACTAAAGCAATTACTGCTGCTTTTGATGTTCCATAAGTTATCATATTTGGTCTCATTCCAATTCCAGCTACAGAAGTGATACAAACTATTCTGCCGAATTTTCTTTTCATCATTCCTGGTAAAACTTCTTTTATTGGTAAAAGAGTGCCATCTACATTTGTTGCCATTGTCTCTTTCCATACTTTATAATCGAGTTCTAAAGGATTTTTTGAAAGTTTTGCAATACCAGCATTTGTAACTAATAAATCTATAGGTCCCAGTTTACTCTCTGTGCTTTCTATTAATCTTTTAACCTCTTTTTCTTTAGATATATTTGCTTTAAAAATAATAGATTTTGTACCCATTTCATTTACTAGATTTTGTGTTTCTTTTGCTGATTTAATATTAGAATTATAATTTATAGATATTGAAGCACCATTTTTTGCTAATTCTATTGCTATTGCTCTTCCAATACCTCTCGATGCTCCGGTAATTAATGCAACTTTTCCTTTAAATTCACTGGCATTCATTTTAATATACTCCCTATAATTATTTGAAATATTACGTTAACAAATAAAACAAAATTGTTAAGGAAAATTGATGAAAAAATTATCTATTGCTATTAGCTTTTTATTATTGTTTTTTACTAATTCTTCTTTAAGTAATTCTTTAGATGGAGCAATTTCTAATCCGGATAGAACTCCAGAATATATGGAAAGAGATAAATATAGGCATCCTAAAGAGACACTTAATTTCTTTGGCATAGAACCTACAATGTCTGTTATAGAACTTTGGCAAAGTCGTGGATGGTATAGTGAAATTTTATTACCTTTCCTAGCAAGTCAAGGAACATTTATGGCAGCTGATTTTGATCCTAATTATGCAGCATGGACGCCTAAGGCGATAAAACGCAATGCTGAGAATAGAGCTAAAAGTAAAATTTTATCTGATATGAAAATGATTACTCTTTATATAGATGATAAACCGTTATATGAGGCTGATTCAGTTGATATGGTATTAACCTTTAGAAATTTGCATAATTGGTTGAAAGCAGGGCTATTGATGGATGTTTTTAATAAATCCTATAAAGTTCTTAAGCCTAGAGGGGTTTTTGGGGTTGTAGAACATAGAGCGTTGCCAGGAACATCAATCGACGATATGAAGAAAAGCGGGTATGTAACAGAAAAATTAGCTATAGAATATGCTGAAAAAGCAGGCTTTATATTAATCGCTAAGAGTGAAATTAATGCTAATCCAAAAGACGGAACTATTCATCCAAAAGGGGTTTGGACTTTACCCCCTTCGCTTAGACTGGGAGAGGAAGATAAAGATAAATATCTTAATATAGGTGAAAGCGATCGAATGACATTAAAATTTATTAAACCAGAATAGCTTATTATTTTTTAAACATATCTTTTAAAGGTGAAAAATATATTAGCGTTAAAATAGCACCATCTGTGATAGTAGCAATATATTGTAGTATGTATGTTATCTGATCTATAATTTGAATTTTTCCTAAATAAAGACAAATTATATAACCTAATATAGTTAATAAAAATAAAGATTTACCAAGAGGTTTAAAATTATATAAACAGTAAACAGCAACTATATACATTAGTAATATAACTACGACTAATGCAATGCCAAATTGAGTGTCAAAAAAACCTGGTGCTAGAGTTTGTTTAAGGTCAATAAGTTTTGTTGATTGATAAATTGAAGAAAAAATAATTAGTATAAATATGCCTATATTTAATAAAATTAAATTTCTAAATATTCTTTTTAAATCCATATTATTATTTCTCTATTTTTTTTTCACAAAAGGGAAGTAGTAACTACTTCCCTTCGTGATGATTGAAATTATAAATATTCAATATTCTATAAAGAAGCTAATATGAGGCTTTCCCTATATCTATTTATTATATTGAATAAATTTAAATTATAATCCATATCACTAGACATTGGACCACCTCCTTTCGTTAATTAATAATAAAATAAATGTATGTCTATTTGATATGCTATTCAAGCTGATATTCTTTTATAAGGATATTCCTTAAATAACTCTGATTTAAATCTTAGACCATGTCCCGGTTTATTTGGTGGGGTAGATTTCCCATTCAAAGGTATAATAGGTTCTTCCCACAAATGATTATACCAGCCCATATGTTCAAGCCATGATGGATTAAGTATTGAAGCATTTAAATGTGTATTCAATTCCATAAATAAATGAGGTGCAATTTTTATATTATTTTTATGGGCCATATCAGCAATAACTCTTAGTTCTGTAAAGCCACCGCGCATTAGATCTGGTTGCAAATTAGATACGATACTATTTTCCATGAAAAACTTCATATCATGGTGTGTAAAATGATTTTCGCCAGTAGCTATAGGAGTTTTTATTGCATTCGCAATTTTTTTATAACCTTCAAAATCGTCAGCAATTACAGGTTCTTCTAAAAATTCTATATCATATTGCTCTATGGCTTGACCAAATTTTATAGCTTCATCAGCGCTCCAACCTTGATTGACATCAATCATAATTTTTATATCTTTACCTAATTCCTCTCTCATATCCTTTACATTTGTTACATCTTCTTCATGTGTAAAGCCCCAAGCTACTTGCATCTTTATTGCTGTATAACCTTCAGATACAAATTTTTTTGCTTTTTCAATCATGCCATCATGACCAAGACCTCTATAACAACCAGACCCATAAACTGGTAAAGGGTTATCAGAACCTCCCCATAGCTTCCAAAGCGGTTGTTTTTTAAACTTACCTAGTAAATCCCATAGAGCAATATCTATTGCTGATATGCCCATAACTGTAATGCCCATTCTTCCTTGAATGAAAGTAGCATTCCACATTTCTGTCCATAGCTTTTCAACATTTTCAGCGTTCTTCCCAATTAATAGAGGTTTTAACATTTCGTGAATGCACATCTCTATAGTTTCCATTCCTCCGGCTATTGGGTGAAGATAGCCCATTCCTACTAAACCAGCAGATGTTTCTATTTCTAATATTAATAAATCAATCTTTTGCATAGCAACAAAACCTATTTTAGGTGGGTCTTCAAAAGGCACCGAAATAAGTGTTGTTTTTATATCAGTAATTATCATTTACCATCCCTTTCTAATTTTTTTAAAAAGCTAATAATGCCTTCTGTAGTTTCTTTTGGTGCTTCTTGTTGGACCCAGTGACCTGCTTTTTCAATAACCATTTTTCCATAAAAGTCATTACAATGCTTTCCAGGATTCTCATAAAAATCGTATCCTTTTATAAATTTTCTTATACTGTCTTTTCCACCTCCTATAAAAAAACTAGGCACTTCTATTTTTAATTCAGATAACTCTGGAATATTTTCCCAATCTCTATCTTGATTTCTATATCTATTTATGGGTCCCCTAAATCCGCTATTAGTAAATTCATTTATATAAAAATTTAAGTCTTCTTCAGTTAACCAACTAGGAAATGGATTTGGATCTATAAGTCCGTCTAATAATTCACTATTTTTATCAAAATTAGTTTTTACTTTAGCATCGTGGCCTTCTGCAGAAATCCAATAATATATTTTTCTTAAAGAGACACCTATATTTCTTTCAAGCTCTTCTTCTGCAACGCCCTCTTTTTCAAAATATGTTTGGTAAAAAAAGTTATCTTTATACATATTTCTCCATAATTGAGAATTTGAGATAGTTCCTCTCCTCGCATGAGGTACGCTTAGACCTATAACAGCTTTAACTTTATTAGGATGTAATGCTGCTGTATTCCAACATATAGGTGCTCCCCAATCATGACCTATTAGTATAGCTTTTTCTACATTTTCTTCTTTTATTATTCCTAAAATATCATTTACAATTGATAGCATATCATATTTTTCTACTTCCTTTGGCTTAGAGCTTTTCCCGTAACCTCTTACATCTATAGCTAGGACTTTATAACCAAGGTCTGCTATTGGTTTAATTTGATGACGCCAGGAATACCAAGATTCTGGCCATCCATGTACCATAATTATTAGTGGCCCTTCGCCGTATTCAACTGTAAATATATTTATATCATCGAGTGCAAATGTTTTTGTTTTTAATCCATCTATCATTTTATATAGCCTTATTTATATTATATTAATTATTTTAAAAACTGATTTAAGTTTGGTTTGAAATAATGAGGCCCTTTCATAACCTTTCCGTTTTCATTATAAATTGGCTTATTATCTTCACCTAATTTGCTCATATTAGATTCTTGCACTTCATTGAAACATTTATCAAGATCTATTCCAAATGCATGACCAGCACCATAAGTTACATAGAGGATATCTGTTAATGCATCGGCAACTTCAACTATATTTCTATCTTTTATAGCTTCTTGGAGTTCTGCTAACTCCTCTTGGATTAAATCATATCTAAGTTTAATTATTTTATCATCTGGAAATTCCGTTTTATTTTTTACTTCTTGTCCAAACGTTTTCATAAATAGTGATACTTTTTGAAAATTACTCATTCCATCTCCTAAAAAAATTGGTGCACCTGGTAGGACTTGAACCTACGACCTTTGCCTTCGGAGGGCAACACTCTAATCCAGCTGAGCTACAGGTGCACATTTATATTTATTCACTATAATATATAAATTAGTTTTTTATATTATAATTTTTTGTTTAAGGTAATTATATGAATGATTCTAATAAAAAATACTTATGGAGTTGCATCCAGCAAGCAGGAGATTATTTGAATGGGCAATTACCCTCTCACCCTAACCATCCTAAAGGGAGGAATGCTTATGCTCATGTTGCTATATGTATTAAAAATAAATTTAATATTAGTTATAAAGATATCGATGATAATAAATTGAAAGAAGTTATCGATTATATTGAATACTTAAAAGATAATCCCAGCTAGTAATTTATATTATTCCCATATCCTGTCAGAGTATCTATTTAATGCTGTAATCCTTTTTATAGGAATATTAATTTCTCTATTATATACTTCTTCGTTTAACCACTTTACCTCAGTTTCGTAATCATCAGTTTCTGTCCACCAAACTTTACCATTTAAGAGGTCTGCCGGCCTCCATTTATAGCCTTTTCTTCTCAAAACGTTTCTTTTGTTATAGGGTGCATCTATTGCTTTAATTAGAAAACTAGGGGTTGATGCATATTCCCTTAATGCCGAAAAAACAGTTTTCTTTTTTTTAGGTAACGTTTCAGATAATAACGCTAAACATGCTTCACAATCATTAAATGCATCATGACCATCATAAAACCATCCATAATTTGCTCCTAAGTTTTCTAATTTTGCGGATCCAAAGCCTTCCTGTAGCCAATCAATGGATTTAAATGTGCATGCCCAAGAGATATTTTTAAAACATTCCCAGTGTTGTTCCACCATCTGTCTATCATAAGAAGCATTATGAGCTATAATTAAATCTACATTATTAACTACTTTTTCAATGTCTTCATGATTAATATTTTTGTTTTTGACCATTTCATTTGTTATACCTGTAATTAGAGAAGCTTCTTTTGTTATAGGGATTCTAGGTTCTCTTAAACCATTAAAAGATTCTTCTTTTTTTATACTTAATATTTTTCCTGAAGGTATTTCATATTCAAATGGTAAAAGAGCTAATTGAATTACGTCATCATGCCCAATTGATAATCCAGTTGCTTCAACATCTATTACTATTCCTTTTTTAATTTCGCCAGAAGAAGGGTCATTATATTTTTTAGGTAAATGCAGTTTACGTATCAACTTCCAATCAGATTTATCAACATCTGTACTAATTATTTCTTCAATATTATTTTTATAATGGCTAAATTTATTCATAGTTATAAAAGGTACCTTTAAATTTAATCATCTTTTTTACTTATATTTAAAAATTTATCATCTTTATCATCATAGCTTAAAATTTCTCCATTTTCTAAATCAAACCACCATCCAAAAATATTTAATTTTTTATCTTTTATTGATTTGAGAACCCAAGGAAATGTATAGAGGTTTTTTATAGAATTTTTGATAGACTCTTTTTCTACTATATGCTGTAGAGATTCATTCTTGTCATTCAAGTTAATATTATTTTTGACTTTTGCAGCTATATTCACCCAGTTTCCTATAAATTCTCTTTTAGTTTCTTCTGTTTCAATTTTATTTTTATCTTCAGTAAATGTTTTACATAATGCTGAAATGCCTCCACAATGTGCGTGACCTAAAATTATAATATTTTCAACTTTTAAATCACGTACCGCATATTCTATAGCAGAACTGACACCATGAAGACCTCCGTCTGGATTATACTCTGGTACTAAATTAGCTACATTTCTTATTGCAAATATTTCCCCGGGTTTAGCCTGAAATAATATAGCAGGGTCTACTCTTGAATCAGAACAAGCTATCACCAATGTTTTAGGTTTTTGGCCATCTTTTACCAGGCTCATAATGGTTGATCTATCTCTTTCGTAATAATGTTTTTTAAAATTTTTAAATCCTTTTATCAGAGAGTCCGTCATTTATTTTGTTGCAACCTTTCTTAAAATTTATCTAATAATATTATAAGTTTTTATTACTTTTCTTTTTATTATAGGTAAAGTTAGCATAAATGATGCTAGCCAAATACCATGACTATATCTAGCCACACCTTCATAAAATAAAAACACTAGATGCCCAGAAATTAATGAAAAAGCAAATATTTTATTTTTAAAGGATAATTGCTTACTAAAAATAATATATATTAAACAACCTAAAATAAAAATATACCAGGGCTCTGTATAAGAAACCCATACACCAATATGGTTTACAATATGATTACAGCTTTCAGGAAAATTCTGAAAACACTCTAGCCATTTATTTGGGCCATTTCTCATATTATTGCCTATAGTTGCAGAATTAGTAATGGGAACAAATTTATTACCAAAAAAGAGATTATGATATGTAATTAAAAGAATAGGGCAAAAGCCTATACTTAGAGGAAAAACTTTTATTAAATTGTTTGTGTAAGTCAGATAAATGGATAGGCTAAATAGTAGTATAGCTATTGCGGGTAAAAAGTTTGGGCGTAAAGAAATTGCTATAGCTAAACAAAAACCAGCTTTTATTAATTCATTGTTTTTATAGTTGTTATCTTCTCTCCATAGATAATTAAAAGCAGCTATCAGTGCGGAAATAGCTATTCCTGCTCCAAAGCCTTCAATAGTATATTTAGCTAAATAAATTTGAAAAAAACCAAAAGCTTCAAATATCGGAATTATAAAAAAACAACCTAGCATAATTAATTCCCATTTTTTATTAAAAATTCTTTGGAGTAGAGATCTAATTACTAAAGGGGTTAAAGAGATTATAATTAACAAGCCAAATATACTTTCTCCGAAGAAAATCATTGAAATAGATAGTAAATACCTCATTCCTGGCATCATATAAAAAATATCTTCACCCCCTCTAAACCATTCACTGTAGTTTTTATTGTAGAGAGCTTCTAACATTTCACGTGCAAAAGAATAATGCGTTAATCCATCATTTCCCCTTCCCATATAGGGCATTCCTGAAAAACTTGAGGGGTAGTTACCCCTATAATATTGATCAGCCATATAAATTAAAATGCAAAGGACAGATAATGAAATTAGCGAAATATCATATCTATTCAAATTAGTTAGTAATAATATAATTACTAAAGCAGAAAAAATGCACAGCATATAAAATAAACTATTCTTAGTATTATTTACTTTCATACTAAGCTGATTGTCTTTATCAAAATCTAATGCGTAAATTTTTATATAATTATCATTATGTAAATAATTTTTATTTAATATTATACATTTTTTTTCTTTAGAAAAATATTGTATCCATTCGCTATTTTCTTCTATGAATAATTTTCCCGACCAACATAGTTTTTGATTAATAAAACTATCAGGAAGTAAAAACGAAAAAATTATAGGGTAATAGGCGCCAGAAGACCCAAGGTTATTTCCAAAATAATTATATTTAGCATTATTTAATACTCCAACCCTCATATCAAATCTATTTTTAAAATTTATATTTTCAATAGACCTTGTCATTTTAGGGCTATCAAAAAAAGAATCTGCAGAAAAAGCCCAAGGATTATTAGTTGCTTGAGTATTATTAGGGTAAGCTTTAAATGGGCTATCTAACTTAGCCCATTCAATTTTTGCTATTTTGGCAACTTTTTTTGGCAAATATTCTTCTAAATAAATATCGTCCGGAGAGTAAATTTGTTCTCCTAAATGAATGGTATCCTTAAGTAAACTTGCTTTTATTAAATTTAAGCAAAATATGAGTGCTATTGATATAATTAATGTTTTGATTGTAATTTTTGTTTTATTTAAAATAATTGCGTATAAAATTACCAAAATGGCAATAAATGCACTCCAGCTAGCGAGTGGCAAACCAAAACATAATATAATTAATGATAATAATATTATGTTTAAAAAATATTTTTTCATTATTTAATATTTTTCCAATAATTATATGCGGCTATGATCATATCCTTATCTGAAAGCGTAGGCTTCCATCCAATCTTAGAATATGTATCTGAAATATCAACGATATAATTTTTATCTGCAATTTTATATTGTTCTTTATGAAGTATCGGCCACCCTAATTTTTCTAAAATACTTAAACATATTTTTACCGGATATGCAGGTAAAGGTATTACAAGAGACCGAGAATTCACTTTTTTAATTAGAGAATTTATTAAGGTTTTAACATTTGGACCAATTTTAGACCCTAAATTTAATTCATAATTAGGAAAATTTTTTTCTACAGATAGAATTGCAGCTTCACTGCAATCTTTAACTGAAACCATTTGATAGCAATTTTTTCCATTTCCTATCAAGGGAACTGGCATGCCGTTAAATATAGAGGTAAATAATTTTTTCATAACACCTAAACGCCCTTTTCCCATAATTAGTCTTGGTCTAAGAATTGTAATAGGTAATCCTTTTTTTCTTGCCAAAAAACACAGTTTTTCTGCTTCTAATTTGCTTTTACCATATGGACCTATGGGGTTTTTAGGGTGATTAGCCGTAACAGGAATGAAATTTGGAATTCCATAAACCATATCAGTCGAAAAGAATACAAGTCCTTTAACTTTATTTTCCAAACAGTTATTAATTACATTTTTAGTTCCTATGACATTAACTGATCTAAACCAAGATAACTTGTCACTATAAGGTATTTTTAGATGATATTGTCTTGCAGCTAAATGTATTATGATATCGTTTTTTTTAAATTCAGGTAATATATTTTTAGATATATCACACGACACTTTTTTAACGTTTAATGTTACTTTTGTAAGTGAGTCTTTTAAATCCGCTATAATTATTTTTGAATTAGGCACTTTACGATCAATCAAGTCTTCAGCTATTTTTAATCCTGTAAAACCTGCTCCACCAATTAGTATCCATCTAGACATAGTTAATTTACTCTAGATGAAAATGCTAATATAATTAATCCCAATGTAATAAATATTAGTGCAATAATTCTAGTCATATTGACATTTTCTTGAAAAATAAGCCATGCTAAAATTGTAACTACGATATATCCTAAAGCTTGGAAGGGATAAGCCAAACTCACATCTACTTTAGATAAAACCCATAGCCATAAAATAATAGATATTCCATATGAAATAAAACCAGATATAATATATGGGTTTAAAGCTATAGATAAAAACGTCTGCATTATATTATTTTTTAAATCTATATTACTAAAATTTTTCATTCCTGCTTTTAATAATATTTGTGCTAGAGCATTTAATAAAACGCTTGATACTATAACAATTAAATTAGTTAATATCATTATTTGTAAGTTCCAAAAATAATTCTTCTAAATCTGGCTCTTTCGAATTAATAGACTTTATTTTCAATCCACTTTTATAAATTTTTTCTATAATTTCACCTTCATTTATCTTACTCGGTTTAAAGGATATTTTGATAAGGTTTTTATTTAGGGCTATGATATCTAAATCTTTTAATTTAAAACTTTTTGCGTTATTTTCTTCTAATAAAATTATTAATTCCTTTTTATCTAATTTATGAATCATTTCATTAGTTTGGCCTTCAGCCACTATTTCTCCTTTATTTACAATAGCTAAAGTATCACACATAGCTTCTGCCTCTTCTAGATAATGTGTAGTTAAAATTATTGTTACACCCGCTTCATTAAGTTTTTTTACTTCTTTCCATAGAGATTGCCGAAGTGCCACATCCACACCAGCAGTAGGTTCATCTAATATTAAAATAGGTGGTCTATGAACCATTGCTTTACCAATCATCAGTCTTCTTCGCATTCCTCCTGAAAGACTTCTTGCATAGGCATCTGCTTTATCTAATAATCCGATAGACTCTAATATTTCATCTACGCAATTTTCTTTTTTGGGTACACCATAGAACCCACTTTGATATTCTAAAGTTTCTCTGGGTGTAAAAAAAGGGTCTAATATTAGTTCTTGAGGTACAACGCCTATAGATAGCTTTGCATTTCTTTCATTATGATCAATATCATTTCCCCACACGCTAACTTTTCCCTCAGTTTTTTTGACGAGTCCAGCGATGATATTAATTAAAGTAGATTTGCCTGCACCGTTTGCTCCCAATAATCCAAATATTGACTGTTTAGGAATATTTAAATCTATACCTTTTAGAGCCTCAAATGCATTAGGTTTTTTATAATTATAAATTTTTTTTAAACCATTTATTTCAATAGCAAAATTTTTATTATCCATAGCCATTTATTTTATTCTTTTATATAATGTATTTATTTGACATAAGTGTCGGTAACATTTTCAGTCATTTAATTCAATATATTATAAGAAGGTTTTTAATTATGGAAACAAATACCCAAAAAAAACAAGAAGGAAAAATAGTGAAAGTTGTGTGCTCTGGGGGTGAGGATGGAGATGGCCATCCAAAAATTTACTTAACTATAGGAGCAAACGAGCAATCTATTTCTTGTCCATATTGTGGAAAAGTCTTTAAAAAGTCTTCCGCACTTTAATAAATTTTAGAGCTATCAAAACTCCTATAAAAGCTAAAAATGAAGAAAATAAAAAAGATTTGTTATAAAATAGTTTATATAAATCTCCTGATGCTGCAATTGATATCGCTAAGAATGCTCCCATAGAAATAGCTGAATATAAAGCTTGGCTTTTTGCTTGAGCTCTTACGGGCATAATATCTGATATAAAGCTAATGGCTGCAAGATGGGTAAGACCAAATGTAAAAGCATGAAGTATTTGAATTGATGCTATAAATAAGACACTATCTGCAAACACCATTAATGACCACCTTATAATTGCAATAATACCTGCAAGAATTAAAAAATTTTTTGGAGATGTATAATTCTTAAATTTATAGAAATAAGCTAAAAGAAAAATTTCAAAAATAACACCTTCTGCCCATAGCGCGCCAATTATGGTTTCTGATATACCAATACTTTTCCAATAAATTGTCGAAAAGCTGTAATATAAACCATGACTACTTTGAATAGCGCCGCAAGCAAGTAAAAATGGAAAAAAATTTCTATTTTTTAATAGAGAATAAGTACTTATTTTTTTTCTTGCAGGTAAAGAATTAATTGTTGGCATGTATATTATAGATATAAATAAAAATAATGCTCCTATGGTCATCAATACGGGTACATATTCTAAGCCATACTTTTCTATAATAATTCCTCCAAAAAATGCAACTATAATAAAAGATACAGATCCCCATAATCTCGTATTCCCATAATCAAAGTTATGTTTTTTAATTGCAGTAGTTGTTATGCTTTCAGTTAAAGGCATCAAAGGAGCAAATAATGCCCAACTTAAAATTGACATAAACGCAATTAAGTATATTGAATTAAGTATATTCAACGAGAACAATATAATGGTAGAAAAAAATGCTAGATAAAGCATTGGTATTTTTCTATCCCCATACTTGTCACCTAGACCAGCAAAAAAAGGATTAGAAAATAATTTTGTTAAAACAGAGGCTGCCAAAATTATAGCAATATATCTTTCTGTAAAGCCTTTTGAAGATAGCCATAAAGGAAAAAAGGGTGCATTTATTCCAATAACCATAAATATTGAAAAATAAACTAAAGAAAATTTTGCTGATATATTCTTAAAAATCATTATATGAAATAGCAATATTTTCTTTTATTTAGCAAGCTAAAATTAATAATGATTTATAGAATTTTAATCTATTAAATGATATTTGTATAAAATAGGAAAAAATTTATGCTAATTGAAGATAAAGAAAATTCTACAAATAAATCATTAACGTTGGTTGATGGCTCTGGTTTTATTTTTAGGGCTTACTATGCGCTTCCTCCATTAACTAGAAAAGATGGAACTCCTATAAATGCTGTGATGGGATACTGTAATATGATTTGGCGACTTATGGCTGAAACCAAAACAGATTATTTGGCAGTAATATTTGATACTGCTTCAAAATCTTTTAGAAATGAAATTTTTAAAGAATATAAAGCAAATAGATCTGATGCTCCAGAAGACTTAATACCTCAATTTTCTTTGATAAGAGAGGCTACAGAAGCTTTTAATATTCCATATATAGAATTAAAAGGTTATGAGGCTGACGATATAATAGCTACATATTCTAACCAAGCCTCTAAAGCCGGTTGGAAAGTAGATATAATTTCATCCGATAAAGATCTTATGCAATTAGTTAATGATAACGTAAAAATGATCGATCCAATGAAAATGGTTAATATTGGAAAAGAAGAAGTATTTAAAAAATTTGGCGTTTACCCTAATAAAGTAATAGATGTTCAAGCATTAGCAGGAGATAGTACTGATAATATCCCTGGTGTGCCTGGTATAGGAATTAAAACTGCTGCTGAATTAATAAACGAATATGGTGATTTAGATTCTTTGCTAAAAAGAGCCCCAGAAATTAAACAACCGAAGAGAAGAGAAAATTTAATTAATTTTTCAGATTTAGCCAGAATAAGTATGAAGTTAGTTAAATTAGATGATGGCATTAAAGATATTGATAGCTTTCATAATTTTCAAAGAAGAGATATTGATATAAAAAAACTTAAAAACTTTTTAGTAACGCAAGGTTTTAATAGTTTAATCGGGAGATTACCTGATGAAGATAATTTTAATAATAGTAAAAGTGCTTACGTGGCTTTACCAGAAGATAATCACGATGAAACTGACTCAGCTGAAATAATAAATACATATCAGCTTGTTACAGATGAGGACATTTTATTAAGTTGGGTTAAAAATATAGAGAATAAAGGTATAGTTTCTGTGGATACTGAAACAACTTCTATAGATTCAGTATCTGCTAAATTGGTAGGAATTTCTCTAGCTATAGAACCTGGTAATGCAATTTATATTCCTTTAAATCATAAATCTAAAGAAGGCGAATTTACCTCAAAAACAATAAAACAATTAGATGAAGGCGTTGTTCTATCTTTACTTAAGCCCATATTAGAAAATCCTAGTATCATTAAAATAGGTCAAAATATTAAATATGATATGACTGTATTATATAATGCTGGGAATATAAATATTAATTCTTATCACGACACAATGTTAATGTCATTTGTCCTTGATGCCGGAAAACGGTCCGGTCATGGAATGGACTCACTTGCTAAAACTCATCTAGATATTACTTCTATTAGTTATTCTGACATAACAGGAAAAGGAAAAGATCAAGTAACTTTTGACTATGTTGAATTAGATGTTGCGACTGAATATGCGGCACAAGACGCAGATATTACTCTTCGTTTATATCATTTTTTGAGAAATAGGCTGGTTAAAGAAAATATGGTTTCCCTCTATGAAACGATAGAACGGCCTTTGCCTAAAGTGATTGCAAATATGGAAAGAAATGGTGTTGGAATTGATCCAATTTATTTAAAAAACTTAAGCAATAAATTTATATCTAAAATGAGGCCAATTCAGGAAAATATTTTTAAGTTGGCAGGTGAGGAATTCAATATTTCTTCTCCAAAACAATTAGGGGAGATATTATATAATAAATTAGGACTTAAAGGAGGCAAAAAAGGAAAGTCTGGTTTGTATTCCACTTCTGCAGCCGTTTTAGAAAAATTAAGTCAAGAGGGTAATGAGATCTGTGAGTTAATTTTAAATTGGAGGGCTTTACAAAAATTAAAGAGCACATATTCAGATGCTTTGGTTGATCAAATAAACCCCTCTACTAAAAGGGTCCATACTCACTTTCAGATGACAGGTGCTATGACTGGGAGATTCTCTTCTAGTAATCCTAATTTACAGAATATTCCTATAAAATCTGAAGATGGAAGAGCCATAAGAAGAGCTTTTATTGCTAAAAAAGGCATGAAGATAGTTGCTTGCGATTATTCACAAATCGAATTAAGGTTGCTAGCTGAAGTAGCAAATATAGAACCTCTTATTTCAGCGTTTAAAAACAATATAGATATACATACACTTACTGCTTCTCAAGTATTTATGGTAAATACAGACAAAGTAACTAGTGATATGAGACGAAATGCTAAAACGATTAATTTTGGAATTATATATGGGCAAAGTGCATTTGGATTAGCTAAACAGCTCAATATCAGTAGAACGGAGGCAAGAGAATATATTGAACTTTATTTTAAACAATATCCAGGTATAAAAAAATATATGGAAAACACACAAGATTATGCAAGAAAAAATGGTTTTGTTGAAACAATATATGGAAGAAGATGTTATATTCCTAGCATAAATGATAAGAATCCTATGATTAGAGCAGGAGCTGAAAGACAAGCTATTAACGCACCTCTACAAGGAGCGGCTGCAGACATAATTAAGAGAGCTATGAAAAACTTTCCTGAAATTTTAAGGAATAAAAATATTAATGCTAAATTAATACTCCAGGTCCATGATGAGTTAATATTTGAATGTTCTGAGTCTGATGTGGATAATTTAATTTCATTAGTAAAAACTAAAATGGTTAATGCCCCTAAACCTGGTTTTAAGATGAAAGTTCCTTTAGAAGTTGAAATAGGTATAGGAGATAATTGGGATGAAGCTCATTAACAGTAATATTAATTTAAATAATTTCAATTAATGTGTATAATGTATTTTTTAATTTAGGAGAATAATATGACAGCTGATACAAAACTTTTTAGTCCTATTAATATTAGAGGTGTGACTATTCCAAATAGAATTGTTTTATCTCCATTATGTATGTATTCAGCAAATTATGGAATGGCTTCCGATTGGCAATTTGCACATTTAAGTACTTTTGCGAGAGGAAAGACAGGATTAATATTCGCAGAAGCAACAGCAGTAGAAGCTAGAGGGAGGATTACTCCTGGTTGTCTAGGTATTTGGACTGATGAACAGGCCGATGCTTTAAAACCTATAACATCTTTTATTGATAGAATGGGATGTATTCCAGCAATGCAATTAGCTCATGCAGGAAGAAAAGCAGGAACAAAAACTCCTTGGAATGGTGGCACGCCTTTGGATGATGAAGATAGTAAAGCGGGTAATCCACCATGGAATATTATAGCTCCATCGGATATTCCGGTTGCGGAAGGTTGGGTTATACCTAAAGCAATGGATTCTATTGATATCTCTGAGGTAGTACAAGCTTTTGCAGATGCTGCAGCTAGAGCAATAAAAGCAGGATTCAAAGTTATTGAGATTCATTCTGCGCACGGATATTTACTTCACAGTTTCTTGTCACCATTGGCTAATAAAAGAAATGATGAATATGGAGGAGATATTCATGGTAGAATGAAGTTACTAATTCAAGTAGTAGATGCAGTAAGGGAAGTAATACCTGAAGAAACGCCTTTATTTTGCAGAATATCTGCAGTTGACGGTTTAGAAAATGGCTGGGAAATAGATGATTCAGTTATTTTAGCTAGAAAATTAGAGGAGCATGGAGTTGATGTAGTGGATTGTTCAGCAGGAGGTATTTCTGGAGCACCATTATTTAGAGTTAATAATTCTGGCAAACCTATGAAAACTAATATGGATAGGGGGCCAGGTTTTCAGGTACCTTATGCAGATAAAGTAAAAAATGAGGCTAAAATAAAAACAATGGCAGTAGGTGTTATAGTTGATCCTAATCAGGCTGAAGAAATATTGGTAAATAATAAAGCTGATCTTATAGCTATTGGTAGAGAATTAATGTATAATCCTTTTTGGGCATTACATGCTGCGCAGGCTTTAAATGCTGACCCGGAATTTTCTATGTGGCCTGAACAATATAAATGGGGTGTCAATAGAAGAGGAAAATTAGCTGACTTTAAAGGCCTTAGAGATGAAGTTATTGATGAAAAAATGGTTAGTTCTCATCTGTCTGATATTTACGAACAAAAATAAGGATTTAATATTTACCTAGGGGCATGGATAGGTGAAAATTTTATGAACTTTTTCAATTTCATCTATAACTTCTTTACTTAGATTGCAATTTATAGAGTTAATATTCTCTTCTAATTGTTCAATTGATGTCGCACCTATTATATTAGAGGTAACAAAATTTTGTTTAGTTACGAAATTTATGGCCATCTGAGTTAAATTAAGGTCATATTTCAAAGCTATTTTTTGGTATTCTAAAACAGCATTTTCGGCATGTTTACTAGAGTACCTGCTTCTCATTCTTTCAAAAAGAGTCATTCTTGCGTTTTCTGGTTTTTTACCGTTTAAATATTTACCACTTAAAACCCCTCCTGCTAATGGAGAGTATGGAAGAAGCCCTACTTCTTCATTGATGGAAACTTCTGATAATCCCGCTTCAAACGATCTGTTTAATAAACTGTATGGATTTTGAATTGATACTACTCTTGGTAAATTTAATTCTTTTGCAGCTGATACAAATTTCATTACTCCCCAAGGTGTTTCATTTGAAAGACCTATATATCGTATTAAACCTTTATCTACTGCTTTTGCTAAAGCTTCTAATGTTACTTCAATTTTTATATCATCTTCTCTTGGGCTATGAATATATCCTAATTGACCAAAACTATTTACAGGCCTTTCGGGCCAATGAATCTGATATAAATCTATATAATCTGTTTTTAGTCTTTTCAGACTATTTTCTATCGCATTAAATATATGTTCTTCATTGAGTCTGGGCCCTTTTCTAATCCAATCTAGTCCTGGTGGTCCAGACGGAACATTAGAGGTTCTTCCTGCAATTTTTGTAGCTAATATAATTTTAGATCTATCTTGGTTTTGTAACCATGTTCCAATATATTTTTCAGTTAACCCGTATGTGTCTTCTTTAGGAGGAACAGAATACATTTCCGCAGTATCAATGAAATTTATACCTCTTTCTGTAGCAAAACTTAACTGTTCATGAGCTTCACTCTCACTGTTCTGTTGGCCCCAAGTCATAGTTCCTAGACAAATTTCTGAAACTAAAATATCTGTTTTTCCTAAATTATTTTTTTTCACAACATAATCCTTTTAATGTATTTTATAGTATAATTTTATTTTTCAGTTATAGTTATTATTATTTTAATGTTAAGTCATCTTTTTTTTATTTAAGGCTTTAAAATGAAAAACGAAAATATAGGTATTACTCTTCATCAGTTAAAGATTTTTTGGACTGTGGCGCAAGCCTCTTCCTTTACTAAGGCTAGTAAGATATTAGGTTTAGCTCAACCTTCACTTTCTCAACAAATTTCTAAATTAGAGGATGAGGTGGGTTCACTTTTATTTAAAAGAGGTAGGTCTAAAATGAGTCTGACAGAGGCAGGACTTTTTCTACAAAGACGTTCGGAAATTGTTTTATCTGGAGTTGAAGAAACTATGGTTGGATTACGGCAGTTCGGTAGTGGACAAAAAGGACTAATTTCAGTTGGTTTATTATCTTCTGTTGCAAGAAATTTATTACCAACAGCTTCAGAAAAATTAGCAAAGAAATTTCCTGATATAGAATTAGATATTTTAGAAATTTCGCCTGCAGAAGCTATTGATCTTTTATATGGGAGACAATTATCTGTCGCAGTGCTGGCGGAAGACTCGATAGCTAAAAGTATTTTATCATTCAGTAAATCTTATTTATTTGAAGACCCTTATGTCTTAGCAGTTCCAAAAAATATCTCTTTAGAAAATATTAAGAATCTTGATGATTTAAAAAAATCAAAAGAAAGTAGAGTTTTAAATAATATTATTCAATTTGAGTTTGGTAACCAGCATAAAAAAAGAATAGAAGAATGGTTTACTAGTGTTTTACCTGATTCAAGAGTTTTCGCTAAAACAAGAACATATGAAGTTGCCCTCTCAATGGTTCAATCGGGAAGAGGGGTGGCAATAGTTCCAGCATTAGCGGCTAGACTTGGAGGTAAAAAAATAGATTTCGATGTGAATTTATACAAGACAAATTTACCAGAAAGAAAAATTATTTCACTTATTCCTTCTCAATATGTAAGAATTGAACCTTATAAATCATTTATTGATGCTCTAGTAGAAACTGGAAAAAAAATGCAATTACCCAAATCACGAGTAGTCCCTCCTATATTAGAATCATTAAGTGTATAATCTCTATTATAGGATATACCAATTTCTCTTATAGGTTTGTTTATTTAATTTATAATGTATGTTTAATTATATTAAATTTTTAAAAGGGATAAAAAAAATGTGGAAATCACCAGTTGTTAAAGAAGTAGCAGTAGGTTTAGAAATTAACTGTTACGCTTGTGCAGAAATTTAATTAAAGTTAATTTTTTGTAGTAAAAAAGCCGGCTTTAAGCCGGCTTTTTTTATGAGTTCTTAAGGCCTTTAACCCAAAATATAAGAGGTGAAACTAATAGTGCGATAATAGCCATAATTATCATTATTTGGTTAAAAGCTATAGCACTTGCTTCTTCAACACCTATTTTATGAAGTATTTCGGAAGTCATTTTAATTTTTTCAGGTGAATTACTCAAATATTTTGGAATAATATTATTAAGTTTACTAAAGAACATTTCTGAATGATTTATAGCGCCAGAGGTAAAATTGCTTATTTCTACATAGTTTTCTGTTATTTTATGTTCAAAAAGTGTGTTAGAAGCTGCAATTCCTATAGCAGAGCCTACTCTGTTCATTAATGAATAGAGGCCGCTTCCATCCTTTACTTTATTTAAAGGTAAATAGCCTATTGATAATAATACTAGAGGTAGAAAACATAATTGAGCAGATAAACCTTTGATAATTTGAGGCCATATAATTTCATTTAGTCCTACTTCCGATATCATAAATCCTTGAAGCCATGAGCCTATAGCTAGCATTATAAAACCAATAAAAGCTACAGTTCGTCTGTTAAATATTTTAAATAGATAGAGAGCTAAAATACCAGAAGCAACTTGTGCTGCACCCATTATATATACCATGGAAGCAATAGTTGTTCCATCCAGACCTCTTACTCTTGCTATGTATACGGGTAATATATATTGGTTACCAAAAATAACTATTGCCCAAACAAATACTAATATTGTGCAAATTAGAAAGTTTCTATTAGCAAAAATTCTTAGGTCAACTATCGGGTTCTCAGTTGAAAGTTCTCTGAGAATAAAAAGGAGAAAACTTATTAAACATACAATGGATAAAATACAAATGAGATTTGATTCAAACCAATATTCTCTTCTTCCTTCTTCGAGAACTGCTAAACCAGTTCCTAAAAAAAGTGCAGCTAACAAGATTCCCAGGAAGTCAATTTTATTCCATAAATATTCTTTCTGATCAAAGTTGGCTAATTTAAAAACAACTATGCCTATTGCTAATGAAAAAGGTACATTTGCAAAAAATACATAACGCCAACCAATTTCGTCACCTATCCATCCTCCCATATGAGGCCCTAGTGCAGAAGCTGCAGTAGCAACGACTCCTGTTATTATTGCAACAAACTGTTGTTCTTTTTTTGGAAAAATAGTAAATAATGTTGAAAACATAGCAGGCATCATGCCTCCACCGAAGAATCCTTGAAAAACTCTAAAAAAAATCATTGATTCTATAGACCAAGCTAAACCACATAATATTGAAGAGAAAGTAAAGCCTATAGAACACATAGTAAAAAATATTCTTGTAGACATCGCTCTAGTTAGCCATCCTGAGAGAGGAAGCATTATCACTTCTGCGATTAAAAATGATGTTGCTACCCAACTTATTTGGTCAGGAGCTGCACCCAGCCCTCCTTGAATATGCCTATAGGCTGCACCTATATTTTGAACGCTTATCAAGCTAAAAAACATGCCTAGAGTCATAAACCAAAAGGCAATTTTATTTTTACCATTCTTAGAAAGAGATATTATTTTATTTATTCCTTCATTAATACATAAATTATAAGAGTATAAATATTAATTATAAACTTCAATTAACTAATTAATTTTTAAGTTATATTAATTTTATTCTTTAGTTTCTATTGAAGCATAAACGGATAAACCAGGAACAATTCTGCCTAACATTTTTTCAGGTATTTTAAATGTTATTTTTACAGGAACTCTTTGAACAACTTTAACAAAATTTCCTGAGGCATTTTGAGGAGGCAAAAGACTAAAAGAAGCTGAAGACGCAGGAGAAATAGAATGTACCTCGCCAATTATAGGATTATTTTTAAAAGCATCAAAATGTAATTTTGCTTTTTGGCCAACTTTAATATTTTCTACTTGCGTTTCTTTATAATTAGCTATTACCCAAATATCATGAACGGGAACTATTGCCATTAATGGCCATCCATCTTCCACATATAAACCTGGCTCTGCAATTCTATTTGCAACAATTCCATCAATAGGAGCATATATTTTAGTTGATTCTAAATCTACTTTAGCCATATTTAATTCTGCTTTAGATTGTTCATAATCAGCTTGAGCTATTTTTAATTCAGCCTCAGATTTTCTTACTTCTACCATTAATTCATTCTGTAAGGAGTTAACTTTTTCTTTTTCAGTTGCTAAAACTTCTAGTTGGTTTTTTATAGAATTTGTTTTTGAGTTTGCTGAATCCAGTCTATGAGATGTCGTTTTAACTTTTGCTAATGTTTCATCAAGTTTTGCTCTTGAAATTGAATTTTTTTCATATAATTTTTCTATTCTTGCTAGATTTTTTTCTGCTAATTCTAATTCACTAGAATAAGATTGAGCTATAAAGTTATAGCTATTAATTTCGCTCTTTACTAATTTTATATTTGCATTAATATTTTTATACGAAGACTCTATAGTAGTAATTTTAGTTTTAGCAGCTTCTATTTTGGCTTTTGCAGCTTCTATTTTGGCTTTTGCAGCTTCTAAAGATGCGTTTACAGAGTCAACTTTATTTTTATAAGGTTCTGGATCCAACACTACTAATAGGTCGTTTTGTTTAACGATAGCATTCGTATGAGCGGGAACTTCTAAAATATAGCTTGAAACTCTTGATGACATGGTAGTTATAGATGATCTAACGTATGCATTATCAGTTGATACGATACTTTTATTAGTATTCCACCATTCTAATCCAAATATAGTCAAAAATGCTATAGTTATTATAGAAATAAAAATTATAGTAAGCTTTTTAAGTTTCATTAACAAATTCCAAAATACCATGTCTAATTTTATAGCTATAAACTTAATATCAATTAAATCAAGGATTTAAAGGGCTATCTATGTTTTAATAGGTATGTAATTTTTGCATGGCTTTTATAATTATTATTTTCATGGTGGAGCCGAGGGGGGTCGAACCCCTGACCTCTTGACTGCCAGCCAAGCGCTCTCCCAACTGAGCTACGGCCCCAATTATTTTTTATATACCGTTATCTTCTTCCTTATTCTCTATATCAAGGTCGGCTATATCTTCTAGGTTTTCTGCATTTTCTTCATCGTCATCAATATCTATATTAATATCATTTTCTTCATCAATAATATTCTCGTCAATGTCATCAATAGATATTAAGTCTTCCATTTCAGACTCAATAATATCTTCATCTTTATCAACCACTTCTTCCTTTATTTGAGATTCTTCTACTTTGGTAACCTTTTGTATGTTTAGAGCATTTTTATTAAGAGGCGGTCTACCTAATTTAGGTTTAACTTTAATAATAATTTCTTGGCCACATTTTGGACATACAGGTATTTCTTTTTTCAGATCATAAAATTTTGTATTGCACGAACTGCAAATATGTTTGTTGCCTAATTCAGCTCTATCCATAAAATTACTCCATTAGTTATCTATATATAAATTATGCATTTGCCATTTAATATTATAGATGTCAAAAAAGAATTGTAAAATTAATATTAAGTTTGTAATTATAACTTATAATAAAGTAAATAAATATGATTAAAAAAAATATTATTAAAAATAATTTAATTTCTTATAAATCTAGAAATTTAAATGGTATTATTGAACCTCCTGCAGATAAATCAATATCACATAGAGCTCTTTTATTTTCAGCTTTAGCAGTAGGAAAAAGTAAAATTTCAAATCTTTTAAATTCAGAAGATGTTTTAAATATGGTAAAAGCCCTAAGAGTATTAGGAGTAAAAATTACAAAAAAGAGTAATACATATATAGTTAATGGTTCTGGATTAACTGGTTTTAAAACCCCTAATAAGCATATAGACTGTGGTAATAGTGGAACGTTAGCTAGAATACTAATGGGTGCAATTGGAGGAAGTGAAATTTTTGTAACACTAACAGGTGATAGTTCATTAAGAAAAAGACCAATGAATAGAGTGATTAAGCCTTTAGAAAAAATGGGAATTAATTTTAATTCATCAAATGGATTACTTCCATTGATAGTTCATGGAACTAACGAAATCATGCCAATTAAATATGATTCTCCTATTTCTTCTGCTCAAGTAAAAACCTCAATTTTATTAGCTGGACTTAATGCAAAAGGCACTAGTGAGATAATTGAGCCACATACTTCAAGGGATCATTCTGAAAATTTATTAAAATATTTTGGAGCTAATATAAAATATAAATCAAAGTCTTCAGGAAAAAATAAGGTTTTAATAACCGGTGGAAATAACTTAAGAAGTTGCAATATTGATGTGCCTGGCGATATATCTTCTGCTGCCTTTACTATTGTAGCTGCTACAATTATTCCTGGATCTAATATTATAGTTAAAAATGTTGGCATAAATTATTTTAGAAAAGGAATGTTAGAAGCTCTAAATATGATGGGAGCTAAAATTAAGATAGAGAATAAATTTATTAATAATTTTAATGAACCTATCGCTGATATTTCTGTTCAATACTCTAAACTTAAAGGTATAACCCTGGGTAGTCGTTATTCTTCTAGACTTATTGATGAATATCCAATTTTAACTATGGCTGCTGCTACAGCATCTGGAAAATCTATTTTTAAAGGTTTATCTGAACTAAGACATAAAGAAAGTGATAGGTTTAATGGAATTATAGATGGTTTAATATCTTGTGGTATAAAAGTTCAATCTAAAAAAGATGACATCATTATTTACGGAAATTTAGATCAAGTAAATGGCGGAGTTACCGTTGATTGTAAATATGACCATAGAGTAGCTATGTCATTTCTAATTTTAGGAGGTGTATCTAAAAAGCCTATTAAAGTAGTTGGTTGCAAATCAATTGCAACTTCCTATCCAAGTTTTAATTCAGAAGTAAATAATCTAGGAATGAATATTAAAAATGATATTTAATTTATGAACAAACATATTACAGTTGCTATAGATGGAAATGCGGCTTCTGGAAAAGGAACTCTAGCAAAAAAATTAGCTGAATATTTTAATTATGCTTATTTGGATACTGGAAAATTATATAGGGCTTCTGCTTTTCTTATTAAAGAAAAGAACGTAGATTATGAAGATGTTCAGGAGGTAATAAATATTATAAAGGAATATAATTTTTATGATTTTAATTTTAAAGATAATCTTTTAAAAAGTGATGAAATTGGAAAACTGGCTTCTCTTATTTCAGGGTATAAAGAGCTGAGACAAATTTTATTAACATACCAAAGAAAATTTGCTTATAAACACCACCATGATAAATTTGGAGTAATTTTAGATGGTAGAGATATTGGTACGGTAGTATTGCCAGATGCAAATATTAAGTTTTTTGTCACGGCTTCATTAGAAGCAAGAACAGAAAGAAGATGGAAAGAGTTGATTTCCTTAGGACAAAGTACTATAAAGCGCCATGTCGAGAAAGATATACGAGATAGAGATAAACGTGATAGTAATAGAAAAAATTCACCTTTAATTGCGTCTCAAGATGCAATCTTAATTGACACCACTAAATTGGAGGCTAATGCAGTATTTTTATTAGCTCAAAAACATATAGAAGAGTACTTATTAACATAAGTATAGTTTAGCTTTAAAGTGGAAAGCATTTTAACCCAGTTATTTATAATTGGTGCATCAAAAGTTTAAGGAAAATTTTTTATGTCAAATAAACAAGAAAATATAGAAGTAGAATCATTTGCAGACCTTTTTGCAGAACAAATCAAAAAGGATGAAAAAAAAGAAGGTCAAGTAGTTAAAGGTACAGTCGTATCAATAGAAAATGATATGATGATTGTTGATGTAGGTTATAAAACAGAAGGTAGAATAAGTTTAAGAGAATTTTCTGGTAAAGACAATAATAAAATCCCAGTAGAGGGAGATATTATTGATGTATATTTAGAAAAAGTAGAAAATAGGAATGGAGAAGCTGTTTTATCAAGGGAAAAAGCAAGGAGAGAAGAATCATGGGGAACCCTTGAAAAAGCTTCCGAGGATAAAGAAAAAGTAAATGGAACTATATTTGGGAGAGTAAAGGGAGGTTTTTCTGTTGATTTAGATGGGGCAATAGCTTTTCTTCCAGGTAGTCAAGTAGACGTGAGACCTACAAGAGATGCAAATCATTTAGTTGGAAGCTCTCAATTATTTCATATTTTAAAAATGGATAGGAGACGAGGAAACATAGTTGTTTCTAGGAGGTCTGTATTAGAAGAATCACGAGCGGAAGCTAAAGCAGAATTAGTTTCTACAATGGAAGAAGGCCAAATATTAGAAGGTATTATAAAAAACATTACTGATTACGGTGCATTTGTAGATTTAGGAGAAGTTGACGGCTTGTTACATGTTACTGATATTTCATGGAAAAGAATAAGTCACCCTACTGAAGCTTTATCTATAGGTCAAAAAGTTAAAGTGCAAGTTATCAAGTTTAATGCAGATACTCAAAGAATTAGTTTGGGAATGAAACAATTAGAAGAAGACCCATGGGAAATAGCGCAAAACAAATACAATGTTGATGATATATTTTCTGGAAGAGTTACTAATATTACTGATTATGGAGCCTTTGTTGAACTTGAATCAGGAATAGAAGGACTTGTTCATGTTTCTGAAATGAGTTGGACAAAAAAAAATATGCAGCCTGGTAAGATAGTTTCAACCTCTGAAGAAGTTAAAGTAAAAGTGTTAGAAATAGATTCTGAAAAACGAAGAATTAGCTTAGGTATGAAACAATGCAAGCCTAACCCTTGGATAGACTTACAAAATAATTATGAAATTGGAACATTAGTTGACGGTGAAATTAAATCTATTACTGAATTTGGTATTTTTATTGGTTTACCAGGCGATATGGATGGCTTAATTCATCTTTCTGATTTGGATTGGAATTCTTCTGGCGAAGACTTAATTGGTAATTTTAAGAAAGGGGATATGATTAAAGCTAAATTGCTTGAAATAGATGTAGATAAAGAAAGAGTTAGTTTAGGAATTAAACAATTAACTCAAGATCCAATGGAAGGTAATAATAAACTAAAAAAAGGTAACGTTGTTACTTCAGTTATTAAAAGTATTACTGAAAAAGGTTTACACGTAGAGATTTCTGAAGGTGTAAATGGTTTTGTAAAAAAGTCAGAATTATCCAAGGAAAAGTCAGATCAAAGAGTTGATAGATTCGCTGTTGATGAAAAAATAGATGCGAGAATTACATCAGTGGACCCTAAAAGCAGGGAGGTTATTCTTTCTATAAAAGCTTTACAAGTAGCTGAAGAAAAACAAGCTCTTAAGGATTATGGTTCTGTTGATTCTGGAGCATCACTAGGAGACATTCTAGGAGCAGCATTAGAAGAAAAAGCTAAAATAGAAAATAAAAGTGGGAGTACAGAAGATAAAGAAGAAAAGACTACACCCAAAAAAAGTCAAAAAGATAAGCCAAAAAAAGAAGTAAAAACTAAGTCAAAATCTACAGCTAAAAAATCTACTCCTAGAGATAAGACAGAATCTAAAAAAGATAAGAAAGAGTAATACTTTTTTTATAAATAAAATAGTTTATTAATTTTATGATTGATGGCAGAATAATTCTATAATGTAGGGACATTATAGAATTATTTTTATTGAAAGTTATTTAATGACTCGAAGTGAACTAGTATTATTAGTAAAAAAGCAAAGCCCCGATATGGATAGCAATGATTTAGAGTTAGCTATAGAATTATTTTTTAATGAGATTAGTGCAGGCCTAACATCAGGAAGTAGAGTAGAATTAAGAGGTTTTGGTTCTTTTTCCGTAAAAAGTAGAAGCCCTCGAATAGCCAGAAACCCTAGAACTGGAGAAAAAGTCCAAATTGGAAGTAGATTATTACCTTATTTTAAAGCCGGAAAAGAACTTAATAATTTAATAAATTCCTAAGTGCTAATTTAAAGGCATCTAATGTTTAAAAAACTTTTTTCAAAATTAGTATTCTTCTTTTTTTTCTTATTAGTAATATTTTTCTCTATTGAAAATTCAGAAAATATATCCATAGGTATTTGGCCTATATCTTATAAAATAGAAATTCCTATATTCTTTTTGACTATTGTTTCTATAACTATAGGAGTATTTATTGGAATGTGCTTATCTTTATATTCAAGAATTAATAGAAAATAAACTTATTGAAAGTATTTTATTATGGATATTAAAAATAAAATAATTGTAGCTATCGACACTATAGATTCAGTCCAAGCTTTAAAATTAGTTAAAACAATCCCAGGTGCAGGTGCTATTAAATTAGGGTTAGAATATTTTTGTTTTAATGGACCAGAAGGTATAAAACTTATATCTAAAACAGGAGCAAAAATATTTCTAGACCTAAAATTTCATGACATTCCTAATACAGTTGCTGGAGCTATAAAAGCTATTTTGCATTTACAGCCTTATATGATTACTGTCCATTTATCTGGTGGCTATGATATGTTGATAAGGGCTAATGAAGCAGTTACTGAATATTGTATTAAAAATTCTGTAAAAAAACCAATAATATTAGGTGTTTCTGTGCTTACTAGTTTAGATGAGAAAGATTTTATTTCATTAGGTATTAAAGGTAAAGTTCAAGAACAAGTAATACGTTTAGCTAAATTAGCACAAAATACAGGTTTAGATGGTTTAGTAAGCTCTGCAAAAGAATTAAAAATAATTAGAAAAGAAATTGGCCAGAACCTCTTGCTGGTTACGCCAGGTATTAGGCCGACTGGCGGGCAAATTAATGACCAAAAAAGAATAGTCACTCCGAGTCAGGCTATTAATGATGGAGCTAACTTCTTGGTTATCGGAAGGCCCATAACAGCTGCTAAGGATCCCAAAGAGGCGCTAAATTATATAGCTAAAGAAGTCTAATATGAATTATCAAACTAAAATAAAGTTTTGTGGTTTAACGAGCTATGATGATGTTGCTTTTGCGAATAAAAATAATATTTACATGATAGGCTTTATATTCGTTAAAGGTTCATCAAGATTTATAAAATTTAGTAAAGCAAAAGAGATTATTTCAAAATTTGAAAATGATTTAAATATAGTAGGAGTATTTGTAGATGCTGATGATGAATGGATAGATTTAGCATTAGATGCGGGAATAAATTATATTCAATTACATGGAGAAGAAAGTCCAGAAAGATGTGAAGAAATAAAAAATCTTTTTAAAAAACCTATAATAAAAGCAATACCAATTGAAAAAGAGAAAGATTTAAAAAATATAGAAGCTTATAACGATGTATGTGATTATTTTTTATTAGATAAAAAAAATAAAAATAAATCAGGTTTTAATGGAGGTACAGGTGAGAATTTTGATTGGCAAATAATAAGTAAAAATAAAGAATGGTTAAATGAATATAAGCCTTGGATATTGTCAGGCGGACTAAATATAAATAATATTAAAGAAGCAATTAGATTAACTGGAACCAAAGCTATAGATGTTTCTTCTGGTATAGAGTATAATCCTGGAATTAAAAGTATTGAGTTAATGGAACTATTTATTAAAAAAGTCAGAAACTAGGCAAAAGGTTAAAAGGATTAAAGAATGAAGCAAAAAGTGAACTCTTACAAAAATGGCCCTGATAAGGATGGTTTTTTCGATATTTTTGGAGGAAGATTTGTAGCAGAAACTTTAATGCCACTAATATTAGATTTAGAAAAAGAATATAATCAAGCAAGAAAAGATAAAGGTTTTATCACAGAACTTAAATATTGGAATAAACATTATATTGGCAGGCCATCTCCATTGTATTTTGCATCTAGAATTACAAAAGAATTAGGTGGAGCAAAAGTTTATTTTAAAAGAGATGAGCTAAATCATACTGGTGCTCACAAAATCAATAATTGTATAGGCCAAGTTCTTTTAGCAAAAAGAATGGGTAAAAATAGAATAATTGCAGAGACTGGAGCTGGACAGCATGGAGTTGCTACCGCAACTGTATGTGCACTTTTTGGTCTTCCTTGCACAGTATACATGGGGGCTAAGGATATTGAAAGACAAGCACCTAACGTCTTTAGAATGAAGCTATTAGGAGCAAAAATAGTATCCGTAGAGTCTGGATCACAAAGTTTAAAAGATGCTATGAATGAAGCACTTAGAGCTTGGGTATCCAATGTAGAAGATACTTTTTACATAATTGGTACAGCTGCAGGTCCACATCCTTATCCTATGTTAGTTAGAGATTTTCAAGCTGTTATAGGGGAAGAAACTAAGGAACAAATTTTAGAGGCTGAGGGAAGATTACCTGATAGCTTGGTAGCTTGTATTGGTGGAGGTTCTAATGCATTAGGACTATTTTATCCTTTTCTAGATGATATTTCAGTAAGCTTATACGGGGTTGAGGCAGCGGGGAAGGGTTTAAAGTCTAAAGAGCACGCAGCTTCTTTATCTCTTGGATCACCAGGAGTATTACATGGAAATAGAACATATTTATTACACGACGAACATGGGCAAATAATAGAGGCTCATTCAATATCAGCAGGTTTGGATTACCCAGGCGTAGGTCCAGAACATTCTTATTTAAAAGATGTGAAAAGAGTAAATTATGTAGGTATTACAGATAATGAAGCTTTAGAAGCGTTTAAATTTTGTGCTAAATTAGAAGGTATTCTTCCAGCTTTGGAGCCTTCGCATGCTCTTGGTTATGTTATGAAAATTGCTCCTAAACTTGATAAAAATAATATCATAATTATGAATTTATGTGGGCGAGGTGATAAAGATGTATTTACAGTTGCAGATGCTCTCGGGGTTAAATTATAATGATTAAGGGAGGTCGCATAAAGAATAAGTTCATACAACTTGAAGAAGAGAATAAAACAGGGTTAATAACTTTCATAACTGCTGGAGATCCTAATTATAATATTTCTTTAGAAATTATGAAGAAGTTGCCAGATTCAGGAGCTGATATTATAGAAATTGGTATGCCTTTTACTGACCCAATGGCAGATGGGCCTGGAATTCAAGCTTCGTATTTGCGAGCTTTAAAAGAAGGGCAAAATTTAAAAAAAACTATCAGATTAATTAAAAGTTTCCGTAAAAGTGATATGGATACGCCGGTTGTATTAATGGGTTATTATAATCCTATATATAAATTTGGAGTAAAAAATTTTTTAAATGAAGCTAAAAAGGCTGGTATTGATGGTTTAATAATAGTTGATTTGCCTCCAGAAGCTGATGAAGAGCTCTGTATTCCAGCTTCCAAATATAATATAGACTTTATTCGTTTAGCTACCCCTACATCAAGTATTAATAGATTGCCAACGATAATAAATAATTCTTCTGGTTTTTTATATTATGTTTCTGTACTTGGAATAACAGGTTCAAAAACTCCAAAAATATCAAATATTAAAAAAAATATAAAAAAAATTAAAAGTTTAACAAATATTCCTATAGCTGTAGGTTTCGGGATAAAAACACCTATTCAGGCTTTAGAAATAGCAGAAATTGCTGATGCTATTGTAGTTGGTTCAGCTATTATAGAAAAAATCTTTAAAGCATATATTAAAAATAATAGTGACGTAGATTTTATTGTAGGTGAAACATCAGCTTTTGTTAAAAGTTTATCAAATGCTATAAATAGTAAAAATTAAAAGGAAAATTTAATGAGTTGGTTATCTAATTTTGTTCGGCCTAAATTAAGAGCTCTTATAAAAAAAACTGATAGTGCAAATAATTTATGGATTAAATGTAATGGTTGTGAACAAATGGTTTATCATAAAGATCTTAAAGATACTTTGAGAGTGTGTCCTACTTGTGATTATCATATGAAAATGTCTGCTAAGGAAAGAATTGAATGGTTATTGGATGAGGGTACTGTAAAAGAATTAAGTATACCTAAAACCAATATTGACCCATTAAAGTTTAAAGATAGTAAAAAATATATAGATAGAATTAAAGAGGCTAAATCTAAATCTAACTCTGATGAAGCTATTATTATGGCCTCCGGCCAAATAGGTGGAAATAATGCTATGGTAGTAGCCTTAGATTTTAATTTTATGGGTGGCTCCATGGGGTCTGCAGTAGGGGAAGGTTTTTTAGAGGCGTCAATAGAAGCAATTAATTTAAATATTCCACTTGTGATTTTTACTTCATCAGGTGGAGCCAGAATGCAGGAAGGGATATTTTCATTAATGCAACTTCCTAAAACAGTAGTAGCTGTTAATTCATTAAAAGAAAAAAATATTCCATATATAGTTGTACTAACTGACCCAACAACCGGAGGAGTGTCAGCTTCTTTTGCAATGCTCGGAGATATTACTTTTGCTGAGCCAGGAGCTTTAATTGGTTTTGCTGGACCTAGAGTTATACAAAGTACTGTTAATGAAACTCTTCCTGAAGGTTTCCAAACATCTGAGTATTTACTGGAGCATGGAATGATTGATGATGTAATTCATAGAAAAAATCTAAAATATTCTATAGCTAACACTATTGCTCTATTGAGAAAAAATAAAACTAATGAGAAATTGTCTAGTTATTAATGAATAATCAATTTTTAGCAAGACTAGAAAAATTAACATCTAATTACCCTAAAGTAATAGATCTTTCTTTAAGTAGGGTGAAAAAATTATTAAATAAATTAGATAATCCGCACTTAAAACTTCCTCCAATAATTCATGTTGCTGGAACAAATGGAAAAGGATCAACTATTGCTTTTATGTATAATTCTTTAAAATGTGCAGGTAAAAATGTTCATGTTTATACGTCTCCTCATTTAATAGAAGTTACAGAAAGAATAATTATAGCTAACAAACAAATTAGCTACAATAAGCTATTTAAAGCGTTGGATTATTGCGAAAAAGTTAATGGAGGAGAAGCTATTACTCAGTTTGAATTATTAACTTGTATTGCGTTCTATTTAATGTCTAAAACTAAAGCAGATGTTGCTTTAATAGAGACAGGGTTGGGTGGTAGATTAGATGCGACAAATGTTATTCAAAAACCTATCATTACTATAATTACAAGTATTTCAATGGATCATTCTGATTTTTTAGGTAAAAAATTGATTTCTATTGCTAAAGAGAAAGCAGGAATAATTAAGAAAAATGTACCTTGTATTTCTGCTCCCCAAACTAAAGAAGTTGAAAAAGAATTAATTAATAAATGTAAGGCTAAGCAAGCGGAACTTATTGTATGTAATAAAGACTCTTTTTTAAGAATTAATGATTTTGGTTTTAAAATCAACCTTCCAACTATTAAAAAATATCTTTTCTCAAAACCCTCTTTAGAAGGACCACATCAAATAATTAATGCCACTTTAGCTATTACAGCTTTAATTAAAATGCCAGAATTAAATATTAGCTTGAATGATATTAATAATGGGATTGCATCAACTTATTGGCCCGGAAGATTAGAGAAAATTAATAAATCAATAATTAAAAAACATTCGATAATAACCAAGGATGTTTGGCTAGATGGAGGCCATAATATTGCAGGTGCGGAAGCCATAAAAAAATGGATATTACATAAAGGTATAAGAAATATTATCTTAGTTTGTGGTTTTCTTAAAAATAAGGAGGCTAGAGATATTCTACTAATTTTAAAAGACCATATTAAATATATTATCTTAGTGCCCTTAAATAATAAAAAATCATATACCGTTAAAGAACTTACAATCATTTCTAAAAACTTAAATATTAAATGTTATACTAGAAGTTCTATTAAAGAGGCTATCACATCAAATTTAATTTTAAAATCCTCAAAGGTTTTAATTTTTGGCTCTTTGTATTTGATAGGAGATGCATTAAAACTAGAGAATAATTAAATATTTTTATCTATCCATGCAGTAAGATCAGCTTTTGAAGACATGCCTACTTTAGTATCAATAAGTTCCCCATTATTAAATAGTAGCATTGTAGGTATACCCCTTATTTGAAATTTACTAGGAGTTTCTGGGTTTTCATCTACATCTAATTTACCTATAGTAATTTTATCACTGTATTCATCTGAAATTTCTTCTAATATAGGCCCTATTTGTTTACAAGGACCGCACCACTCAGCCCAGAAATCAACTATAATTGGTTTACCCTTTTTTATTACATTCTCTTCAAAACTGTCATCTGATATTTGTATAGTGCTCATTTAAAATTCCCTCATTAATAATTTTATATTAATCTAGACATCTTGGTATTTTTTTTCAATATCTTCAATTAAATTATTTAAATTATTTAAATTAGTTAGAGTGGCCTTATCATTTTCTTCCTCGTACTGCACTCTTAGGTCATCAATCTCTTTATATGCTTTAGGAATTGTGTTCCACTTTTCATCATTAGTACTAAAAATTTTTTTTGCAATTCTGCGATTAATTTTAGTAATAATTTCTTTAGGAAGAAGTGAAGGGTTTTCTTCATAAATTAATTTTTCTGCAAAATAGTAATTTCTTTCTTCTTTGAACTTACTAGCTACAGCTAATTTATTTTCCCAATTAGTAATATGGAACTCTTCCATTATAATTTTTTCAGATTGATTAGAAAAAGAATTGTAAATTGTTTCTTCAAAATTTATATCTTCTTGTGATAAAGATTCTTCATTATCTTCCGCTTGTCTTCGAAGAATTTTTTCTACTAATAATTTAAACCCTACATCAGTATTAATGATATTAGCTCTTCTTAATAATTCTTCATGAGTAATATGTTTATATTCATTTATTTTTGGAATAAAACTTGAGTCCATAATAATTGGACTTTTATTAGTTCTAATTGATCTGATAATTTTAGGGCTTTTAGACATAAAATGTTCTAAAGAATTTTCTGATAAATTAATATAGTCTTCGGGCTCATGTTTTAAGTCAAAACACTGCGCCCAATTATAAATAGGGTGATAACATATAAATGATAAAACAAATGGCATTATTTTTCCAAAAAATGTTTCTGTAGTACAAAAAAGTTTATTTCTTTCTATTACATCATTAGCATTTTCTTTATTAGAAGTTAAAAGAGTTGCCTCCCATAAATCAGGGTTTTCAGAATTTATAATTTCAGCTAGTTTGATCGTAGCTATAGTATCACCTAGAGCATCATGAGCATTAAAACCTTTAATACCGTTAAACGGTGCAATTTGATCTAATTTGAATGATAATTTACCTTTCTCATTATTTGGAATTTTAATAGTATTTGGGAAATAGACATGGTTCGCTCTTACTATGTTTAATAAATCTGATCTTTTATTTCCATTATTTATTGTAAAATAAGGATTAAATAGATATTTAAATAATGTTTTTCTTAAAAATTCTTCATCAAAAGATATAGAATTGTATCCTATAAATATGGCAGTGCCCCATGATTTAAATTTATTTAACATTAATTCTATTAATGCAAAATGTGAGAGATTGGTTTGTGTTAAATCTTTTACAGAGCTTTGGTTTACTAATATAGCTTTTGGATAAGGAATAATATCAGGCTGTAGGCAGCATCTTGCATCAAATCTATCTATCTCTTGAAAACTTGAATTTGTTAAAATTGCTCCTACTTGAATAATTTGATCCCAATTACTATCTCTTCCTGTAGTTTCAAAATCGTAAAATATATAGTTCATTTTAATTATTTTTTATCCATTCTTTTGCTTCATTCAAGGCATTCTGTGTACCTATATGTAACCATTTACCAGAGTTTTTAATTCCCCAAATTAAATTATTTTTTATAGCTTCATCATAACACATGTTTACGGAGAATTTATTGATCTTTACTTTATCAATTACTTTTGGATTTAAAATCTGCCATCCTGTGTAAGCTAGACCATTAACATGCTCTCTATAAATTCTAGAAGGATGATTTTTGTTTTCAGAAGAAAAATCACCTCTTCCATTATAACCAATTGCATTTTTAGCATCATCTAAAAGTAACAAGAAATCCATTTTAATTGGATCAAAATTATTGATAAGTTCATTTAGAAAATTATCTTTTTTTCTAGGAATAATTATTGAGTCACCATTAATAACTATTATTGGTTGAGTTGTATCTTTTCCTTTTATATTTTTTATAGCTCCACCTGTTTCTAATATTTCTGACTCTTTTACTATACGAATATTCATAGATTTATTTTTTTTATTATAAACATTTATATAATTTTGTATTTTTTCAGAAAGATAATGAGTATTAATAAAACATTTTTTTATATTATTTTTTCTAAGCTCTTCCAAAATATAAAAAATTATAGGTTTATTATTAATTTCTATTAATGGTTTAGGAGTGTTTAATGTTAGGGGTCTTAGTCTAGTTCCAAAGCCTGCTGCTAAAATGATCGCTTGAGATATTTTATTGTTAGTTTCTTTCATATAATCAGCCGATATATATTTTATTTTTAGGAATATACATTTCAATCCAATTAATTATATCTTCTAATCCTTTTTTTTTTGCAGATTCTAAAAATATTCCCATAGCCTTATTAACTAATTTTAAGTATCTAGTCTTCTGATCTCTTCTTGCAAGTCTAATAAATATACCTACAATTTTTGCATTTCTTTGTGCAGTAAGAATATTATACTTTTTTATAAACTTATTTTCATTTTTGATTTCATTCAATTGTATAAACTTTTGAATAACAATTTTTTTTGTTTTTTTTGATACATTTCTTCTTACATCCTCCAATAATGATGATATATCATAGGCCGCATCACCAATTAATGCATCTTGAAAATCAATAATTCCTATTTTTTTTATATTGGTTCTTTCAGGAAGCCAAAATAAATTATCCGCATGAAAATCTCTTAAGACAAGTTTATCATTTTTTAGTTCTTTGAATAATTCAATCCATAATTTTTCCCATATTTTTATGGATTCATCACTTAATTTAATATTTATTTCTTTAAAATACCATTTCACAAAAAGGTTTAATTCTTGTAGTAAATATTTTTTGTCATACTTTGGTAATTCTAAATTAGGGCTTAAACTCTGAATATGTGATAAACATTTTATAGCGTTAGTATATAATAATTCTTCTGATATATTTTCTTTTATTGCCTTATTAAAAGTTAAGTTGCCAAAATCCTCTATTAAATATAAACCTTTTTTATGATCAGTTTTAATAATTTCTGGGGCAGATAAACCAATTTGCCTAAGGTAATTTGCAACTTTTATAAATTCATAGTTTTTATTTTCAGGTGCCTTTGATTCCATTAATAATAAACTATTACTCATTCTATAATAATTTCTATTAGATGCATCCTGCGGTATGCTTTCTAATATATGATTAGAAATTTTGTTTTCTTGTAAAAATATTTCAATATTATTTTTATTTTTAATATCAAACGGTATATTAAGCATTTAATTATTATTAAAACCTTCCAATTTTTCTAAAAGTTCCTTTCTCCCATTTATTTTTATTAACCTTCTGTTTCCTGTAATATCTTTGATAGTAATTTCTATTTTTTTATTAGGAATTAGGTGCTCAATTATTTCAGGCCATTCTATTAATATAATTCCCTTATTGAAAGCCTCTTCAAGGCTTAGATTCCAGACATCTGCCGGATTTTCTAATCTATACATATCATAATGCCAAATTACATTATTAGCATATTCATATGTAATTAGCATAGGAAAAGTTGGACTTAAAATTTTATCGGATTTAGTAAAATATTTGATAAATGCTCTTGCTATAGACGTTTTACCTGATCCTAAGTTACCTTTCAAGCAAAAGATATCATCTTGTCTAGTTATTTGGGCAAGTTTTTGGCCAAATTTATTAGTATCCTTAAGATTATTTAATATAAATTCCATAAACTTATTTTAAAAATACTCCTAATATCTATAGTGATCAGGTTTAAATGGTCCTTCAGTCTCTAAGCCAAGGTATTTTGCTTGCTTTTCATTTAACTTTGTTAATTGGGCACCTACTTTATTTAAATGTAGTAAAGCTACTTTTTCATCTAGTTCTTTTGGCAATGTATATACTCTTTTTTCATAGTTTTCATAGTTTTCCCATAATTCTATTTGAGCTAGAACTTGATTAGTAAAAGATGCACTCATTACAAAACTAGGATGCCCTGTCGCACACCCTAAATTTACTAACCTACCTTCAGCTAAAACTATAATTTTTTTACCATCAGGAAATGTTACTTGATCTACTTGAGGTTTTATTTCTTCCCATTGATAATTTTTTAAGCTAGCTATTTCTATTTCTGAGTCGAAATGTCCAATATTACAAATTATGGCCCTATCCTTCATTTCTCTCATATGATCAATATTTATCACATCACAATTTCCAGTTGCTGTAACAAAAATATCTGCAGTTTTTGCCGCATTTTCCATTGTTACAACTTCATATCCTTCCATAGAAGCTTGAAGAGCACATATAGGGTCTATTTCTGTTACTAAAACACGTGCCCCCGCATTTCTTAAAGAGGCTGCGGAACCTTTTCCAACGTCTCCATATCCTGCTACAACAGCCACCTTGCCTGACATCATTACATCAGTAGCTCTTCGGATGCCATCAACCAAACTTTCTCGACAGCCATATAAATTATCAAATTTAGATTTTGTAACAGAATCGTTTACATTTATTGCAGGAACTAACAGGCTGTTGTCTTTTTCCATCTCATACAACCTATGAACACCAGTAGTAGTTTCCTCACTTAGTCCTTTAATATTTTTTAATAACTCAGGATATTTTTCATGCATTATTTTTGTTAAATCTCCGCCATCATCAAGTATTAAATTAGGTTTCCAATCTTTCGGTCCAGTTATAGTTTTTTCAATACAGTCCCAAAACTCTTCTTCAGTCTCTCCCTTCCAAGCAAAAACAGGAATATTAGTTTTAGCTATGGCAGCTGCTGCATGGTCTTGTGTAGAAAATATATTACATGATGACCATCTTACTTCGGCACCTAAAAAAGTTAATGTTTCTATTAAAACTGCAGTTTGTATAGTCATATGAAGACAACCAACGATTCTTGCGCCTTTTAGTGGTTTTCTATCTTTATATTCTTCTCTTAAAGCCATTAATCCTGGCATTTCGGTCTCAGCTATCTCTATTTCTTTTCGGCCCCATTCAGCTTGTGTGATGTCGGCTACCTTGAAGTCTGTAAATGTACTCATAATAATCCTTATTTATATTTCATTAGTTATAATTGCATAGACTGTTTCTTTATCTAAAGCTGCTCGAATGTTTTGTAAAGTTTTCTTTTGAATTAGTAATCTTGATATATGCGCTAATTCATTTAAATAAATAGGTATATCGTTAGTTGGTGATATTAGAAAAAATATAATGTCAACAGGTTCATTATCAATAGAATTATAATTAATAGGCTTACTCAGTTTTAGAAATATGCCTATTGATTTTTTAATAATTGATAATTTAATATTAGGGAGGGCTATACCGAACCCAACACCAGTATTCTCAATTTTTTCTTTTTTTAAAAGTAGGCTAAAAATTTCTTTTCTCGAAACGTGAGTATTAGTTTCTGCAATTAAAGATATTTCATTTAATAGTTGTTTTTTATTATTAATATTATGTAAAAAATAGATATTTTCTTGGTTTAATATTTTTGACATTTTAATTTTATTAGTATTTTTTATATTCATTAATTTATTTTCTGCTATATTATTAATTTATTTTTTTTTTATTATAATAATTATAGATTATTATTTTTTGACCGGACTATAGAGTTGGCTATATTTAAACTCTCTCTATATTTTGTTACTGTTCTTCTTGCAACTTTTACATTTTGTTTTATTAATATATCAACTATATTTTTATCACTATAAGCAATATCTGTATTTAATTCTTGTTCAATTATTTTTTTTATTTTTGCTTTAATTGCTATTGCTGAATTATTTTTATTAGTTTTACTTGTAAAAAAATAACTTAATGGCAATGTAATATTATTAAACTTTATATACTTGTTTTTAACCGCTCTACTAACTGTACTTTCATTCATAAAAGTTTTTTTGCTAATTATTTTATGAGTTAATGGCAAGATTTCTTCCTCCCCATCAAAAAAAAATTTTTTTTGGTAATTTAAAATTTTATTAGCTATTAAAAAAAGAGTATTGTTTCTCCTATTTAAATTACTTTGAAGCATTTTACCGTGTGCAATACAATTTTTTAAATAAGTGCTTATATCTTTAGTCTTTAAGTGTTTTTGCTTTATTTTAATTTCACTAATATATTTTTCATCCAATAATACTTCATATTTATTTATATTGGTTAAAGTGCATTTGATATTATTATTATTTTTTTCAACAATAATATCTGGTATAATTCTTTCTATTTTTTCTTCGCTAAGACTATCTATAGGAGTAGGCTTTAAAGACCTAATATTATTAATTATTTTAATAATATTATCTTCCTTTAAGTCACATAGTTTAGCTATTTTTTTATAATTACCGGTTGCAACATCTTTAAGGTTATGAATTACTATTTTATAATGTGCATTATATATTTTATTTCTTTTTAATTGAAAAATTAAATACTCTTCTATATTTTTTGAAAAAATCCCTTCAGGGTCTAATAACTTAAGCTTATTTAAAATGAATTTTGATTGTGCTTTAGAAGTATTAGTTATTAATGCAGCTTCTTTTGTAGATAAGTTACAAAAACCTTTATTGTTAAGATTTTCTATGTAAACCTTAACGAGTTTTTGCCCCCAAGAGTTTATAGAAAGAAATGAACTTTGTTGGTATAGCCATTCTTTGATGTTAAATTCTTCTGAATAATTTTCAATGTTATTATTTTCATCAGTTTCATTATATTTCTTCGATGAAATTAAAAAAGGATTTTTTTCTATCTCAGAACGTGTATAAACTTCTAATTCATTAGCTGACATTTGCAAAATTTTAATTGCATTAATAAGATTAGAATTTATTTTTTGATTAATTTTAAGACTTGGTATCTGTGAAATATTTTGTTTAAACATTTTATATTTAATTATAAATTAAATTTCTCACCTAAATATACTCTACGAACATTCTCATCTTCTATTATTTCAGAAGGTTTACCATTCATTAATATTTTACCATCGTGCATAATATACGCCCTGTCAATTAGTTCAAGTGTTTCTTTAACATTATGATCTGTTATCAGAACTCCTACACCTCTATCTTTAATATGTTTAATTAATTCTCTTATTTCTTCTATAGCTATTGGATCGATACCAGCAAGAGGTTCATCTAACAATATAAAAGATGGTTGCATTGCTAAAGTTCTAGCTATTTCTACTTTTCTTCTTTCTCCTCCCGAAAGTGATAGGCTAGAAGCTCTCCTTAAATGAGTTAAAGAGAACTCAGCTAATAGTTCTTCTAAATGTAGTTCTCTTTCTCTCCTATCTATAATATTAAGAGCTAAGATAGCTCTTATATTCTGTTCTACAGACATACCGCGAAATATTGATATTTCTTGAGGTAGATAGCCTATACCGGCTTTTGCTCTTTTATATATTGGCATATCAGTTATATTTTTATCGTTAAGTAAAATTTTTCCATAATCTGGTTTTATTAGACCACATATCATATAAAAACAAGTTGTTTTTCCTGCCCCGTTTGGGCCTAAAAGACCAACTGCTTCCCCTCTTTGAATTTCTAAAGATACGCTTCTAACTGCTGGTTTTTTACTATAGGATTTACCTAAATTAGTAATAATTAAACCATTATTTTTTACAATAAGTTTTGGGTTATTGTTCATCATTTTTATTTACTTTTTTAGGTAAAAAACGCATTTTTACTTTATTATTATTTTTAGCACTTGTAATTTGACTTATTCCTGTATTTAAATCCATTACAAGTAATTCACCTATCATTATATTATCATCTCTTTTAAGTGTGACTGTATCTTCTATGATTATATTGTTTTCGATAAAATCATATTTAGCATTTTTCCCCGTTGCAACTTCTGTTTTATTAGTAAAAATTACGTTTCCTTCTGCTTCTATTAAAATAATTTCATTATTATCTTCTTCATGGTCTAAGTGGACAATTAATTTGTTAGCAGTAATTTTTTTATCACCTTGGGTTGCTATAGCATTTCCTATTGCATAAGCAATTTTTTTATCATCATTCCACTGCATTTCATCTGCAATAATATCAACGGGGATTACTTCATTTGCCACTACGCTTTGGTTTATAAAAAATAAAATACAAATAATACTAAGGTTTTTTATTATTAATTTCATTTAATATTACCTTTATTATTACTTAGAGAAAGTACAGGCCTTCCTTTTAGTCTTATATTTGAATCATCTAAATTATAAATAAAACCTTTACCATTTATAGACCCCCAATTTCCATTAACAGTAACAGCATCATCACTTTTAATTATATTATTATTTACTATATATGTCAGGTTCTTAGTATAAAATTTTGTTCCTTTAGGAGATTCTATAATTACATTTTTTATAAGTTCTAAAATTTGTTTATTATTATCTAATATACCCTTTGTGGCATAAAAATAAATATCTTTTTTATTTGATAACTTATAATACCCTTCAGGCTTTTTTAGTATTATTATCGCTGAATTTGAAGCATCTCTTTTTGCTTCAATTGATTTCAAAGTAAAAACTGAGTTATTTTTATTTTTAAATAATATAATAGGTTTCAACAATGTATCTGTTTGGTTAGTATTTTGACCATGGCCTAAATTCAATATTTCCTTATTAGGAACTTTTTGCCACCATTTTAAAACTATTATCACTGATAATATTATTAATGAAAGAAATATAATTTTTAAAATATATTTATTATTACTCAAATTACTAGAAATATTTTTTTCTCGTTTTTGGACATTATTTATCCAAGATTTATGAAAAGATTTATTTTGCAATTTCATCACTATTTAGTTTTTATACAATCGTGAATATGAATAATTCCAGCTGGATTTTTTGATTTTTTATTTAAAACAAATAAAGCAGTTATTTTATTATCGTTCATCATTTTTATTGCACTCTTAATATTTTCTTCGGGCTCAATACTAAGAGGATTTTTAGTCATTACTTCATCTATAGACATGTCTATAAAATTTTTAGTAATATTTCTTCTTAAATCTCCGTCAGTAATAATACCAATTAAATCTTTATAATTATTTATTATTCCTACACAACCAAAGCCATATGAAGTCATCTTTAATAGAGCATCCCGCATGGTACCTTTATAGCCTATTAGAGGAATTTGAGATTCTACATGCATTAAATCTTTCACTTGTAATAGACTGTGGCCCAGCATCCCTCCTGGATGGAACTGTTTAAAGTTATTTTCATTAAATTTTTTTTTCAGCATCAGCTCCATTGCCATACTATCGCCAAGTACAAGCATCATAGTAGTTGAAGTAGTTGGAGCTAGGTTTATAGGACATGCCTCAGGAATTTTGGGAATTAAGCAAGTAATATTAGAGTTGTTAGCAAGAAAACTATTTGGATTAGATGTAATAGCTATAAGCTTTATTTTATTTTTTACTGCGTAATTTATTATAGGATACATTTCTTTTGTTTCACCTGATTTAGATAAAGCAATTAAAATATCATTATGTTGAATTAAACCTAAGTCTCCATGACTAGCCTCATTACTATTTATATATAATGATGGCGTACCTGTTGAAGATAGTGTTGCAGACAATTTTAAACCGATATATCCACTCTTACCAATTCCAGTAATAACAATTTTACCTTCAGCTTTTGATATTAGGTTTACAGCTTTAATAACGGAATCATCTATTGAATTTTGAAGCTGCATTATAGCATTTGCTTGCTGTTTAATACTACTTTTCAGAGAATTAAGTTGTTTAGAATATGACAATTTATAGCTCCAGATTCATATTATACGTTGTTAGTGATCAAATATATCAGGTTCATTCCATCCATTTAAGTCTAAATATGCTCTAGTTCCAATGAACTGAAATAGCTTTTCTGCTAACTCATTTCTATTTTCCCGTTTTAATATTATATCTAGTTCATTTTTAATTTTATGAAGATACAATACGTCGGATGCAGCATATACTAATTGTTCATGACTTAGTTTAGAGTTTCCCCAATCTGAACTTTGTTTTTGTTTCGATATATCTACATTAATCAGCTCTTTGCATAATTCTTTAAGTCCATGCCTATCAGTATAAGTTCTAATTAATTTTGAAGCTATTTTAGTACAATAAATATTTTCACACATTATACCCATATTATTGTATATGGCAGCCAGATCAAATCGAGCATAATGGAATATTTTTTTTATATTTTTGTTTTTTAATAATTTTTTTAATATCGGGTATGATGAATTTTCTTTTATTTGAACTAAATGTGCATAGTTATCACCGTTTGAAATTTGAACTAAACATAACCGGTCTCTTCTAAAGTCTAAACCCATAGTTTCAGTATCAATAGCTATACAACTAGAGAACTCTAAATCATTTGGTAAGTCATTATCATACAAAGTATAATTGTTTTCTTGCATATTTACTCCATTAAAAATAATTTTATATTATCTTTTTAAATTCACCTAGCTAAATTAAATATCATTAAATATTTTTAATATAATAAAAGCTTTTATATGCATTTTCTTTTTTACTTTTATTTATTATATAATTATGTATATAAAATTTATTATTTTAGAAAGGTTTATTTGTGAGTTTAATTAAGAGAAGTAGGACAGTAGCAATTTTCGGGGCTTCGGGTTTTCTCGGTAGATATATTGTAAATGAATTATTAAAAAATAATTGGATTATAAAAATTTTTGTAAGAAATCCTAATAAAGCGAGACATTTAACATTAATGGGAAAAGTAGGTCAGGTTTCTATTCATCAATGTGATATTATGGACTCTAATAAGGTGCAAAAAAGTATAATTAATGCCAGTAAAGTTATTAATTTAGTAGGAATATTAGAGGAAAATAATAAGCAAAATTTCACAAATATTCATTTAATAGGTGCAACAAATATTGCAAAGGGTTGTTTGAAAAACAATGTAGATAGTTATATACATTTTTCTGCCTTAGGTTTGTTCGATGGAGAACACTCGAAGTATGCTAAAAGTAAGCTAGATGCTGAAAATAAAATTAAAAAAATTTTTAAAAATACTATTATATTTAAACCGAGTGTAGTATTTGGACCAGAAGATCAGTTTACAAATAAATTTGCTAAAATGGCATGTGTATCATTATTTTTACCCTTAATAAATTCTGGAAAAACTAAATTTCAACCAGTCTATGTAAAAGATATTTCCACGGCTGTAGGTATCGTAATAAATAATAATATTCATAATGGTAAAACATATAATCTTGGTGGGCCAGAAATTATGAGTTTTAAGGAAATATTAGACCTGATCTTATTTAAAATAAAAAAGAAAAGAATATATCTTAACCTTTCTTTTCCAATGGCTAAGCTAATCAGTCTTGTATTTTCAATTTCTCCTGTTAAGCCAATTACTTTAGATCAAGTTCGATTATTAGAAAAAGATAATATTCTGCCTAAAAATGGATTAAGTTTTAAAGATTTAGGAATTCGTCCTTCTTCTTTAATTTCAATATCAGATCATTATTTAAAAAGATATATATCTAAATATTAATTAAATATAGAATTAAGATTCCTATTGATATTCTATATATTACAAATGGAAAAAAAGTATAATTTTTAAGCCATTTAATAAGAAACATAATAGATAAATATGCAAAAGAAAAACTAAATAGGAATACTAATATTATTGGTGCAATTTCCAGTTTACTAATTGTATTATTGAAAAGCCAGATAGTTTCAAGCGTGACTGCACCCAAGATAGTTGGAAGTCCAGAATAAAGGCCTATTTTGGTAGAGTCTATTCTAGAAATTTTAAGTATTCTAGCTGCTGTTATTACAGCACCTGCTCTTGAAGCTCCTGGTATAAGGGCAAATACTTGAAACAATCCTATGAACAAAGAATTTAATATAGATAAAGAGTAAATATTTTTTTCTTCTCCTTTATAGTTGTCAGAAACATATAGTAAAATACCACCAATTATGCTGCCCCAAGCAATTACATTTAAAGACAACAATGCTTTATCTAAATCTTTAAAAATTAATAATCCAATAATTAATATTGGTATTGTTATAATAAATAAATTTCTTATAAGCAAAATCTGATTATTTTCCTTGAAGTTTTTAAATTGATTAAAGGAATAAAGAATTTGTAGTAGATCTTCTTTTAAATAGAGGATAACCGCAATTAAGCTCCCTAGATGAGCAGCAATAGCCATTGTTCTTCCTGAAATAGGCCAATTTAAAATATATTCTAAAAGAAATAAATGAGCAGAAGAAGATATAGGAAGAAATTCTGTGATACCTTGAATAATTGAATATATAATTATTTCCCAGAATTCCATTATTAATTTCCATAAATAAAAATTTATTATTATTTAAACAGTTAATATTAAATAGTTTATACTTTATTCAGTTAATTTAATAATGGAATATTTTAAAAATGACTATATTGTACCATTTGCCATTCTCTGCAAATTGCAGATTAGTAAGAATAGCACTTGCAGAAAAAAAATTAGAGGTAAAATATATAGTTGAGCCTATTTGGGAAAGAAGAAATGCTTTTCTACAAGTCAATCCAGAAGGACAAGTTCCAGTCTTATGTATAAAAGATAATAATTATATTACAGGTTCAACTGTCATAATAGAATGGTTAGAAGATACAATTTTGACTAATAGTCTAATTGGGAAAGAAAATAATTTTAGAGCTGAAGTTAGGAGAATAATGGGTTGGTTTAATAATAAATTTTGTCATGAAGTAGAAGCTACAATAGTTTTTGAAAAAATAATGAAAGTTTTCATGGGTAAAGGTACTCCTAATGCAAATATTTTAAGGGCTGGTAGAAAAAACCTATTAGTTCATTTACAATACATAGATTGGTTAAGTAAAAATAGAGATTGGTTAGCAGGAGATAATTATAGCGCAGCAGATATTAGTGCTGCAGCACATTTATCTATTCTTGATTATTTAGGAGAAATAAAATGGAGAGATTATTCCTATGCAAAGGAGTGGTATGCGAGAGTAAAGTCCCGTCCTTCTTTTCGAAGCATTCTTTTGGATAAAATGCCAGGCCTTCTTCCACCTAAATATTACACAGATTTAGATTTTTAATGAATTTATTTAAATTAGTAGCTATATTATTTTCAGGAGAAAAAAATTATGGAATCCTTTTCTAATATAGTTGAATCATTTTTATCAATAATAAAAAGTTTTATTAATGATACTATATTATTACCTACTGCAAATATTTGGTTATCAGATTTATTTATATATCATTTATTTTTGGTTATTTTATTAACAACAATATTTTCATTAATCTTTAATAAATTAATAATTGTTTTTATTAGACGTTGGCTAGGTACAATAAATTTTAATATAGGAAGGCAATTACTAGAAAAGAAGGTTTTAGCGCCTATTGGATGGGCCATACCGATAATAATATTTGAAGCAGGTTTAGGAAATTTTTCGCCAGAGGAAGGCGTCATATCAAGGTTAATGAAATCTCTTATAACTTTGATTTTTGTATTATCTTTTACACGTTTTATTTCTGCAATTTCGGATGTTTTAAAAGGCAATAAAACATTTTCTGGCACACCAATTCAAAGTTATATGCAGCTTATTAAATTAATAATATATGTGTTCGGTATTATTATTATTGCATGCACTTTATCAAATACTTCTCCCTGGACAATCTTATCAGGTTTAGGAGCTTTAACAGCTATATTGTTATTGGTTTTTAAAGATACAATCTTAGGACTTGTCGCCTCTATCCAAGTTTTTGGCTCTGATACTATAAGAGAAGGAGATTGGGTGACAATTCCTTCCTTAAATATAGATGGAGATTGTATAGAAGTGGGATTGCATACTGTTACTGTAAGGTCTTGGGATAAAGCTTTAATTACATTTCCAAGTGCAAAATTATTAGAGCACCCATTTAAGAATTGGAGGGGTATGGAGGAATCTGGTGGACGAAGAATAAAGCGTGCTATTTTTATTGACCAGGAAACAATTTGTTTTCTAGATAAATCTTTAAAAGATAAATTAAAAAAAATTAGTCTTTTGACAGAACATTTTGAAGCTAAAGAAAAAGAGATAGAAGAAGCCAATACTCTTTTAGATAAGGATGTAGTTAATCATAGAAAACTTACTAATATTGGTGTTTTTAGAGCTTATTTAGTGGAATATTTAAATAAACATGAAAAAATTAATGAAAATTTAACTCTTATGGTTAGACAATTAGCTCCTAGTAGCTCAGGCTTACCTATAGAAATTTATGCCTTTACTTCATCGGTAGAGTGGACAGATTATGAATCTGTTCAATCTGATATTTTCGATCATATTTTAGCAATTATATCTTTATTTGATTTAAAATTAACTCAATCACCATCAGGGCACGATATAAAAAACTTTATAACTAATTATGACAAAAATAAATAAATTATTTTTTAATGAGTAGTTTATTAGAAAGTATTAAATATAGGGCCTATAAATTAGGTTTTGATGATATAGGTTTTTGTGAAGCTTCAATATCTAATGAGATTTCTAAACACCTTAAAGAATTTGTATCCAAAGGCAGACATGGATCTATGAGTTGGATTTCAGATACTCTAGAGAGAAGACTACACCCTAAAAATATGTGGGAAGATGCTAAAACAGCTATTATTTTAGGTTCTAACTATGGCCCTGAAAATAATCCTTTAAATAAATTAAATAATAAGAGTTCAGGAAATATTAGTGTTTATGCTCAAAATAAAGATTATCATAAGATTATAAAAGGAAAATTAAAGAACCTTGCTAGTTGGATTGTATCTAAAACAAAAGGGGACATAAAGGTCTTCGTAGATACTGCTCCCATAATGGAAAAACCTCTAGCAGAAAAAGCTGGTTTAGGGTGGACAGGTAAACATACAAATATAGTTAGTCCTAATTTTGGAAGTTGGCTGTTTCTTGGGGTTATCTTAATAGATACAGATTTAATTGGAGTAAATAAAAAATCAAATATTAATAAATGTGGAACTTGCTCTAAATGTTTAGATATTTGTCCAACCAATGCTTTTATAGGTCCTTATAAGTTAGATGCTAGAAAGTGTATATCATATTTAACAATTGAAAATGACAGTCATATACCTAGAAAGCTTCGAAGATTAATTGGTAATAGAATATATGGTTGTGATGATTGCTTAGCTATATGTCCTTGGAATAAATTTGCTAAAATATCTAAAACTATTTCTTACATTCCTAGGGATGACTTAAAAAAGCCTACTTTAAAAGATTTGTCAATTTTATCAGAAATAGATTTTAGATTATTATTTTCTGGATCGCCTATAAAAAGAATTGGAAGAAATAAATTTATAAGAAATGTATTAATTGCGATTGGAAATTCATCAGATAGGTCACTAATACTTAATACGCGGAGACTTTTAGATGACAATTCTAGTATAGTAAGAGTGGCAGCGATATGGGCTTTAGCGCAATTATCAAAAAAAATATTTTTATATGAAATTAAAAAAAGGCTAAAATATGAAAAAAATAAAGATGTTATTAATGAATGGATAGAGACTCGAGAAGAATTAGAAGGGTTACAGATGGATAATATTATATGAATAATATTTCTATTATAGGTTTAGGTAATATCTCTTTTGAACTTTGTTCTTTTCTTATTCAAGAGGGATTTGATGTTTTTGGTTCAACTGATAATTTTAATAGAAAAACAATTTTAAAAAATATTGGTGTAAAGGTTTATAAAAGAAATCAAATAAATGAGTGTATTTCAAAATCTGATAGGTTAATTATTACTGTTCCCCCTGATAATTTCGGATGTGAAATTATTAGAAATTATTCTCAAGAAATTATTGATTCTAATATTAAATGGATTGGTTATTTATCCAGCACATCTGTATATGGAAACTATAATGGTGATGAAGTAGATGAAAATAGTGAAATAAAACCTGTTGAGTTAGTTGCAGTGAATAGGGCAAAAGCTGAAAAAGATATTCAAGAATTAGGGAAGAAACATTCTATAGCAGTTGAAATATTTAGGGTGTCTGGAATTTACGGAAATAATCATAATATTATTAAGCAAATTTTATTTAGAGGAATTAAGCCAATATTTAAAGAAGGACATTATTTTAATAGGATACATGAAAAAGATATAGCTAGGGTTTTATGTTTAGCATGTTCAGGTAATTTGAACTCAGGAATTATTAATTTATCAGACAACTTACCTGCTCCTCAATTAGATATTATAGAATATGCATATAGCATTATGAATAAAAAAATGCCTAAGTCTGCAAACTATAAGGATATATATACAGATATGTCTCCAAATATTAGACGGTTTTGGGAAAATAACAGAAGAGTAAATAATTTATTATTAAAAAAGAAATATGGTAGTTTGTTATATCCTACTTATAAAGAAGGCCTTAGTTATATATATGAAGATTATATGTTAAAATCCTCTAATAAGGATTGAATGACTCTGGTAATTTTTTTTAATTGTTTTTTTTCTGAGAGTCTATGGTCCCCATTTTTTAAAATTATTAACTCTGATAAATCATTATCACTTTTATTGAAAATCTTTAAACTTTCTTTCCAATTAACAGATTTGTCCTTATCACCATGAATAAGTTTCAAGGGGATAGAAAATATATTTTTTTTATTAGTTAAAATTGAGTTTTTATTTCCTTCTTCTATAATTTTTTTTGTTATCGTGTATCCATTTGGGTCATATTCTGACGATATATTTGTATAACCTCTAGTCTGTATTTCATTCTTTTGTTCATTATTAAGTTCTTTTTCCCATAATCTTTTTGTAAAATCTGGCGCTGCAGCAATTGTTATTACACCTTTTATTCTATTAGTATGAATTAAGCTTAACTTTAAAGCGATCCATCCCCCCATACTAGAACCTATTAGTATTTGAGGCTTGGATGTTAATTTATTGAGTACTTCTGATGAATCTTCGATCCATTCTTTTAAAGAAGTATTAATAAATTTATCAGAGGATTTTCCATGCCCTGAATAATCAAATAAAGTACATTCGAATTTGTTTTTTTTACACCACTGCAATATATATTGAGCTTTAGTTCCTGACATATCTGAACAAAAACCGCTAAAAAAAATAAAACCAATTTTAGATTTGCTTTTAAAATGTTCATATGCAATTTTTCTATTATGACTTGTAAGTAATGTTTTATGCATTAAAGTAATTTCATATTATTTATTCTATTTTTATTATAGAAATTAAATTTATTGTGAAAGAATTTTATGATAGTTGATATGAAAAACTACAGAGTTTTGCAAGTTTTACCTCACTTAAATAGTGGAGGCCTCGTTTCTGGTGCAATAGAAATTTCTAACGCTTTACAGAAAGCAGGACATTTTTCCTATGTTGCTTCAGATGGTGGAAGGAGAGAAAGAGAAATTTTGAGGGAAGGCGGAAAAGTTTTATTATTACCGCTATCAAGTAAAAACCCTATAACCATATTTAGAAATATTTATAGATTATCAAAAATAATAAAGCATAATAACATAAATATAATACATGCAAGAAGTAGAGCGCCTGCTTGGAGTGCCTACTTTGCAGCAAAAAAAATGAATATTCCTTTTATTACTACTTTTCACGGAACATACTCTATTAAAGGAAATTTAAAAAAAAAATATAATAGTGTAATGACTAAGGGAGATAAAGTGATAGCGATAAGTAATTTTATCAAAGAACATATTACGCAGAACTATTGTATTAGTAGTGAAAAATTAGTTACTATACATAGAGGTATTAATATTGATACCTTTGATCATTTAAAAGTTTCTGATGAAAGATTAATTTCCTTTTGTAAAAAATTTAATATACCAGAAGATTATTTTGTTGTTTTATTACCGGGAAGAATAACAAGGTGGAAAGGGCATAAAACACTTATAAAGGCTATAGCTATGCTTGGAAGAGATGATATAATTTGTTTATTTGTTGGAGACGCTCAAGGGAGAAATAAGTATGTTAATGAATTAAATTCATCTATTGATAAATATGGACTGTCAAATAATTTTAGGATAATTAAAAACCAAATTGATATGGCAGCTATTTATAAATTAGCAGATGTGGTTGTATCTGCATCTACTGATCCTGAAGCTTTTGGTAGAGTAGTTGCTGAAGCGCAAGCTATGGGCAGACCTACAGTAGCTGTTAATCATGGAGGTGCACCAGAAATTATTCTAAAAGATATAACTGGTTGGTTATTTAAGCCCGGAGATGCAATTGATTTATCTGATAAAATACTTAAAGCTCTGAAATTAGATGATATAGAAAGAAAAGTAATATCTACTAAAGCAATACAAAGGACAGCATTAAATTTTAATAATGAGACAATGTGCTTAAAAACTTTAAAAATTTATTCAGATCTAATAAGTAGTAATAATAAAAATGAAAAAAAATATATTAGTAATTAAGCATGGCGCTTTAGGAGATATTATACTCGCGGGTTCTGCTATGCAAGCAATAAGAAATTATCATCAAAATGATAATATAATTTGTTTAACTTCAGTTGCATTTAAGAGTTTATTGGAGAACTCTCCTTGGTTTGATAAAGTTATTATAGATTACAAACCAAAATGGAGTGATATTAAAGGCTGGATTAAGTTAAAGGTTTTTTTTAATAAATATAATTTTATAAAAATCTATGACCTTCAAACTTCGACTAGATCTAATTTATACTTTTATTTTTTTCATGTATATAAAAGTTCTGGTTGGTCAGGAATAGCGTTAGGAAGTAAATATAGACATAAGAATAAGAATAGAAAAAATATGCATACTATTTATAGACAAAAGGACCAATTAAAATTAGCTGGAATTAAATATGATTATCTCCCTGATTGGAGATGGTTAGCAAATAATTATGAGAATAAAAATATTATATATAAAGGTAAATATGTAATTATGGTTACTGGTGCCGCTAAACATAGAAAAAATAAGAGATGGCCGGCAGTTCGTTATTCAAATTTAATTGAGGTTTTATCTAATATTGGAATTAAATCTATTTTAATAGGTGGTCCTGAAGAATTCGAAAATATAAATAAAATCATTATACAAGTTAAAAAAACTATTGAATTTATGCCATTAAATTATGCGGGCAAAACTTCAGTTAAGGATATAGTTTTTTTAAGTAAATACGCAATTTGTGCTGTAGGAAATGATACAGGCCCTATGCATGTATTGGCTTCTAGTGGTTTAAGGTCAATAGTATTATTTGGTGCTGGTTCTAATCCTGATTTATGTGCGCCAATGGGAAAAAATGTTCATATTCTTCATAAGAACTGTATTAAGGATATTAAAGTTGATAAAGTATGTAAAATTTTGAAAATGATAGGAATAGATTGAAAATTTTAAAAAATAATATATAGATAGGTTAACTATAATTAATTAATTTTTTTTATTTATTTTTATAAATAAAAGATGTATTTTTTTGTAGTCTTTATAATTTAATATTGAGGAGTAGAAGTATAAATAAAAAAACAGGTAAACAAAATCCTTTTTCTGAAGATTTACATAAAATTAACAATCAAATTACAACAGATCCTATAAGAGTTATAGATAATGAAGGTTCTATGCTTGGTATTTTGCCTTTGAAGGAAGCAATTGAAAAAGCGGAAGAATTGGGTTTAGATTTAGTAGAAGTTTCTCCTAATGCAAAGCCTCCTGTGTGCAAGATAATTGAATATGGAAAATTTAAGTATGCCGCTCAAAAAAAAGCAGCTGAGGCAAGAAAAAAGCAGAAAACTGTAGAAGTAAAAGAAATAAAATTTAGACCTAATATCGACACTAATGACTATGAAATAAAGATGAGAAGTGTAAGAAAATTTATAAATGCGGGCGATAAGGTTAAAATTACAATGCGTTTTAGAGGCAGAGAAATGACGCACCAAGATATAGGTGTAAAAGTATTAAGGCGTATTAGAGAAGACTTAGATACTACTGTGAAAATTGAACAATTTCCTAAGTTAGAAGGTAGGCAGATGGTTCAAGTTTTTGCTCCTAATATTACAGAAAAAGTAAATACTAAAAGCAATAAAATAGTATTATCAGATAAAGAACAATAATACTCATAAATTCTTTTCTTTATAACTTGCATATTTCGCTTTAGATATATATATAGAACCTTTAAATATTGTGGAATTTTTAAAGGAATAATAGAATGCCTAAGATAAAAACAAAAAGTGGCGCAAAAAAAAGATTTAGTTTAACTAGCTCTGGTAAGGTAAAAATGAATCAGGCTGGAAAAAGGCATGGAATGATTAAAAGAACTACGAAATTTATAAGAAATGCTAGAGGGTCTACTGTAATGGTAGATGCAGATGCTAAAATCGTAAAAAAGAATTTTTTAAGAAATAGTTTATAAAAATATTTATGAAGAGGAATTACAATGTCTAGAGTTAAGCGCGGAGTTACTGCTCATAGTAGACACCTTAAAGTGATTAAAGCAGCAAAAGGTTCAAGAGGTAGACAAAAAAATACTTTTCGTGCGGCTATACAAAGAGTTGAGAAAAGTGGGCAATATGCTTATAGAGATAGAAAAGCTAAGAAAAGATCTTTTAGAGGTTTATGGATACAAAGAATCAATGCGGCCGCTAGAGAACTTGGCATGACCTATGCGGTGCTAATTAACAGGCTAAATATTGCAGGTTTTGATATAAATAGAAAAATGTTAGCTGATATTGCAGTAAAAGAACCAGATTCTTTTAAAGCAATTGTTGAAAAAGTAAAAAATTCCTAAAATTAATTATTAAATTTTGGTTTTTTTTGAAATCTTAAATTATAATAAATTCTTCACTTTGATATATGTAAATTTATTAAATGAAAGAGCTTAGGTTATAATGTCTGATACTAAAGATATAGAAGATAAAATTTTAGTTGAAATATCAAAAACTCAATCACTAAAAGAACTTCAAGCAATTAAAATTAAAGAATTAGGAAAAAAAGGGCGTATTTCAAATCTAATGAAGTCTTTATCTGAAGTAAGTACTGAAGAAAAAAAGGTTTTAGGGAAGAGTTATAATGAATTGCGTGCTAATATATTAAAAGCATTTGAATCAAAAGAGCTTGAAATCAAAGATGCAGATATTCTAAAAAAAATAAAAGTTGAAAAATTAGATATTACTCTTCCTGTTAGACCAGGAAATAATAATGATGCTGGAAAAGTTCACCCTATAAGTAGAACAATAGATACAATTATTGATATATTTTCTAATTTTAACTTTGTAGTTGAAACAGGTCCGGATATTGAGAATGATTTTAATAATTTTACGGCATTAAATATTCCTGATGATCACCCAGCTAGACAGGACCATGATACATTTTATATTTCTAATAAAGATAATAAAGAAAGAAAATTATTAAGAACCCATACCTCTCCAGTACAAATAAGAACAATGTTAAATCAAAAGCCTCCAATAAGGATCATTGCCCCTGGTAGAACTTTTAGATGTGATGATGATGCAACTCACTCACCTATGTTTCATCAAATAGAAGGTTTAGTTATAGATAAAAATATCAATATGGGGCATTTAAAAGGTCTAATAAGGTCTTTTTGTGAAGAATTTTTTGAAGTTAGGAATTTACCTATTAGGTTTAGGCCTTCTTTTTTTCCTTTTACAGAACCAAGTGCAGAAATAGATATAGGTTATAATAAAAAAGGCAACTCTATTAAAATAGGGCAAGGATCAAACTGGTTAGAAGTAATGGGTTGCGGAATGGTTCATCCTAAAGTGTTAGTTAATTGTAATTTAGATCCAGAGGAATGGCAAGGGTTTGCTTTTGGGTTAGGTGTAGAGCGGTTTGCTATGTTAAAATATGGAATATCTGATTTGAGAAACTTTTATGAAGGTGATATTCGTTGGTTGAATCATTATGGGTTTAATACAACAAATGGTCCCAATTTTGATTTTAAGGAGGATTAGGCATTGAAGTTTTCTTTATCATGGATTTCTGAGCATATAGAGTTTATCCCTGATATAACTGCTGAGATTATAGCTAATAGTTTAACAAATCTAGGGCTAGAAGTAGAGTCAATTCATAATCCTGCAGATAAATTAAAAGATTTTATTATTGCTGAAATAATTGAGGTTGATTCCCACCCTAATGCAGATAAATTAAGTATATGCAAAGTAGATTTAGGAAAAACAATAGTTTCAGTAGTCTGTGGTGCGACAAATGTAAGAAAAAATTTGAAGGTAGTATTCGCTCCTTTAGGTGCTACAATTCCATATAGTGGTTTAGTTTTAAAAAAGAAAGAAATTAGAGGCTATACAGGAGAGGGCATGTTGTGCTCTGCTGCAGAATTATGTCTTGAAGAAGATAGTGAAGGTATACTTGAGCTTTCAAATGATGCTCCAAAAGGACAAATTTATTCAGACTGGTCAGGCATCTCTGATCCAATTTTTGAAATTGGATTAACACCAAATAGGGGGGACTGTGCAAATGTGAAGGGTATTGCAAGAGAACTTTCTGCTATTGGTTTAGGGATATTCAAAGATAATATAAAATCTAAAACTAAAGGAAGTTTCCAGTCTCCTATTAAATGGAATATTACATTAGAACCAGAGAATAAAGATGCTTGTTCATATGTTGCTGGAAGATATTTTAGAGGACTTAAAAATATTGAAAGCCCTATTTGGCTTAAAAAGCGCTTACTTTCGATTGGATTAAAACCTATATCTGCACTAGTAGACTTAACTAATTTTATAACTTTCGACTTAGGTCGTCCATTACATGTTTTTGATGCTAAAAAATTAAATGGAGACCTTAATGTTAGGATGGCAAATATAGGTGAAGAATTATTAGCCTTAGATAATAAAAAATATGATTTAGATAAAGATGTATTAGTTATTGCTGATGATGCTGTACCAGTTTCAATAGCTGGAGTTATGGGAGGAGAAAATAGTTCTTGTGATAAAGATACAACTGAAATGTTTTTAGAATCTGCCTATTTTAATCCCAAATATATAGCAGCTTCAGGTAGAAAATTAAATATTTTATCTGATGCAAGATATCGTTTTGAAAGAGGAGTTGATCCTAATTTTGTGGATGAAGGTATTAATATAATGACTCAATTAGTATTAGAAATTTGTGGTGGGGAAGTAAGTGAAGAGGTTACATATGGTAAAAGAAAATTTGAAAGAAAGCTAGTAGACTATGACTATAATAAAGTTAATAAACTAGGTGGTATTAATATAGATAAAAAAAACCAAATAACAAATTTAACAAAATTAGGTTTTGAAGTGGAAGACAAAAATAATAAATTAGAAGTTTCGATTCCTACTTGGAGGCATGACATTTCAGACGAGGTAGATATAGTTGAGGAACAATTAAGAATAAATGGATACGATCAATTAAAAGAAACTTTACTAGAAAATAATTCTGCTATAAGAAAAAAAATATTAAGCCATGATGAATATAGAAATAGACTGATATCTGTGACCTTAGCTAATAGAGGTTTATTTGAGTCAGTTACTTTTTCTTTTTTATCTAAAAATGATTTTGAGATGTATTCTCATGACACCTTACCAATAGTATTAAACAACCCAATTTCAGAAGATTTTTCAGTTATGCGCCCTTCTTTGTTACCAAATTTAATAAATAATTTTGTTAAGAATCTTAATAAAGGTTTAAAAAATTCTGGTCTTTATGAAGTAGGTTCAGTTTATTTAGGATATGAAGACAAAGATCAAATTTCATGCTCAGCAGGTATTAGGTCTGGCAAAGTAGAAGCTAGGCATTGGGCTTCAAAGCCAAGAGAGTTTGATATTTATGATGTTAAAAAAGATGCATTTTCTGCTCTAGAGTCATTAGGAGTAAATTTAAATAGTGTTAGTTTAAAAAGAGATGCTCCTAAATGGTATCATCCTGGAAGATCTGCTTCTATTAAATTAGGTAAGAGTTTATTAGGTTATTTTGGAGAGATGCATCCTAAATATACTGAAATATACGGTATTAGAATTTTATCTTTTGAGTTATTTCACAATAATATACCAAAGATAAACAAAAAAAAGTTTGATAAAGAATATTTATCTCATAGTTTAATGCCTATAAAAAGAGATTTCGCTTTTTTAACTGATATTGGCACACCTTCAGAGGATATCATGAATTCTATTAAAAAGACGTTTAGTTCCGTAACGCAAGTTACCTTATTAGATATAAATTTATTTGATGTGTATATGGAAAATTTATCTTCATCTAAACACAAATCATTAGCTGTAGAAATTATTATGCAACCTCTTGAAACAACTTTAAAAGATAATGAAATTTTGGATATTTCTAAATTAATAACAGATAATGTAAAAAAAGATACTAATGCAGTATTAAGAGATTAGGAGGGGTGGCCGAGCGGTCGAAGGCGCACGCTTGGAAAGCGTGTATACAGGAAACTGTATCGTGGGTTCGAATCCCATCTCCTCCGCCAGTAAGGTTTATATAAATAATTTTAGGAAAAAAAATGAATTTGTTTAATAAAGATTTAGAAAAAGAGATTGTAGTTATTGCAGAAATAGGTGTTAATCATGAGGGATCGTTAGAAGCAGCTATGAACTTAATTAGTTTGGCACATGAATCTGGTGCAGATGCAGTAAAGTTTCAAAGTTATACTCCAGAAAGATTTATAGCATCTAATGATAAAGAGAGAATGAAAAGAGTTAAAAATTTTCATTTAGATGAATCAGATCATTTAAAATTAATTACCTACGCAACAAATATAGGTATACCATTTTTTTCAACAGCTGTGACAGAAGATTGGATACCTTTTTTAAATAATAATACAGAGGTAATAAAAATAGCTAGTGGTGATATTACCTTTGAGACAACAATAAGATTAGCC
>Ga0222718_10000089_pt1 | contig 85858 bp, 99 predicted proteins | sample C33_27DmetaG_FD_165045 | JGI IMG/M metagenome (GOLD analysis project Ga0222718, IMG submission 165045) | Estuarine water microbial communities from San Francisco Bay, California, United States - C33_27D | ecosystem: Environmental > Aquatic > Marine > Unclassified | place: USA: California...
GTTCATCACCAGGGTTGGTTCTGATAGCACTACGTTTAAAGCCTAATTGACGTAACTCATCACCAAATTCTGTCATGTCGTCACCTGCTATCACCAACACAGGCTCGCCACCTATGTTGTCAAAGTGTGCATAAAAAGGTATCAGTGGATCTACTAACAGTTGTTGTACAAACTGTACATTGAAATCTATCATTGCACCACGTGTGACTTTTTGTGCATTCAGCAATTCGTCTATGGCATCACGTAGGTTATCCAGTGCTTCTAGTTGACTGGCACCTGATGCCTTTACATCTGAGCCACCTGCTTTGAACGTTTCACCGTTGCTGTGAGCGGCTTTTGATATGTAGTATCTGTCTTTGAATTTTTCTTTGGTCACATACAGTAGATAATTTTTGTATGTGTCTGAACGTTGAAACTTCTTATCACTGCTGAGTCTCACCATGAGTTCGTTGAGTTGAGCACTCTCTACTAGATTAATAAGTCGTCGCATTTCGTTCATATTACTATTTATGTCTCTTTCGCCTACTTGACTCGCTTTTAGTTTGGCTATCACGTCTGCTTTGAACTGCTCTAGTTCAGGGTTGTTGCCCACTGTGTCTAATTGAGCAACCAGTCTATTGATTGATTTTAATTCTACGTTGCTGGATAAATCTGCACTTTCGGCCGCTTTGCGTAATATCTGCATCATCAGGGCCATCATTTCAGGCCATGGTTTGCCACGTTGTTTTGCGTATGTGAGCATTAACACTACAAATTCTCTAGAAGGTATTGTGACTTTGCTGTTCAGTATAGATGGCAATGCAAACTTAACATAGTATTCATCTACATAACGCATCACACCGCCTTGATGTTTGTTATTAAAGTTGATAAACTGCCTAACTAACTGTGTAGGGTCGCCACCGTCACTGGTTATAGCATCAGTGGTCCATGGTTGTTGTGCCATGGTGGCAAATATTTTTTCGCGTTGTGCCTGTATGATTTTGCTTATCACAGGATGTTCGTGTGTAAACTCACGTTCTTTTACCACTGGTAAAAGCCTATCACGTGCATCTCTGGCTTCTAAACCATTTATTGTGACGTGTAATTGATACTTGGCATTGCCTGGCTTTTCATTGTAGATGATTAAATCGCCTTTGCTACTGTAACTGTCATAGAAGTAACTGTTTTTGCCTGTGGTACACCATTTGGTGCCTGAGCCTAATGCACAACTGGCTTCATGGCTCTTGGGTATTGTGACTGTGCCTAATGGTCCGTTATATAAAACTTCTACGTCACTGCGTTCTAGTGTTTTGTTGTCTATCACAGGCGGAACATAGTTCTCATCGTAAGCATTATCTACAAAGTCTTCAAAGCGATGGAAACTCTTGAATCTGCCTATGTCACGTTCGTTGGCTGGAAGTTGTGGCTTAATGCTTTCAAAGTTTTCTAATGCGTCACGTATTTGTTCAGCATCTTCTAATTTAAATGTGCTCCTTCCGTCCATGTTCTGGATATCAAAATCGACACCTTCTATATTCCAATCTTCTGATGCTCTGTCTGAAACATATCCAGCACTAACATAATCGCTTGTACCTAGGTCTCTGTAATCGTCAGGCCAAATTTCATTCTCTCCTGGTTCCCAGTCATCAGCATATTCATCTTCTGCTTTTTTTAACTTGGCATATAATTTTTTATTTTGATCGTGTACCTTGACTACTGCTGTATACCAACGTATCAGTGTCATTACATACTGCTTGTTAGGAGTAGGATCTATGCTTTCCAGTTCTTTGAGTACTGCTAAGGCAAGATCTTCATCATTGTTTACAACAATCTCTGAGTTATTGGCATAGAACCATTGATCATTTAGGTGTTGTTCATTGAACGTTGCCGCTTTGGCAATACGTTCACCCCACTTGTTTAGTGTTGCTTGTTGATTGTATTCCAATAACTGTGTTACTTCAAATAGACGCATTACAGTATTTATCACTTATTCAAACTATATTACTACCGTCTGATCATCCTTTAATTAATCAGTTAGTTTGTATGAGAAGTCACTGTTCCATGTCAATACAAATTTTGGAATATCTGTGTTTAAAAAATAGTATGTGAGTGCACCTTTGCTTTTGATTACATCTACTGGTTCAACATTATAACGTTCGCACCACTCTCGCATGTGCCTGCTTACCTGTCCTCTTTTCATTTGTGCAGGTATGCCACCACCGCCTGATGGTATCCAAAACTCAACTCCCTTCATGTATGTAATCCAGTATTGCTTTTGCATAAGCATCGTTGCCTATGTGTGTAAAGTGATTTGAATAATACCCAGTTACGTCTTCACCGTGTGCTAGTTTGTCGGCTTCGAAGCCTATTTCATATTTGGGAAAGTCAAAGTTGATGAACTGTGGTTTATAACCTGAGATACTGTCACTGTACTCAGGTGTACACCAAAAAGCATTGCAAAACAAATAGTCTATGTTAAATGAACTCAGGAACGATAGTGTTTTGTCATATGTACTAACAGTTCTGTAATAATCAAATTCATGGTCTCTGTATAATGCATTGTATTCGTCTATTACATCAGTGCCTGTGCTATGCGAACCTGCTGTATTTAAATGTGCTGTTCGGTTGTCTGAAAATTTGAATATGTTTTTGTTTACGCCTCTGGGTTCTGCACGATACATAAATCTACTAGGTGCAGTAGGCACAATTACTAATAGATCCTGCTCTTTGTCAAATGCATCATTGTGTAACACCCAATCTATGTTGTGCAAAATATATTGATTGCAACACCCTGGCATACTTAAATTTAACATTGTGTTATATTCATAACCCAAGTTGGCTACAACTTGGTTTACCCACTCGGTGCCTTGCACTACATCGTCAGTTGGCAATTGAGTGTCGCTGGGGAATATGTCTGTGGTTAAACAAGGTGTGCTAAAACTGTCGCCTACTATCCATGCTTTCATGCTAGTATTTATAGAATCACAATCTGCTACACGATAAATATCAGTATGGATAAGAACATGGAAATCATATCTGGCGAACGCAAGGTACACCATGGCGTAAGCAGAAACAGGCTCACAATAGATCAGCATCTGGCAAAAGAATGGAATGATGATATTGGTAAGCCTATGTGCGTGTACAAAATAAAAAAAATGATTGTGCTGATGCGTAGAAGTCACAGGATATCAGGTTTAGAGTTTTGTGATTATCTAGAAAAATATCAAGAGCCAGTGTTAAGCAATCTCAATCAACGTTGGCTGATCAGTGTGTGCGATACCATAGCAGATCGCTCTACCGACAACAAACAAAGACAAATCAATGGCACGTGGATATCTGTGCTGTTTAAAAACACATTGATACATGACAGTTTCTTTCATCATGTAACAGATTGGGAATACAACCGAAACAACATAGTGCAAAAATTACCAGTCACAGAATATGAAAATGGCACAGTGAGATTTGCAGATCCACTGCCTATACCTGGCTTACCTGGTGCATACTCAGTGGTGAATGTTGACTCTGATATTGTGCCTAACATGAATAAAAGAATAAACACAATACTAGAGTCAGACCCATTGATGCAGAAAATATACAACACCCTGCTGAATCAGTATGAAAATTCTGACAGCATATACGGATTATGGAGCACACTAGCACATGAAAGATAAACCCAGACTGATATTGGTAGGCGACGAATGGTGCCAAGGCAGTTATACTGATGCAATAACCAGCAGTGATTTGAGTGTGGAAAACAGTTTTAGAAAGTTTTTCTCTGTGACCAATTTGAGTATGCCATACCAGACGCCACAGCAAAGTATAACCATATTGGAAAATTATTTAAACAACATAGATCTACGTGGCAGATATCCCCGCAATAACATCACCATAGTGTATGTGTTGGGCAACATGTTCAGAGACATGGATATACCGCAATCCGGTGTGTTAGACGCACACAGAACGTCTGTGCTGAACGTTTTGTCTAGACTGGCAAAGTTATCTAACCAAAGTCTTCCTGTGTGTAGCAAGAGCAAAATTAACGGCAATGCAGGTTGGTGGATAGTTGGTGGCAGTACAGATTTAGGACACAGTATTGTGAATGAACTGGAAGAAAATCATGATGATTCATTTGTACCCAATGTGATAAAAAGTTGGTGCCAGTTTGTTGACCCTGACTATGTGCCTATACCATTCAGTCATGATCCAGATAGACTGTTTGTGGGCAGTCGCATAGATCCCAGTGAACAAACCACCATATGGCAAATGTTGGAAAAACGCAGACAATACAACTCATTGAAGGATAATGGGTGGCTCAGCAGTGACTATATACCCACTGAAATGATGACAGATGTGTTAGCAGAACACATTCACAATATCAGCATGAGCAGGTTCAACGACAAATTCAGTTACATAGACGTCAACGGCTTACACGATGAAGAAAGCAAACAGCATTACATCAACAGGTAATCTTGCAGTAGTGTACGCATAAACAGTATAATACCCACACCATTTAACAGTATGAGAGCACGGTCTTTCCACAAGAATCCTACCCACATCCATCCTGCTACACCAACTAAACTTAACATCAAGTCATATTGTTGTAAGCCGTCTATGCCTCTCATGCTCATTGATCCCAGTATAAAAATTGAAGAGATCCACTTTATATACCATGAAAGATCCTGTTTGGGAGTCGCACTCTTCTGAATCCTACCAGAATGTTTGATCTCGCCCACAGTGAACTCTTGGCCCTTTGCGGTCTCAATTACCACGTTGTCTAGTTTTTCACTGTTGTGATTTACTGTTCTAGTCATCGGTTGTTCCACCATTTACTGAATGCTTTGCCATATATTTTTGCTCCTGCTGGGCTCATGTGATTGCTGTACTTGTATATATCCTCATGGTGGGTAATACCAAGGGTGAAACTTGGCATGTCCCACAGTTCTGTGTTTTGCCAATCATACAGTGGATCAGTCAGCGGTTCAACAAAATCTAGTAACCGTGAACTGGTCTGTGCTGTCCATACATCCCACCAGTTTAGGCACCCACGATGTAGCACTATGTTTACACCACGATGTTTTGCATTGGTCACACAGTTATCTATGTGATTGCAATGACGCCAGTGATGCCATGCATGATCGTAGTTCATTATGTCGTAATCCATTGCTGATTGCAGTAACGGCATTTCCCAGTTGTGCATCATTGCTACCAGTATCTTATGTTTTAAGTGTTCACGATCGGAATCATTACTGCGACTTTCTGCTAACATCGACATAGTGTCTCTGTTGGATATGTGTATTTTCTGCTCAATGTGATTGCGTTCACCAAGATCTACTTCAAACTGTGTGTCTGATCTACCTGATGTTACCCAACGGTCCACAGTGGTTATACCAAACAGTATAGTATCTGTGTCACAGTTAAACTGTGGATTACGCATAACACAGTCTAAACCATATAGATTCCAGTCATTACTTGCTCCAGCCACCGTCCAACTGTTGCTCCAGTTGAAATCTAGTTCGCATTCAGTTGCAAAGGTGTCTACCCATGAAGCATTATATAAGCGGGTTTTGGTGTCTCGTTGATAGCACCTATTCCAGAAACTGTCACCTATGATCCATAGTTTGCTTGCCATTATAATGTCCTTTATCCAATTAGGAGTCAAAAAAATCGTTTAAGCGGAGCCGGAGTCTACGCCTGCCGGTACCCTACTGCTTGTACTCTTCGAACCTTCTTCTTATAAAGTTCTTGCTCATTCCTAAATTGTATTTTGTATACATGAAGTTTACGAATCTTGTACTTACTGTTTTGTACTGGTTTGCTGGCACATACTTTAACTGTTCTGCGTATGCTTCACATTCTCTATTTAATTTGTGGTTTTTATTCCAAATTTGTTTTATACCTGACCACCCTAATGTTCTAATATTTTGTTTAACATGTGTTAGTTCGTGCTGTATTAACCCTTCGTCTTCTTTGTGCGTTGGTCTAATTAATACTAAACATCCTACATGGTAACCACTAAATTTTTTAGGCATCCAGTTAGATATAAAAACAAGGACAGGAATAAAATTCCATATAAGTCTTATTTTCATGTAAAATATTTATTGGAAAGTGCCAGCGAGTATGACTCTTTTTGACTCTTGATTTAAAGAAGAAAAGTCTGTGCCATGGAAACTGCGTTCATAACATTTAAATAAGAACAGTTTGCCAACACCGTTAGATTCTTTGTATTCGTTACTTGCCTCGTAATAAGGTTCTGGAACAGGGTTACTTACAGTATTACCTTCTGGATCTACAAAATCGCTGTGAGTAATTAATTCGCTTTCGTACATCTTGGTACCCACTGAGTCATGTAAGTATATTAGTCCTTTTGCCCATACATCTGTGATGTCATATTGGTCGGTGTGTGGTTCAAAGTTACTGTTAGGATTTGCACCTTGATAACCAAACCTAGGCCATGTTTCATGAGATAGTCCTAAGTCTACGTCTAATTTTTGTTTAAACCATTCGTTCCAGTCGTCCCAAGTATTAAGTGCATCTTGCATATCTCCTGCGTATGATTCGTTCATACACCCTGTTGAAAACACAGGAAAAGCACCATCTCTGTCATTTACACCTGGTTCATATGCATCATAGAAGCCTGGCTTTAGTTCTTCATAAATCAGTTCACAGAACTCTGGTTTAATAAGATCAACCTCGCAATGGATATAAGGATGAGTTTGTATTTCTGCATTCCACAAGGCATCCCAGTCTATAAAATCTCTTGCTCTTAATCTAGTTTCCATCTTTTTCCTTAAATGTGTATAGGGCACCACCTTTTTTACAACTTACATTTATAACATCAATGTGTATAGAAAATTGACTTTCTGTTTCTTTTTTCATAGTCATAATATTTTCTATATTATCTAAATAAAACTTAGCAGGATCAATATTATAAGTTCCTGACTCGTTTGGTATTATGTTTAAGTATTTACCGCTAGGGCCACTTCTTAAGTCAGTAACAAAGCCTACACGTTCTGGCAAATAGTCATTGCTTATATCTAAATCAATGTATAAGCATTTGTAAGTACTACAACCATTTGGCCGCGACTCGTATACTGTACAACGATTATTTGAACATAATTTTACACATCGATTCCATTGTGGTCCAATGTCTTTTAACTCATCGTTGAGTTTTCCAAATGATTTACAGCAAGAATAACAATCCTCGCATTTAGATATTTGTTGCGTACTCATACAACCTTATACTTGTTATTATCGCATTTGCCACATGTGAGTTTGCAAAATGCATCTGCATTGCTTTCTATGTTATCGAAGTATGTAGAATTTAATACACCACTATCAAGTACTTGTTTTAGAGTTTTATCTTCGACACTAAATGCTTGTTCGCCAATGCTATTTATTTTATTCAATATAGAATTGATTGGTCCACCTTCGAATATACTAGTCTTAGATTGAGCAACATTACTACCTATCATACAACATGGATAGACATAGTTGTCAAAACTTATAAACACATAATTTTTATTTTCTGATATGTTTTCTGGATTTTCAAAATTCTTACTAAAGCATGTTTGTTCAGTAATAGAATCAACTTGCATTTGTTCGCTTTCGTGTAAAAATTCACTATATGGTGCATTAGCAGGAAAAGGTTTACCGTTTATTTTGGGCGGCACGTTATCAAACTCTGCTTTTCTTGGTGGAGTAAAAAAGATATTCTGTGTTTGTAACTTTTGCATTAGTTCTGGATATTGTGTTTTAAGTGACCAGTGTGTATCTAATAATTCAGTTTCTGCAGGACCATGAAGCAAGTGTGTATGCTCCCCTTGGAAGTTGTAAACATGAATAGGACCCCAATCTGCTCCATTTGGGCGCCTTATATAAAATACTTTTATGCCTTTTTCGTATGCAATCTGAACAGCATCTTCTATTTCATGTGCATTTTCTTGCCACACTATATATTGCCACTCGTTATATGTTCCGTCTTTGATATCACTAAAGTACTCTTCCATATTACGCATTACTTTATTAAAGTCCACCCTTACTCTGTGTAACTCATTAATCTCTTTACTAGCACCGTCAATGCCCCAAATGATATGTACGCCTAACTGTCCTAGTCGCTTGTAATGTGCAGGATTGCCTATGCCGCCATTGGTACTGATACGCATACTTACATGTTCGTTTTCACTTCTGATCCATTCGCATATATCTAATATCTCAGGATTAGTCATTGGATCGCCATAGTTGCCACAAAATTGTATATGTTCTAACTGGTGTACAGTATCACACAATATACGTTTTACTTCATCTGCTGTTCTATATTGTTGTGTAAAGTCTGCTAGTTGTCCGTGGTTACGCCTGATACACACAGGACATACTGCGTTGCATGTACTTGCTATTTCAAAATCAATTGCTACTAAATTACCACTGCTCATGCTTAATAATATTTTGATGATCTAAACCAGGTGTGTTATCTATTTGTATTGTTACTATCTGTTGCGTATAAATCCATTGCTTGATTAATTCTTCGTGTGTTTTTTTGGCTTGGTCACTTACTCCGTATTCGTAATTTCCTAAAAATAGTTCTGCTGGAGTCATAGAAAGGCACCATGGCATGTCAAGAATAAATTCTGAAAATTGGTTCCATACTGGTATATTGCCTAACGAAACATCTAATGGACCAACCCATTTATATCCTAACTCGTATTTTAAATAAGAAAAAAAATATTCCTCTGCTGTTTCATGACTACTGGACCATATAATAACATTTTTTATATCTGTGCCATCACTGTCGTTATTTTTGATTGCTTCTTTAATTACATCTAACATAACCAGCCTCCGTTTACTTTGATAAACTCACCGGTCATATATGTATTTCCTTCATCTATTAACATTTTAAGTACAGGCAATAGTTCTTCTGGCAAACATGATCGGCCTATAGGTGAGTAAGTGCTATCAACATTTTTAAGTTCGTGCATTACTAAATGTGGAACAAGACCATTGCAAGTGATATTGTGTTTGGCATAATGTCTTGCAATATACTGAATTAGATTTACATATACACTTTGTGATCCAACGTATGCAAAACTTTTTACAAAATCGTCTTCATAGAAATTTGGATTAGGTGATGTAAAACTGTAAGTGCTAGGTGTAAATATTAATTTCTTATTTTTATGATCGCTATTCATTAAGTATGCTAATGATGTTCTTGCTACATTAAACAGTAAGTCTGTGTTATGTCCAAATAAATTATCCCAGTCTGTGTTTTGCATCTCGTGTAAAGGTTTTGCATCTTCACCTAACTTTTGATCTTTACCTGCTGTATTAAATATTATATTAGGATTCCAATTATGTAATACTTCGTTGTATTGTTCTTCGTCTCGTAAGTCTACTTGAAACATAGCATCCTTGATGTCTGCTGTTGCTACAGAGTAGCCTAATTGAGTAGCCGCAGTTTTAACTTGTGTACCAATAATACCATTGCCTAACACTAATACTTTGTTTTTCATTTCCAATTCTCGACTGTGTCTGCTATTTCTAATGCAGTTAAACCTAATTCCCAATCTGTTTTATTTCCTATGCGATCGTTTTCATTCATGAATTTAATAAATGTATTTACAAAAGAACTGTTTCTTTCATTGCTGAATGAAGGTACCATTACTTCCTCAATTGTGCTATCTTTGTGTGTAAATTCGCAAAGCGAATCTATTGGATTATAGTATAATGTGCCTTTTTCGTACTCTACTTTGTAGTATCGTTCAGTAGGCGATCCTTCATAGTCCAGATGCATATTTACTTGTAATGACGAATCATGATTGTCTAACACAATGTCATAAGATGTAGGTATTTCAACATCAAGAGCACCAGTGGAGTGGTGTACACTTAAAACAGTTAAGTCACCAAATAGACCTGTCCACCAGTCAAAGTCGTGGCTTAAAGTCAAAGGTACACCTCCACCTAAGTCAGGTCTAACAGCATAAGATTCTCTATAGTCTTCGTGTGGATGCCACCCGGATACTAGTTCACTCCATTTGCTTTCTGCATAGATGGGTTTGCCCCACTGGGCCTCTTGAAACTTTTTGTAGGCCGCAAAATATCTTTGATTGTAACCTACCATAAAATTGGTTCCGTGTTTAATAGCAACGTCTATTATTTCTCTACCATCTTGGTATGTATGTGCTATTGGCTTTTCACATAACACAGGAATATTATTTTCTAAAAACTTTATTGATTGTTCTTTGTGAAATACAGTTGGCGTACATATAATAGCGGCTTCTATTTCTGATAAATCTAAATCATCAAAATTAAAACTGTCACCGTTATCTTGTCTTTTTAAAATCTTTGTTGTATATCCTAAGTCGTTAGCAATGTTTTTATATCTGCTACCTGCTGAACCTAGACCCCATATTGCTATCATATAATAATCTTTTTCTCCCTGGTCATCCATATATCTATAGGAAGACCAAATATTGCTACCCTGTTATCCATTATGTATCTGAACCAAACTTTATCGGCTTCCATTGCTAGTGTATCTGTGTTATCTGCAAAGTAAATAAACTTATCTATTATATTTACAAGGAAATCTTCATGTAGAATATGCTCTTTTGCAAATCTAGTTTCCATGCCAAATAGTGTATCTAGGAAAGGTGCATTATACTGCCAAAGCGGAAATGTAAAAGCCGGAGAAAACACTACAGATATATCTTGAATGCATTCAGGCCAATTATCCCATTTGGTTCCAGGTCTGTCATCACTTTTTGGTTGTTGGAAATGATACCATGCTCTAGGCTGTCTCTGTAAGACTGGTAATACGTTTGTATTTAAATTATTAGAAAACTCTTTGGCTAAACCTTTTTCAACTCTTAAATTAGATCTTGCTTTAATTATAATATCGTAGTCACTATAGTCAACTGCCATTTGAATACATTTTATAGTGCTGTAAAATTGTGCTAAGTGTGTTCTTACAAAATGATTTAATTCTTTACCAGACTTTGATTTTTTGTATAATGTTTCTATATTAGGTAGAGATAAAATATGTTCTTCAAATTCCTCGTAAGTAGATTTGCTAGTTTGTTTAAAGTTATAATTGTTTATAATATCATTACCAGGATTCTTTTCGTCGTCCCAGGTATGGCAAAAAAAGTCTATTTGTTGAGATGCTTGTATTTCGTCAAGGCCTTGCACGGTCATTTTTTCGTCATCTACAAGTCCTGTTAAACAATATGCTACTTTCATGGTCTTAGTTTTTTTCTATTTGGTTCTTCACATGGTAACACATCAAAACGTTTGCCTACTGTTTGCTCTAGCATTCTTACTTGCTCTACTAATTCTTTTAATTCGCTTGGCTCCATACTTGCTGATTGGTCAGTGCCCCATAAAGTTTTATCAGTAGTAAAATGTTTTTCAATATACTTTACACCTTTTAATACTGTAGCGGCCGCAGGATATACACCTACATCATGACTACTATACCCAACTGGATGACCAAACTCTTTGTATAAGTCTATAGTATCTAAGTTAAGTTGATCTAGTGGAGCCGGGTAGGCACTTACAGTATAAAATAATATTAGGTTTCTTGTATGTTTAAAACGTTCAGTCATTTTAACAACTTCTTGGAAGTTGCACATGCCTGTACTTACTATAACATTATCAAAGTTACTGCCTGCACGATGAACTAACTCATCATCGGTTGCTAAGGCACTAGGTATCTTTACTAATCGATTTCCGTATGTCAATGCAAAATGTAAACTTTTAATATCCCACACACTAAGGAACCAATCTATATCTAATTCTCTACAATACCTGCGTATCTCGTCATATTCAGATTTACCAAATTCTATTTTATGTTTGTATTCTAAATATGTCATTTCACCCCATGGTGTTTGACGAATCATATCTTTTTGATGGTCTGGAACGCAAGTGTCTGGGTCACGTTTTTGAAACTTTACTGCATTAGCACCTGCTTCTTTGGCCGCGGCAATCATCTTCTTACAGAGATCTAAGTCGCCGTTGTGGTTAATTCCTATTTCTGCTATTATCTTAACCATTTAATTTTTTCCAATACGATGTGTATAAATCAAATTGCCATTCGTAATCTATGTCAAGACTTTCAAACTCGTCTATTACAAATATCTCTGGGTTGTCTTTTTTGAATGGCGCCTTGCCCATAAAACTGCCTTCGCCTATTAAGTCTAGTCTACTAGCATACAAGCAATGAGCACCTTCGTATGTAGGTGTCACAGCCTTTGTATTCATTAATTCGTAACCTTCTGGCCATGGCGTTATAAGATCTCCATTGCTACTCCAAAAGTAATTTTTCTTATTGGTAACAGCAAATAGTCCATCGTTTGGAGAGTTAAGATATGTATCAATAAAATTGTCTATTGTTTCTACAGTTAAAAATAAGTTACATGCATTTATTAAAACTACATATTTATATTGTGGAAACTTATTGTACCATTCGTATAATGACTGTAAATCTTTTTCTTCGTTAGCACTTTTGACACTTCTATCAAATACATTCAGTCCGTGATGTTCTGCTAATCTTTTCAAATGAATTTCGTTAGCACTGAGAATAAATTGTTCTTGTGGTATCTTGGACTTTTTAATTTTGCGTAAACACACATCAATCAAACTGGTACTAGCAAATGGTCTAATCATTTTTCTAGGTACTCTTGTGCTGTTTACTCTAGCCTGTACTACGAACAGCACATCTGTGATGTGTTTTGTGGACATGCTAGTATTTATTATGTGGAAATAAAAAGGTTAGGGCGTTAAGGCCGCCCTAATCTTATTCTTCGTTTTGGTTGTCTATGCTAGGTAGTGTACCTGATTTGATAAACTGTAAAACTGTATTTGGGTCACTGACTTGATACGGATCATCAGGACATTCATCGCTGTATCCTGGTTCTTCAAAAATTGCCTCAATGTTACCATCATTAACAATCATTGCATATCTCCAACTTCTAAGTCCAAAACCTATAACACTTTTATCAACTAAGAAACCCATTTGTCTAGTAAATTTACCTGTACCGTCTGGTATTGGTTTTACTTTTTCTACATTAACTTCTCTGAACCAAGAGTTCATTACGAATGTATCATTTACTGAACAACAAAAGATTTCATCAATGCCTTCTGCTTTGAATTGCTCGTAGAAAGCCTCATAGCCTGGTAATTGATTAGTTGTGCAAGTAGGAGTATAAGCACCTGGTAATCCAAATACTATAACTTTTTTACCTGCAAAAATTTGGTCATAAGTAAGTGTATCCCATTTCCAGCCTGGGTTCTCGTCAGTTTCTACTCTAACAGGAAAATCCATTACTGGTACTTTTCTCTTAATTGATGACATTATTTTTCTCCTTGTAAGGTGTTGTAATCATGTATTTATTCTATACCTAGTGTAAACCGTGCTTCTTCTGATATAAGATCTGGGTTCCAAGGAGGATCAAATGTTATATCAACATTTATTTTTTGTAAGCCATCTACACTATCTGCCGCGGCGTACACTTCTGCTGGTAATATTTCTGCGGCTGGACAATTTGGTGCAGTAAGTGTCATTAGAACTTGACAATCCATTTCTTTATTGATTTCTATGTTGTATATTAATCCTAAATCTACAATATTTACAGGGACCTCAGGATCGTATATATCTTTTAATTTAGAGTTAACCTTATCGGCCAAAAACTTTCTAAAGTCATCCATTAATTAAAACCTGATCTAATGCATCAAAAAATCTTGCAACATCAACTTCGTTATTGTTTACACCAACACTCACTCTAATAAATCCATTGTCTGATAATTTGTTTACCACAGGGTGAGCACATAATTTGCCTGACCTAACGTATATATCTCGCAAGCCTAATGCTATACTAACATCATATGAATGCTGACCTGGTATGGTGAAACTTACTAAACCACCTCTTTGCTCTAGTGGTAGTTCGTTACAAATAATAGGTATCTTTCTTTCTCTTAATTCTTTAATGATTTTTCCTAATAGATTTTGTGTGTGGTTGTGTATTACATCCATGCCAATATTTTGCATAAAATCTATACTTGCCCCAGTCCCTATGACTCCTGCTATGTTAGGTGTACCTGCTTCTAACTTTAATGGTATGCCCCAAAATTCTGTTTTGTTATCAGTCACATTGCTTACTTGGGCACCACCACCTATTAACGGTTCCATGTGTTCTGCTATTGATTTTTTGATTAACAATATGCCTGTGCCTGTTGGTCCGTAATGTTTATGAGAACTCCAGTAGTAAAAATCTGCATTGACTTTATCTGCATCTAATGTGTCATGACTCATATGCTGACTCATGTCTAATGCCACTAAGCCGCCTAATTCTTTTGCTGTGTGCGTGATTTTTTCTATATCCAGTATTTGCCCAGTTGCATTAAAAACCCCGCTTATATGCAGAATGTGTGCGTCTAGTGACCCGTATTTAAATAGTTCTTCGTCATTAAATACTCCGTTATCTGGTACAGGTATTTGCTCAACATTAGAGTTATGTAATCTGTAAGGCACAATGTTAGCATGATGATCATTAAGACTAATTATGGATTTTTTAATACCTAAGTTAGGTAAATTATAATATATTAAGTTGGAAGAAAATGTTGCACCTGATGTAAACACTACTTCATAATTATGTGCATTACACCAGTCTCTAACTTTGTCTCTTACGCCTTCGTATTCTTCTGTAGCAACATCTCCCCAAGCATAGTTTCCTCTATGTACATTACTAGGATACTCATTATAATACTCAGCCATTTTATCTACAACTTTATCAGGAGTAAGACTTGTTGCCGCAGTATCAAGATACACTTTGCCAGACTTTAGTGCTTTAAAATGGTTTCTGATGTTGCTGTTAATCATATTTGTATGTGCCCATTTGCAATCAATGTTTTTGCTTTATTTTTACTTACACCAAGAGTTTCTAAGTAGTATAGTTCGTTTTCGTCGATGTTGCTAATAGTACATCCATGTGTGCATTGTATTTCTTTTGTATTGATATTTAGTTTTGGGATTGATTTTGCTTTGCTATTTTTGTCTATTAATAAGTTTTTGTTTATCATATTAGAATTAGTACCTATTGCTTTTTTATCAACATTTATGCTACCAATAAAGTCTGTGGTATTATCATTGTAAATTGCTGAGTGATATTTTATTGTACTAGTTCCATTGTCTCCTTTATGATTCACACTTACACTATGAGATGAACTTGAATTTTTGCATAATATACTACCGTTAATAGTAGTCTTTGTATCTTGGTATGCAGTAATATCTAAATGTCTCCATTGCGGATCTTTGTCATATGTATTAATAATTAATTCGCTGTTAGGATATTGAATAACACTTACATCGTCGATTACACCGTTGCTATTAATTACTTCTCTAGTAAGTTCTAATTTACTACCGTAACCAATAACATAAATCCATTTGTTTAAGTACATGTCTTTACTATCGATTATAGATTCTTTGATTTTTACACTAGACTTATCTCTAACATGTACTAAGTATACTCCTGCATTCAATGAACTGTTTTCGCTGTCAATGTCTTCATTGATAAAATTTAATGCATGGGTATTGTTCCATGTACTCAGACTGCATACACTTGTACCACCTGTTAAAGCAGTGGCAAGTAATCCAGGGATAGTACTGTTTTTGATTACATCAACTGACTTTGTATAATAGTCATAAACATTGCCATATGCATCACCGGTATCGTGCCATATCTGTCCGCCAAGATCTTTGAGTTCGTAATTACCAGAAAATTGTCCTGATTTAAATTTTACATTTTCTGGTATTTCGTCATTGAATCCGTTACTGTAAATACTTGCGTTGCTTTGGCTATTATTAAATGGGAATTCTAATTCTTTTGTCCAAAGACTTTTAAAAACAGCAGACGAATATTCTTCGAGTTTGTAATTTACTGGCCTGTAAGAATTATGCAAGGATGTGCTTAAGAATTCTTTAGTTGCGTTTATTGACCATTGGCTGTCACCAATTTCAAGTAATACATCTAGCAAGGACTCGCATGACTTAGTCATATCCATCCTTTAATTTTTGTTCAACTGTATTATTATCAACTTGAATTAGTTTATTCTTTTCAAACATTAATCCATAATCGTAATCTAAATTTTGCACAGTACTAATATTATGTGTTATTACAATAGTTGATAACTTTTCATTTTTTCTGTTATTAATGATATCGACTACAAGTTTTAAACCGTTTGAATCCAACCCAGTATCTATTTCGTCAAGTATTGCAAATTGTGGTTTAAGTGTAAGTAAGTTTGTAAGTTCTGCTCTTTTTCTTTCGCCACCACTTCCGCCTACATTGACTGGTCGTGTTGTCCATGTTTCAGGTAAGCCAACAGTTGTTAGAATCTTTTTAAATTCTTTTAATTCAGTACCAATGTCTTTTGATTTAATTTTTTTAATTTCTTTGATTAATCCAAATGTAGATACGCCTGGAAGTTCTGGTGGTGTTTGCCAACTAACAAATAAACCCTCTTGAGAACGTTCATTTGTTTCCATGTCAGTTATTTCTTTACCATTTAATTGCATTGAGCCTTCTACTACTATATCGCTTCTACCCATAATGCCATGTGCAAACGTACTTTTGCCACACCCATTCGGTCCAATTACAACCACAGTTTCTCCAGGCGCAATGGTTTTACTAAAGTTTTTTAGTAGTTGTTTATCGTCAATTGTAATGCTAATTTCTTGGAATTTCATTGTTATATTATATACTATATTATGTTAGGTTGTCAAGCATTTTTAATACTTTTGGCTTTAGCCATTCGTTACAAAATTTAGCATGAGTGTATGCACTTGGATGATTTCCTTCCCACCATTCGCCATCGTTATATGCTTTTTCATAAATGCTAGATGTTTCGTTGCCTGTTATAGTATAGCCATTTTCTAATTTAATTTTTGGGTTATAGTTTTTATAGTTTTCTGACTCATACAGTTCGTGTTGCATACCCCATTCTGCTATACCATTAAAACTATCTATGTTGTTTACTGCACTAAGACCAATTCTGTCTAACACTTCTTTTGATACTAGATTGGCATGTAATGAATCAATTTTAAACATTCCTTCCCAACACCAGTACCAGCCAGGGAACATAAGCAGTTGCACATCTCGAGAATCGCAAAACAATTTCATGTACTCTATGGTTTCTAAATTTATTACAGATTGATGTTCTTGTGTATGTAAATTCGTATCTTGAAATTTAAAAGTGTCATACAATATAGAACCTTCCCAACCACTATAAGTGCCTCCTTGCTTTAGCCATGTTCTATTATCTGATTGGTATTGCTTTGGCGTCCATTCAGGGTGATCCTTTGGATCTATTTCTTCGTTGATTCTTACACCCCAACCTGCTGGGTATGGTTCTACATGTTGGTCGCCGTCAACATGGGCACAATTTCTAAAACGTTTTGCATCAACGACTGATGTCATATGCTCTACACCAGGTTCGTTTAAAATTGTTTCGTATTCTATTGAATCAAATTTATTGATTGCATATTCGAATCTATTCCAACCTGACAATTGCCATAACACAATAATTTTTCTACCAGCATTTTGCTCAATTGCTTTCCGGATAACCCTGCTATTAAGTCCGTTACCTGCGGCTCCTTGACCAACAACCATTACGTCTGCATACTTTGTTATATCTTCGCCTTCGTCCCATATTTTATAAAGGTCTTGTTCAACTTGATCTAAGTTTGCACCACATACTTCACGTCCGTATCTAATCCAGTTAGTGTGATTTTTCTGAGCAGTATCACCCCATATTCTTTTGTAATTACCTAGTACCTGTGCCCAACTATCTGGGGCATGTGTGAAACTACATCCACCACATATAATTAGTGGCTTCATCCAACTGCACCTTCTAATGTTACATTTAATAGTTGTCTTGCTTCGGCGGCAAACTCTAATGGTAATTCTTTAAATACCTCTTTGCAGAACCCATTTACAATCATGTTAGTTGCGTCTTCTTCATTAAGTCCCAGCGAGTTTAAATAATATAATTGGTCTTCAGATACTTTGTTTGTACTTGCTTCGTGTTCGATTATGCTGTCATTATTAAACTGCTCAACTGTGGGTAGTGTGATTGCAAGACTATCATCTAACATTAAACTGTCACACCTAGTGTAATTTCTACTACCTGTGGCACCTTTGTTTATCCTTACTTTGCCTCTGTAAGTGTTTACACTATCATCGAAACTTATGCCCTTGCTTATGATAGTACTCTTTGTATTTTTGCCTACATGGAACATTTTAGTTCCTGTGTCTGCTTGTTGTTTGCCTTTAGTTACCGCAACACTATAGAACTCACCAACACTATTGTCACCTCGTAATATACAGGAAGGATACTTCCAAGTAATTGCGGAACCTGTTTCAACTTGGGTCCAAGATATTTTACTGTTATCACCTTTACATAGTCCTCTCTTTGTTACAAAATTATATACACCGCCTACACCATTCTCATCACCTGGATACCAATTTTGTACTGTACTGTATTTGATATCTGCGTTTTCATGGGCCACTAGTTCTACACAGGCCGCGTGTAACGTGTTTTGTGAGTAAGCAGGTGCTGTACAGCCTTCTAAATAACTAACCTTGCTGTCTTTGTCTGCTATGATTAGTGTGCGTTCAAACTGCCCTGTGTTACGAGCATTAATTCTAAAATATGTATTAAGTTCCATTGGGCATGTCACACCTGGTGGTATGTAACAGAATGTGCCGTCTGTGAATACTGCTGAGTTAAGTGTAGCAAAATAATTATCTTTGATAGGTATTACTGTACCTAAATATTTTTTAACTAAGTCTTCGTGTTCTTCTATTGCTTCACTGATACTGCAAAATATAATACCATGTTTTTCTAATTCTGCTTTGAATGTTGTAGCAACACTGACACTATCAAATACTGCGTCAATGGCCACTGTGGGAATGATATTTGGATCTGGTTCTTCTAGACCTAGTAATGCATTACGTTCATGTAATGGTACACCTAGTTTTTCAAACGTATCTAATATTTCTTGTGGTATTTCGTCTTTGTTAAATTTTTCTGGTGCTGAGTAATATGATATACTTTGATAGTCAATTGGTTTAAAGTCTAGTTCTGCCCATGTAGGCTCTATGCTATTTTTCCAATGTGCAAATGCTTTTAGTCTAAAGTCAAGTAACCACTCGGGTTCATTTTTCATACTACTTATAGTACGAACTACGTTTTCATCTAAGCCTGGTGGTAATGAGAATGACTTTATGTCGGTTGAAAAGCCTTCTTTGTAATTTTGATTTACTTCGTCAAACTGCTTCATGCTTTCTGCACCTTCACGACCAGAGGATAGCCTGCAGTACGTGAAGCCACAGTTGCTTCGCTAGTTTTTTGTTCAGCAATCTCGGCATTATAGTAACCTACTACACCTTGGCCTTGATCATGAACTTGTGATGTGATTTTCTTTGCTTCGTCGATTGGCTTGTGAAATAATTCAACTAAAAGTTGTATTACAAACTCAAATGGTGTGTAATCATCATTCAGAATAATTATTTTAAATCTATCCGGATACTTTAAATTTAAAGTTTTCCTGGTTTTTATATCTGCTTTGCTCATTACACTTATTTACTTGTTTATGGTGTGGCGGGTACCACACATTGGCAATATCCCGCCACTAATTAAAATTAAGAAATATCTATTTTCTTAGGCTTCATTGCCTCTGGGACATTTCTTTCTAAGCCAACTCTTAGAATACCATCTTCGAGTTTTGCTGAACTAACTTCAACATATTCTGCAAGTTTGAATGTTCTCACAAAGTTCCTTTCGGCAATACCTTTGTGTAAGTATTCAACACCATCAGCATCTAAAACATTAGAAGTTCCAGTAATTTTTAGTGTACCGTCTTCTAATTCAATTTCGATATCGTCTTTTTTAAATCCTGCAACTGCAAGAGTAATCTCGTAGATATCGTCTTTGTTTTTAGATATGTTATAAGGGGGATACCCTGTAGAATTTGTAAACTGAGGCTCATTGAAGAACTCGTTTACTAAGTTGTCGAAGCCAATACTGGCTTTAAATAGTGGGGAAAGTGATTCTGTAGAGAATCTGATTTGCTTGTTTACCATATTAATCTCCTATTTTTAGCAAGTTAATTTATTTTCCTAAAATTTTCATACCCATTATGGCGAATGAAAAAGTCGCGTTGTGAGGTCGTTTCTGTTTGTGTGTGTCCGTATCTCCTCACCACACTTGGTAAACTTCTTGGTTTCCTTTGATGTTGCCATCTCCGGTCCTTTGTTGGTTACCCTTTATATCAGGATTGCTTTCGCTTTCCTTCTACATTTGCGTTCAACCCGAGCACTTTTGAAGACTATTTCCATATAGCAATAGTCCGTGCTCTTTTGAAGATCTCGTCGCATTTTTATTTACCTTCTATAATATATATTATAGTGTTTTTTGGATAAAAATCAACCTATTTTTTAAAATTTCCACTGATATTTTACAATTAATTGATCTAAACCCTTTGGACCAACTATGTAGTCCTGATATGATAATGATACATTACCATACTTTGTATTAATTTTTTTACTAATATTATACCATACATGAGTAGATTCTTTTACTGGATCTATTGCTCCAAAGAATGAACCATCTCTAGTTTCTATACTAACTTTGTACGGATCATGTGTAAAGTTTTCTGTTACTTTGACAAGTGTATTAACACCAAATATATTTTTATCAAATGTAATAAAGGCCTTGAATGCATTTATTGTTGCATCATTTACTTTGTATGTAAAAGTATCATGTCCTAGTTCATCAAAGCCATCAACAGTAGCAAAGGTATAATTAAGTCCATAACTGAACACACCTTTGTGCATACCTACTTCAGAAACAAATGAATCTACATCTGTTGTACTTTGAGCCGCACCAGCATATACAGTATTCCTTGCGTTAGTCATTTTAATGTCACTATATGTTGCTAGAGCATACATGTCTTTATGTCTTGCATACCCCATAAGTGCTGATATATTTGCAGTATGATTTGACATTTGATTTTTCATTTGTTCTGTTGCTATATGAAATCCATAGCCAATCATTGTGTCGTTGTCCCCCCAATTTTGTACAGCCATTGTCTTTTTATCAGTTTGTTTAACAAACATACCTTTATGTCTTGTGGTTGTTCTACCAAACTGTAAAAACTCTTCTGTGCTGTTTAGAATCATGTCGTCGATGGTTAACAAGTTACCAGGACCTGTTGCTATGCTTTTTGCTAGTTGCATAATATAGTTTGTATAACCTGCACCAGCAAGTCCACTATCTCTGTAACCGTTTGTACCGTTTGCTCCAAAGGCAAATGCTTGTTGGGTACTTGATTGTATGCCCATGAGTTGACTTAGTGTTAAGTTAGCAGTTTCTAAATCACTGCCTCGAGGACCCCATTCGTGAGCCTGTAAAAAGTCTATAACACCGTCACCGTCAATATCAATCGGCAAATGGAATTGTGTGTTTTGTCCGCAGTTGGATTTATCACTTGGACACCCTTCTGGTACAGGCACAACATCGCCCACAATACCAGCAAGTCTATATACACCATTATCGTTTATGTAGTAAGGGGCATAGTATCCAACACTTGACCATAAGTCCAAGTCACCATCGCCATCTAGATCTACTCTAATCAAGTAATCTGGTTGAGTACCATGAGTGTTATGTTTAGGTAAATCATTATAAATTGAAATGTCAATGTATGTACTTGTTTCGTCTGTCCAGGACCTGCCATTGCCACTGTTTAGAAAAACTTGTAAGTAGTTTTCAGCATAATAATTATGGCCACCGTCTACATTACCTTCACCATAGCCATTGCCTGTGCCCATTAGCATTAAATCTTTGAAGCCATCGTTGTTTACATCTATAGCAATTAACTGTAAGCCTATCATGTTATCAACCATGTAATCTGGTAGTAGGCTAATATCTCGTGTATAGTCTAAGTCGCTATTGCCATACATAACTACACCTGAGCAAGTATCACATAGCCTTTGATTATAAAAAACATCTGTGGGTTTTGCTAATGGCATAGATACTGCTATGTCACCAAATCCATCGCCATCAAAATCTTCTATAACACTTGCTAGGGCCTGACTTACATTTGGCAGTAATACACTACCTAAACTAAAGTTTCCTGTGCCATCATTGTGTATTGTAAAGCCACTACATCCATATGGTGTGTTGCAATTTTGGTCTCTAAGGTGGCTAGGTATAAACATGTCAAGTGTACCATCGCCATTTAAATCACCTATTGCTGTAGTATGTGTCCACACATTATAATCACCATTATCATCGTATGCACCCATATTGTATAGTTGGTCTATTAATGTGTCTGTTTGATTTACTAAACCATTATCTGAACTAAGCATTAATGCACCGCTTTCACCAATGTTAATAAAATCATCAACACCGTCGCCATTGAGATCTGCAACATGACTAATATACAATGGGCCTACAGTTGGGAATTCACCATCAGCAAATATACTAGGGTCTACTTCTAATCTGCCGTTGCCTTGATTAATTAATACAATAAGTCTTGTGCTCGGTAGCCAGTCATTTGTATTTGGTCCAAAGTTATGTGCAAACATAACATCCATTAATCCATCGCCATTAAAGTCACCTACTGTAGATATATGTGACGGGTTGATGTCATATACACTTCCATCTTCATGGTCTTCGAACTCTGTATCTTTTCCGCCTACAAATCCAACATTAGTAATATGTAGTAACCCTAAATTAGTTCTTTCAAAATCACTATTGCCATCGAAAGACCAAGTAGGGTTTGCATTTATAAGTTCGTTAGCATCAATCCTACCATAAGTCACGTCAGCATATTCGCCAGTGCTTTCGTCTGGATTTGTATCAGTATATGTAATGCCTTCCCATACAGGCGGCGTGTAAGTAGGTGTGCTTGTAGGTGGCGGTGTTGTAGTTGTTGGTTGTACTACACCTGCACTACCTCCGCCACTGGCACAACTTGTAAGTCCAACAACTAGCAGTACAAGGACACTTATGTCTACAATTATTTTAAGCAACTTGTTTAACATGCTTACAGTTTCCTCTAAATGTATATCCTGGGCAACTACACTTGCCGTCTTCTATAGTGTATACTTTGCCATTGCTACCTTGTACTTGGATTACATCTGCGGCAAGTTCTTCAGGACGTTCGCCTATCTTTATAAATTTGCGTCTTGCTTTTGAAAATTGTTTTATTGGATTTTTAAATACTTTATCATTATGCTGAACAAGTTGTCCTGCACTATTAACATGATAAACACCATTTGCAACTGGGTATTTGCCCCAATCAGTTATTTCTTGTAGTATCTCTATCATAAATTACTCCTAACAATTTATGTATATTATACTAGATTTAGGAGTCGTTGTCAACCAGAAAAAGTGGCTCAAGTGTGAGATTGCATATCAAAAAGTATGCATCTCTTTTGCTGTTATTTTGAGAACTGTGATACAGTTTATCTGAATTTAAGAAAAATAAAGCATCTAAGTAGTCATAATCATGTTCATAAATTACATCTTCTACTGGCCATGCTACATTGCTTGTAAATTGAATAGGTGGTGTAAGTAAGTAGTCTGTTAAGTTTACAATTATTTTGCCAAATGTTAACCTGTGATCAGTAGTTGGCAACTCTTTGCGTTCAACTTCGTGTTTTTCTATTGTAATACTTGCATGTAGGCTTTTCTTTAAAAAATCAATATCAGTGATTTGTTGTGTAGGCCATTCTTTTAAAATTTCATTAGCCATTCCTACAATAGGCAAATCCTCTAGCACTTTTTTAGATGTAAAGTAATCCAGCAAATTAAGTATGTTACTTTCTGCTTCGCCTGTTGGTTCAGACAGCATAAATTTATGCGGTGCTATTTCTTCCCATTCGGACTGTTCAGATATTTCTGTAGCAGTTATAGGATATTCTAATTTGCCTTTCCAAAGAGGAATTGAATCCTCAACTAGATTTGGATCTATCTTTATCATCTTTCTTTTTACCAAATATTTTTTCCCAATTGTCTACGTACTTTTTGTGGTCATGATTTTTCTGGATAGAACCCTTACCACCATGCCATTGACCTTTGCTATCCTTTTGTTTTACCATTTGTCTTAATTAACTCCGCTGTCTGAATAGTTGCCTTGTTTCTTACAAACTCTAATTCTTGTTGCCAATTCTTTTTATTCTGTTCTGCTTCACCACTTCCTCTTTGTGCTAGTATAACACGACCTCCGTCCATGTCAATACGAATACTGTCAGTTGTTATTACTTCACCATGTCTGCCAATAAAGATACCGGTCATCTCTCCTTTAGTATCCTCAGGATGTAACTCTTTTATTAGTTCAATTAATTCTTCTTTATTCATCGTCTAAAAAATAAATTTGAGGATACTTTCTGGTATGCGGTATCCTTTCATATGTTTCACAATCGTAGTCGCAATTACTACACCATTTTTCTATTGGGTGATCACAAACCGGAAACCTAAATGTCTTTGGTATTTCTATACCTTGTTCTAAATAGTGTTGCCTAATTGCTTCTTGCTGTTTGTCCGTCAACCTCTTCTCATCCTTGCAATGTCTTTTGCTTGATCTGTACCCTTCATTACTGGTACTGCGTTACTTTTGTGCATAGTAGCAATACCCTGTATAAGGTCACCTGTGTACTTCATAGGCTCCTTCTTAGTGCCTTTACCGTCACCTAGTTTGTTGAACTCACCTTTCTTCATAGCCTCTTCCATAAGACTAGGATACTTTTCTCTGTGCTCTCGGTCTAGTTCTGCTCGCCAGTTAGTTTGCTGACGTATAGGCTTGAATGTAGTATAGTCTCTTGGGTCAGGCATTTTTACTCTACCATAGCAGTAATCAATATACTCTTGTAGAGTCTCGTACCTCAAGTGATGCATGTGTTTGCGTTTCATATCTTTGTTATGTTTACGCCATCTAAGTTCTAGTTCAGCAAGTTTCGCCTTGGTCAACTTAGGCATCTTGCGTGTCTTACGAGTGTTTATAGTACTCAGACCTTGTTGTAAATGCATTGTCATAGTTATAAATATAACACAATGAGCAACAAAGGTCAAGAAAAAAATGCCTCTATTTCATAACGGTGACGACTTAGTTTTATTTGTTCATGTTCCTAAATGCGGCGGTACTGCTGTAGAAAATTCATTTAGAAATGCAGGTTGGGAATGGGGATATCTCAATGAACCTAAGAAGACAGGCTATGACGAAAGACCTTGTAATCCACAGCATTTTCACGCAGAATTAATTGAAGAATTAATTATGCCCAGTGGAAACTGTACCGACCAATTTACTATAATTCGTAATCCTTATACTAGATTAATGTCTGAGTTTATGTGGAGGACAGGAGCAAACAATCATGTTAAACAACACGGATATACAGATATCTTTTTTAAAACACTAGATGATTTTGCTGTAGCACACTTTAAATCATATAAGGCCAATGAAGCACAATATCAATTAAGTAAGGCACAATTTAAAGAAGGCAAACAAAGTTTTGTATTTGATAATCACTTTAGACCGCAGGAACATTTTATTACAGATTCATGGAACATTTATTGGTTTGAAGAAATGGATACAAAATTTTGGCCTGAGATGAAAAACAAATATGGTATTGAATCACCGGGTGAACAAAACAGTTCATTGGACAAACATATAGAAAGACCTGTAATACATCCTAATCCTAGTAACGAGTTTAAAGAGTTATTTACTGATATGTATTATAAGGATTGTAAGGCGTTTGGTTACGAATTACCTTTTTGATCATTTTCAAATAACTTTGCTAAGTTATACCACATTCTTTCATGACCGTAGTATAATATGAACTTAATAATCAAGTCTGCTACAAATAAACCGCCTACTGCTTTTTGAGGCATACCAAATGCTAGTGCCAAACATGCTGTTATAATACTTGCTAAAATACGCCATGTTACTGCTTTAGATAAATGTATTTTTTGCGTGTTGTCCATTAACTGTAGTCTTGTAACATTTTCCTTATTTCTAGGGCATGTTGTTCTTCCATGCCAATTTGACCTCTGGCATATTCCTCAAGCATAATACTTGCATCAGCAACTTCCGTTAGTAATTCTTTGTATGTCTCTACTGCTTTCATTTCGTGTTCTAAACTCTCTGTGAGAATTTGTTCAACACTATGATTGTGATTTTCTTCAATAGCAGATATATTTTGACTTGGGTGTCCACCAAAGCCTGTGATGTACTCACCTGCTTGTAAGGCGTGTGCTAAACTTTCGTTTGCCTGTTCTTGTAAAAATGTCACAATAGGAATCCTATTGGGTCCAGTAACCATCAGTGAACTGTGAGCATAACGTACAACTCCAGCCATTTCTAATTCCACAATTCTGTTAAGTATGTCGCATACTTTAGATGTGTTTAATTCTTTCAATTCCATATGTCCTTATTTTCCTGGTAAGCCTGCTTCTATGAACTTACCGATTGTTTCCATGTCTTGATCACTGAGCATTCCTGCCTGTGCCCACATGGTACTACTCATTGCACCAACTTGTTCTTTGTTTTTATATTGTACAAGTCTTTGAACAATGTATGCTTTGTCTTTGCCTTGTAAACTTGGGAAAGGTCCCATACCGCCACCATTTTGTCCATGGCATGCGGCACAACCTGCCCATAAACTTCTGATACTGCTGAACTCATCTGCGTTAGCAAGTTCTCTTTTTCTCTGTTCTATTTCAACAACTGTACCGTTAAGTGCTACATACTCTTCGTAGCATTCTCCTGTACAGGTACCCGAACTGGAAAAACCCGTGTATTCTAAATCTGGGTATACTTTAAATCCAAAGAACACCGCTATTGCTAGTGTTCCTAATAATGCCATTCCTAATTCTCTCATGTTTCTCCGTAGTTTGGTCCAACATCCAATCTTTTAATGTCGGTTTCTTCTAATATCTCTCCTGCCCAAACTTCAACTATACGCAACGGCACCTGGCCTGGGTTGCTTAGTTTGTGTGTCTGTGCTGGTCTAATATACACACTTTCGCCTTCCGGTATATAAAATTCTCTTTCAGGCATTTGTCTAGTTGCACCTTGTCTAAGATGCCCTATACCACTTAGCACTATCCAGTGTTCGCTTCTGTGAAAATGAAATTGGTCGCTTAATTCTTTACCAGGATCTATTTCAAGTTCTTTAACAACATATCCTACACCAGCATATAGTTGCTTATATCTTCCCCATGGTCTTTCTATGACTGTGGTTGTATAATCTTGTAGTAACTTACTGCTACTTGCAACTTTGGCTTCACCGCCAATACCAAACTCCAGTGCTACATCGTATTTATTGCATACATCTGTCTCTCGTATTCTTTTGGTGTCACTACGGTCTCCACCATTACAGAAACATATTTTTGCGTCAGGATGTCTTATAGCAAAGTTCATAATAGCATTACTGCTACTGTCATCTGCATCTTGTGATTGTATCATTACTTCGCTTACACACTTCATTTCTTCCAGTATGGCTTTTCGTTGGACTTGATCCATAAAAGGTCTGCCCTTCTTTCTGGTTAACCATTCGTCGCTGTTAAGTAGCACAACTACATTGTCTGCTAACTTACTTGCGTCTTGAAACATCTGCAAATGTCCTAAGTGTACTGGATCAAACCCGCCACTTACAAGTGCATAGTCATATTTCATACTTATTTCCTTGCCCAGTCTCTTTGTTGCATGAGTCTGATACTACTGCGATACTTATTCAGCGATCGTTTTCCTTTAAGATGTTTTTGCCCTACTCTGGAAGGCGCCATAGCCTCACCTCTCATTATTTTTTCTTGCAATGCTTTTTTGTGTTTTTTAATGCCTTGTGCTTTTATTCTTTTTCTTTTTGCAGTAGGCTTTTCATAGAACTCTCTTTTTGCTAACTCTTTTTGCCTATTATCTTTTAATAATTTTTTCTTTAATGTTCTGATTGCTTGATCAACATTACCGTTTCTGACATATATTGTAGGATCAAATGGATCTCTAGGTTCATACTTCTGTTTAAAGTCTTGTTTCTTTTTACGATCGTAATTATATCCTTTTTTAATATCGTTGCCTTTAAATTTATTATTCAATTTTACCTCTTTTTTAAATTATTGCTATTATACTATATATCTTCATTATTGTCAACCTTGGTAATATACGAAATACTGCTATGGTCTAAATCATTAATATATATTTCTTTTGTTTTTTTCTGTTTTAAATCTGTTATGTTATATGTCAGATCTATAAAGAATTGTTCTAGCACACTTCTAATTCCTCTGGCACCTGTTTTTAATTTAATTGCTTCTTCAGATACAATTTTATAGAAATTATCTGTAAAACCTATTTCAATGTTTTCTAACTTGTATAATGCTTTTATTTGATTGCTAACACTATTCTTGCTTTCTTGTTGTATCTTAACTAAATCATCCACATCTAAATCTGTTAAACCTGCTAACACAGGAAGTCTTCCTACTAATTCTGGTATTAAACCGTATTGTATAATATCCTCGTGTGTAGCATGTAAGTACAAATCTCTATCTAAATCGTTTTCGTTATCAAGTGCAGAATTAAATCCTATTTTGTTTTTCTTATTAATTCTTGCTTTGATAATTTTGTCAATGCCAACAAATGCACCGCCTAATATAAACAGTATATTTTCTGTGTTGAATTCTATTTTTTCACTTGATAGTTTGTTTGAACCAACATTAATATATGTTGTTGTGCCTTCTATTAATCTTAAGAGTGCTTGTTGAACACCTTCACCGCTAACATCACGTGTAGCAGTATTAGATTCACTGCTACGAGCCTTTTTATCTACTTCATCTATAAACACTATGCCTTTTTCTGCTAATGCTATATCACCGTTAGCGGCTTGTATAAGTCTTTCTAATAAACTTTCTGCATCTTCTCCAACATAACCTGCTTCGGTAAGTGTTGTTGCGTCTGCTATTGTAAAAGGTACTTTGAGTTTTTTTGATAATGTTTTTGCAAGTAATGTTTTACCTACCCCAGATGGCCCTAACATTAAAATATTGCTTTTTTCTATTTCAACATCATCGACAATAGGCGAATCTATTCTTTTATAATGGTTGTATGCACTTACACTGAGAACCTTTTTTGCAAAGTCCTGCCCGATTATATATTGGTCTAAGTATTCTCGTATTTCTTTTGGATCTGCAACACTATCAAAGTCTAATGGGTCGTTGCTGATGTCATCGTCAAGAATTTTGTAAGACAGTTCTATACATTCACTACAAATATATACATCTGGTCCTGCAATAAGTTTGCTAACTTCGTTTCTGTTTTTACCACAAAAATTACAAGATAGTGAACTTTTATCTGTGTTGTTGTCGTCTGTCATTAACTTTTAGGTTTCTTAATGTAGTATTTACTATCTGTAGGATTATCTGCGTTATCTACTGGCAAATTCGTTTTTGGAGTAAATGTCCAACTGTTGGGTACTTTGGGTTTGGGTTTGGGTTCTACTGGTACTTCGACAATCTTTTCGACTATTCTTTCGGGTCCTGGGACTTCGACTTCAACAATTCGTTCCACGATTCGCTCTGGTCCTGGGACCTCAACAATACGCTCGGGTCCTGGGACTTCGACTTCGCGAGTGACCACAACCTCCTTTGGGACCTCGACCTTGCGTTCAACCTCGATAATTTTCTCGACCTCAACAGGAACCTCCTTGACTACTTCCTTAATGATTTCTTTTTCTATTATGACTTCTTTTGGTTTTATGTCAAGCGAATTCTTGGCATCTTCGAGACTTTCTAGTGTTCGTTTATACTTATCGTTTAATTCGTCTAATTGCTTTTGATACCTGTATTCTGAATCTTTTAATTCAGTTTCAAGTTCTTCAATTTTTAAATTTTTTTTTTGGTAATGCTGTCGTAGTTGGCAATTACGTTTGCCACCATTTCTGCTTTGCTTAATTGTGCAGGTAATTCTATTCCGCCATCTAATGCCATCTGCATTAATTGTGCCTTGGTCTTACCGCCTAATATTTTGTTAAGGTCTTCTTCTAGTTTTTCAGTTTTCTCAATTTGCTTTACTATGTCTTCTGTTTTTTGATTGTCTATGTTTACAATAGGTTCGTTTATAATTTCAAAAAATGTTTTATCTCTGCCATCGTAATTACTCATTACATCAGCGGCATCGTCAACAGCACTTGGTTTATCAAAGAAACTGCCTGGGTCGCCTTCTGGGTCTCGTGGCAACTCGTAATCCTTGTCTGTTATTTCTTCTACTTCTGGCTCTGGCTCTGGATCTTTAGGTGGTATCGGAGGACCACTGCTTTCCAAATTAATACCATAACGTAATAGTGTTTGGTTAGCGGCAATAACTAGCATAACTGCTAATGGGTCAAATACAAACACTAACATCAATATGAATAAACGTATTGCTTGATCTAATACATCTTGCTCTTCACTGCCGTATATTAATTGTGCCAAGTATTTGATAGGCCCAACTTCTCTGTCTAGATCTCTTATCTTACTTTCAGCACCAAACTTCTCGTCTTTAAGTGTTACTATGTTGGCGTAAATAGTGTCTATCTCCTCGTTAAAAGCATTTATCTTGATCAAGTTATCATCTGCCTGTGTTGAACTTTGATTACGCAATCTGTTTATTTCGTCGTCAGCACCTTTAATTGCATCTTGAGCCTGTTGTCTGTAATTGTCAATTGCATCTTGAAATACTTTGATGTCTTTACTTGCTTGTGCTCTTAGTCTGATTTTTTCATCTCTGATTTCTTCTCTTTCATCTGTTTGACTATTTCTTAATTCATTTGCCTGTGCTACATAATCTATCTTTTCAGTTTCTGCACCTTGGAATAAACCACCTTCGTCAGTTGTGATTACTTCGATTCCTTTTGCTCTGAGGTTCTCTACTGCTTGATCTAAGGCTGTTAGTCTGCTATCTTGTTGAGCAATGTCTACTTTGAGTTGTTCTCTAACGTTCTCGATCTGCTCTTGGTTATAATCTATATCGCCTTGTACTCTTGCCCATGCACCAGTTCTGATATCTTCTTGCGATTTAATACTTTCGCTGATATCAATACTTCCGCCTATGCTGAGAATTCTGTCTTCAATTAAATCTATTTTGTTTTCTTCTCTTTGTATTTGAGCATCAATTCTTTCTACTATTGCTACTGCATCACCAACATCACCTGCTTGATCACTTGCGGCTTTACTCAAATAACCAAAGATACCTATGCTGGTAACAACCATTAACACAACAACTGCGGTCGTGAGGTAGGTACGCAACATTATACTGGTTTCATTCCAGTATCTGTACAACCAACTTGCTGTAAGTAGTTTACCTACTTCAAGTGTGCCAGCCATTACGGCGATACTCAGTGGCATACCGCTAAATAGTAGCATTAAGCCGACAATGGAAAACCATGCGGCTACGCCGGCAATTGCCAGTGCAGTAATTAATGTTAGAATACCAAATATCATACACATATTTATCGGATAATATACACATATGAGGACAATTTTCGTAAACGCAACTGTAAATCCTACCGATCACAACACAGTCCTAAAAAAAGTAGCAAAAGCCTTTATTGCAGATTCGTTATTTGATAAAGATCATAACACACTTGATTATGTTAATAAGCATGATTATATTAGATGGGTATTACAAAGGTCTAAACGTTTTCGAAGAGAAATTGCAGTTAATTTAACATCAGATCATTTTATATATCCAGTATCAATTGATATCAACGAAGCAATAAATGTTGAAAGTCCGTTTTGGATTGATTTAGTAAAACGATTTGAACCTATACAAGATTGGCGTGTAGTTATTTCTATATCTGAAAAAGCCGCATTCATGCTTAATGGAAATGTTTTTGGTAAATTTTTTAATCATCCAGAGTTTAGTGCTGTTATCAGCGACGTATGGGAATGTGGTCCCCAATTAATTACAAAACCAAACTTAGGGCCAGATGGTCCAACCGAAATACATAATTTAAATGTATGGGAATTTTTTGTGGAAAACTGCAAAAGGCATTTAAAACCTTCAGGAGAGTGCAAACATAAAAGATTTTATATAAAACCAAATTCAGATAAAGATTATACTATTTTTTTGCAGTCTCAAGGTGTGGATTTTGAAGTTGTGCCGTTTGAATATTTTTTATATGATACAAACAATGTATGCGGTATTAAATCTCAAAGAAACATGGACATGATGGAATGGGAAGAAGCAATGGACGATCAACCATTTGACATAGATAAAATTTTACAAAGTATATGGCATGATGACAAAGAATACGATGCATTACTTTTAAACCGTATGCCAAAACAGCACAGGCTCACAACTATTGTAGAAGCAGAAAGCCGTGGCCTGCTTGATAACATGATATGGAGTTGCGGATATGAGCCAGAAGGGTTAGTTATGCCAGGTAATGATCAGGAACTGGATTCTCGTGTAGTTAGCATGTTGCCTAAACAGGCAGAGTATGAACCTTATGATAATATATCTGGAAATGAAATACCCATACATCATGACAGAAAGTTTAATTTGAAATGGCCACAAAAGTGTAGAGTAAAAATTATCACAGAGAGCCAAGCAAGAGATTTAATTATAGATCACGATCCTCCTCATCCAGTTAGATTTTTAACAGAAAAAACATTCAAAGCAATGGCGTGGGGGATGCCATTTTTATTTGTAGGGAATCAACATAGTTTACAGCGAATAAGAGATTTAGGTTTCAAAACATTTCCAGAATGGTTTGACGAAAGTTATGATGAACTGGAAAATTACAATCTTCGTATTCAAGGTATGTTTGATGCATATGAAAAATTTTTATCTGAAAAACATAGTATAGATGAAATTAAAAAATCATTGGAACACAATTTTAATATGATACATGATACTTATTGGGTATCTAGTAGATTAGTTGATCCTATGCGTATTATTATAGACAGGATAGACGAAAGTAATAATGATTAATATATTTGTACCATTAGATATTAGCACATACAAGGATAGTTACTATGTAGATAGTAGCAAAGTTGATCGAATGAAAAGTGAGTTGTCTTTAGAAGGTAAGGATTATATAGAGCATGACATATTTCATGTACTTGCTAGATCTCCAATGTATCGAAGTGATTTAGATTTTTCGCAATATGGTAAAAAGGTAACGGTAAGTCCGTTTAGACTTGCAGTAGAGGACATTGATTTACTAGACCAAATTGAAAGAAGGCTCGCAGATTCATATAATGAAGAAGTAGTAATTCACATTACAATGAGTGAACATTTAGCATGTGTATTATCTCGCGAGTTCTGGTTAACAGCAGTACCAAATTTCAATATAGTTATATCGGATGTGTGGGAGCCTGAGTTCTTAGATCATGATCCACAATTATCAATGTATAACGTATTTAATTATATAATTGAATCACATGATACCAGTGCACCGTTTAAAATCAATATTGTAAAACCTAATTCACATGACGGATTACAAAAATGGTTAACAGTAAATAAAATACCAGCAAGTGCTGTTGTATTCGAATACTTTTTATATGACACATGGGTACAGAGTGGAGTAACTTATCAAGATTCTAAACTTGCAGAAGATACAAATTATAATGTAGATTCATTTTACGAAATGCAGAAAAAACACAAGAAAACAAAGGATTTGTTGTTATTAAACCGTACATACAAAGCACACAGAGCCGCTATAGTAAATGATTTATACAAAGACGGGTATTTGGATAACAGTTATTTTAGTTTACAAGAAGTACAATCAGATAATGAAGCATCAGATATTTTAAAAGATTTTAAATTACCAATACTTGCCGAAAGTGAACCTTTAAATAACATTGACACACAAGGCTATATGCAACATGATTCTGTTGCAAACTATGATTGGATTTTAAATTCTAAATTATATGTAGGCACAGAAAGTTATATGAGTGTTGAGTCTCAGTTTTTCCAACAAGGTTATACTGAATATCCAATCAGATTTATTAGTGAAAAAGTTTTCAAACCTATAGCATGGGGTATGCCATTTATTATATTAGGTAACAGATTAAGTTTATTAAAACTGCGTCAACTGGGATTTAAAACATTTGACGGTCTAATAGACGAGTCATATGATAAAGAATTTGAAGCAGATAAAAGATATAATTTAGTACTGGATGCTATTAAAAAATATTTAGACAGTCCACCGGACCAGGATAAAATATTAGAAATATGTAAATTTAATTTAGATTTATTTTATAGTACAGAGTTTCAATTAACTCAATTCAGTGATATGGCTAATCAGTGTGTTAATAATTATTTTAATCTAAGAAGGCGGGTAGATAACGAGTTTGATCAGTAAAGGCACCGGTTACCTTTTCTACGTTTATCATATATTATCATATATCTAATTGCTCGAGCAGTTAAGGGTGCCGTCCTCTATGCAATCAGGAATAGTTTGATCTATTCTTTCTCCGTTTATTGTACGTTTTCTAGAAAACGTATTCTTTGTGTATCAGCAAGTTCAACAGTTGCACTATTGGCCTCATGCTCTCTTACTGTTACACTTTGAACCCAGCATCTTCCATCTGTTAATTCGTTAACGATTTCTTCTGCCTTGTCAAATGCCATCTCGGCAAACCTTTCACAACCTGTAGCAGTAACAACTCGCATATCAATAAGACCTTTGTCTTGTAACATTTGAACTGTTTCCATTTCAGGATCGTCTTCGGCTACCAAGTATGTATGGTCAAACATATTCTTCAACCATTCTTTAAGTGGCTTCAGTCCCCCAAAGTCCACTATCCAGTTACGTTCATCTAGTTCAGTTCCACCAAAGGTGAACTCAAACTGTAATGCGTAACCATGGATTAAATTGCAGTGACTATCTGCTCGCCACTGTCTAAACGCACAACTGTGACCAGTTGCATGTGTATATGTTTTACCTGAATAAAATCTTTTGTTCATCACATTGCCTCAATAATTTTATTATTATAAGATCTATTTAGGCAATAGTCAACCTATTTTTTATTAATTTTGGTAATTACTACTTTTTCTTTTCCATTATGGCAACGGCTTTATCATATTCTGCTTTTTTAACTACGCCTTCTTTGAGCAATCGCTTTCTGTTTGCCATATGCCTCTCAGTCAATTCTTCTTTGCTACCACCATAGTAATCAACACAATGACCTGCGTCCATTAATGCATCTACAATACTGATTGGTTTACCATTAAGGTCAATAATAAAGTCACCAAGGATACGTCCGAACTTGCCTTTCATATCTTCGCCGTCTTTGTTTATTTGGGTTTTTAGAATTGAGGTTTTACCTAGCATAGCCTTGAGTGCATTTTTTGCCGCTATACCAAAAAGTTTTTCTACCTTATCGCTTGTTCGACTTTCTGGGGTGTCGATACCCATTATTCTTACTCGTTCGTCGCTGAGTACCACACCAAAGCCTAAATCTATGTCTACGTCTACTGTGTCGCCATCAACAACTCTGAGTATTTTACATTTATACTCGTACATTGTTTACTCCTACTCCCACCTACGGGATTATAAGAGTATTTATCAGTTAGCCTTATAAAATTTGTGGTTACCAATAGTGGTGACGAGTGTCATATGAGGCGCCCAAAATGGCTCAATGAAGTTTGCGTGATAATGATCTGCTCCATCAGTTAGACCTAATCCAAGATCATGATTCATAACACCGTATGCTATATCTTTTGCTCTTTGCCAACTGTCAGGCTCTGTGGGTTTGTCGCTCTTACCGTCACAATACCAACTGAACTGACACATGCCTTTTACAGGATTGTAAATTCTTTCACTGTCTGGTAAATGATCAAACCTTGCTGTTTTCCAACTTTCGTATACTGGACCTTGATACACTACTTCGCATACTGTATTAGGATATGATATACTTTTAACTCTGTTAATAGTTACATCTGCTACTGCCCACATACCAGCAGTTCTTTCACTTCTTGCTTCATGGTATATGTTTAATGCTAAACATTCAATTTCAGCATTTAGGTCAATAGGACCTGTAAAGTTGGCTTTTACTTGTGGTGATAAAAAGACTGCCAATAACAGCAAATTTTTATAAATGTTCATATCTCTTGCCCTTTCTATAAACTATATTATAACAAATTTGTGTGAATGTGTCAACTATTTATGATTTATCTGACTCTGCTCTGTGGACTCTTTTACGCAAAGATGTACTACTAAAACTGTGATCTCTACCGTTAAAAACTATTTTACTGCCACGTTGTTTGGCAATATCTTTACCAGTAAAGTCTTTGTTTTTGTACTCATCACCTAGCACTCTAACATCAATAGGCAATGTAAGTAGTAAATCAATTAAGTCTTGTTCTGTGTTATAGATTACAATTTCATCGACATACTTAACTGCCGCTAATTGAATTTGTCTTTCAACAATAGTCTGTACAGGTTTGTTTTTTTCAGGTCTATCTTCGGTAGGGTCATTTTGTAATCCTACTATCAAATAATCACAGTGATGTTTTGCTTCTTCTAACATTGTGATATGTCCGGCATGTAGTAAATCAAATGTACTACATGTAAAACCTATTCTACCGCAATCTTTATAATTAAGTTTCATGTCTGATTACTGGTCTCTTGCTAGGTGCCAGTTCGCCTGCTTCTGTTTCGTGTGGTATAAAATCAGTATCGGCAATAATTTGTTTTAACTTTTTGTTAAGTTTATCACCGTAATTCATTAATTCATTTTCATAAGGAACTTCTACTGTGATTGTTGATCTAATAATTTTCATACTATGTGTTGTTCTCTGCTTTTATGTGCTGTATGTTTTGTTCCACTTTTTGTTATATATGGTTGTGTGATACCTTTAGTACCACCTTCACTATTAATTACATGAAACATTAAACTGAACAAGCCAATTATGGCTGGTACTAGTATTGCTACTAAAATTACTCCGTCCATTATTTGTATTCTACTCCTACGGCCATGCCGTTATCTTGAACAATGTTTATGTGTTCAAACTCAAATTCTTCACCTGTTACCTGTTTCCACAACTGCCACTGTGTCATAACAGTTTTGTCTGCACCTCTTGTTCCGTGCAGGTGCATGATTTTTGCATCATCTATATTTGCTCCATTCCATGCTTCTATCTGTGCTATGTAATGAGGATTGAAAATTGCCTGTGGCACAGCATTCATCATTTGAAAATTCATTGTTGGGTCATGCCAGTTTTTAACATCTTTGTTTTCGCTGTACATCATTTCGTTAAAGATGATTTGTTCTGTACCCCAAATATTATAATCCCAATCACTTGCATACTTCCATCCTAAGTCCCAGACATCCTGTGACATTGTTTTAGGATAGTATCGAACACCTGCATTAAAGTAATGCTCATGTTGTAATCCATATTTGTTGTTTGCATCTTTGCCACCTAATGTTTTAGGATCTGTATAATTAAACATTTGAAAGTTGTTAAGTTGATCAAAAATATTGACAGGCTTTAGCATAATTGTATCTAAGTCTAAAAAGAATACATTATTATTACCGCTGTCCCACATTTCATAAACTTCACCAAAGTTTTTATCAAATACTTCTTGGTAACTGTCTACTTCATTCTCAATGATTTCAAATTCCCAATCACCTTCTAAAAATGTATCAACACTTTCGCAAACTATTTCACTCATACTGGAATACAGTTTAAAGGTATTATCGGCACCCTGATCTGTGTTGTATTCTAGTTTATCATTGTTTTTGATACGGCAAAGGGCCATACTGACTATGTTTGACATGGTTTTATCCTATTCTTGCTCATATTTAACAATTTTTTACCTATTTTAAAACGGTTTAAGGCAGATCCTGTAAATATATTATGTAAATGAGGTTGTGATAAAATTCTCACAACCTTTAACAATTTGAGTCCCTCTGATGAAACTCTAAGATACACGATATCAGAATACATCCACCTCATTTACTTTTTTAGTTTCAACTGCTCTATTGTACAGTTGTTCACTTGCTAGATTCTTAGCCTTAGCCTCACATTGTATATCAAAGTCGTCCCAAAAACTCAATGCCCAATCATTAGCATCTTGGTTAGGATAGTAGTCAGAGTGTGCTCTAAGTTTTTGTTTCTTAGCACCAGACTCTAACAGCACCGGAATGGAATGTAAGGAATTGTGCCTGTTTCCATCATCGATTGATGTACTCTGGTCCAGCCATTCATCTCTGCTGTAACTGTAATGTAAAGTAGGCCTAATACCGCGCCAACTATCAATGACCATTTTAACACGGTCGTCATCTGCTTGAATATATTCTTCATCTCTAATCCAATGATGATGTATGTCTAGTACTAGTGCTACATGATCTTTCAGCATAAGACTTGCGTCTAAGCCATGACACATTTCGTCATTCTCAATAGCAATAGTGTTCCTAGCCTCAGGGGAAAGCCTAGGCAATACATCTATAATACCCTGATATCCACGTCTACCTGATATGTGTACATTAAGTTTCATATCCATAAACTCTTGGCCGTAACCCATCCATCTGGCCATATCAGCATGATACTCGAATTCGTCAATGCTACGTTCTACGACGTCATCATTGTCCGAAGCAAGGACACAAAACTGACCAGGATGAAAACTGATCCTAACATCACGCTCACGAGCATGATCACCAATTCTTCCGAATCCACAGGCAAGTTCCTTACGAACTGTTTTATCTTCGAAAACATATCTCCAACTGGGTTCAGTTGCCATTGGTATTTGGTTACTGCCCAGTCTAACCATTCTCCTGCCAGCGGGTAAACTACCGGCGTAATCAACGAGGTTGTAGGCACTTTGCATGTTGTGTTCAACTATGTCTAATAGTTTTTGTTCTGCAACACTTTTTTCTTGTCTATTGCACCACGCAACAGTTGTGCCTTTCTCGGTGTATTGTTGTTGTATTTCTTTTAATACTTTAGGTTTCTGTGTTTGATCGCTGTCTAAGTATTTACAACAAAAACCGATTCTTTTAACTGAGTTGTTAAACATTATACACCTTTAGGAATGTTGATATATGTTTTGCTTCATATATATGTTTTCTTTCTTTATTGAATTTAGGTTGCGGTGCTTCTAGAGAAGTATAGTGTTTGTATAAATGTTCTGAAATTTTTTCAACTTTACGATCTGGATAATGCATTGCTTCTCCGTTTTTGTATACTTCATAATAGGGTTTGTACATATCTGTCCTGCCTAATTTACTAGTATCACCGGTTTGATTGTATGTATATACACCTTCGAACAATGCTGGTGTTTCGTATATTGTAATATCCACAAGCATATTATACTGGTTTAGACTGATGTTTGTCAAGTCTATTATGGTTTTGCCTGCTTCATCTGTGGGTTCACCTATTACTGCAATATCTACGTCCCATGTAGGTAAATGGGGGAATGCACCGTGCATAAAAATATCGTGTCTTGGAAAAGCATCAACTAAATGCTCTACAGCAAATTCACAAAAAGTTTTTATGTTTGGAGGATTCCAAGCAACATCTGTTTTTATGTAGTCGCCTGCCGTATATGTAAAGTTGTTTGTATCTGACTCAGAAACCATTCTACCCAATCCGTTTTTGTAAGTACATCATAGTTGTGTTCGCAAATTTCTCTAGTTTTATCATGTATCTCGGCTATTTCTAATTTAGATAAATTATAACACAAATTGACTATGCGGTCAACTCTTTCTTTTGGCGTGTCTGCATCAAAGTAAGATTCATCCCAAACAGACTCGAATGTCTGAAATCCCATATCAGACAGGTACTTGTTAATACCTTTACCTCTGCCAATACATGCAATGAATGGTCTTTTGTGCAAAATAGGTTTTAATATTTTTTTAGTATAATAAGTATTTCTTCCTAATTTTTGCTCTACATCTTGCCATTTGCTATCATATAGAGAAGGTATATTGTTTGCTAAAGTATCTACTATAATAGTTACTGCACTATCTTTGAAAATTTCTGCATCTAAATTGTTAGCATCCATTATAAAACTGCCTTCTCTGTATTGCATAGGCTCCAACAAATCTTCTGGAAATTTATTATATACCTCTAAGTTTTTCATTGTTCTGGGTATATTGTTTTTGCAAAAATCTATAAAACTTTCTGTGTATTTGTGGTCTGGGAAAATATCTAGATTAATATTTCTGTACGCAGACCAATGCGTATTTTTTAGTAGATCTTTTTGATACAATTCTTGAAGTAGCATAAATCTGTCATAATGAAAATTTCCTGCTAGATAATTAAAATGTTTAGTAGGTGTACATTCGGGTAATGTTTCAAACTCTTTTATTATCATACAATTTACAGGACAATGTACATGAATTAAAGGTGTATTATATGATACACTTAAGGCGTTTTCGGGTACTAGTACCCTTGTCGGGTCTATATTTTTGCTGTCGCAATACTCTAATAGTTTAATTAAATCTATTTTGCGCCACTCTTCACTGCCTTTGATACCGTTTGGTAAATCTAAATCATATACATATAAAAGATTATTTTCAATTAAGAACTTTTGTATTTTATGTTTACTGTCAGACGGTACTAGATTTAGTATTCCCATGCCTATATTTACAACTGTAAATAGCAAATAACTTAAAATTACGATAAATACTTTTATCAAACATACACACATATTGATAATCGATTAAAAATATATAAGTGGAGAAAAAATAATGGCAGACACTAAAAACTATGGTTTAACGGGTGTAGGCGCCAATATAGAATTAGGCAAAAGAGGTAATACTATCGAGAGTGATGGCGGAAACGTTATTCTTAAGACTACCGCTGGAGCACTAGCCACAATCGCAGGAGCAAACGGTACGGCCGCAAGTCATTTTGTAACTAAAGCACAATTTGATGCAGGTATTGCCGGTAGTGCAGATGGATTCCAAATAAGTTTAGGAGATGTTACATCATACGGTGACGGAAGTTATGCCGGTGGTGCTATTACATTAACTGACTCGACTAAAATTTCAAGTGCAATAGATACACTAAATGAAACTTTAGGATTGTTGGTTCCTACCGCACCGAATGATTTTCCTAATAGTGAAACATTAAGTTTCAGTAGTACAGGATCATCACCGTATCTTGCAAGTGGATCAGTTCCAGATAATACAAGCGGCGGAACACTTCCAGCGACAGCAGGTCAAAGTGTTACTCGTATTACAGACACAACACCAAATTCGAATCAGATTGATGACTTTAGATCAGACTCAGGAACGTTAGCGGCTGTGGTCAATGGCTCTACCTCAGGTAGTGTAACATTTGACGGCACAGACAAAAATGGAACTTATACAGATCTAGTAGTTAGCGGATATGCAGATTTTCCTGCAGATACACCAGGTTTTTATACAGCCAGTGATGCTCAAGTAAGAGTAGCGTCGGCTTTAGACGCTGGTTGGAACAGAATTCAAATGACACACGACGAAGGCAGTGATACAAATACTGTATACTTTGTTGTAGATGATCTTACAGGATCACCGTCAATTGGTTCTGGTACCATATCTGGAGATAGTGCAGGTTCCTCAGCATATAGTTCAGGTATTGAACATTTTGCATCAGGTGGTTCGGTCACTGTTAGTAATCTAACAATGACAAATTTGGCAGGTGAAACTTATTACAATGGTAACCCGATAAGTGTATCAGGTTCAGACAGTATTATAAGTTCACAGTCTTATTCCTATTCAGATGTAGGCGTTACGGCACCGATAGCCAGACAGACTACGAGTGCAGAGGCACTGAGTGCCTTAACAGTAAATATTAATGGTTCTAATAGACATACTTCAGGATCATTAACAGTAACAGGTACAAACGTTAATGGAACAGGCTCACAAGCCATTTCAGGTACGATTTTACTTAAGGCAGGAACTGCTCGAAGCAGTGATGTCGACGAACAAAATATTTCTATACCTTCAGGAGCAACTGGAGGAAATAGAGTAGATTTAGGTTCTTCTGCAACAGGGGATACGCCTCTAGGAGCAGGGAACTTACCGAGTAGTAGTTTAACATGGGATAGTACACAAGATTTAACCGCAAGTGGGTACGCTCACGAAGCCGGCGTAGTTGCAGGTATTTTATCCTCTGATCAAACTGATTACACCTCAGGCTATTGGCCAGATGGAAATGCAATTGATTATAGTGGCAAAGATGCGACTCAATACATGACTTTCTATTTTGCAAAATCAGCCTTGAGTACTTTTAGTATTAGCATTACAGGTTCATATAGTGGCCTGTTTATAGGATTGCCAGGAGTTAGTGATGACAATAGTATATCACCAAACGCAACTGGCGGAGCATGGTATGACGCATTTACGGCATATGATGGCTCAGGTAACCCAGGTGGCGCCGGTAATGGTGCAGGATGTGGTAATGGTGGAGTAGCAAGTGGAAGTTCCGGTTCAGTTGCAATTACATTAGGTACACAAAGCACAACAAACGCCACTAACAACGTTGTACTGGTAAGAGTTAAACTAGGTAGTTCAGACTCTATATCAGCAATCAGTGTATCTTAAGGAGGAATGATAAATGGCAATTACAGATAGCGATAAATTAGATTTCCTTTGGAAAAAGGTAGTTTACGGTGTAACCGAAACTAACATTGATGGCAAAGACGGTCCAAACGAGATTTATGCAAGTGAGACTTTAACACTAGCACAAGACGTTTGGAAGGATTCCTCTTCTATACCAGCAACAGCACCTACAAGTAGTGCAGAATCACCGGTAAAATATTACGGTTCAAATGCCGCCAGTGGTGACTACATAGCCGAACCAATTCAAATGGTTGCTGACCCGACCGTTTCAGGAGGTAAGACATGGCTAGCAGTAGCAGACCCCACAGGTAATGTTGTTCCAGGTAGTGCTAACAGACTAAGAGACTTTATACCACCTTCAATAGGACCTACGTATCTTGCTAAAGTTTATACAACTGAAGCAAATGCCAAAGCAGATTCGAGTAAAATGAATGCTTTAACAACTAATGAAGAATGGGTATTTGATTATGCGGCAGGTGTTTTACACTTCCCTAACAACGTACCATCAGGTATTAGCAGTAACGTATTTTTAGTTGCTCACCAATACGTTGGTACAAAAGGTGTTGGTGCTAGTTCTAGTGCAAATGGCTTAGTATTTGCTACTGCAAACGTTTCATACGATAGCGGTACAACAAATATTTTCTATGTCAATAATGCAGTTAGAGCCTCAGCAGTCATAATCGAAGTTGACGATGCGTGGACAGATGCAAATAGTACAACTGCTATAACAGTTGGATCTAGTGCAGATCCTGATCTTTTATTTAAAGCAAGTGACATAGATCTCACTTCAGCAGGACAATATAGATCAGACTTCCATTACATATGGCCTAGCACATCAGACGTACAATTAGTAGCAGAGGTAACTCAAGGTGCGGCATCGGCCGGTACTGCGAGAGTATCAGTGGAAATTGAAACAAGAGGTTCTATACAACCTACAGATTACGGACTAGTTACAGATAACGGTTCAGTATAATCCAAATATAGAAATCAAATCCCCCTTAAATTTAGGGGGATTTTTTTGATCAAAATTTCTGCTCGAATGATAAATACTTGTATGAAGATAGATGAGGCACTAAACGGACTACAAGGACTCAATAACAATGGCGGCGAAATGCCACGTGTTAGAAAAGCAAAAAAGATTGAGAAAATTGTCTCAGGCAAAAAACATAAAAATTTTAAAAAACCAAAAGGTCCTTTAAGTATTAACTTATCAAAGTTAGGAGAAGACGAAGTGGAAAATAACGATCCAATATTAAACAAATTAAAAGAAAAATATGCAAGTAAGAAGTATGCTAAAACTAGCGACAAAAATACTATGAAAGTTAAACCTACTACTGGACATGAATCCCCAAATAAAATGCGTGGTAAAATGGTAGGCGAGGCGGACGATATAGGAATGTATAATCCAAGACAAACTTCCGTTGCTCAAAGACAAGCAAAAGCAGACTCTCAAAGAAACATTGTTTTTGATCATGAAGCATTTAGAAAGTATATAGTTCAAAATCATCCTAACAAAACTTATGGTGCAGTTGAGCAAAATTTAGTTAGGTATCAAATGGAATTCCAAAATGCTCAAAATAAAGCAAAAGGTGAAAAAGAATTAAACAAGCCTAAACAAGATTTCAGTAAGTATGATGAACCAGCATACAAAAGAGCACCTTTTAATACAAAAGTAAGCAAAAACCCTATTGATAGTCCGATTACCAGGGCAAACTTTAAGAATACAAATAAATGAATTGGTTAATCATACTAACACTTAAAAGCATACTATCAAGCATAATTGGTAGTAGTTTTTATCAGTGGTTTAAAAACACCAAAATGGGTGTATGGTTTCAAGTTAAAATGGATAACACAATGGAGTGGGTAGCAAAGCGATATGATTTAGAAATTGCTAGTCGCGAAGAAAAATGGTTAGCACAATATCCTTTATTAGGTCAACGTATTGTAGACTTAGAAAAAGAAGTGGCCAATCTTAAAAAGAAAAAGTAAATCATTCATCATAAATAATTCCTGTAATTAAACCAGGAGAGAAATGGCAAAAGCGGCAAGGAAATCAATCAGAACCCAAACTAGAAAATGTTCCAGTATAGGCAGTGGTGGCAGAGGTAGACGTTGTAAAATTGGTATGTCTACAATGAATAAAAGCAAAAAACGATCACACAAAAACTATAACGGTCAAGGGAGATAACTATGCCAACAAAATTTTCACCATCACATACAACATTCGTAAAGGGTAAAGGAAAAGTAACGACTCATTCCTACATTAAGAATACACCCAAAGAAGAACTAATCAAATATCTAAATGACGGGCAAAAGCCTAAAATCAAACAAAAGTGCCGTAACGAACTAGCAAGACGTGGTATCGAGATAGTTTGGAAAACGCCTACAGAAGAATAAATTCTGATAAATAGTAGTATGAAACTACTATCAATTATACAAGCAACAAGAATCCAAGAAGGCAGTAACGATAGTTATTATGCATATCATGATGCCGCAAAAAAGTGGGCCAAAGATACAGGCCAACCTAAAGAAAAGTTTGCTTATGCTGGTACAGATGTGCAAGACAAATACATTGAACCTGAAATGAAAAAATATGGTTTAGTACCTGACAGTTACATGGGTGCAGGTGTTACTAAGTACAGAAGGGAAGATGTCAACGAAGGCGAAGAAAGAAGTATTATTCGTGATGCCTGTATTGAAAAACTAGTAGATATGTTTTTAGATAGTGAAGACGAATTTGAAAGCATAGATGCTTTGGAAAATGCTGTTTATACTGAATTAGAAAGATTAGATGTCGAAGATTGTATTGATCCAGATACGGAACACGGTGGACAACGTATGGGCGACTTTGCTAGTGGCGGTGTATTAGATGTTATAGATAGCAGTAGTGTTATAGATGATGTTATGGCACAATTAGACACATCAGAACTTGAAGAAGGCAAAAGTCCACACAAAAAAGGTAGTGCCAAGTATAAAAAACACATGGCGGCTATGCATGCCGAAGCAAAAGATCCTAGAACTTCAGATGCTGATCAAATAATTAAACAAATTATTGATGGATATGGCATAGACAATTTAGAAGATGTGTTTAGACAATATTATCCACAACTATCAGACGAACAAGTAAATAAATTTTTAAAAAATTATAGAAAGCCACAATTAAAAGTAGTCAATAATGAAGATGTAGATTTAAATGATGGCATGATTGGTGAACCTGATCGTTATTATAACGAAGAAGATAGAAAACAAGCATATCAAGAATTGCAAGATGCATTAGAACAATGTGATCGCACTGAAGCACAATATGTAAAAGACGGTATATGTCCTAATTGTGCTGGAAGTGGTTATGCTGATGCAGACTACGAGGAAGAGGAAGACAGTTGCGACGGTTGGGGCAATTACGGTTGTGACGAAGGCGAAATGACTTATAGCAATGAGGAATGCAGTTGGGTAGAAATTATCAAAAGTGATAAACGTAATGCAGATAAGAAACAAGCAAAAGATAACTATCCAGGTGATGAAGAAGTAATTAATCAAATCCGTAATATGGTTATGAATATGGATGATCCAAGAATGGCTATGCAACAAATGGCCATAGATTATCCGCACATGGGCAGAAGACAAAGAGCCGAGTTAGTTTCTAAAGGCATGAAAAAAGCAGGACTTACCGGTATGGGAGAGAATATGAACGAAAATAAATGGAAAGAAATTGAAACTAATAGTGACTACATGTTGCCAGTGACAATGAATAATGAGCCATTAGATTGGCCTACATATTGGGAATGGGAACAGTCACATGGTGAAACAAATAAAAATAGAGCAAGTTTACGTTATAGTAATTATGTAGCAGATGCCAAACACGAACTTAGTATGGCTGAAGGCGAACAACACGGTAACAGCAAAATATATAAAAAGTGCTGGACAGGTTACAGCAAAGTAGCAGGCAAAAAAGCAGGCGAAAAAGGCTCTTGTAAAAAGAACGAAGGCAGAATAGAAGATACTTTTGCAACTGATAGAATTGATAAACATGATAAGCCAGAAAAGAAAAAAGACAAAAAACAAGAAAGTATTCAAGTAGGCGACGAACTAATGATCGAAACAGCAGAAGGCGAAGGTATTGTTGTACCAGTATTACATGTTGTTGGTGAAAATATTTTAGTTGGTTGGGATAATTTAGCAGAAGAAATTGTTGTTGAAGGTGCTGAGCAATTAGCAGAATTACGAAAATTAGCAGGCTTAGGCGAAGCAGAATATCAAGGACGTAAGGTTAAACTAAACAAGCCAACCAGAGGCGATGTAAAAAAATTCAAGGTATATGTAAAAGATCCTAAAACAGGAAATGTTAAAAAAGTAAACTTTGGACACGGTGGCAGTAGTGCTAAAAAAGCCGGGCAAAAAACAATGAAAATCAAAAAGTCTAACCCAGCAAGACGTAAAAGTTTCAGAGCAAGACACAACTGTGATAATCCAGGACCAAAAACAAAAGCACGTTACTGGAGTTGCCGCGCCTGGTAGATGTTTAAAAGAACATCACACACATTCAATTCACAAGGTACTTGGGGTACAGCCATAGAACAAATGCATTGTCCTAATGCAGACATGTTACACTTATTTGATCAAAGCGGATATGACTTATGTCCACTTGAGCAAGAATATGCTAAAAAGAACATGGGTGAAGCAGACTTTGTACGTTACAGAAGAGCAATAGCAAAACCTTGGTTCGAGTCACACACAACTAGTGGTCCTCACATCAACCATTCATATTTATTTGAGCGTAAAGGTTATCACGGATATGCTCTAGAACAGTTAGGGCATTGGGCAGAAGGTAATCATCTTATACACAAAATGACTCAACTTAAACCTAAGTGGGGGATTGATATCAGTTTAGATTATGTTGATGATAGTAGATATAATACTATGGAATTGTTTCATTATGAATGGGATAGTCATAATTTAGAAGAAGTTGAAAAAAGAAAAGTCTTTATAGAAAACTTATTGGAAACTGTGGATTGGAACAATTTTGCTAAACAAAAGATTGCTAAAAAATCTGAATGGGCACACTTAGATTTTATTGGGCAAAGCGAATGGACTACTAAATACTTAGGCTTACCAAAAGAGAGATTTAAGTTAGTACCATGGAATATATAAACAAACTATCATTACAAATAGATCAAAAACAACTTTTAGAAGATGTTGAGTATATACTTGGCTTAACTCCACTGTGGCCTAACCAACAAATCAGTTTAACTAGTATCACAGGTAACGATGATTGGGATTGTAGCATTGGTAAAATAGCAGATTTACAGCATAAAGAAAGCGACTTTACTGTAGTTAATAACAGCATAAAAGACCGTTATATAGGCGAATTAATAGACAGTTTAGCACCTAATTACTGTAGATGGCGTATAATGAACAAAGCAAGACGTACTTGTTATAGTATTCATCATGACGGCATAGACCATGTAATGCGCCTACATATACCGGTTATAACGAACGATCAAAACTTTTTAATGTTCTATACGGACAAGCCTGTAGCAAGTGATACCGGCACAGATATATCAATTAAACACTATAATTTAGAAACAGGAAATGCGTACTTGATGCGTACTAATTACTTGCATTCAGCAGTTAATTTTAGTAATGAAGACAGAATACATATTGTAGCAACTCAGTGCTAACTTGCATCTACTAGTGCCTTATACTCTGTGAACCCACCAATCTTTTTACCATCAACAATAATTTGTGGAAATGTTCTTGCTCCAGGAAAGGTTTCCATTAATTGTTCTCTACTAAAGTCTTCGTCTAACATTTTGTATGTGAGTTCGTGACCTTCTCTTTCTGCTAATGCCTTTGCTTGAACGCAATATGGACATTGTGGTTTGCTATATATTTCAACTTTCATGCTTTTATTTATACCTTACAAATGTACATCCATTGGCCTCTTGGATGGCCAATCGGACCGTTATATAATGTTGTTAATCCACAACTTGCAACTATTTTATTCATGTGTTGTTCGCTGTAGAATAAATCTTTTTTGGAGTGGGTCTTTTGAATGTCTGCTTCACTTTCATCAAAACCTTCCAATTGGAAGTATGTAAAATAAATATTTCCAATAGGCGATAGTGTTTCTTTTACATTATTTAAACAATGTTTTATGTCGAATACACTAAGATGTGACATTAAACTTTGACACCATACAAAATCAACTGGCTTATCTACAAATGTGCAATTAAAAGTATTGTTCACTGAAAATTTAGGAGTTTTTTCAAACACAATTTCAGGTGTTAATACTTCGTTTAATCCGTATTCAATAAGTTCGGGCATACGATCTAAACCAAAGTAATTACCTGAATTTAGATAGGGTATAATATGTTGTCCTGTTCTTAATGCTCCGCAACCAACATCAAAAAATGTATGATTAGGTTTTAGTCCATGATGATATAGATAATTAAAGTGATCTTTGCCCATTAAATCAAAATCATGTCGACTGTCAGAACCAACAAATTTTATAGCACCATTTCTAGTTATATTGTCTAAGTATTGGTCTTGTTTTGTAGCCGCCATAGTAATATTTATCCTTAATACTATGGATATTTATGGTGGTTTTAACTTACGCCGCTTGGGTCTTGATCTCTGTCGTCGTAATAGTCTGGGTCTGATACTTCGACTTCGCCTTGACTACCGTCTTTGGTCATATCATCTCCTGGTGGTACTTGCATTGTGTTTTCTAAATAATGGGCACAATCACTTAGATATGCTCCTGCTTTAGTAATTTTTGCTTGCCACCAATTTGGGAAATCTGAATCTGGCAATTCTTTTAGAGTCTTTGCGATCTCTACACTATATTTTCCCATTTGATAAAGTTGTCTTCTAATCATGTCTCTTTCGTTATCAACATGACCTATTGCTACTTTAACACTATCACTACTACCAGCATCTTTTTCGTTCAACACATCTGAATAGATGCCTGCTAATTTTTGTAATTGTTTTAAATCTTCTTTGCTGACTTTACTCATATTACTTTACTTTCTTTATTTGTTTCATATGTCTTAAGAAACGTGCTGTTTCACCTTCTTCTGCATCTGCTTCGCCAGTATCGTCTTTAGGAGGAGTTGCAACTGCTATTCTGTCATCTAAATCTTTTTGAGTAGATTTGCTATAAGGTACTCCTGGCTTTTTACCATCCTTACCTAACATTTCACCTAATCCTGCTAATTTACGCATTTTTTGTAAGTCTTCATCTACTGATGCATCTGCTACACCCATTCCCTTGTGGAACCAAGATTCTAATTCTGCTTGTAGTTCGTCGCCTTCAACATCAAAATATGTAAAGTCGTCTGCAACTTCTTTAGTTTCTCCTTCTGGAGATGTAATAGTGAGTTTATGTTTTGAATAACCATTTTCTTCACCGTTATATTCTAATGTATAACTATATTCACCTGCACCTTCTTCTATGCTTTCGTATTCACCGTGGTCTTTCCAATCTGCACTATCTACAGTATCTTCAGCATGTCTTTGAATGATTTCATCTCTGTCATCATCCATGTGTAAGTTTAAGTCTCTGGAAATCTCGCCCATTTCCTGATCAAGTTCTTCCATTGATAAACCACATGCTTCTGCGTATGCTTCTTCGCCACCACTTTGTAGGGCATTCATTAGATCTTCGTATGCTTCTTCTTCACGACTTTGTTCAGCACTAGCATCAAAACTTTCGTCTTTCTTGTTTTTATCTTTGACTGCTTTTTTCATTGGCTCTTCTTTGTTGCCATCGCCGTCTATGTCAATGTAGTCTGGTTTTGCACCTTTGCTTTCTAATGGTGCACCTTCTGGTTCTCTATTTTGTTGCTCTACATATTCTTTGGCACCTTCTATGCCTTTGTCAACTACTAATGTGATGTAGTCTTGGATTACTTCGTTTGCATATTTGTCGTCCCAATCCTCTGCGCCATCTTTGATTAATGCTTCTAACTCTTTTAAACATTCATCTTGATCTTGGCATGTCATAATAACATCTTCTGCATCTGTCATTGCTATATCAAATGCATTACCGCCTTCTGATACTGGTTTTACACCATAGTCGTATCTAATATCATTTAAGTCTAAATCTTCTAATGCGTATTCCTCACCGTCTACTTCAAACTTATCGCCTTTCTTTTTACCTTGTGCTTTTAAATCTCTAACTTTTTTAGCAAATGCATTGCCTTCTTCTACGTCTGCTTCTTCTACTAAACCTTTTGAATTAGCAAATTCGATCATGTTTCTTAGACCTTCTTCTTTTTGAATTGCATCTTGAAACTTTTCTCTAGGTGATTTTGCATCTGCTCCTCTATTAGATCCCAGCATGTTTAACATTTTTCTAACTGCTTTTGCTTCGCCTACACTTACTTCCATTTCTGAACCGTCATCTGTTTTCACAGTTGCTTTGGGATTTTTGATATCATCGCCATCTTTGGACATCTCGTCACTGTCTATGATTTTTCCTAATTGGTCAAACATAGGCATTTCCTTGTATCCTGGTGCATCTGCATAGTCGTCGTCCTCGACGTCTATTTCGTTTAAACCTGCCATTTTACGCATATAGTTTAAATCTAATATTTCTTGTTCAGTTATCATAAGTTTCTCTCGTATAAGTTTAAATAAGTCTTCGTTGTATTTATCATATAAGTCCACAAAAACCTGTTTTGCTAGTTCTTCATCACCTTTCATTAGTTCTCTGATTTGACTAGCACTATCTAAATCGTGTCCTGCTATTTTAAATGGAAAGATAGGAGCAGTCATAATATAACCATGCTCAGCCATGCTTTTCATATCATCTTCGTGTGTGAATTTTTGTAAATATGCAGGATTGCCGTCTTTTTTAAGTGATAAACCCATACTAGGAAAGTTAAATCTTGGGTCATCGACCATATCTTTTTCGCTAACAACCATAATCAATCCTGTGTCACTAGCAGTAAATTTCTTGCCAAACTGGTCTATATATTCTTGTCCGTTATATGTATTCCTTACCTGTAAAACATTGTTTCTATCAATGCCTAACAGTTCCATAAAATTTAATTTGTCTTGAAAATTAAATGGTGATTTGCCTGGTTGCACTTTGTCTGTGGTAGCAATATACACATGTGGCCAGTCTTTTTTAATATGCTCATAAACAGATTTATGTCCTTTGTGAAAAGGTTGAAATCTACCTGGGTATACTACTATGATATTTGATCGGTCCATAGTAGTATTTATCTCTTTTTTCTAATCTATTTGCACTACCTTGATTGCTTCAGCAGTGGTATAAGGGGATTTGTGTGCCATCGGCTCTTGCTGATCTACAATATTTGCATCTCGATATTTTTCAGCACCTTTTTCATTTATTTTAATGAATGGTATTTGTTCGTCTGGTAGTTCATCATCACTCCAAATGGCTTCTACTGGGCATTCGGGTTCGCACAAAGCACAGTCAATGCACTCATCTGGATCAATGTAAAGCATGTCAGGTCCTTCATAAAAGCAATCCACTGGACATACTTTTACACAGGCAGTATCTTTACAGCCTACACAAGGACTTCCAACTACAAACGTCATATCAGTATTTCTTTTGGTTCGTGCAAATGCAATGAATCAGGTGTCACTTGGCCTGTAATAGTTAAACTCCATCGAGGCCAATAACCTATATTACCGGTTGCATGATATATGCCTTCTTTCCAGCAATGTATGTCACCTATCTGATATTGATGTAAAACATCATTGCCTACTGTGACATAGTGTCCCCATTTCCAATCATTGAGTTGGACTAGATAACGTATTACTTCAGTGTCGTCACTGACTTTAGCAAAGTTACGTCTGTAATTATTATAACTATCTCTGTGCCATGGAATTGCTTTTCCTGGTGGTTGTTCTAAAAACATTATTTGTGGATTTTTTAATCCACTTAACTCGCCCATTCTACGAAATGTATCGCATACATTCCATGTTTGTCTTCCGCCAGTATTGTGTGGAGTAAATCCTGCACGAGTGAGGTCATTGTGATATCCCTCCATGATTTCTCGTGCTTCTTCATTATAAGGTGTGCCTTTAATACTTACTTCATCGTATGCATCTTCGTCACTTAAGGCGTCACTAGAAGCACTTACAACGTCTGTAAGCAACGTTTTAGGATTAGATATGTACTTTCCTACATACTGTACATCAGAGTGCTTAGACGCAGGATCGTAATGCCAATCAAAGTTTTCTTTATTCCATTGCCAATAACTATCCATACTATTCCTGTGTATCAAAAAAGAATGTTTGAAACAATCTACCTGAATATTTATCTGTTCCAAATCCAGGTAATACACTTCTATGGTAAAGTGATCCTTTGTAGCATACTAATCGATTATATACATTTCCTACAAATGCTATCTGTTCCCATTGGCCCATGTGTTCCTCGCCTAGAAAATCAGAATTATTAAAATCAGATGTAGAATCTTTAACACCGTCCCATTGATATATGCCTGTTGGTTTGTGTCTATAGATACCAGTACCTGATTCTGCAGGTGCATTCGGTGTTAAGTATAATACTGCCGCCCATGTGGTTTCATCATGATGTATCCATGTTTTGGATTCGTCTGTAGTAATCTGATATGCAGTATTGTACTCTTCTGGCCAGTATGATATAGGCTTTTTAATTACACTATCTTCAAAAAATGTTTTTAAATACTCGTGTTGCTCTTTGTGTTCCGGGGTTGTTCTATATCCAGGATAATTGCCTTCTGTGATAAATTCTCTTCCAAGAGCATATTCTCGCACATCATCTGGGTTATTATAAAAGTTATCTATTATAAAGAAGTTTTGATCCATTTTGTATTCCTAACTAATTCTTCTGCCATTTCGCCCCACATTCTTCCTGCTCTTGGACCACCGTTTGCTTTACCGTCACTTTCGCCTGGTATTTTAATCCAAAGATAAGCATCGCATTTTTCTAATCCTGTGTCACATGTGGGTGGTTCGCCTAATGCTCTACCTGGGGGATTACACCATTCGTTTCCATGCGGCCCATTGCCATTACGACTAGTGTCTATAACATAATAGTCCTTTGGCCTTAGTTCGCATATTTTGTTTGCCCATTTTGCCGACTCTGATGTTGTTCTATAATTACTTACATTAACACTAAAACCTCTTACTTTTTTATTGGATACTTTGTCTAGAAAATGATTAACTTCTTCTGGTGTTAACCAATTACTATGACCTACATCTATGTAAATGTATGCACCTGTTTGAGTAAGTATTTCTAATGCCTTTTTAATAAGTTCTATTCTATTATTTGCTTCTCGCTTTGGTAAGTGCGTAATATGTGGAATAGCATCTGGTTCAAATATTACTATAGGTTTATTATTGCCGATACCATTAGCAAAATCTTGTATAAATTCTAAGTACTCGTCCTGTGTTTGAGCACCACCTTTACTGTATTGACCGATATCCCTATTAGGCATATTATATACAACTAGCACAGGCATCTTGTCGCCACTGCGATTAAATAGTCTGCGTAAACTTTTATCTAAACCTTTTATAGGTTTTGCACTACGATTACCATACCATAAACTTAGTGGATATTTAAATATCTCTTTTGACAATGGATATTGTTCTTGATAATCCTTAACACGATTCCAATCAAAAACCCAGAATGGATAATTCATTCGTTCAGCCATGCTATTTTTTTCTTAATATATTTTGATTGCAACATAGTTGCTTTGTTATTAATTATCGGTAATATAGCAGAATATTCTTCGTGCAACATTCCAGGCATTAGTGTTTTAATACTAAAGTGTTCATGTGCGGTATAACTGCTAGGTAAGTTAGACGAAAGATACATGTCTACATCATAACTTAATTTCTTTGCATATTCATAATTAGTCCAACTATTTGTCCAATGACTTGCATCATAGCCGTACTGTCCTGCAAATTCTTTTTTATTTGAAATAGTATAACCAAATTTAGCAGGGTCGCGATCAATGTCACTCATGTTTTCCCAATTATCTAAATCATTATAAATGCGTAAAGCATTGCATCCTGCAGAGGTTAATAACTGTTCGTCAACAAGATTGTTCATGTGTTTCCACATGTCTTTTTCATTGTCTCCTTCTAAACCTATTATAAAATTTCCGTAAGTAAATGCTTCTGGAAAATCTCTTTTGATCATCCTCATTATGTCATAGTTTCTTTCAGGCTTACCGCCTTTGCGTATATCTTTTGTCACAGCAGGATTTAAACTTTCAATACCAAAAAATATTGTTTTTAAATTTGCTTCTTGCATTAGTTGTATTTGCTCGGGTTTAGCACCCATAATGTCCATTCTAGCAAATGCCATAAACTCAGGTGTAAAACTTAATTGTTTACTTACTTCGGCGAGAACTTCTAGTTTAGAATTTACTTCGTTAATTGTATCATCGGCAATAAAAAAATTGGTCATTCCAAATAGATCATATGCTGTTTGGCAACTGTTTACTACTTTCTCAACAGTATTGACTACCGCTTTTTTATTGTTTCTGTAATCAAATCCACAAAATGCACAATTAAATTTACATCCTAAACTTAGTTCTATTGTTATTAATTCTTCACTTGAAGCAAAGTCGCTATAATGCATTATAGGACTTACTGGCTCTTCTTTAATTATATTATGCGGATTTCTAAATGATGGAGGATTATCTGATATTTGATATTCGCTTATATCGTTGCCCATTAACCATTCTTTAACTAAGTTTCTGCATCTACCAATAAAACTAATATCAACCCAATCAGCATTACCGGTGATTACTCGATAGCCACCGAGCATTACTTTTAATTGAGGGTGTGTTTCTTTAATAATTCTACACAGTCTAGCAAATAATATTGTATTGCCGTCATTAACACTACCGCTGGTGCCTATTATAATATTTTTCTCGTTGCCAAACCATTTACACAGACTTTCTGCTAGAATATTTAAATCCCATTTATCAAAATAATCTACAGTTGTTGCTTCACCGCCTAATTCTCTAACCATTTCGCATATTGATAATGGTCCGCTTAGTCTAGCATTATTGTCTAAGCCGCCTAATCTAGTTCCTCGAATTGCAAGAGAAGAGACAATAACTACTTTCATAGAATTATAAACGTTTAACTTTTTTCTTCATATTAGAATATTTTCTTACAAGTTTATCACGTTTTTGTATTGCTCTTTGTAATTTAAAATCACTAATATATGTTAAGTTTAAAATTCCATGTATATGATCAGTTTCATGTTGAAAGCATCTAGAATCCATACCTGTTAGTTCCATGCTTTGTTCTTCGCCTTTTCTATTTTGAAAAGTTACTTGTACGCCTTCTGGTCTTGTCACATGGAAAAATAATCCTGGAAATGTTAAACAGCCTTCTTCCATGCTGACTGTTTCCTCTGATACGTTTATTATTTTAGGATTATATACTGCAATATCTCCTTCAGTGCTATGTCTCATTACAAACATTTTTACTGGATTGCCCAGTTGTGGTGCGGCTAAACCAATGCCTACTCTTTCGTGCATCAGTTTAAACATTTCTTGTTCAACTGTTTGCCATACTATATCAGTATCAAGTGGGTCAATACCTGCAGGATTGTGTAGTACTGGATGTTTAGGTTCTACTAGAGTAGTGTTCCATTGTGATGCGTATTCCATTATCCGTTCCAGGTTAATTTATTATTGGATAATGTGATGCTAGGAACATTTTCATAATCGTCGCCATAATCACTCCAATACCATGGATCTAAATGATATATGAATGCTTTACCTTCTGTGGTATTGACTAAATCTCTGTGATAAAAGTTTTTAAGTTTATCGCCTTGATGGCCCTCGATGCTGTCGCATAGTTGTAAAAAGTCTTCACCACCTTCCCAAACTTCGCCAACTATATCATGTGTGCCATTAATAATTACACCAGGAAAAGATCCTAAATCAGCCATATTAAATTTACTATCAGTGGTTACTGCTTGTCCAATTTTTTCCATCTGAACATCTTCAAAACCCATACTATCTAAACCACGAGTTTTGTTGCCTGATTTTAGTGTACCGTACACAAATATTCTATATCTTTTTTCTTCCATAATAACCTATTATACTACTATTTATAGTATATGTCAACTATTTATTTACTATGTGGGGGTAGTTTTGCTTCTACAAAATACTCGTGTTTTTGTTTAACAGGATTAAACTTTTTAAGTTTTAATTTTCTGTTTTCTATCACAAGTGCTTTTGTTTTTACTGCGGTGTAATGATATGTGTGATGATCCCTAGTTTCCCCTTCTGGAATTAAGTATACAATAGTTCTTCTTTTGTCTTTCTTTGCCATGCTACTATTTATAAACCTGAGCCTAAACCTACTGATTCTTCCCTAATTTTTTTCCAATCATCAAAAGGATTAATTTTACCTGCTTTTACTTTATCAAAGTAATCGCTTGTTTCTGTTTGCCCAATCCTATTACAGTACCATGCAATTTTGTGTATAACTGCATCTCGCATTCTGATATTATTTTCGCTCATTAGATCATTTGGGTCTTGAGGATTGCCCTCTGCATATTCTCTGCTTCTAAAAATATCGTCATCGTTATTACCTGTGAGATCAAATCTGTCATGAAATACATCTACTGGAATATCTTTGATTATTCCCAGTGGTTTAGCAATTAAGTTTAGCCATGCATCATTTTGTGCATTCATACTAAACGTACCAATAAGCCTGCACCAATCTGTAGGTATCACTGGAAATAATGCGTATGGATGTTTGTGATTTGTTTGATTAAATTTTAATAATGCAAATTCATTATCAAATTTTCCAATTTCTAAATCCCAATCTTTAGTTTCCATAATAGCATCGTCGTTCCACAGCATTAGCCATTCGCCACTTGCCTGTCCCCAAAGTTGATTCATGTATTGATGTAAATTTTTGTAGCCTAATCTATCAAATAAAACTGCTTGTACATCTACATTATATTCTTCTTGCATTTTGTTTTGAAAGTCTTCTGACTGTACAAAATCTAATGTTTCTTGATCATCGTTATCAATGCCTAACATAATTTCGATATTACTAGTATCACTTATGTTAGTTAATAAACTATCTAAACTTTTGTCTAGCATGTTTGGTCGTTGCCTTGTGGCTAATAATACACTTATCTTCTTCATTTCTTTTTACTTATTTGTATAGATTTCTGTGGTTGTTCTTGTGGCTCTGGTTGTACTTTATTTGAAGCACCAATAACATATGGTCGTTCATCTGGAGAAACATAGTTAGTAGTTACTTTAGTTTCTCCAGTGAGCATTTTTCTCACATTACCGTTGAATGTGTAATGCCCAACATGATTAAGACTTACTCTAGGGTCTAACCAAATATCGCCACCCATATCTTGCCAACGTCTGCAGAAAGTATAGTCTTCTGATAAGTATCGTCTACTTTCTGGATCAATTATACAATCAAATAATGCATACATAAATGGTTCAAACTTATTATCAATGTTTAAATCATTGTTGTATTTTGTTTCTGGTAATTTATCAAACATTTTCTGTATGACTTCTTTTTTGATGGTCATAAATCCTGTTCCGCCATCAAGTAATTTAATTAAATTATCTTTGATTTGTACTTGTGATATTGGCTGGCCGTTTTCGTCTTTTGCAAATTCAAAATTAGTTACATAATTAGAACTATGGCCTTCAATAGAATCTGCTGTTTCATTTAATTCAGGATTCCTAGCGGCTTGTAAAATACTATCCCAATTAAGTGCTTTTTTAGGATATGCACCAACAATAATAGGTTTATCGTATGCTAACATTCTAAGAACATCTTCTGGATTGAATTCAATATCAGCATCAATAAACATCAAGTGTGTTGCTTCTTTGTTTTCCATAAAGAAACTTACAAGTGTGTTTCTGCCTCTTGTGATCAAACTTTCATTTGCCAATGTACTAAGAGTAAATTTTACACCAAACCTGTTCATTAATAGTATAAGTCTAACCATACTTCTTAAATATGGTTCTGTTACTTGCCCACCATAACACGGTGTTGCAATAAACAGGTGTTTGTCTTCAAAGTTTTGTACAGGAATTTCTATCTTTCTTTCTAACAGATTGAATAGTGTTTCTTGCTCTGCCATTTGTTGCGGTGTAAGGTTTTCTGAAAGTGCTGACTGAACACCATCAGTATTTTTGATAGTATTCTGTGCTTTTGCTGGATCGTATTTTTTATTTCTGGACTTTTTATTCCGTGCCATTTGTGTTCCTGTTATATGTGTGTTGCATTTATTTATTAAAATGGAGCCACCGGTCAGACTTGAACTGACGACCTACTGATTACAAATCAGTTACTCTACCACTGAGTTACGGTGGCTTTCTTCATAGTAGTATTTACTTGGGGAGGTTAGACTTATTCAGGTCTTTTGGATACAAACTTGTTTAGTTTTTCTGCTTCTTCAATTATCTCTTCTGCGGTAGGCATATACTCTGGTTTATTTGCTCTTGCCTGCAGAATTAGTCTAGCCTCTTGGATGAGTTCTAAACGGATTTCATACGGTGTTTTGCTTGACATATTTTTTATAATCTTTAATAATTGTTACTTGTATTTACCTTATTTGCTGGATAAATCGTCGTTATGCTTTTGCTTTCTAGGTATGATTTTTGTTTTGTCTTGCTGAACTTTATGCCCGTAGGGAGTGTCGTGTGTGAACAGTTCACGATGCGATCTAGTTTTCGGAATTGACTTTTTCTTTTTCATAACGGTATTTATTATACAGAAATAATTATGCTTGTCAAGAGCAATAATAAACTTACTGTGCCGAGAAAGAAAAATGCTACTAGTAATGCAAACCAAATAATTGCCAAAGGTTTAATCTCGAATTTGCTATCGGATTTTCTTCCTACACCTATAACGGCCTTGATTGCGTTTTTTATCAAAAGAAAAGTGTGTTTAAGTACATGACTGCTAACATTAATCCAAATACCACTACCTGAATTACTGCTGGTATCACAACAAACATTTTCATTACATCAAAGTTTCCTGTCATAAAGAAATCTTCTCCATTTTGCCACTTGTGAACTTCTTCAGGTGTTGCGTTTTTTATTTGTAAGGTATTGGTGTCCATGGTGCTATCCAGTATTTGTAAATTGTTTTTAAAAGACGTTTAATGATCATTTTTAGGTTCCAGATAATAATGTGAATTATTGACATCTCGTAAGCCACGCAGAATGCCTGCAATATTGTCAGTTTGTGCGGCAAATAGTAGCATCATGTAACATAAAGCATATTTCATGTTACAGGTGTAAGTAAAATAACACTGATTAAAAATATTGATATTAGTGTAAATAACTCTGCTTTGTCTCTAAGTTTTTCCATTTGTTGTCTGTTGTATATGCCCAAAAATAGGATAACACAACACACAACCTAGCATGTTATTAAATTTTATCTTGAATGTGGGCAAAAATAATATAAAAGTAAGTTATATCCTTTTATACAGTCTATTTATATTATGATATAAATTTAATAGGGGTTTTAGGCAGTTTTGAGTATCTGGATATCTTTGGGATTATTACAATGTTCATGTGGACAAACTACACCCTCAGGTGTTGGTAATTCAAATTCAGAATCAAATACATTGCCATATGTTTTAGCACCACACCAACTGCTTACAATGTTGCCACGCATGTCAATATTGAATCCTCTTTCACCAATATGGCACATCATGCCTTGGAACTTGTTAAGTCCTTGATCCATAATTTGATCTGCATTGTAGTAGTTTGTTTCTTCAGGTGTCTGGTATGTGAATAAAAATCTACCTGGGTGCGGTTCTGGTGGCGGAGGTGCATTTGGGTCTGGTGGCGGAGGTGGGGGTGTGTCTGGATTTTCTTTCCAGGTGGGCAAGTTTAGTATACGCCAATCATTGCCATTGTAGTCATAAAAAGTATCTTGTTTAGCACCAGGGCCTAATAGTTTTTTATACATGGTTTTGATTGCAATATTAACACCCCAGTAGTCCTGTACTGTACTGTGCTTATATACTGTTCTAAGCCTCTCTGCTAACAGTTCTAGCCTTAGTAAGTAATCTTTTACACCTGCTAGTTGATAACTTGTATATACAGAGTCCTTGATTTCTTCTGCAATTTCTATAAGCGAATCTTCGTCCATTGATTGTGGGTGGTAACTGATTACTAAATCGTCAATTAAATGTTTTGCTTTGCTCCACCAATTAACTGTTCTGCTACCATTAGTAAAAATAATATTATGTCCGTTATACTCTTTTACTTTTTCTAGTATTTCAATAAAGCCTGGTATAACCGTAACCTCGCCTCCAATGAATTCAAAGTTTACTACTTTATCTTGTTCTTGATAATGTTTACATATTTTTTCTATGATGTCTACATACTTGTTTGTTTCGTGCCAACCTAAACTGCCATCATGTAATTGTGTAGGACAGTATTCGCATTCAAAGTTACAACTATTGCCCATACTCCATTGTATAGTTATATCCTTAGGCAGATGCTCTGGTCGAGGTCCGTGTACTTTAGTTGGATTCATTTAATTCCTTGAACACATAAATATTAGGTCCGAACTCCATGCCTTCATCAAAGAAGTTGCCCATAGTTTTAAAACCAAATTTAGTATATGCCGGTAAGGCACTTTTACGTGGTATGCTCCATATCATATTACACTCTTCGTTTATAGCCTGTTTTTCTGTGGCACTAAACAATAATTGAGAAATACCTTTTTTTCTTGACTGTGGATCAACCCAAATTCCTCTACTTCTATAGATATTATCTTTTGTTCTATGACCACTATTAACACCAATAACACGACCATTGTGAAATACGCCAAAAAACGAAGGAGTATAATCAAATATATCCATATCAAATTCTAGTGGATTGCCATCATAGGGCCATGTCATTGCACTATGGGTTTCTATTGGACTTACTCTATTTTGCCATAAATGTTTTTGCCATATATGACAAATAGTTTCAAATGAGATATTAATTGTTTCCACAGTAGTATTTATTTTGAGCAGTCAAAAAAATAGGCTGTTCCCAGCCTACTTTTTATTATAAATTGATTTTATGGTTTTTCACTTTTTTGTCCGCCGTAACTACCTGCACCGTAAACAACTTCACTGAGTGTACCATCTTCGTTTATAAAGTAAGTCTCTGTACCAGACTCTCTTTCTGCTTCAGTAATGCCTTCTGAACCAAACAAACTTACTGAAAAGTGTCTGTTGTATTTTGTATTATCATTTTTGGTTGCTGTTAAAATAAAGTTGTAAATTGTAGTATTGCTCATACTTCCCGTTACACTTGTATTTGCTGTAATGTTCCAGCCTGCTGATGCATTACCACTTAACTCTAATGCTGGTGGTAGTGCGGCAAAGTCCGAACTTGCAATATCTGTTACAGTATTAGCAACATTTAAACTGATATTAACGTTTCCTGCATCAGTAAGTAAAAAGTCGCCCAAATTACCAGCGGCTGTATTCCACACAGTTGCATAATATTCATTTTCTGCAAACACAATGTTATTTGGTGTGCCACTGTATAAAGCAGGATCTTGGAAAAGTAATCCTGTTAATGATTGTTCGATAATTAACTCTTTCATAGACTGTGCAGTTGCTAAACTAGTACCAAATCTTTCTGCAACTAAGGCTCCTAAACCTGATACTATTGCACATGAGATACTTGTACCACTTGCTGTTGTTTTTAAATCATCCCCAGTAACGCCTGTGTAGTTACCTACCTCAACTCTGTTAGTAATACTTGCCATATTAACTGCTACACCTGGTGCAAAAACATCAACTTCTTCACCACCGTTTGTTTGTAGTCCTGAACCCTGTTCTACTACTGCACCTGCATCATTTGAAAATGTTGGTACATTATCTGAACTGTCACTTGCGCCTACTGTTAAAATTTCGTTAAGACCTGCTGGTGAATAACCGTCAACATCAGCACCGTTATTACCTGCCGCGGCAACCATTAGTATTCCTTCTCTATTATACAAGTAAGAAACATATCTGTCTAATAATTGTGATTTGGCAAAACTCCAAGCCATACAAACTGTTGGAGATGTATTAAAATCTATTCTATTAATACCAACATGACGTCTAACTGACTCAAATGCATTTAATACATTTTCTAATTTAATAGCACCATCATCTACTGAAGGGTCGGAAATTTTAACGATTCCTATTGTGGCATCTCCGGCCACACCGTATGTAGCACCATTGATCAAACTTGCCATTGCTGTTCCATGGCCGTGTTTGTCTGCAGTATCAAAATCTGTTGATAGGCCACCGCCTTCTATAAAATCAGTAAAATCGCTTGGTGATTCTTTAACACTAAAAACAGGCTCAAAACTTTTTCCAGTAAACTCTGGATGTCCTGTATCTACACCACTGTCCATTAAATACACTATTGCTGAGTTACCAGTGTAAACTGGATCGTATGTTGTTCTCAGTGGCAAGTTTCTTGTTACTATTCGTTGTTTGTGCCATTCGCTTGTTGCTTCGCTGATTAGTAGTGTAGCATCTGCTTGGTCCGTGATATTTTCGGAACATACATATCCTGGAATAGATGTTATATTACCGGTATTAGCATCGTCGATATCAAACTTATACATGCCAACTCTGGAATGATCAAAACTTGCATCTATTGTTGCTCCAGCACTTGTGAGTGCTGTTTCTGTTGCTGATTTATCAAAATTAACGGAACTACCGTCTATGTATTCGTGTTCGAATGATACTAGATATGTTTTAACAGTCATTTTATTTTTCCTTCAATATGCATATAATTTTAAGATCCTGAAATTTTTCTATATTTCGCTGTTTCAAAACTTCTCTAAAGTGTTGATCAAACACTTGTAGGTATGGATCGTTACCTATATATTTATCTGCATACCACACTTTTAATGCCTCAAAGCCAGTAAATTTATTTGTCACAGCACCTACTTCATTAAACACATCTTTGTATAACTGTGCTTTTATGCTGTATCGCTGATCTAAGTTTATATTATTCATGGTTTTGCTGTATTCTTGCCTACTATTTTTTTCTGCCATTATCTTGTCTATAAAATGATGACTTCTAAAAAAATTAAAAATACTATTATCATTACGCATGTCTAATGCATATCTATATGTAAGATATCGTGATGGCATCCAGTCTATAGAGATGTGTTCTATATTATTTCCAATATTGGGAGCATCTGGTGGCCATGAATTTTCTAATATTGGGCCATCAATGCTTTCAAATACTTTTAATAGTGGTAAAAACTGTGGAGTAATGCAGTGATATTTTTGTGCTGTTTCTAAAAATTTACCACTGTCAAAAAAGTCTACAATATCAAAATCTATAATGTTTACGTCATCTGCAACATTTTTTATTTCATAATCATTGAATACTATTCCATGTGATATATAACGAATACAATAGGGTTTAAACGCAATGTCCTTGCTTTTAAGCAAGTTATACAATGTGGTGCTGTCAATACCACCACTTACAAATATATTGTATGTATTTGCTTCTAGTTTTTCTCTGTATGCTTTTTCAAATAAGTCATCAAAGTTTTTATAGTCTGTGTCTTTATCAGCAATAGTAATTATAGCATCAGAGCCACTATATGTAATAATTTCGTCATTATAAGTAGTATACAATTCGTTGACTATAGGAACAAATTGATCAAACTCTAATAAAAAAGGGGGTATATTATTTAGATTAACTTTGTAGTAGTCGCGATTATCAATTTCGCAAACATTATTAAATAACTTATCCAATGTTTGTTCTACTAGCACCACTTTCTAATGCATGGCCACATGAAGCGGCATCTCCTACTCTTGAAGCAAATTTACCTTCAATTCTAACTTTAGATGAGGCTTCTGCAACTGTGGGATTGCTATGCGGTGAATCACCGTGCCCTGTAACTGAATCGCCTATTCTTACAGGCTGTAAAGATTCAATAGTTGTTTTTGTTGCTGATGCAACTGCAGGACCTCCTGCAACTGATATTCCATTAAGTGCGGCTTTTGACATAGTAATATTATTTATCATAATAAATACTAATATGAAACTAGAATGGACCCATAATCAAGCAGAAGGTTTTATATACTGTGAAATAGACAATATCATTTATAAATCATACAATGGCGGCGATAATATTCTTAAAATTATTGACGGCAATGAAGTTGCTAACATGGGCAAATACGATAAAAACGACCCTTGGGAAATTGAAAAACAATGGATCAGTGAAACTTATTCAGATAGGTTTGGTGTGTATGAGCCTCTTGGTGCTAGTGTGCAAGAAATGGAACAATGGCATATCGACCATCCAACATACACTGAGGCATTTCCTGCCTATGGTTTATTTGAAGGAAGATATTTAGACCGCTTACAACGAGAATCTCATATGCAAATAGGCAAAGATATGATAACGGTACTTATGCAACCAGAAAACAAATTGTTTATAGAGTGGGACAAACACGGCACTGGTAAATTCTATCGTAGAGAATGGTGTGAAGAAAATAACAGTTTCTACAATGTGCAACCTTGTTGTGTATTTCCAGATAATCCTGGAAGAACAGAGTTAAGCGACGAGGAAAAAACTTCTATAATTGAACAGAATGGATTAGACTTGTCTCTTATTTAAGCCTTTGCTAAACTAATACCAGTAGTACCTTCAAGATATTGATCAGCAAGATCCTTTAGTGTATCCATAGTACAAAAGATTTTTTCATTTGCAATGGTAATTTGTTTAGATGCATCAGCACTAAATAACCATGGCATTAATCCTAATCCTTGTTGAGTAATTTGTACTGCCATAGGCTTTTCAATAGTAATACCGTTTTCATCTTGACTGATAAAACGTGTAATAATTTCTGTATCGCTGGTTAATTTGATAGTGACAACGTCACCTTTTGTATGAGATTTATTTACTAACATGTGTTTCCTCTGTGTGTGAATATTTATATTATAACGAGAAGCCTGAGAAGGTTTCTTTGTCAACGTCTTGTTTTGTACCACCAATAACATAACTACTGATTTCAGTCTCTTGTGGTGCTACTTGTACTTCTCCACCTGTGATCCATGCTTGGGTCCAAGGAAGAGGATTTGTGCCTGTGTTAAATATTTTTTCTTGTCCTACGGCGTGCATTCTTTTACCAGCAATGTATTCTACATACTGTTTAAGCAACTCAGCATTTAGTCCAATTATACTTCCGTCTTTAAATAGGTAGTCTGCCCATGCTTTTTCTTGCTCCACTGCATCTAAAAATAATTGTGTACATTCAGCATAAGTTTCCTTTTGTATTTTTTCAAAGTCCTTATCTTCACGTGGTAAAAGTTTTAGCATTTGTTGTGTACTTGCTAAGTGAACATTTTCGTCACGTGCAATCAGTTTGATAATTTTTGCATTGCCTTCCATTTTTTTAAGTTCTGCAAATGCCCAACTACATGCAAAGGATACATAAAAACGTACACCTTCTAAAATGTTTACACTCATTAAACACATCCAAATACGTTTCTTGTGTTCGTATTCGTTATACTTGGCACTACCAGAATCTCTAAGTCTGTTATACTCAATTAATGAATCATAGTATTCTGTGATGCTGTCTGAACAGTCAATAATTTCTTTGATGCTCATCATTTCGTCAAATACTTTACTTGGGTCAGGATAAACATTTCTAATAATATGTGTATAACTTTTACTGTGAATTGTTTCACTAAATGCCCAAGTTTCAATCCATGTTTCTAATTCTGGTAAACTAACTATTGGCAGTAATGCTAAGTTAGGTGAGCGACCTTGTACACTATCTAACAGTATTTGTCTTTTTAAATTACTGGTAAAAATGTGTTGCTCAAAGTCTGTTAGGTCTTTGAAATCTTTACTATCCTTAGTAATATCGACTTCTTCAGGGCGCCAAAAGAACCCTAACTGCTTTTCTGTGAGTTTATCGAACTGTCTGTATTTGAGCACATCAAATCGTTGTATACCCATGTCGTCAGACAAGAACATATTACTCTTATTTGTATATTTTGATTTTGTATTAAGTACACTCATTTAAATTTTACAACTCTCGCAATCTTCGTCATCTAGTTCGCCTGCCTCTAAGTCAGGTAGTTTGTCATCTTTGTTAATATCTATCTCACCTTGTCCATCGTATGTGTTATTGTAATATAACTGCTTACCGCCATACTTATAAAACATAAGGAGATCCTGAATTAGCACACTCATTGGTACTTTTTCATCTTCATAGTGTTCGGGATTATAAGAAGTATTTACCGAAATACCCTGGTCAATGTACTTTTGAAGTACAGCCATTATTTTTAAATAACCTTGTGGTGACTTTTGATCCCACAGTAGATCATATTTGTTTTTATAATATGGAAAGCCTGGTACAACTTGCTTTAGTACACCGTGTTTACTTTGTTTAATGCTGATGTAACCACGTGGTGGCTCGATTCCATTCGTGCTGTTACTTATCTGTGCAGACGTTTCTGCTGGCATTAATGCCATTAATGTACTGTTTCTTATACCATGTTCTTTCAAATTCTTTCTAAGTTCTTTCCAATTTTGTCTTTCTTTGTGCTTAACAAGTTCGTCTAAATCTTTTTTGTATGTTTGGTTGGGTGTTATACCTAAACCGTATTTTGTTTCGTTGGTTCCTGGACAAGCACCTTTTTCCATTGCTAACTTGTTACTGGCTTTAATTAAACTGTAACTCCATACTTCTGCCCACTCGTCAATTAATTCTAAATTAGGCTCTTGATATGTCATGCCATGTTTTGCCATCCAATATGCTAAATTAATTATACCTATGCCTAGTGGACGTCTTTTCATTGTGCTGAGTTCTGCGGCTAGTACTGGGTACTTTTGATAGTCTAGCAGTTCATCTAAACCTCTTACTGCTAACTTACACACTTTATTCATTTCTTCAAAGTCTTTAATTACACCCCAATTAATTGCACTTAAAGTACACAGACTAATTTCTCCATCTGGATCATTAATATGTGTTAATGGCTTTGTGGGTAAATCAATTTCGCAACACAAATTACTTTGTTTAATAGGTGCAACACTTTCAATAAATGCACCATGTGTGTTAGCATGATCAACGTTCATCAAGTAAATTCTACCTGTATCTTTACGTTCTTGAACAAACGAACTAAACAATTCAATAGCAGGAATAGTCTTTTTCCTAATACTTGTTTTACGTTCTGCCGCTTCATATAATTCTTTAAATTTGTCTTGGTCTGCAAAAAAGGCATCATATAAACCAGGTACATCCTTAGGCGAGAACAATGTGATGTTACCACCGCTGATGAGCCTTTCATACATCAGTTTATTAAACTGTACACCATAGTCCATATGACGTACACGATTGTCTTCTGTGCCTTTGTTGTTCTTTAGCACTAGTAAGTCTTCTACTTCTAAATGCCATAACGGATAATATAATGTAGCCGCTCCACCACGTACTCCACCTTGACTGCAACTTTTAACTGCTGACTGGAATAGTTTATAGAAGGGAATAACTCCAGTGTGAGTTGCGTCTCCACTCCTAATAGGCGAGCCAATTGCTCTAATACTGCCGGCACCTATACCAATACCTGCCTTTTGACTTACATACTTGACTACAGCACTAGACGTTGCGTTAATACTATCCAAACTGTCATCAGTCTCAATAAGCACACAACTACTAAACTGTCTTTGTGGTGTACGCACACCAGCCATAACAGGCGTAGGCAAGGAAATTCTAAAAGTGCTGATAGCATCGTAGTATGCTTTCACATACGCCATTCTTTTCTTAGCAGGATACTTACTGAACAATGTAGCCGCAATCATCATATATGCTACTTGTGGTGTTTCGTAAATTTGTCCAGTACTTCTATTTTGTACTAGGTACTTACCACGGAATTGTTCCATAGCCGCATACGTTAAATCTTCGTCACGTTCATGCTTGATATAAGTCTGTAATTGGTTTATTTCGTCTTTGGTGTAGAGGTCTGTGAACTCTGAATCATAGAAGCCATCATCAATGTTTTTTTGTACTATGTCGCACAAACACGGTGGCTCAAATGTGCCATACACTTGCTTACGCAAATGATAGTTGATTAATCTACCTGCTACATATTGATAGTTTGGTGTCTCTTCTGATATAAGATCTGCTGTACTTTTAATTAATGTTTCTTGTATATCAGTTGAGTTAATGCCATCGTAGAATTGTATTTGGCTATTGATTTCGACTTGTGATGCACTAACGCCAGTAAGGTCTTCTACTGCATACATCACAACCTTGTGTAATTTGTCGATATTTAGGTCTTCTCTAGTGCCGTCTCTCTTTGTAACTTTCATGAATCTTTGTGAGTTTTTCCTGTCTAATAATTTCTCTAACTGTTATGTAATTATCAAAATTTTGAATATTTACACTTGTATTCGGTAAAATGTTATAATAACATACTCCGTCAAAAAACACAAGTCCTTCTTCAAAAATTTCTTTATTTTCTGCTACAATCCATCTAACATTTTTTGTATCTATATATCCTAATTGTGCTAGTGTATGGTATAATAAAATTGCTTTACCACTTACACAAAACAAACCTTGATCTAATATTTCCCAAGGTGTGGGCCAATGACCGGGAGTGTAATAATCAAATGTTCTACTTATTGGATTTATACAATTGATGTATTGTAACACATTTTCTAGTGCTGGGCGACCATTTTTATATTCTCGCCATATAGATAATCGTTGCTGAGGATTTGCTATTTGGTCAAGCAATTATCCCAACCATTTTCTGACTAGGTATTTTACTGTTGCATCTCTTGGAGTACCATCAGTTAAAGAGTTTGCACCCGATAAAGTTATAGTTGACGTACCACTATTGTAACTAACTTCAAAGTCAAATAGTCCTGTATAGTTGTTTGATAATATTGTACCGGTATCATTTACAGATGCATCACCTATATTAGAATCCCCTGTTATATGTAACGTTCCTGTTCTACTGTATCCATCACCTGATGCACCACCAGTTGATTTAACTGAATACTCCACTATAGCACTATCTACATCTGCTATGCCAAATGACACAATGCCAGTTGTTACACTTGCTGGACATAATTTTGTTATTGCTTCAAATAATGAATTTGCAGAACCAGTTAGCAATACAGCATAGTCGTCTTGTGTTAATAATCTTTGATTTGTTTTAACATTTGTTAAACCAGTAATATCTGCATTTGCACTGGCACCAAATATTTTATTTGTTATTGTTGAAAAGTTTTCTGCTTCTTGATTACCAGTTAGTGTAATAGTAAGTGTTTCACTGCTGGTTGATGGTGTAAATTTACTTATTCTAGATGCACCACTATTAAATTTGTTCCCTACTTCTGCGGCAACAAACATATTAAATGTTGGATCACCTAAGGAGCCGTGTAACCAGTCTTCTAATTGGCCTTTAATAGAATTAGCCGCTCTAGTGTATGAATCTATTGATATTAATAGGTCGCCTTCATCTGATGTATCAGTATAATCTATTGAAAATTCTTCGTCGGCAGATATATACCAATTAGAACTTGATATAAATGTTGCAGTTGCAAATATATTTGCATTATTAACTGCATTTACTACCTCTTGCAATGATGTTGCACTTGATAGATCCACAGTAGTTTCTGTGGCTGTACTTGTATTGGTAATCTTGATATCTGTTAATCCCGATATAGATGCACTTATATTACCAGATTCAGCAAATACTTCTACATGTTTGTTTTCTAAACCTACAAATGCTGTTCCTACTTCATAATCTGATCTGATATATGCATTATTAAAGTGTCTGTAACTTGCAACATTTTTATCATCGTAAAAACCTACTGTGGCAGTTGACCCAATATTTCCTGCATCATTAAATGCACTAATAATATCTACATTACTGTAATAATTTAAAGTAATGTCATCTGTGCCTGTTGGATTGCTACCAAATGTCACAGTTGTGTTTGTGCTATTTGCAGTTGGCGAAGATACAAAAAATTCGTTGTTAAGCAAGTTGGCCGCTGTTCTTGTTGCATTAGTACTTAATGCTACTCCATTTTTAGCACCTGTAAAATCTGTTGATTCAAATGCATTACCGTCAAATACATTTTTAATATTACCTGTAGTAATACTGGCATTAAATACACGTTGACCATGTGCTTGACCGCTGTTGTCTTGTACAGTAAATGTTGTATTATTTGATGTGCCATCAAATGTGCTTACTGGAAATCTTTTACTAGGCATTATCAGTCTTACAAAATTATTATTCAAGTAAGAGTTTGCGTATGTAAATCCGTTTGTGATATTATTAATAGACACAGCATTTGCATTTTGAGCCGTTACGCCTATCTCAGGATCTAAGCCTATAAAAACTTCTTTGCTGTCTGATGCTAATGCAACTTCACCTGGTCGTAAAGGTTGAGGCAAATCTATACGATTACCTCGTCTTTGTTGCATTCGCGATATGATTATTTCTTTGTCTGCCATACAACTATTTATCTTTTTTGTTTACTTTGTGGAGATGCCATCTACGTTGTCTTCCATAAAGTATATATTCCGTGTGTTCAACAATATTTTTACCGTACTCTCTATAATATTGGTCATCTACTGTGTACTTTTGTTCTTCAAAAATTATTTTATCTTGGTTATTAAATGTGTAGTCATATAGATTTGTTTTTGTACTAATTACTTTTTGTTCGTGTATATAGTTACCCCAGTACTTTACCCTATTGAGAGAAATTGTTTTATAATCATCTACGATTTCACTATCTATATCCCAATTTGTACTTACATAGTTTGCTATTCGATCTATAAAGTATGGTACTTTTTGATTATAGTGTACTTGCATAGGTATAATATACGGAATTGCCCAACTATATATTTTGACGTTGCCTACACTTGAGTCGTATATACCTGTGTTATGCCAATTATACATACTAGATTTTAATTCAGATGTCCATAACTCAAAATCTTTTTCTAAGTATTCTATTGCGCCTTCGTAAAAATTTTGATACGTTACTCCTTTTGATTTGTTTAAGTAAATGGAGATTATATCGCTTATTCCCATTGTATGCAAAGCAACTACTTGGCTCGAGTAGCAGTAAGATTTTATTAAATCATCTTGACTCATAGAGTTATTTGATTTCATTACTTGCAATTTTTCTGACGTACCTAATGAAATATCTTCGAAATTTGTACAGTCAACTACCATATCATTTGCAGAGAATGTTTCAAATCCAAACATTTGTCTTTGAAAATTAAGTGGTGCATTTTCAATAATTAGTAGCGAGAAAATATCTATAGAATTATGAAATCCTTTTTCATATAATTCGCCCATTGTGTATTTCCATGTTTCAAAAGTTTCGCCAGGCAGACCTAAAATTAGTTCAGTTCCTACAGGCAAATGATTTTGATTTGCAAAAGATGTTAGTGTAGGAATTTTATCCATGTCCATATTTTTACGTTCAATATTTTTTAATACTTCGTCAGTAAATGATTGTAAACTTATTATGAACTGTGCATTTACACCTCCCTCATTTAATACTTTGATAATCTCAACTACTTCAGCATTACTGTTTTTTGCGTAACTACACTGAAATTTTTTAATAACTTTATTCTTAGAATGCTCGTCTACAAGTTTTTTTGCTATAAGCATATCTCTTTCTTTGAATATACCAAAATTTGCCGCTGTACAAGAAATAAAGTCGCAATTATGTTTGCTAAACCATTCGATCTCAGCAAACACTCTATCTAATTCAAATTTATATACTTTGGCGTTTGTTAGTCCGCCCCAGTCACAGAAGGTACATTTATAAGGACATCCTCTATCAATTTCTAATGTTGGGTTCCATTGTACATCTGGATTTTCCTCTATGATTTTATCAAAGATGCCTTCTAAATAAGGACTAGGTAATTTTAAATCTTTGATTCTTTCTGCTTTAATAACTTTATCAATTTTTTTATTTTCTAAATATGCTAGTAAAATTTCTTCAAAAACTTGTTCCCCTTCGCCTACAACTACAGTATCAATTTGAGGAAACTTCAAAAATAAATCGTCTTGTGTATGAGGTAATTGTGGCCCTCCAAATACAGTTAAAATTTCTGGATCATGTTTTTTTAAATCTTCTGCTAGTTTTAAAGACATCTCCCAGTTCCATACATAGGCACTAAAGAACACTATTTTACTTTTTTTAATTTGCTTCAGATTTTCTTTGTAAGGTGTTCTGCTAAAGATTATAGAATTTACAGTAAAATTACTTTCAATTAATTTATTTTGCTTTGCGTATGCCCACAGTAGACCAACTGTGTAAGGAAAGTAGTAAATGTTCATATGAGTCGGACCTACGTCGAACCCCGGCTGAACTAAACTTATATTAATCTTTTTTTGCATCGACTTTTCCGTAGTAGTCAGCCAATCTTTCGGCCCATTTACCACAGTACTTATCGAATTCTTCGCCTTCAATTATAAATTCTTTAAACTTAGATTCTCTGTCGACCATAAGTATGACTACTTTTTTTATCTTTGTTTCAAACATTTCATTGTGTGCTAATGCGTATGCACACCCTTGCAAAAAGTAGTCTTCGATCCACTCACGTTTTTTGATCTTTTTTGCAGTTTTGAAATCTATAATTGCCTCTTCGCCCTCATACATGCCAATTGCATCTGAAGTTCCTGCATACAATCCTTTTGCAATTAAGGCTACTTCTACGCCCCACAATTCATCTATTTTTGTTAGTCCGTTATTAACCATCTCGGTTGTCATTGATTCTGCTAATATACTGACATGGTTATTACCAAAGGTGTTCCACTCTTCACCAAGAATATATTTTTCTAAAGCATTATGTACTTTAGTACCAAGTCCTGCGGCTTCTGTACTGATACGAGTTGCTTCTGCTTCTCCTACACGTTTACGCCAGGCAATAAGAGCAGTCTTATCTCCGGTGTCTGAAAGGATAGTGGTAACACTAGGTACAGGATTATTGTCATCGCCTGTGTATTGGCGTTGTCCTGATTTTGCTGTTACTCTTTTTAGTTTGGGGTAGTTGTATTTGTTTTCTAAAAGGCTTTCTGTTACCACTTGATTGTCCACTGAATTGTATTTCCGGTTGATGCGTTAGTGCTAATATTTACCGAATATCCTTTGTCAGTGAAATGTTTTTTGACCGTATTAATTTGGTCAGTGATTGTGGTGTTAGATGTTATGCCGTTGTAGGCTTGGTAATAAGAAGTATTACCAGTCATTGTAGTTCCTGTTGATTGTAGTAATTGAAGTGACCCTGCACTGATATTTGCAAGTACGTTAGCCTCAAGTGCTCTAACTTCGTTTAGTATAACAACACTATCGCGACTTCTTCTACGAGCCTCGGTTGCGTTTATAAAAATACTATCAGACATTTAATTCGTCTCCTATACCTTTGTTAGCGGCCGATGTTGCTAAGTTGGATACGTTGTTTTCCATATCCTCTGGTTCTGGTACCATCTCGTCTGGTACATTACCTGGAACATTGAATTCAATTTCTGAATCAGATACGTTTGTAACTAATGACTGGAACTCATCAGATTCTAGTATAAGTCTTAGCATTGCTTTTGAGATCGGAATCCCTAACTTGTTTACTTCTTCTACAAATGAATCAAGACTTGCAGACTGCACACCACTTTGTATTTTGTTTATAACTAGTTCTTCAACATCTGACGTGACGTCGTTCATGTCAGATTCTGTGAGTGCAAAGTCCGTAAACCTCATGATTAAATCTTTTCTGCTCTACCTAGTGGTTCTTCTTCAGGACCTGCTTCTGCGTCTGCACCAGCAAAATCATCTACTGGTTCATCCATTGCTGGTTCCATCATGTCACCGCCTAGTGGATCTTCTGCTGGCATTGGTGCGGCTGACTCTTCGCCAGTCATTGTACCAATAAGTGCATCAACTCCTTCTTTAGAACTTTTGTTTGCATCTAATAACGAACCTAGTAAATCTTCCATTTGATTTTTGAAATCTGCGGCTTTCTGAGCACCAAATTCATGTGCCATTGAGTCAGCAATTGACGGTATATCCTCATTTGCCATTCTACCAATTCTTTCAATGTGATCTTGAATGTCGTTACTTAATGCTCTTGCCGCCATAACAACTTCTGCTTCTTCAACACTAGTACCTGATATTTCTTCAGTAATAGTTTCTTCTGAAACCATTTCGCTTACTAAAGTATCTAAGAAAGATTCAAAATCTTTCATTTCCTTCAAGTCTGTAATTCCATATTTTTTTGCCATTTTTTCCACCTTGTTTGCTTTTTCTATATCTACACTTTCTAACTCTGCAAATAATTCGCCTAGTGTGTATTCTCTCCAATCGCCTTTGCTTAAATGATCGCCTATTAATCCTGCTAACATTTCTTCTGTTGCAGACTCAAAGTTTGAAGGGGTATCTTCTGAATTGTCTACATCAATTTTTACTTCTGGTTCGTCAATAACGTCTAGTATTTCGTCTTCAATGTCTTCGCCAACTGCATCTTCTACAGCCATAGTGCCATCGAACATGGGCATAAGTTTTTCAGCAATAGCGGCTAGTATCATATCTTTAGGATATCTAGCAGGCATGGCCTCATATTTCTTACTGCAACTGTCCATAATAGTATCGTAATCATCACCGCTTTCTGCTAATGAGCAACCGTATTCATGCAGTTCGTCCATTAGTTTTCGATATGTATCACCTTCGTAGTATAGTCCTTCGTTTATCATAATGCCTAATGCATCTCTAACCATGATGTTCATACCATAGTTAGGATCTTGTTGAAACTTGTTGCTTTTATTTCTTAAATTTACAAGTCTTTTTTCAACATTTTGATATGCTTGTTCTAACTTCTGCTTAGGTAAAACTTTCTTGACGTTGATGTCATAATTTTCTGTTAGGTAATTCTGTAATTTACCTAATCTAGTTAAGTTATCTGAATTTAATTGTTTTACTTCCATAGTAGTCCCTTCTAATAGTTATATTTATCAAAGAAGTATAATTATATGGAGATTAACAGTTGACAATAATGTAGTAAATTATTGATTGCGTTCTGTGATTTGTGCTCTGCTTCAGTTAATTTTGTCTCATATATTGCTAATTTGTCTACACTTGAAGCATTATCGGATAATTCTTCGTAAATTTTTACTTCAACCATTTTGGATACTGCGTATCTTTCGGTTTCTAGTATTTTATCAACAGTAGAAATGTTTAATTCTTCGCCTGTATTCATAGCCGCGGATACAATATCTGCAACAACACTGAGATGTATATTTTCAACAACAATGTCATTGTTTTTTAAGTTTACAATATCATATGCATCACCATTATCTATTACTTCATAGATATCTAGTGTGGAAATGATACCACTTAGGATGTCTTGCAACTGAGTTTTTAAATCAGATTCGTTTAGTTGATGCATAGAGTTTATATCCGGTTTGTCCATCTTTGAGTTTTACTAGTTTAATTATCTCTCTTTTTCTTAAATCTTCAGCAATTTGAACCTGTCTTTCATTCATTTTGCTTTTGTAATATGTTCCAAACTCTTTTAATGTTTCACAAAATGAGATCTCATCGCCCATTATGTATGTTAATCCGTATTTACTGTCTATGCTACGCATTTTTCTTTTTCTTCTTCTTTTTACTAGGCTTGCGTTTGATTGGTTCTTTAAATAGAGGCATCGCAACACCACCAATAGCACCTGCTACTGTTTCATTGATGTTATTATAGAACGAATCTATGTTTTTGTCAACCTCTTTTATACGCATATATGTATTTATCTTTAATCGCCAATCTCTTGTGATGGAATTACTAATTCTCCAGTACCTGCTACATAATCATCTAGTGTTGTCATTCTCACACGACGTATTAAATTATTTAAATATATATTATAATTCTGTACAGCAATTCTATTGATACCTTCTAACCAGTTTCTCCATGCTTGTTTATCACGTTTTAAATCTCTTAAACGTTTTATTTCTTGTATCATTTCATTCATGCGTTGGAGTTCATCTTCGTTTTTATCATATGATTCTTTGATGTAAGGTTCATATGAAATATATCCCATTTCTTTAATCTTAGTCCAACTGTTAGGCGAACCTAAAATCATAAATGGTTGTTTAAATATTATTGCTTTGAGAAACTTCTCTGTTAAAAATATAGAACCTTCAAATTCGCTTTCGCCTACAATCTCAATATCACAATTACGCCTAGCATTGTAGTACATGTGATTGTCACTGCTGAAATTTGTGTTAGGGTCAAAGTCCAAGTGATTATGTTCTCTGTCAATATATGTAGGTATTTTGCCTTTGACATTTAATAATACGGGATATAATTCTTCAAAACCTTCTGCCCAATTTCTGTCCCATGTTATAGAATTGATATATTTTACAGCACTACTCTGCGTACCCCGCCACTCTTCAGGTGTGCTGTATAAATTATTATCTAGTAGATGCTCTTTATGAAGTAATGCTAAAAACAAAGTCCTAAAGCCTCGCTTTGCATTCATGTGTTTATACAAAAATAAATGCGGTTTATTAGCATCTTCTCTGATATGCTCTAGTTGTTTTGAGCATTCCACAGACAAACTCCAATTTTCATTTGTATCCACTAGTGGCTCTGGTCTAAACTCGCACATGTCTTCATTTTTTTCTATTTGATAATTATCGTCAAGCATCTGTTGACATACTAATTCGTTCCAGCCACCACAGTTAAACATTTTGATTTTGTCTATGGTTGCATAAGGTTTATTGAGCAAGTATCTGTCATACATATCTCTTAGATTTTGTGTGCTGTTGGTGTAATAAGTTTTTTCAAATGGTATACCAACTTGACTAACTAACACATGCAAAGCATCAAATAATTTATCACTGGCATGACCTTCTGCCGCGTTTTCAATAATTAATCCGCAGTTGTGAAAGTTATTTAAATCATCTATTGCTTCTTGTGTGATATAAGGTCTAACTAATTTTTGATTTATTAATTCTCTTCCATGATATACTAATTCTGCTATACTATCATCATCGCAACAATCAATACTGATTAGGTAAAAGAATCCTTTAGATTCGTCAATTTGATCTCTGGGTTTGATAAAACTTTTATCCCCGTAGAAGTGTGTAAAACTATTGATAGTATTGTCTATTGGACAATGTTGACTGGCGTCTCTAAGATGTGTTGGGCCTCTGCGGGCCATGTCTTCTAAAAAGTCTCTGTACCAGTTATGATGATGTACTATTTGCATAGTACATATTTATGGAATGTTTAATGTACTGTTTTGTTTTGTTGAACTAGATGCCAAACTTGAATACCTTTGTTTAATTTGAGGTCATCTACTGTGAATTGCACAGGCATTTGTGATAAGAATTTTTGCATAACTTTTATGTCATTTGCTTTGACTAATTCAAACGCCATGTCGCCCATGCCACTGGCATTCATTGCCAAGTCGTCGTCGCTGTCCAGTTCCATGTGTGCAACATAGTCACCGTATCTAGGACCGTACTCTTGTGCAAATAATTTTTCTAAACTGGTATGTGACATCCAGGTTGGTAATTTTAAATTTTCAAATGCGGATTCATTGACTGGGTTGCTCAATGTATTATCTATTATGAATAGCAGTTCTTCTATTTGATCTTCGTCCTGAAAATTATCTGATACTTCATAAAAAATATCTTGTAGCATCTGTTTCAGTTCTGGTTTTTCATGTATTCTTTCTGCATTTTCTTTAGAAAATTTATATATGTGTCTAATTAATTGACCTTGTTGGCCTGCGTTGTATAATTCTTTTGCTTTTTTCACAAACTCATTATCAAATGTTGATACTAATAATGATTCGTTTTTCTTTTTCTTTCCACCTTTCATGTTGGCACACCAGTGGTACATTTTACCACGTTCACCACTGTACTTTTTTGCTTTTGCACGGAGACTACTCACTGAGCCTTTGCAACTAGCACCTGCACGTTTTACACGACCCGGTCTGCTTTTGCCTTTTACTTTACCATCAGCAAAGTTTTCAGTAGCCACTAATCTATCACCAACATCAGCAATTTTTAGTTCGGGATTATATTTTGCTAAATTGGACCAAATCTTTTTGCCATCAGTTGTTTGACCTTTGTCGCTATAAAGTTTTCCATACTTAGACACTAAGTATCGATAAACTTCTGTGGCTTTAATTGTGCTGTTGGATCTCACGTTACCCACAGCAACACCGTCAGGCATTTTGTTTAATCCTACATAAAACACTGGTTGATCATTTTGATTAACTAAAAACATCAGCATTCCGTGAGGTGTTTTAAAGGTAACAATACTGTGTCCTTTGAACGATCCGGCTTTTGTAGGCTTGCCCATACTAGGGGCGTGTGTGTAATAAAAATAGTCTAGGCTATCCTGTTTGCCTTTGGCATCTAATTTCATATCATCGAAATCTCCAGGTCCTTCGTCTATACTCTTGCCTTTTTTCTTACCGTCAGCAAAGTTTTCGTAGTATCCTCTTTGTTCTATTTGTGCGCCTACTTTTTTAGCAATGGCGTCCCAGGCTTCTGCGTTCCGGTTCATGTGAATGCCTAATTCTTTGACACCCATATTAGGATGTCTTTGCTCAAGCCATTCAAATAAAGAAGCAATAATTTTAGCAATTACGCCTTTATAATTACCAGCATACGCATCACCAACATTTACATACCCCATTGGGGGCTCTTCATAACCTATATATTGTACGCCGAGAGAAAGATAAAAATCTTTTCCGTTTCCTCCGTGATGTTCGTATTCATCAGCAGTGGTATACTGCATATACATATCTTCGTCATCAATGACTTTTAGTGGAACATCTGGGTATACTGATTTCCAGGCTTTAATAACAACGGGATTTATTTCATCGTAGTATTCTACTTCCTCGTCATCATCAAAGTTTTCTACAATGCTAGGATTAATTTCTTGTGCTGTGAATTGTTGCATTAGGTCAACAATGTCATCATCGTGATCCAATATTTTATAATCAGCATCAACTATAAGTGCTACATTATCATCATAACCATGGTTCTCGCCACTAAGTACATGCATTCCATTACTTAATTCAATGTGATCATCTTGATTGACCCATCTGTGAATAACTGACTCTACTTCTTCATGTGGTAGTTTACCTAACTTGAAACCAGGATTTAGTTTTGCTACATCTTCTACTATTGCATCACTAGTTGTATGACTAAATTTTTTTATTAATAATTCGATTGGCACATTTACTTTGATTGCATCTACTTTTTCTATGCCTAGTAATCTAGCCGCATCATATCTATGATGACCATTAACCAAGTAATTGTTTTTATCTAGTATAAAAGGCTTGTCTTGACCGTGAAAGTCTTTTGCAACTTTTTGTGCTAATCCTGGTACTCTATCTGTTTGAACTGGTTTGATATTTGCTATACTTATTTTGCCTTTTTTGTAAGGTATTTCATTATCTATTAAATCTGGTTCTTTGACTTGGGGCATTTCGTTTCTACTAAAATGCTTGTCGCTTATATTTTTATCTAAATCTGCTATTGCTGATTCTGTTAATTCAGATAATGTTATTACGCCACACCCTGCACGGTTGCCTGCGTTGCCTGTTTTTAAACTTTCTTCGTCACCACCTTTACCTAAGTCGTCTTGATCTTCGTGTACTACAACTGCTCTACCTACTATGCTGGTTGCACCTTGTAATTGAATTGCCTTGGATTTTATTTTGAATGTTGCTACACCTTCGCTGTCTGCTTGGATATTTCCTAAATCGCCTACATGCCCGTTATCTATATCGCCATGATCAACACCGTGTGGATTATAATGTCCACCTGCACTATCACAGCCGTCACTGAGATCACCAAATTCATGTATGTGAAATCCATGTAAGCCTTCTGTTAGTCCGCTTATAGACCCGCTTATGATTGTTGCTTTACCTGGCTTTTGTACAAAAGTTATTATGCCTTTAGCATCACCGTGTCCTAATACTGCAACTGCTTTTATAGGTTGTTCTGCTTCTGCTAGTCGTCTTAAACTTTCGCAACTACATTCTGTTGCTTTTGTTCTTGGACATGCGCCTGGCGTGGTTACTTCGTATAATCTCATTTTAGCACTGATACCTGTACTGCTGGACCATTTTGACTGTCTGCCATATCTAAACTTGTAAATGCTAAATGCTCACTGTATTTTGGAAATTCTTCTGTTGTACAATTTACTACTTTATCATATCTCCAATTTAAAAATATTAATCTATTGAATCCTTTTTTGTTTAACATGTATGCATAATTTTTAAATGACATTAATCCTACAAGTGTTAAGAACCTTGTCTTATCCATATTCATAAATGAACCTGTTAATTCTGCTTCTTCTTCTGAGTCAATAACAAATTGATATGTGCTAACAATTAATTTTAAAAATTCAGCACCTACACCTTGTTTTACTTGTTCTAATTGTTGTGCTTGATCTAGTATATGAGCCTGACCCTGATTACGGCCTCCGCCAACTGCACCTTTTAAATTGTAAATTCTTAATTCTTCTGGAATATCATGCTTTTCATAAAATGGTACTAGTTGTGATTTGACCTGTGCTAATCCACTAAACTTAAAGTCGTCAATACCGTTAACCATTCTACCGCCACCTGACGATACCTCACCTTTAACTTCTATTTCTTCGCCATTAACTTTGATATCACCTACCGAAGCAAGTTCTACATTAGGTGACAGTAAACACAATCCAAGTTCACCTGGCCCTCTGTTTGATCCAGATATATTAATTCTAAAATCAAATAATTTTTCATAAAGATCATCTATAAATTCTTTAGATACTGCATCAGTTCCGACAAACATGTCTGAAATTTTAAATACACCAGACTTGTTTAATAATTCTGTGTTTACATAATCTGTGTGTCCGTAAGTTTCAACAAATGAATTTAATTCATCAAAATCATGATCTAGTTGTTCAAGTGAAGTGACCAATTGCCTCATGATATTCTTATTAATTCTATGATCGTTTTCTTTACCAGTGTCATTATTTTTAAGTCTATCTTCGATATCCAAATGGTCTGTTGATTCTTTATCAAGTTTTAACATTTTGTAAACTCGTTTAGCAAAATTTGGGTTTTTTTCTAATGCAGTCATTATGCTGTTTAATCTATCTTCAGTTGCATCTTCTTTGATGTAACTTTCATTGAGGTCAAGTTGGTTTACTTCTGCATCTGGTAATCTATTTTTTGCATAATGCCTCAGTATACCTCTTGCACATGCATTTGGTCCTTCTATGCTTTTTAATTGGCTAAATGCTGTCATCATTTTTGGTATTGGCAAGGCTAAAAATGCTTTAAATTGCAATTCTAAGTCGCCTGCAGGAAATGGTTTTGACAATAAACTTTTTAATATGTGCAATTTATTATTATTAGGCATGTTTTCTGTTAGTCTTTTAGTTCTTGCTAAAACATCGATGCCTAATAAACTTTCTGTTTTTGATTTGTCAAAGTATCCACGGTCTATCATTTTTTGCAACATTACATTTGCTTTTGCTTCGCCATGCTGTTGCTTGAACTTGTTGTATGTATTTTTGATATGTTGTTCTTTATTGTAAGGTGCCTTTTTCATTTTGACTGGTTTTGTTGATAACTCTTCTGCACCAGGATGTAAATGTGCGTACTCTGGATATTTTTGAGCAAATGATTTGTATGAAAGTTCTCTCATAGCAATATCTAAGTCACTAAAAAAGCCTTCTACTACAGGACTGTGCAATATTTCTAACTGCTTTTCTATTGATAATTTTTCAAACTGTTCAAAAACATTTTTCATATTAGTATTTATTTTATTTTCCTTTGCCATCTTAGTTGCTGTTGCATACATAACTGCTTCAGCATCATCACCGTATCTTTTCTTAAATCCTTTTTTGCTTTTTTTCATGCCTTTGACGTATTCTTCTTTTTTGTTTTTTTCTTTTTTAGATAATTTTCTTTCAGTGAATTTTTTCAATACGTCTGATTCGTTTACAATACGCAACTGTTCTTGTAAAGACAGTTTATCAAACTTGTCAAATACACTTTCATTACCTTGTCTACGAGTAACTGCTAATGCATCTTGAAAACTAGCAAAAGGACCGTTTTCACTATCACCTCGATTTGTTATAGTTATTAAAACCCGCGATTTGAAAGCATTATCATTGCTTGGATTGTTTAAAAATCCTACTAGGTCATTTACAGAACCTCTTGCCAAATAATTTTGCATACCACGTTGCATCATTGTATTGAAAATTGGATGGTTTGCTCTGGCTTTATCGTAATCTGACTCAAACTCATTTTCTGGTGGTGTTGATATTGTTCTATCATCTTTACTATACATACTGCTTACATCATCACCATCACTACCATCTGCATTCTTTCTAAAATAGTTACCATCACTCACAGTATAATTTGTTTTGATATACTCGTATGCGGCCTTGACTGCAGAGGCCCATCTTGGACCACAGCAGACATCTGGGTCTGGTTTTGGTCTCCATTTGTGGTCACCGTCATATTGGCTGTAAACTTTCTTTAGAAGTTCTGCACCTTGGTCATCTACACCGCGTTCTATTTTTAAATAGTCTGCTAGATTACCCCAATTTGTTTTACTTGCTATACTGTTTGAACTATCCCTTTCCATGTCTTCAACACCAGCCGCTCTCATAATTCCATTTATGTTATCTATGTTGTTTAGTGTTATACCTGTGTCGCCTTTTAAAATTCGATCTAGTACTTTTTCTAATGCTACTTTAAAACTGTAATAGCCTTCCTCATTCTTCATGCCCTTGAGTTCTTTAGCAACCAAGCCTTTTATTTGTTCAGGATATACACTCCAGTCAAATGCTTTGAATCTTTTCATTTCTTTTTCTTCATCATCTTCCTGATTCCACATAAAGGCACTACCTCTATCTATAGGTTCACCGCTGATTGGATTTTCTAAATCTTCTGGATCAATCAAATAATCTTGGCCGGGCATTCCTGCTCTGCTGTCACCTTTTCGTGTTATTTCTATGCCTGCATTTTGTAACTTAGCAAATTCATCTCCGCCCATTTGAATATATGTTTTATTTTCGTTATAAACTAAATCCTTGAAAGGTATGCTGTGGACTCTGGCAAATTTACTTAGTATTTTGTTGTATCCTGTTTTACGCCAAGTGTGATAATAGTTGTCATTCTTTTCAAATGTCCGGATAAGACCAAGTCCCTCAGTGGCATCGTATGCCTGACCGTGGTGTGCGGCTGGTATAACCCATACTTTCTTACTGTTTTTATGCTCATTGAAATCATCTAAATGATTTTCTAAATATGCGGCTCTGTCGCTGTAATTTTCATCTGTGATTGTGTCGTAAAATTCTTTTTCAATATACGCATAAGCATGGCTTGGTATATTTAATTTTGCTTTGGCATTGTCTCTGACATTTCTTTCAAAGTCTCTGTTGCGTCTATCTACAGTATTCTTTGCTTGTATCTCAGCCTTTAGGTTTAAAAATCCTTCTGCCTGGAATAACTTGTCAAATTCTGTATAAAACTTTTTAATTGCCGCAAATCTTTCTTTATGTAATTCTTTCAAAACAGCACTTTGTTCTGGTCCTTCATTTGCTTTCCTACTAAAGTATCTATCTATGTGTATAGAACCTAAAATATAATCGTCGTATGCACTACTAAAATTATATGTCCAGTCTTCTTCGCCAATTTCGCCTTTCATTCGTGCAAGTTTATCTGCGGCATCGTTCCAACGTTCTAAGGAATCATGTGTGGCCAAATGTATTGGACCGTCACTTCCTCTTCTGTAACTATTTTCACCATCCCACAGATCTAGTTGAGGCTTCAAGCCTTCTAGTAAATCCATTCCAATGTCGCATAATTTTTCTTTGAGTTTATTTGCTTTTTCAGGATTATCTGTTTCTAAATTTTTCAAGTGTTCTAATCTATCTCTCAATCTCTGCGTTAATCTCATTTGAAATACATTCGAGTAACGATCGTCACTTCTTATATTTACATGATGCATTGGACTTGTTGGATGTTTGTAACCACTGTATGGTTCTAAAAACTTTAATAGTTCTTCTGTGCCGCCTGGAGTAGTAATTTTTCCTATTTTGAGTATGCCTTTTTCACCATATGAACCATTCTTCATATATCTAACAAACTCATTTTCCTGTCTGGCTTTTACTGATGATTCAATGTTTTTTGCAATTTCATCGTATTCAAGATGCGGTGATACTTTTTGTAGTAATTTAACTAATTGATCTAATTTTGTATTATCGTTGACGTCGTCTGACATAGCAAATTGCCATGCTTGTTTTAAAATATGATCTACATCTTGTGGTGATAAAAATTCTGGTGTTTGAATTAAATCTTTTTTAAATAAAGCCTTAACACCTTTGTCCAATAAAATTATATTTTCTTTATCACTGGAATCAGGTCTGATATCGTCTATTTGTTGAATAAGCAATTTTTGTATGTTATTATCATCTAACTGAAGTTGGTTAGCATAATCTCTAAATACTCTGATACTTTTTGCGTTTGGATTACTTCTATTTGTGCCATTGCTGATATCTTTGGCAAGTATTGCCACTGCTTTTATAAAACCGTCTTGTGCTTTTTTTAATACTGCTGGTGCTCTTTTGCTAGGTGCTATTGCATTTGGTTGAATATAACCTGTGATTGGTTCTCCTTCCTCAACTTCAACAATGTCCATTTTACTGCCTGTGCCTTTTTCAAAATCTTTGACACTCTGTTTCCATTTTTTATCTGCATCTGGTTTGCTTAATTCTTCATATTGTTGTAAATTTCTCAAACTAATTTCCAGAGATTTAAGCACATCAAAGTATTCTTTTTTACTGACTAATTCTTTAGCAGAGTCTACGATTGGTGCACTTATTTCATCAAATTCACTTGCTGTTTTTGGATCTACCTCTTTACTCTTACGCAATAATCTACTTACTGCTTTGATATAATCTGTTCTAAAAGCATCTTGTTCATAGCCTGCTTTCATTATTGTGCCGTATCTTACACATGCTTGTACAACTTCTTTGTACATTTGGTTGTAATCTCTACCGCCAGCAATTCTAAATTCTATTAACTCATTACCACTTTCGCTGTCCTTTTGACTTTTAAAGTTGATACTACTGAATTTATCTGGACTTATACCTTTTTGAAGTGCCGCTTCAAGTTTTGAGAAATTTCCTAACTTGCCTGCATCTATTTCTTCAGCATATTTCAGAACATTTCTATATTGACTTTTTGTGTAACTGTTACGCAATCTACCAAACATGTCTAACAAATATTCATCACCTAACAAT
>Ga0222718_10000090_pt1 | contig 85196 bp, 105 predicted proteins | sample C33_27DmetaG_FD_165045 | JGI IMG/M metagenome (GOLD analysis project Ga0222718, IMG submission 165045) | Estuarine water microbial communities from San Francisco Bay, California, United States - C33_27D | ecosystem: Environmental > Aquatic > Marine > Unclassified | place: USA: California...
GCATTGTGGATTTTTGAATCGATAAAATATTTCATAAGTCGCTGTAAAAGAAGACTTTACGAAAAACTTTTTTGCTTTAACTTTTTTTATTGCAAATTACTTGCAATAAGAGCGAATTTTTTTTCTTTCATAAAGTACTGAAAAACAACAACTTAAGTTTTGTGTCAAATATTTTTCTCGTTTTTATTCAATTTTTTGAATAGTTTAAAGTCTCTTATTATTATTAATCTCAAATAAAAATTACAATGAAAAATCAATCTCAACTTCTCAACGATTATGCCGACAAGATTATTAGCGGTAAAACGTTAAACCGCTTCGAGTCTATAAGGGGAGCTATAGAATTGGAAGCCCGTTCGACTCTAGACTATAGAGAAGCAACTCGACAAGTTGCTAGTCTATCCAATGGTAGCGCAGTTTGCGGTACAGACCCAAGCGTTGCAACTAATGTAGATTTCCCATATACTAATGAAATGCGCGTCAAATTTGATATGCAAAACATCGAAACCGCTTTGCTAGTTGCCAATGAGATGAATCGATTTACTGAGACTGACGCAAGTTGCGGTTTGCATATACATATCAAAGCTAGTTCATTAGTTGGTTCTAGCCTAGAGACCACGAACGGCGTTCGTAGATTGCAAAGAGTGTTGACCTGCCTTGCAAGCGCTTGCAAGCGGTATGAATTGGCTTTTTATGGCTTAAGCGGTCAACGCAATAGAGTTAATAATTCAACCTATTCTAGACCTTTAGAAATCTCTACATTTGAACAATTAAAAAACTCAACTGCTACTAGATTAGAAAGGTTAGCAATCGGACGCCGTACTAGTTTTTTAAACCTTACAAACTTATCTAATTATGATTATGCCCCGAATGAAAGGACGATTGAATTTAGGGGCTTTTCTGCTAGCCCCTCACGTAATGGAGAGAATACACCGAATATTATAAAAGCAAAACACGTCGAAAGCGCATTATTTCTTATTCTCAATTTACTCTCAACCGCAATGAGCGAAACCGCAGATTTAAACAAGTTAAGAACCGCAAGAAAGCATCCTTTAGCATCTAAGTCTTTTCAGTGGTTTTTACATCATTCTTGCAAACGTCCATTAGTCAAACGATGGGAAAACAAAGACTTAATTTTACAAATGATTACTTATATCATGCAAAATTGTAAATCTGCAGATGCCATTTGATAAAAAAAATAATAATAATAAAAAACCGCTAGTAAAAAAACTAGCGGTTTTTTTTGCGTAAAAAATAAAAAAAAAAAATTCCAAAAATTTTTCCAAATATATAGAACTTACCCTAGCAAAATAAAAATGTGGTAAAATCGAATTGATGTCTATACATATAAAAGGGGGGCAAGAATAAGCTTATCTATACTATGTTTTCTAAAAATTTTGTAATTGAAATAACCCAAATCAGCCCAAAAAAAAATTTTACCAAATAAAAAACCATTTTATGTATTGACATATTGAAATATACAAAGCATATTACAATTATGTATTACTCATACATGACTTACTTGTAGGTTCCAAGGAGAGCCTCCGTCTTTCGCATCAACTAAAAGTCTGGTGTTAAGGGGGTAAGGGATAAAGCAATAGCAAAACCTGCTTACAAGTTTAACTTTACTAAAAATAACTAAATAAAAATAAAATCATGAATATATTCGTCTTAGATAAATGCCCCGAAGTATCAGCAGAAATGATGTGTGACAAACACATTCCAAAAATGGTCGTAGAGTCCTACCAAATGCTTGGAAGTGCTGTACGCAGACATGGAGCAGTAGACTCTGAAATGCCCCTTACACAATCAGGAAACCCACTTAAAGGTGGATATAAAAATCATCCTTGTACGAGATGGACTGGAGAGAGTAGAGAGAATTTCAATTGGTTATCCATGCATGCTTTTTGTTTATGTTACGAATATAGTTTTAGGTATGGAAAAACCCATGCCTGTCAGGAAGGAATTATAAAATTAAATGACATGAGGAATAAGATTCCTAGTCTTTCATTAACACCCTTTGCCCTTGCAATGCCTGAGGAATTTAAGAGTATTGATGCTGTGGATTCGTATAGAAGTTATTATCGAACAAAAACATTTGCGAAGTGGGAAAAAACAAGAAACGCACCATTTTGGTGGAATTAAAATGATAGGATTATTAGGAAGTTCAGGTTGGATTGGTTTAAATGTGAAAAAAGCACTTGATGATGCAAGTATTGCTCATGAATGTGTCGAGCGTACCGACATAAATTCAAAAAATGTCGGAAACATTTCAAAATATCGACAAATTATAAATTGTGCAGGATATTTCAACTCAATCATTTATGACCCTAAACCAATTGATGGAAAAGAAGCGCATGCAAACATTGCTCTCCTTAATGACTTGATATATTTCCATCCAAAATCGGAAATTATCAGTTTTTTTTCAAATCAAGCATATATGGATGATATGAATGACGAAGATTCAGGCACACACCAACATAGGAGTGTATATAGCTCATCTTGGAATAATAGAATTTTCTGCCTTGAGCGTAATAATAATACAAGAATTGCTTTAGGTGCTGTATTTGATGATACCCTGACTGATAAAAACATCTTATATCAATTTTTACATCAAGAGGAATTACCAAGTAAGTTAAGCAGTTTTTGCAGCATGAAAGATTTATGCTCCAATCTAATTAATTATGTGAGTGTAGATTCTAGAGATATAAAATCCAAAAAATTTCATTTTTCTTCATCAGATTTAATATGTGGAGAGGATTTAAAACAAATGTTCTATAATAATTTTGAAATTAGAGAAAAAACTCTTGTAAATATGTCTATCGGAGGTTCTCTTTTGACTGAAAAAACAAAACAAGCATTTTTAGATATGGGAGCTAAATTTGAATTTGGTTCAGCAAAAAAGCAAATCAAGGAATGCTTACTAAGTATGAAAGAAAAAATGTATGACAATTGAACAATTACAAGAAAGATGTTTTTGGCAAAAACGAGCAGTTGATGAAAAGGCATGTGGTGAGAAATGCTTACGCTCCTATACACTTAGGGATAAATGTGGTACGCAATGGGGATATGGATGGATTTACGAAGATGGAGACATGTATCGAGTTGTTCGCTACTGCTACAAGGGTAGAACAACCTTTAATAAATATAAGACCGCATACCAAGCACTTAAGGCACTAATAAAATCAAAATTCGAAAAATGACAGATAAAAATAAAAATAAAGAATTAAATGAAAGAAATTACGAACTAGCTTTAGAAAAAATCATGAATGTTTGCGATTTAGTAATGGAGAACTGCAAACCTGATTATCTGAGCAAGAAAATTATTTCGGAAGTTTTTGAAATTGCCAGCACCGCTCGAATGGGTGGAAATTGGCTTACATATAATAAACAAAATAAAAAATAAAATGATTGAACATATAACAGAGCATGTAGAGTACGAAAAAGGATACCTGAAAGGTTTTCATGATGGAAGAAAGTGGAAGCATGAAGAAACACATGATGATTCAACAACCCTAAAGGTTATAGAGCGTTGGAATAAGTTCGTAGATGACTACGTTGACGATAAAGCACCCATTGCCGACCAATACAAACAAATGCAAAGTGCTTGGGCTGTATATAATGGTCTTCCATTCTCCGATATTGAATGGCGTAGGCTTGTTGCCAACAATCTAAATGAACTAGCAGATAAAATCATAGAAAAAGATTCATGCCATACAGAAGTAATCTCTTCTCTTCATGGTCTTGTTAACTGGATTTCCACTATACAACAAGGAAAGACCCCCAAAACATAAGGGGTCTTGACAAAAAATAAAATCGTTGCGAGCAGGCTCGCTAATATTATTATAGACTTATAAAATGACCCTCAAAAACAAATATAAAAATAAAGCCTATTACTTAGGTGAAAAACTGACGCATTCAGGTATACAAGGAAATCAATTGAGCGTAGCTCTACCATATTGGATGAAGGAAAGATTGAGGGAAATGAGCGCCGAACGAAAAGAAAGTATTTCGGGCATCGTAATAAAAATGCTTCTTGAAAAAAAAGAGTTTAATGAACAGGAAATGGAGAGAATAAAAAATGGAAAAAAATGAATATAGTTGGGGAGCAATTTTATTTGCTGTCTTTTTTGTCGTACTTGCATGTCATGTACTCTCAGGTTGCTCATCACGTATGTGTGATAGTTGCCCTGAGTTTGGTCATGGTCCATGCCCTTTTAATCAGGAAAAATGCTGTAATAAACATGAAAAATAATATCGTAACTCAACAAAATGGATATTGGATTGTTGAAATGGCTAATGGTGAACTCTTTGAATGGTCAATGGAGAAAGCACTCAAGCGCATTCCAGTACTTAAACTTTTCGACAAAAATAGCCTTGCTAGAATAACCACAATAAGAATTCCTGATGCCACAAACCAAGCCAAAGCATAATTTTGACATAGATTTAGACTTTGGTCAGATTTGGGAGCGTAGAATATGTAATATATTTGAAAATAATGGCTCTCTTGAGGTTAAGGCTGATAGGATGTGGTGGAATAGCGGAAACCTTGCATTTGAATTTCAATGTAATGGCAAGCCATCTGGAATTGCAGCATCAAAAGCTACTTGGTGGGTATCCGTCTTGACAAATCAAGACGACCCAAATAACACAGATTTAATTCTAATTTGGAAAACTGAAGAGCTTAAAGAATTACTACGTTCATTAATACGTGAGAAGAAAGCAGAAGTGAAAAACGGAGGTGATGGAATGCGCGCGCAATTAGTCTTAGTGAAAATTGATGATTTACTACCCTCATGTATTCATGATAAACCTTGGTCAAACAGAAATGATGAATACGCAAGAGGATTTCAGGATGGAATCAAACAGCAAAATGAATTCTATTCAAACATGATGAAAAATGGGTAAATCAGATATATTTGAATCTTTTGTTATGATTTCCATAATTGTTGTGGTTATGTGCTTAAGCTTTTGTTCATGCACCTCAAAAACTAGCTATTCAAGACCCATTGAAAACATCGATAAAATTGTATATGGAAATAAAAACATTATAAAATGACAGACTTACTATCTAAATTTCTAGCCCACGCCCTTCTATTTGCGTTCGATTTGCTGTTCTTAATTGTTCGCGCTTTTTTTATACCCTATAGGTTGTACTCAATTTGGAAAAATAAGAAAGTTTATCATGAGCAAATGACAGACTACAATGAGCGTGCTAGCACTAATTAACCTAATAATTATTTTTGGATTTTTTCTATATTTATTATATAAAAAGTATTGACAAATAATAAAAACAAGCTGATGATAATCAGCATTAATAATAAAACATAAAATGGAGATTAAATAAATGAAAGTAAGTACAATCAACGAATTAGTAGATTCATCAGAAGAGTTCGTACCTGAGTCCTTTAGGGGGAAAATTAAAAAGGTATACGAAGCAAAAGAGGGTGAGGGAGAGCATGGTCCGTGGAGGATACAGCCTGCATTAGTGACTGACGGAACTAATGACATGAGGATAGTTTTTTCTGGAAGAAATGCATACAATCCTGCCGACATTGAAGGCACTGAGATTTATGCAAAAGCAAAAAAGACAAAGAAGGGTCATTATTCTGGACTAAAGCTAAAGATTAGCACATGGCAGGAGAAAACTAAGAAAGAACTTTTTATCTACGAATATGCGGAAGTTTCATTCGGTGATGAAGATGAAGGTTCAGCCATTATAGATAAAGGTGGAATTTCAACCGAAAAATCAGCAACATCTGTATCGGATACGTCTTCTCAATCCGATAGCTTTGATAAGTTTGAGGAAAAGGAAAGTGTAGTAGATGCGGTGCGCCAAAATGTGGCTCAATCTGCCAACATGATGCTAGTTTGCTTAGATGCCGCGATGTATGTAAAGCAACAATTTGAAGGAAGGCACGACACTGAAATGTCACGTGAGCATTTTCAAGCAATAACATCTTCTCTTTTTATTAATGCTGATAAAAGAGGTTTAATTAGTAACATGCCTAAAGGCTCATTGGAGGAATAATTTATGATAGTGGAAGCAACAGAAGAATATAAAGGATACACATTACGTGTATCTTCAGAATCAACGCTAGGTAGTACTTTAATTGACTACAAGTTTGAAGCAGAAAAGGATTTAGAAAGTGTCCTTGTGAAAAATATTGAGCAAGAAAAAGAAAAAAATATTCCTGCGTTATTTGAAGAATTTAAGCTATCAGTAGACGCTTTGACTGAAACAAACACAAACGAAGAATTAGTGCCTACATCATCGGAGGGTGAGTCTGAAGTTGAAGGTACAAATGAAGGAGAGATTGACACTGAGGAATTTTAATCCACTCTCCATTCATCACAGCATGCCGTACACCCTTCGGGGTGTGCGGTTTTTTTACCAATAATTAAAATGAGAATAAAAAAAATAAAATTAAAAAACCTTAAGGGTGTAACTGGAGAATTTACGCTTACTGAAAGTAATGTAATAGTAGGAGAAAATGCATCGGGTAAGACAGCAATTTTAGACGCAATAAGGCTATGCTTTATTGGATACCACCCAAAGTTAGGGAAGAGCGCAAGGAGCTTATTTTCACTAGCTAGTGGCAATGATATGTCCTGTCAAGTTGTTATGGATACTGGAGAATTTTGCAGTTTTAGCTTAGAGTTATCAGGAAATTCAGTTAAGAAAGATTGGCAGCCATTAAATATTTCTGATACCGCAAAAATACAGCTCGACCCATCTTTATTCTTCGAGTCAACAAAAGCCAATAAAAGAGATACTATATTTTCAATCCTTGGCAATTCCGACCCGAATGATGTATTAACTAAACTAAACCACGCCTTGGAGTGCGAACCAAACTCAGGCACTACATTGGAGTCAGAAGTTATAAATAGCGTGAAGGAGAAAATTTCTGATATTTTTTCACAAACCCCAATGACTAATGACGCATTATCCCAAACCATTGATTTCTTTAAGGAAATTGTGTCTCAGGCAAGTTCTGCTAGCAAGCGAATGGATAAAACTCTTGAGGGACTTGCGCAAGTTTCCAGTCCATCACAGATAATGATTCAAAATGAATCCTTCTACGAATCTCAATTATCCCAACTTAATGAGAAAAGAAAAAACTTAGAAGATAAGATTTACGCAAAAAAAGACATTCAGAATAAGATACTGGATTTACAGCAAGATTTATCTGAAGCCAAAAAGAAGAAAACCGAAGCACCTTCTTTTGAAAGAATAAATAAAATATCAGAAGAAATTTCAGAGTTAAATTCTTCATTTAATAAATATAAATCTCTTTATGAGACTAACCTTGCGAAGATTGATAAGAAAATAAAAGAATCAGAGGAAGTTTCTAGTTCATTTAAAAACGAAAGTTTAGATAAAGTACTTAAGGAGTTGCCTGACGGAACTTACATGGCAAGAGTTGAAATTGCCAAGAACTTAGAAGATGTGGCTACTGCCGTTTGGGAGATAAGCGACTTTGAGGCGGAAGAAAACAGAAAGACAAAAGAAGATTTAATGTCCAACTTCATGGATGCCGAGAAAGCCCACAATCAAGCAATATGGCCACTAGAGTCAGAGCTTAAGCAATTAACTGAAATGAAGTCAGATAAAGATGACGGAACAGCAACGGCATACATAGAGAAGTTATTAAGAGAAGAAAGAGATAAACTTCAGAAGCTAGATTACAAAGATATATACCAAAAAGAGCTTGATGCTATTGAAGGAGAATTAACTAGGGTCAATCAACTTTTAAGGAAGTCATCTAGGAATGCGATTGAAATTGAAAAAATAACTCAAGTCAGAGATGAAGCAAGTAAGGTTGAGCTAGAGTTAAAGTATGTAAAGCTTCTGCAAAAAGCACTTTTACAGTTCGCTGAAAATTTAAGTTATTCTACACTTAATAAGTTATTGGTTTCAATGAATAAATTTGCCACAGGCATAGGGTTAACACCATATTCAGTGCAAGATGGAGATTTAGGATATTACGAGAAAGGAATATTTGTTTCTTATGAAACTTTTTCAGGTTCTGAAATGGCTATACTTCGTTGCGCACTTACTATCGCACTAGCAATGAATAGTGAATATAAATTAGCGGTAATAGATGAACTTGGTCGATTCGATGAACATAGAAAGAGGATGTCATTTCTAACAATCCAAGAATTAATCAAAGATGGATTTATGAATCAATTCATAGGTGTAGATGTAGTCTCACCAATTTCAACATCTCACAATATAATAACTACATGTAAAGATGAATCTAAGTAAGCAACAGCAACAAGCGGTAGAGGATGAATCCAATAATATCTGCGTAATTGCAGGCGCTGGTAGTGGTAAAACTAGAACGCTTTGCGCTAAGATAAACCATTTAGTTTCGCTAGGCGTAGACCCTAAGAGTATCTGTTGCATCACATTCACAACTTCAGCTGCTAAAACTATAAGAGAAAGAACAAATAAGGATATAGGATTCATAGGCACTCTTCATTCATATATGTTTTCAATTTTAGTTAAGAATAATAATGAGCTTGTCCTATTTCCAGAAGAAGAGGTAGCTAATGTATTAAAAAAGTACGCAGGCAAACTAAATTTCAAAACCAAAAGTACTAAAAAGCTTTTAGAGCTAAGAAGGAATTGGTGGAAAGTACAAGATGGACATGAGTTCTCAAGAGCAGAATCACAACTCGCACAGCAATATTCAATGCACTTACGCTCTATGGGCTGTGTTGATTATGACGGAATACTTGAGTATGGATTATCTTTCGTCAGAGAATATCTAATGTGTGGTGAAATCAAACACTTACTTGTAGATGAATTCCAAGATTCAGCAGATATAGACATTGCGATTTACGAGTCACTTAATGTTGATAGTAGATTTTATGTAGGTGACCCTAGGCAAGCTATATATGGATTCCGAGGTGGAAATAAAGAAAACCTAAATAAATACGCTAAATCTGATTTTAGTGTTCATTATTTAACTGATAATTACAGGTCATCTGAAAAAATATGCTCAATTGCGAATAATATTCACAAGGATGAAAAGCCAATGAATGCATTCTTCGAATTTGATGATAATTCTGTGTATATTTGCGAAATGGAAGATAGTACGGATGAGTTGCATTTTATTACTAATTTTCTATTGCGTCCAGAATGGCAAAAAGATTCCGCAATATTGTGTAGGACTAATTTTTATGCTAAAAAAGTCAAAGAGTACCTAAAGAGTAGAGGTATTAATGTGCAGGAAACTAAAAGCTTAATAGATAGGAGCGATTTTTGGAAAATAGATTATTTGATAAATCTCAAATCAAACCCAAATAGCAGAACCGCAGCCGAACTATACTTACGTAGGCTTCACCCCAACAAACCTGATGGTTTTTATTTAGAACAATTGAACTCAGGCATCTTCAATGTAAATCATTCACCTGACCAACCACTATCCTCTTTCCTTTCAGCAAATGGATTATCAATGGAAACAATAATGTTATTAAATCCAATAATTGAAAGCATTGACTATATTGAAGACCCTAAGGAATTAAGTTTAGCAATTAAATCAGCAATGACTCAAGTAGGCAAAGATGAAGATGCAATATATGTAGGTACAATACATTCATCAAAATCAATGGAGTGGAACAATGTATTTATTCCTTTCTGCAATGAAGGCATACTCCCACTTGCTAGCGCACCAATGGAAGATGAGCGTAACTTAATGTATGTAGCCTGCACTAGAGCAAAGCATAATATAGTTTTCTCATGGTCAAAACTTATTGAAAGCCCAAATCCTTTTTCAGTTGACTTGCAACAAGGAGAAATTTCAAATTTCATTAAGAACGAAAAAATAGAAAAAGTAAGTAAGATAGAACATTTTCACGAAAGCTTATAACTTTCGCATAGGGAGCTAGTTTTGGGGTAGACTAGTTCCCTTTTTTTGGAAAAAATAAAAAAAGATTTGACGTCAACAATTTGTTGGGGTAATTTTCCTGTATAAACAATTAAATAAAATGAATGACGAATATAAAATAATTAGAAGTAACGGAAAATTAAGTGATATTGAATCTGGATACAAAAAAGAAATTGAGATAAAAAATCCAAAGTCAATTTCTCATGTTACTAAAAAATTAATGAAGATTGAGAGAATTAGAAATGAGTTTTTCCCAAAAATTTACAAGTCTACAAAAACTCATTACTGCCCTATGGAATGCTCAACCACTTTATTTGGTGTATTAGCTAGTGATAAGGCTAGTCATAACAAAGAGGTATGCAGTAAAGTTCATTCAGAGCGCAAGAAATATAATTTCCCCACATTTTTTGTTGAGCCTGATTTACTTAAGATGATTCAAATGACTCAAATCAAAAAAGGTTTATCGCTTGAAGACGTTAAGTGGCCACTAAACTCCATGCTTTTCACATTCCCCAAGAGGCATTATTTAGCAGGAACTTACAACCAAAAGATGGTGTACGCTCAGGGCGTTTATGTTGCAAGAACATTTGATATACAGACACTAGAGTTTCAAATGAGAGCAAGTAAAGAGGGTAAAAACTCAGATGATTATAGACTTTATGATAGCGAGCTTTCGGATGATTTTTCAGCAATTTTAGATGCGTCAGAATTTAGCCAAAGTGATTACGATAAAGCCATAAAAAAATATGAACCAATTTATGGCAATGGACTTAAGGTAATAGAATCTATTGGCATGGTAGTTCCACTTTCAGATGGAAGTGTATGCACTATGAGTTACCCAATCAATGGAGACTTCATGGAAACCCTTAAGATTTACAAGAATATTTACACCTACGAAGATATAGATGGGAATATCACTACGGAAGACCAATTCAAGCAAAGCCCTGATGAGTATACTCTTATGGGCAGACTTCCTGATGGCTCACTAATTGAGGATGAGACCACAATGATGCAGGATATAGCTCTGAATGCAATAAAACTTGTGGTTTATATGGCTTCTAGGAAAACGGAGTGGACTGCAACTGAAACGAAATGCGGTATAGTAAAAGGCAGAAGGTTTGGTAAATCGCCTATGTGGACTCCTAATTTTTTAGGCAAACAATACTCAGGCTACATTGACCAGCAAGAAAGAAAATCAGAAAACAAAAATGGCAAAAAACTTAAGTTCCATTGGCGCTTAGGGTATCACGGAATTAGATGGCATGGTAAAGGCAGAACCCAAAAGAAGATTGTTTGGGTACTTCCTTATAAAGTTAACGAAGATAATAAATAAAATGAAACACGAAAATTTTTTAAAGCTACTAACCCTTAGGGATAGAATAAAACTAGATTCTGCCCCTAAGATTACAAATAAATCAATGCTGAAAGATGAGATTAAGAATACAATAGATGAAGCGTTAAAGTACCTAGATAGCAGAACTTCCTCATTGTGGACTAGCTATTACATGGAGAAATTCCTTGAATGGTTTTGCTTGAATTGTCTTGGTGGACAGGTAGAGCCTAGCCAACTTTCACATAAGCAAAAAAATGAAATATTTAAAGATGTGTTTAATAAATCACAATATAATTACGACAGGAATGACTTAATTGTCGACGTGACAAGGTCTACACTTGAGGGGAACTTTAAAAAATTCAAAAGGATAATATGTACGCAGATAGAAGAGTATTTTAAGCAGCCTATGGTAACCCCAGAGGACTTTAGTGAAAATCTATCACATTCACCCTCTAAGAATACATGCTCTCAAATAGTTGCCGTCCTCATGGAGGTAATAGCGGATGAAGCTGGATGGAGAAGTAGGCAGTTATGCGATGAAGAAATCAACCCTGCCGTTCAAGCTAAAATCCATGAATTAGGCGAACTTTTAACAAAATAAATTATGAATAAAAAAATTGGATACAAAGAATTAATTAATCACCTTAATGATGACGATAAAGAATCATTACAGAAAGTTTTCTGTGAAGATAGCGTAAGTATATCTACATTAGCACAAGAATACGAAACATCATCTGCGGTAATGCGAAGAGTTATAATGGAAATATTTGGTGAGGTTGGATATGAAATTGCCAAGAACCAAAGAAAGGCAAAGCAAAAGAAGTTTAAGAACTTACGTTCTTATGCAAGCAAGCACCTTAATTCCAGAGTCTTATACAAAGTATTATATTACTTGCAAGAAACCTCATTGAATTACTACCAAATTTCCAAAAATGTAAATTGCTCAAGAGAGAGAGTTGGTCAAATTGCTAAAGAGTGTCTTGAAAACAATATTTCTCTAAACATGGAGAGAGCGGAAAAAATGAACGATAGTAGATATTATAAAACGAGAATGGTAAGAGGTTATATCAAAACAACCGAAGATAAAACTACATTTGTTAAGCCAAATGCTGTATAAAATGAAAAATAAAATAAGAAATAAATATAAAATAGAAATATAAAAAAATGATTGCAGAAAAAAGAAAAACAAAAAAAACAACTACATCAACTAAGCCAATTAGCGGTATATCTAAAACTACAATAGAATGGGGTTTATATAAAAAACAAAACCAAAATTATATTTCATCAAGTGAAGAAAATTGCTTGCTTTCTGGTCGTACTTTTGAGAGTAATAACCCTGTCCAAGCACTAGAAGATGCATTTTCTTCTATTGCACAAATTGTGACAGAATTAAATTTAGATAGAGGAACTGAAGTGAGAGTTTCAGTAAGAAAGAATTAACATGAAATAAACATAAAAATATTTTAAACATTTTGGAAGGGCTTATAATCCTTCCTGTGGGTGACTGAATAATGGCCTCACAAGCGCCATAAAGTATCGCACTTCCCTGTGGTGGGGAAGGAAGGGTCCGAACGGATTAATCCTTGGATTACCAACTAAGTGCGAGTGCAAGTAGGAACACGAACTGCTGTTTGTGCCGAAAGTTGCGGGTATACAGTATTCCCGCCCCACACCATTTTAAACTCAAGGGAAAGGGAGTAAATCTCCCTTCCCCTTTTTAACCTACACAAACAATCAAATAGACTTTAATTTTAAAATGACGTTCAATTTTTGATTTTATCTACTTATTGACATAATAGGACTTGAAATAATAAGTTGTACTATGCCTGTGAAAAAAATTCCCGCTGGTACGACTGAAATAATTGAAAAAAGTCGTAATGTTCATTTCATTAAACATGCCCTAAAAAGCACAAAAGAAAAAGATGCATTTTGGGTTTTGTTAAGCTTTGATAGACATCACGATAACCCAAAGTCTGACAATGTAATGGAAAAAAGACATCTTGAGCAGGCGCGAGAAAAGAATGCAATTATTATTGATGGTGGAGATTTATTTTGTGCTATGCAAGGTAAGTATGACCCAAGGTCTGACAAGAGAGACCTAAAGCCTGAACATCAAACTGGAGATTATCTAGATAAACTTGTATCAACTGCTGCAGATTTTTATGGCCCATACGCTGACCTTTTTGCAATAATAGCCCCAGGCAACCACGAAACTGCAATATCGAAAAGGCATGAAACAAATCTTACGGAAAGATTAGTTACCATGCTTAACGACAGGACTGGTTCAAAAATAAAAGTTGGTGGATTTAGTGGTTGGGTTAAATTTCAAATATTGCTTTACGGACAAGCTATGAGTATAAATTTATGGTATCATCATGGCTATGGTGGAGATGCGCCAGTGACTAAAGGTGTAATTCAAACCAATCGTCAGTCAGTATACCTTCCAGACGCTCACATTGTTGCAACGGGTCATACTCATAATGAATGGCAATTTCCTATACCTAGGCTCAGGCTCTCAGGAAATGGTAAAGTTTACCATGATGAACAACTTCATTTAAAAGTTCCTTCATACAAAGAAGAGTATGTTGATGGTTATGGAGGATGGCATATTGAACGAGGTGGCCCGCCAAAACCCACAGGCGCAGTTTGGTTAAGAATTGGAGCTTTTAAGTCATCTAAAGTTATAGACGGAAAAAAAACTGATATTTGCAATCCTGTAATAGATTGCTTTAGGGCAAAATAGAAGTGAGGTTAGATGAACAAATTGATACTTTTCAATTCAGATTAGAAAGTATTATAGATTATTTTGAAAGTGAATTTGATATTCCTTATCACGCAGTAATCGGTGTTCTAGAAGAAGTTAAAAAAGATTTTCTTGAAAAATCTAATGAAATGATATTTGAAATTGAAGATGAAGATGAAAATGAAAATGAAGATGATGGAGAAATGAATTATGCCTAGTTTGGGAAAAATGATAAGAGATTTTGGTAGCGCAATGCTACGCTCTGCAAAAGAAGGATTTCCGCCAGTGCCAAAACTTATATATCTTTCACGCAGAAATAGATGCGAAAGGTGTACCGATAAAGGTAGATGCCCACATTGCGGTTGCGTGTTATGGCTTAAATGCTCTATGGCTACAGAAAAATGCCCACTAGGACATTGGGATGAATATAAAAATGAACCTCATGGAGAATATGACCAGAAAATTAGAGAAAGGGAAAAATAATTGTATTGACAAAAACTAAAAAGTAAGAGAATTATATATTTAATAAAATAAAATTATGATAATAATAAAAAATAAAACAAAAGACGCTTTTGCGCGCATACCTTTATTGTTGTTGAGTGACAATAGGTTAAAATGGAAAGATAAAGGATTGCTATGCTATTTATTGAGTAAGCCCGAAGGTTGGAAGCTTCAAATTAATGATGTAATCAATCGAGGAGCGGATGGTAAAGATTCTATTTATGCAAGTTTAAATGCATTAATAAAAGCTGGTTACTGCCTTAGAATGGAAAGCAGAGATGCAGATGGTAAAATAAGTGGAGTCGAATACTCCGTTGCCGATAACCCGCACTTTTTAGATTTAGAGAATTTATTACTAGAATCATATGATTCTGATAAACCGCATACGGAAAACCCGTATACGGAAAATCCGACTATTAGTAAGAATGAATATAGTAAGAATGAAGAAGTAGTAAATAATGAATTATTTACAATGAATGCTATCGCCAAACCAAAAAGGAAAAATGATTTTCCTTGGCCACAAGTTATGGCCATATTTTTAAATCATCGACCAAATAAAAAATATAGAACCAATCCAAAAGGCGTAACTGATAGAAATATTAAATCTTTTTGGAGAAGAAATGGGAAAAGCGTTGAGGTATTCAACTTATTGTGTGAAAAGCTGAAAGAGTCTAGCTACCTTATGGGGCTAAATAAGTTTAGTGGGATATTCCCATCACCAGACCCAAATTGGTCTTGGATTTTTAGCAAGACATCAAGTGGTGAATGGAGATGTGAAAAAATACTTAACGGAGATTATAGTGATGAGCGTATGAAGTTCACACTTACTCAATCAAACACCATTACTGCTATAGTGGTCGGTAAGGGTACGATGGAAATTGACTTGTCTGAAATATTAAGTGACGGAACAAGTAGATACGAAAAAATTGGTGTAGATGAATACACTTCAACTGATAAATATTTAGATAGGAAATAAAATGAACGCAGAAGAATTAAAAAGAGAATTAGCGAATCAATCTGAAAGCGTATGCCAGCATCTATTTCCGAATGGTAAACTTAAAGGAAAAGAATGGTTAGTTGGCTCAATTGACGGAGAGAGTGGAAGAACACTACAGATTTGTGTTTCGGGTTCAAAGTCAGGAGTTTGGGCTGATTTTAATGCAGGAATTAAGGGTAATAATTTATTAGAATTATGGATACAAAGTAGGAAGCTAAACTTTCTTGAAGCTTTTAATGAAGCAAAGGAGTTTTTGGGGGTCAAAGAGGAAAAATCCATATCAAGCCCTTCTCCAAAAGTTGAGTATACAATTCCAGAAAAACCTAAAGAAGAACTTTCCGATGCATGTGAATCATACCTAGTTTCACGTGGAATATCTAAAGACACTTGTAGTGATTTTAAGGTGAGTTCAAACGAATATGGAACAGAAATTGTATTTCCCTACATAAGCTCATCAGGAGAAATGGAAATGATTAAGTATTTGGCGCTTGAACGAAAAGACGGAAAGAAAAAGGTCAGGTGTTCAAGTAATAGTAAAAAAACATTATTTGGTAAGCAATCAATAGGAGATGATGTATCAACTATTGTTATAACTGAAGGTGAAATAGACGCCATGAGTTACTACGAATGCGGAATACCAGCTTTATCAGTTCCATTTGGAGCCAAATGGGAAAATGACAGAGGTACAGACCCAAACTCTGAGTGGATTGCTAATGATTGGGATTTCCTAGAAAGGTTTGAAGTAATTTACCTATCAATGGATATGGATGAAGCAGGTCAAAAAGCATTGCAGTCAATCGCTAAAAGGCTTGGCATAGAAAGATGCGCGATAGTTAACTTGAAAAATAAAGATGCTAATGAAGAGCTTCAGAAAATAGGCAAAGAAGCAATCGTTGAGGCTATAAATAATGCATCCTTTGTTGAGCCAGAAAAATTAAAAAATGTATCAGAATTCGGTGAGCGAATGCAGGAAAAATTCTTCGGTGATGAAGAGGTGCAGCTAGGAATACCTACGCCTTGGAGTATTCCTTTTCATTGGAGAATGAATGAGCTTACTGTACTGACAGGATTTAATGGCAGTGGTAAAAGTATGTTTCTAAATTGGGTTGTCATTAATTTAAGAGCGTTAGGTAAATCTACATGCATAGCTTCGCTAGAAATAAGACCTGAGGAGACCATAAGAGCCTTAGTAAGGCAGTCAGTAGGCGCTGATAGCCCTAAAGACCCATCGCATCTTGAAGAATCCCTTAAGTGGCTCAGTGAAGGTTTTTGGTTCTATGACCATCATGGAGGAGTTGAAGTTGAGGAAATGCTTAAATCATTTAAATATGCCCATAGGAGATATAATGTTCAATTTTTCATAATAGACAGCTTAATGAAATGCGGATTGCGATTTGACGACTATAACGCGCAGAAAAAAACTATGGACATGCTAACCGAGTTTGTTGATAAGTTTGATGTGCATGTTTTTTTAGTCGCACACTCCAGAAAGAAGGACGGAGAAGGGGAGCGAGCAGGGAAAATGGATGTAAAAGGAATAAGCGAAATAACAGACAATGCTCACAATGTACTATCAATATGGAGAAATAAAAACAAAGAAGAGACTATAAACACCTTAAAGCAAAGCAAGAACCCGCAAGACAAAATAAAAGAAGTAGAAGTTATGCGTTCAGTGCATGATGCGGTTTTTAGCGTGGAAAAGCAACGTGGTGATAAAGGAGAAGAACCAAAATTGAAATTGTTTTACAACTTAAACACTAGGCAATATCATCAAGAACATGGGCAGAAAGAAATATTTGTTGAACCAAAAATTCCAAAACCAAAAATAAATCAAAAAATAGAAATAAAAGAATCATATGAAGATGAAGAGGACATATACTAATGAAACCAGAAGAACTTAAAAAAATAATAAACAGAGTTATTACGGGATTGTGTAAGAAAAAAGACAACATAGAAATTGGCATGGCCGAGCTTAACCATAGCGTTTCATACTCTATCCTTGTTGACTCCCAAGACCAAGCAAAGGTAGTCGGAGCAAGAGGAGCTAATATAAACGCAATTAAGAACTTATTTGAAGGAGTTAAGGTCACAGACCCAGTAGATTACAAACTTAAAAAAGTAAGAGTATTCTTGGATTCACCTGACGGCGCACGTTCAAAATTGGAAAAATTTGAAAGAAACCCAAATTGGAGCGGTGACGAATATGTCGAGTTAGCCGAAGATTTGGTAGCTTTGTATGTGGATGCAAAAATATCTCACTCAACTATGGGTGGAATAACTTTTTTCGAATGCGAATTACTGGAGGATTTTAACTCCCAGTTGAGGGATGATGTATCTTTATTGGTTTCCGCTATAGGTAAGTGTAATGGTGGAACCATAGAGCTATCATATGTATGAGGAAGAGATTGCTTATTTAAGGGAAAATGTCGTAGCAGAATCAGCCACTAGATATTTATTTGAATCCAAGCGACAAGAAGGATGCGTTCATCTTGTAGACTTAGAAGCAAACGATTTAAATGGGGAATGTAGCTGTCAGCATTATCAGTACAGGGTAGCTCCAATGATTAAGCAAGGCTTACTTAAACATGATTCCGAGAAAGCAAGATGCAAGCATATTAGAGTAGCTAGACAATTGTTTTATGAAATTACAATTAAGGCAATTTCGGATAATACTAAGTGAAAAAAGTAATACATATTAATCAACACGTAATTAGAAAAAATTCTAAAAGCGGAGAAAGGAATCACCCGATTTCCTGCAAGACTTACAAGAGTAATCAATATTGCAGTGAAGTTATTATTAATAAACATACAAAAGTAGTATATAGTCCAGATAAGCCATTGAGTTGTGGAGCTAAAGTATGGATAGAAACAACAGAAGATATTAAATGTAATGAAACGTAAGCCATTAAAAAGAAAGACTCCAATGAAGCGGAGTCAAAAGCCAATGAAAAGAACACCTTTGAAACGGCAAAGCTCAAGCAAGTCTGCAAAAGAAAAGAGAGCATCATACTCAAAAGCAAAAAAAGAATACATGGAGTTTGATAGATTAAATGGAGTTAAGCATTGTTGCGAAGCGTGTGGAAAACATCTTGGTATAGAAAATCTAGACTTACATCATAAAGCAGGCAGGAAAGGTTCATCCATAAACCAACATGGAGAAATGGAAAGAAACCTAACAAATAAAGCAACATTTATGGCAGTATGTAGAACTTGCCATGACTGGATTCATAAAAACCCAATTGAGAGCAGAGAGAAAGGATGGTTGATATGAGTGATTTTTTGCAAGTATGGAATAATTTGAGTTATTTAGATGGACTTCTTTTTTCCACTTGGATACTAATTATGTATTACATAAAGTGTTCCATAGATAATTCCTTTAAATAAATATGAATGATAAACTTTTGATAGCCGTACCATCCCTAGGCAGGGCATATGACATAGAAAAACATGCTGGGTTTTGGCTTAAGCAGCTAGAAAGATATGAATATAAATTGTTTTGTGAACCTAGGGAAAAAATATACTACTCACAAACTATGCCGATGAGTAATATTGTTTTTACGGAAAACAATTGCGGTTTAAAAGGGCAAATAGGTCATATAAGGAAATACGCACAAGAAAATAATTTCAAATATGTCATGAAGTGTGACGATGACATGTGGTTTTTGAAGAAAAAAACCAGCAAGAAGAGGAGTGCGGAAACACTTGAGGATGCGCTCGATGAAATTGTTTCTGAAATGGAAATAGATAAAAGCATTGGAGGGGTAACAATAACCAAGGCGGCTGGATATATGAGAAATCCGAATAATGAATTGTGGTTATATAAGAAAAATAAACCCTTTTACTCTAATAGTATTTCTAGGACAGAGTTATTTAAAGTCCCTGATTGCGCTGATATTTTTGTGGATTTAAGCCTAGCCTTAGAATGCGTGACTAAAGGTTTTAGTACAAAAACATACGGACGAATATATGAATCTTGTATAACATTTAAAAACAAAGGTGGATTTCAAAGCACAAATAGGGATGAGCTTTCAAGAAAAGTATATCCATTACTCAGGGAAGTTTACCCCGAAATAAGAGAAAGACCAGACACCAAGAACCCCTGCTTTGATATAGATGTATCTTATTACTTCTAGTGAAAAAGAAAAACACAGGAAAAGCCTTAGAGAACCTTATAGAGCATCAATCTGAACTCTACCACTCGAAAGGACTTTTGTATTTATTAAAAGTAGACCCGCCTACAAGAACAATAAATGCAAAGTGGGGGAAAATAACAACTTTGTTACCAAATCCATTTCCAGATTTTGTTGGATGCCTTCCATGCGGACAATTTGTATGTATTGAGGCAAAATCAAATCATAAAAAAAGTCTAGGCATAGGCGCAGGAGGATTAAGGCCAAAGCAATTAGATGATTTATATAAATGGGAAAAATCGGGAGCAAAAGTTGGAATTATTTGGCAGAATGAAAGTGGTTTTTATTGGGTTACATTAGATGATATTAGGAAAAGTATTGCGATGGGGAGAAAAAGTGTTCCAATAGATATGCCAAAACAAATAAAAGAAGGTGGCGCTGCCATATTAAATTTTATAGAATTTTTAAATTAAATATTATGACTGAAAAATTAGATAAAAACGAAGAGCTAAAAGTTTACCAAGTAGCGATAGATAGTGTGCAACCTGCGGAGTATAACCCTAGAGCTTTATCACAAAAGAAATTTGAGGACATAAAAGACTCATTAAATAAATTTGGATTTGTAGACCCAGTGATAGTAAATAAACACCCAGAACGAGAAAATATTTTAGTAGGTGGTCACCAAAGAGTTAAGGTAGCAAAAGACTTAGGCTATGAAAAAATTCCTGCTGTTTTTGTTAGCTTAACATTAGATGAGGAAAAAGAATTAAATGTTCGATTAAATAAAAATCAAGGAGATTGGGATTTTGCAGCACTGAAAGATAATTTTTCTGAAGACAGCCTTATAGATTGGGGTTTTGCTGAAAAAGAATTATCGCAACAATGGAGTGAAATTGAAGATATAAGTGATACCGCTGAAAGTATTTCAAACGAAGTTAATGAAAAAAAATACCCAATTGTTCCAAAGTATAACGAGCGCTATTCTACGTTTATGATTTTTTGCAATAATGAGCTAGATGTTCATTGGATGAAAAATTTTCTAGGTCTTACTAAATCAAGAATTGACTACAAGAGTAATGCCGTTGCTCCATCCTTTGTTATTACAGCGGAACAATTTCAAGAAATTGTGTTAAATGAAAATAAACCCCCAGTAGAAGATGATAATAATAAAGAAATTACTGAACAAGATATTCCCGATGAGAATTGATACATATCAAAAAGAGGCAACGAAAACTGCCATTTACCCAGAAGAGTCAAAATTAATTTACCCAGCTTTAGGTTTATGTGGAGAAGCTGGTGAAGTAGCAGAAAAAGTTAAAAAAGTATTTCGTGACGATAAGGGAAAATTGTCGGAAGTAAAGCGTCAGCAAATTGGAAAAGAATTGGGAGATGTTCTTTGGTATCTGTCTGCGCTTGCCGACAATCTAGATATGAAATTGTCAACAATTGCCAAAAAAAATATAGAAAAGCTGAAAGATAGAAAAAAGCGCGGTGTCATTAAAGGCAGTGGAGATAATAGATGACAAGCGAAGACGAAAGAGTTAATGCTATTGAGCAAGGCAGAAGACTGCTTATTGATTTAACCGAACCAAAGCTTACACCGCGCGTTCCTAAGAGCATAAGAGTGAGAGCGAAGGAAATAATAGAAAACTACCCAAGTGGTTTCGATTTTGTCTTAATAGAGAAAGGGTTAAAAGAAAATGGGTGATTACATAGTAGATGTGGTAAGTCCAAGCATGGGAAGAGCAGGAAAAACTATAGTTCAAGAACTAATAGCAAATGTTAAATTTGTTGTGCCCGAAAAAGAGGTCGATGATTACAAAGAACATTTACCCAATAATGAAGTTTATGGATGCCCTGACTCTATAAAAGGCATAACAGCAACAAGGCAATGGATGCTAGACAAGTGGGCTAATGTATTCATGGTCGATGATGATATATATCAAGTGCGCAGGCAATTTGCAGAATCACAAAAAGCAGACACAAATATTAAAGACCCTCAATTTTCTTGGGAATTAATTCAGAACCTAGCAAGTATAACGAAGCAATGCGGAGGTTATCATTTTGGGTTCTCCAACGCAAGAGAGCCTGTGCAATACGAATCAGGAAAGCCTATTGTTCATACTAAGTACATTAATAATAGTTTCATGGGCTTCCTTGAGGGTCATGGATTAAAATACGATTTATCTTTTGATGAAGCGGAAGATTATTATATTTGCTGTATGAATATATTTAAAAATAGATTTTCGGTTCTAGACCAAAGGTATGTATTTAAAACTAAACAAAATTTCACAAGCGATGGTGGTTGTGCATTGTACAGAACTCAAGAATCAATGATACGTAATACAGAAAGATTGAAAGCTTTGTTTGGTACTGATGTAGTTCACGACAAAGGTCAGAGTAAGTTAAAAAAGAACGTAAACAAAGGTGAAAGAATATTAATATTTCCTTATTAGAATGAAAGCTAAAGATAATTTTGTTAAAATTAGTGAAGAGCTTCGAAGATTAAAAAATGTAAAAAATAAAACTGAATCCGATGAATCATTAATTTTATTACTGAAATACAAAATGAAATTAATGAAACAAATTAAAAGTAAAGAGACAAAAATTGGAATACTTAAAAAAATATTCAAAATCTAAATTTCTTAAATCAAGTGATAAGTTGGGTAGTAGAATCTATTTTATACCTTTCAGAAAAAGCTTTAAATTATTTGGATTTAGATTGTTCTCGAAAATGCACCTAGTAGAAATCATGGCATATTCAGAATCTCACGCTGAAATTTTATTTGCTAAAAATAACAAACAAAAACAAAAAAGGTTTTGGGAAATTGAATGTTTGCCACCCATAATTGATATTGAGTTTATCTCTTATATGGCCAACACTAACAAGTGTAACAATATTTAGTCATGGCATTCTTAGATTATATTCCTTTTTTAAAATCAAAAAATACAGGCATTCCTGCACCCGCTCCGCTGCCAAATTACAGCGAGAAAGAAATGCGCTTCATTGAGAAGCTAACTAGTTTTCAACTACATGAGCTTGCTGATTATGATTCTTACTTAAAGGCTGCAACGGAAAAAGTGTGGGCTAGCTTTAAGGCTTGTGATATAACCTCTACAACAGTCTTGCAAACTCAATATGATGTTATTGGAAAAAATGGTAATGTTATAGAAAATAAGGAATTAGATAGTCTAATTGAAAACCCAAATCCTTACGACACTTTTGAGGAAATTTTATACTTAACAACATTTCACCTCAAAACTACAGGTAATGCATTTTGGTTAAAAGATGAAATGGATAGTCTTGGAAGACCGAAATCTTTATATCCATTACTACCTCAACATATTAAGATTCGAGCGCATGAAAAAAGTAAAATTGCTGATTACGAATACAATATAAATGGAAAGAAAATAGTTTTTAAACCAGAAGAAATAATTCATTTCAAAAGACCACACGCAAATGATTCAATATTTGGTCTTGGAGACATTGGCGCAGCAGAGCCATTGTTTAATAAATTCATGAATAATGATTCATACTCGCAGTCATTTTTCAAAAATGGAGCATTCCCATCAGGAGTTCTTGTGCGAGAAGAGTACGATGGAGATGAGGTTGATTTTCAAAGGTTTAAAAGAAAATGGGCTTCCGAATATACAGGTACAGGCTCACAAGGAAAAACAGCATGGCTCAATGGAAAATGGTCATATATCCAACTAGGATTATCAAATAAAGAGCTACAAACTATTGAGCAATCAGAACTAAATACGGAGCAAATTTTCCTAGCGCACGGAGTTCCATTATCAGTTGCTGGAATAAAAGAAGCATCGAATTACGCAACTGCTCGTCAAGAATATATAAACTTCAGGAGACATACTGTCCTACCAATGGTGAAGCTAATATTCAGCAGAATAAACCACAATTCAGGTTTTATTAGAAATTTCAATAAAGATTGGACTTTAAGCTATAAACTTTCTGGGTTAATTGATGTAGAGCAAGCAGCTAAAGATTATGAGCTTTTAGTCAAATATGGCGCAATGACTTTAAACGAATATAGAGTTGCTTGCGGTATGGATGAATCTAATGATGAAAATCATGGCAGATACTATACTGAAAGCACAAGAGTACCACTTGAAATCGCAGGCGCTGAGTCAATATTAATGTCCGAGAGATTTAGACTGCCAAGCGACCAAGAACTTGATAATGAGTTGCAAGATAACGAGATACAGCTACCTGATGACCCAGAGCTTAAAGAAGACAGGGAGGAAGAAGATAAAGGATTTGGAGGAGACCCAGACAGCGTATACTTCGAGAATAAAAGCGTAGTAATAATAGACCCCACTAAAGAAATTTACAAAGGTTATGAGAAATCGGCTAAAAAGAATGCAAAACGAGCATTAGCTTATAAGAAATCTGGATTCACTGGTGGCACGCTAAAAATGTGGGCTATATCAAGGAGAATTGCAGATGGTAAAGATTTGTCCTTGGAGCAAGTTAAATTAATTGCATCTAAAGTTGGATTAATTAGGGAAAAAACAAAATCTTATGAAGATAGCAAATTTGCAGTTCATTTAGATGCTTTTGGTGGAACTTCAGGAATTAAATGGGCTAAAAACTTAATTGATGAAATAACAAATAAATCTATAAATTGGAACAAGCTAAAAGAGAAGCAATACTACGAAGAAGTTCAAATAGATGATGATGAATTAGAATAAGAAATTTATTTGACTTGTATTGTAAGTTATTGATTTTTTCAATAAATGAGGAGTCATTCGCAACTCCCCGAATCTATTAGAAAAAAAAATAACAATAAAAACGAGTCATTCGAAGATTTAAAAAAATTAATAGATGAAGGGTATGAGAGATTTTGGGCAGCCCCGCACAGGCGAGGTTTGAGACCAGACAAATTTAATTTTGGATATATTGATTTTTCTAATCCAAAAGAAATAACAGAAGATGAATTCCCTGATGACTTGACTTGACTTAAATTGTGATATTAGAAAATAATAAAAAGTTACTGCTATGAGTATAAAAATTTCAAAAACTATAAATGTTAAGTTTGATAAGCAAAATCCAGACTTAAGGCACTCTAAATTTACTACTCCATCAATTGGTTGGGTTGACGGAATAAGAAAAAAGTTTCCCGAAATATGGGAATCTGGAGAAAGTTCTATTTCTGATGATGCTTTTTATTCATGGGTGGAATACTCAAAAGGCATTAGAAGCGAAGCCACAGATAAATGGCTCATCAGGAGAGAGCGCTGGGCTGAGTTACATAAAAGTGATGGATTGTCATTAATTGCATCAGAAACTTCCCCTACATTAGCAAAGCAAGTAGTTAACATGCTAAAGTGGGGTGTAGTCGGAGAAATCGGTCTAGACAACATGATAGACGTCATTAGTGATATAATTGACGGAAAGGTGGAAAGTAAATCATTCTTTCTTGAAAAAACTTATGGAGAGTATCCAGATACAGCGGTCGAAAATGCGAAAAAAGCTTTAGTTTGGAAAGGTGAGCATTCAGAAAGAAACAAAGAATCTATTTGGGCAATAGCTGAAAAATTTGCATCTGGCGAAAAATTTAATTCTCATGAATTAAGGACTATTGCTAAATTTGAATCACAAAAAGAACACGCAGGCAAAAAATACAAATCAATTGAACCTGTATTATATGATGCGGTAGGTGGAACCAATGGAATTATTTGGGCTAAAAGATTAGTCCAAGAAATTGATTCTTCTAAAAAAAAAGTTTATAAGCAAAGGTCTGAAAGCTTAAAGTCTTCAATTGAGCAGACTAAGCATGTACGGAATGTCGAAGAGACCGAAGACTCTTATATAATTGAATTTGGTAAATCAGATGAAATAGACGCTAAGGATGAAGATGATTACATTGAAGCTGAAAAAATAGATTCTGTACCATCTTATATCAAGAGAAACGCAAAGAGAGGATTAAGCTTACTTAAATTTGCAGGTGGTGGACTAACTGACGGAACTAAGAGCGAAGCTAGAGATATGGCTAGAGGTTTTATTTCTGATGGAAAAGTAAAAAGAATGAATGCATGGTTTCTCAGGCACGCAGATGATTTAAATTCTGCTGACGCTAGTGCTTATCTTAGGGGAGAAAAAGAAAACCCGACCGCTGGTCAAGTAGCTTGGTTGCTGTGGGGTGGTGATTTGTCAGCAAGTTCAAGAATGAGAGCGCAGAAGTGGGCAAAAAGTCAGGTTTCTAAATTAGAAAGAGAAACTGAATCGGAAAGTAGTTACCACAAAGAAGATGAAGAAAAGCGTTCTGTAATATCTTTCGACCTCAAAGGCAAAAAAACTTTTGGCATACAAGTTGATTCAGATGAGGTTGAGTTATTATATGAAAGTGAATCTGGAGAGTTTTATAAAACAGGAGCAAAAATAAATATTCCTGAAGAAGAAGTATTACAGGAAGAAATTGATTGCCCAACAAAATACGTCAGAAACTGGAACGCTCAAGCACCTATCGGAGACACCAAATCTTTTAAAGAAGTCACAAATGAAAATGGTTCAGTAGTTGATTATCTAGATGTTACTTTTAAGGGGTATGCATCTACTAATGAAAAAACAACTAAAGAAGATAGAATTGGAGATTATTTAAAAAAAGGAGCTTTTAAGAAAACAATAAATAATTTCATGCGCAATCCAGTTATGCTAATTGACCATCAAAATAGCGTAAAAGAAATTGCAGGCACATACACCAAGATGTATGAAGATAAAAATGGATTGTATGTTGAGGGTAAAATATCAAATTCCCCAGACCTCAAGAATGTAAGGTTTCTTGTAGCTGAAGGACATCTCAAGTCAATGAGTATTGGCGGAATGTTTCTTTACGGAGAAGACGGAAAAGCCATTGAAGAAGTAAATTTATACGAGATTTCACTTGTTGCAATACCTATGAATCCAGATGCGCTATTCTCCGTCAGGGGAGTGGACGAGGAATTGTTTTTGAAAAAATTACAAAAATAGTTGACGCGCATTGTTAAAACACAAGATATTTGCAAATAGATTTTCACTAATAGTTATATAAACAATCAAATACTGAAAAATATGAACGAGAAACAGAAGCAACGATTCTGGGAACTCAAGGGCAAAAAGTCCCTTACTGCTTCACAGCGTGAAGAGTTGGTTCAACTTGAGGAAAAAGCCCTTAAAAGCGGTTTAGACCTTGAGAACCTTGAACCTGTCTCTTCTGATTCCCAACTAACTGAAAATGAACTAGCAGAGATTGTCAAGTCTGCCGTAGAAGACCAAGTATTTGGTTTGCGCGAAGAAATACTTGATGAAGTCAAAAAAGCTGGTAATACTGAAGAAGTAGAAGAAATTGTAAAAAAGTACGCTACCGAAATCGACCAAGAAGAATTAATTGAAAAACTTGGCGAAAAGTTCGCTGGCAACCAAGTTAGTCAAGAAGGTCTTGTTGATGCTTTCAAGAGCGCTATTTCAGAATTTAAAACGGAGTCCAAAATGACGCACGAAGAAAAATCCTTAGACAGCACTCCATTAATTGAAATGCCATATGGTGATTCAGTTGAGACATTGACTGTTGCACAAAAACAACTTCACAACTTGCTTTGCCGTAAGCATGTGAATCAAGATATTCCTGAGTCATCACTTAAGAGTGCTGAAGCAAGAGGTCGTCAACGCATGTCTAGGCTTGAGAGCAAAGCTCTTGAAACTCAAGGTGGTCCAACTGGTACTGTTGGTACTACTGCTGGTCTTGAGTTGTCACGTGTTAATGTTGACCTTTCTAGCCAACTGCAAGAGCGCTTGTATGCAGAATCTGCTGTAGCAAATCGCTTGATTGGTTCCGAAATCAACATGCCAACAAATCCATTTAAGCTTCCAGTCGTGACTTCACGTCCTGAGTTCAAGCTTCAAAAGGAAGCAACTGCTGGTGGATATACTAACCCAGCAGATACAGGCACGCAGAATGTAGGTACTGCAAATGTAACTCTTGATACTTTCAAGCTTGTTGGAGTTTCTGAGTATTCATACGAAGTTGATGAGGATAGCGTTCTTGCAATCCTTCCTATCATCACTAATCAGCTTGCATCTGGCGCAGCAGCTTCTTTTGAGGAAGCAATTATCAATGGTGATACGTCTGTAACACACATGGATACAGCAATTGCAAACGCTGCTGGCGCACTAGTTGGACCTCCAGTTGTTCCTGCTGTTAATAATGCAAATATTGCACAACGTGCGGTAGACGGCATGGTTCACTATGCTCTGGTTACTAACACTGCACAAGATGTTGCTGTTGGTGGCGTATTATCCGCTGCAGCAATTGGTACACTTAGGTCTGCACTTGGGCCTTATGGATTAAATCCAAGAGACCTTGCACTAATTGTCAGCATTGAGGATTACAATACTTTGTTAATTCAAGATGAAGTAATGCATAGTGAGAAGTATGGCGCTCAAGGAACTATCCAGAATGGCGTTCTTCCACAAATCTTCGGAATTGATATTGTTCCATCTGCGGCAATGAGAACTACTTGTGATGCAACTGGTGTTGATACTGGTGCTGGAGGTAAGTCTCGTTGCTCATTAATTCATGTTCCATCATGGGTTGTTGGAGTACGTCGTGAGTTTACCGTTGAGGTAGACCAAGACAAAATCGCTCAAGTTAATCAAGTTATTGCTTCCTTCCGCAGGGACTTCAAGCCAATTGGCTCGAATTTCCCACACACTGTGTTAGGAACTAACATCGGTTAATAAGACTGATATTCCTTTAAAAATGAGCGCGGTCTTGACAAAACAGACCGCGCTCTTTTTATTTATAAAATAATGAGATTAGTAAAAAATACAGAATTAAATAATAATGAATTAATTGAGTACAAAGAGTATGACATATTATTAAACTGGAAAAATAGGCATAAAGTATTAATTCAATATTGTGATTTACCAACGCCTGCCGTAAGGAAAGACACAGTTTGGTATAATAGAATTTTCGAATTAGATTGGAATAATCCAATTATATTAAATTCGCTAGTATCGTTCCCAAGAAGAGTTAGGGATAAAGTAGTTAGAGAACTATTGCATCAATCAGGAATCAAAGATGATGGTAGCTGGAGAATCAAGAAGAAAAATAACTTAGTTGCATATATATTTGAACTAGCATACAATTTAGGCTTAATGAATGGCATGCCAATTAAACAGGCAAGAAAAACTAAAAATGTTATCAACGATGAAGATTCCAAAAAAAATAAACAAAGTATCAGCAAGAAGGTTAGTAAAGGAGAGCGACCTAGGGCCAGAAAAAAAGAAAAACCTATTGCATCTGATTAATAACTTTAAAGGTGGAGATACCGCCAATGTATCCGATGTTTTGAGTTCACATTTTCAAGCAAATAAAAATAGAGAAAATAGTGAGTCATTCAAGCAGAAGAAAATGCTTGATACTCAAAAAATGGACAAAGCTTAATTTGTATGGCTGTATACAATCCATATTGTACTACGGAAGATGTACAGCTACATATAAAAAATAACGACATTGCACCTTCCTTAGTAGAAAATTCTATATCTGAAGCATCTAGATATGTGGAGGAATACACAGGAAGATTTTTCCATAAGTATGATTACACTACAGATGGCTATCAGGTTCCAGCTCTTGATTTTATAGAAGGTAAGCATATATATTTACCTTTTCCCGTAATAAGCGTCACTGAGCTATTCATTGATGGAAATTTAATAACCTCCGATGTATATGATTTCCCACAGAAGCCAGTAAAATACAATCACAGAAGTGTAATAGAAATCACAGTAGAAAAAACCTCAGATTTCTTGGGACAGGTTTCGCAAATCAAAACATCAAATGCGTTAGTAAAAGGAATTTTTGGATTTACTGCGACTTCATCCGTAGACATTCCAGACGATATACAATTTCCCTCAGGCATAAGAAGAGCCACTACTTTAATTGCAAGTACATTTACGGAAAACAATAGGAAAGAGCAAGTCACACTAGATGGCTCTAGAACTAGCCTAGCTACTTTTACGATACCCGATGAGGCGCATAGTATACTAAATATGCACAAACGAAATGTAGTAGTCTGCTGATGGCCTTAACAATAATCAGTCCAGGCAGTGCAAGGACAGAGAAACAGTTCCTTAGAGCATCAACAAAAGCTACAACTAGAAAAATTGGTTATGCTACAAAGCTAGCCATGAATGCCGCCAAGAAAGATATTAAGCAAAAAACCAAAAAAAGATACACTGGAAGCTTAAGAGAATCTTATGATGTTCAAAGAGTTGGCGAAGCTGAATATGCACTTCGGGTAGTAGGTTCAGAAAATTTAATAAAATGGATTGTTCACGAAGAAGGAAGAGGTCCAGTCAATGGAACAAAGGAAAGAAGATTGTATATACCGCTAAGAAAAAAAGGTTATGATGCGTATGTACGTGGTAGTTTCGAGGGATTGAAGTGGGGTAAAGATTATGTTTTTGCAATGAAAGCAAAATCAGTAAAAGGTCATAGGCTTCTATATAATGCCACAAATGTTGCGAAAGCTAGATTTAAAGCAAGATTTGAACTTCTTTTTGGAACTAAAAGGTTTTTAAGGGGATAATATGCCTATTCCACATATATCAGACCCGCTTAGGGAAATAATAAGCCGAATAAAAAGAGAAACGGGAGCTAGTGGCAAACTCTACCCGTGTACTTTTAGTAGAGTCCCATTCAAAAGAGTTGAAGGCGACCAGCAGCTACCAAACATTACTTTGCAGAATTTTTCCGATGAGGATGAGCCATTCATGGCAGGAAGCAAGCAGAACACAGCATTGTCGGCAAATGTAGTTAAAACAACACAAACTCTTACTTTTTTGCTTTGTTTTAATATGGATAATGGAATTTATTCTGAAGACGGTGATTCGCAGTTAGGTCTGATGGATTGGGTCGCTAGATTTAAGGATACGATAGAAATAAATGATGAAGGCTGTCAGGACTTAACTTTGAATGGAACTTGCTTGGAACCGCTTTATACATCCTTACAAAATACAGAACTAGAAGAATTAAGTTGGGTTCTAGAATTTATAGTAACACTTTATCCTAAACCATTAGCTCGCGGCAGTAGAAGCTTGCCAAGCAGTTAGTAAAATTTTCTAATAAGAGTTGACACAAATAGTGCAGACAAGAGAACATTAACAAGTAACAATTGAAAAATCATGGCAACTACAAAAAATATTACAATTACTGATTTATTCCCAAGCGCGACAGTTGACGCTACTAGTGGTAGCGAATCTATAACTATCCCGCTTGCTGATTTAAGTTCAGCTACTACTGGTGGTCTCTCCGCAGCAGAGCTAACTACAGCTAACTCTAATAATGGAGATGGTCGTAAAGTTGGATTTGCATTGATTAGAACAATGGGTAAAGCTCTTGCTGACATTAAGTCAACATTTGATGCAATTGATAATGCAGTAAAAGCATGGGCTACGGGAACAGATTTTCTAGTAAATGACTACGTAAAAGACTCTAATAAAATTTTTAAATGTATAACTAACCACACCGCAGGCAGTACATTTGCTTTAGATGCAGCTTATTGGCAGGAGCAAAATTTAACGCAAGAGCCTGATAATTTCACGATTACAGAAAATGCGGCAAGATATGCGTCAGGTAGTTTTGGTACATCAACAATTACTCAAATATTTTCAGTTGGTGTTACTTACGAAGGAACTAACGATATTAAAAACGAATCTTAAAAAAATAGAGGAAATCAATCATGGCATGTACAATTAATGTAATTTCAAATTTATTCGGAAATGATGACTGGGGTATCGGTGCTGACGAAGCTGGCTTCAAGGCAATGACCTCTGTTAGTGTTACTGAAAGAGCAGAGAAAGCTGAAGGTAAAGATTCAAAAGGATGTGTGGTAGCTATAGCTTACTACAACAAAACATCTGAAGTAAGTCTCGAAGGAATTGGAGACAATAGAAAGTCGGCAGGAGATGTTCTTTCATTAACTTCTGTTAATGTTGATAACGGAACAGTATACTGCGAAGAAAGCTCTATTGAGTACTCAAATGAGGATTGGGTAAAAACCACCCTTAAGGGAGTAGCTTACGAAAATATAGCTTAACTTTAAATTAAACAGCACCCTTTCGTGGTGCATATGAACCTTCTTTATGGAGCAAGAAAATATTTCAAATTTAGATGAAAGAGTCATTCGCAAGGGTGACTCTTTCTTTCGTACAAAGAACACAGACTTAGCGGTATTGCTTTTAACTATAGGCGTAAAGCCATTCAAGAGTAACCCAATAGTTAGGTCTGTAGATGCAGATGGTAAGGAAGACTTGTTCTTCAACCTTGAGACGCACAATAACGATGGGACAATAAATTGCCAGCAAGTATTAAGTGATTGGAAAAGAGGGACTGCATATATAGAGGAGAACCCTAATGACCCAATAGCCGTTGCAATGGCTACAATATTGAACAGGAAGCATTTCATGGAAGTCATTAAGACCAAGAAGAGAACTTTTGAATACAAGTTAGATGATGGCCCGACAGTTTTTGTAACAGAAGGAACAAAAAAACAAAAAATATTAGAAAAAAAATACGGAAAAAATAAAAAATGAGCGAAGATAAAAATACAAATAGCGAAGAAGAAGAACTAGAGGAAATTCTTGAGATTGCATCAGCAGGAGCTAAAAAGAATGACAAGAATGTAAAGGATGCATTATTGGGCGGTGGCACTGTTTTTAAAGGTGTAAAACTTAGACCAGTAACGCTATCAAGTTTAGCCATATTGGAAAAACTAGGCTCATCTTTAATTACTGGAGAGGAAAACGGTAATCATGTAATGGAAGCATTGATATTCCTTTGGGTTCAATCCGAAGACCAAGCAATTGTTAGGGCGGCTACGTTAACTTCTGAATTGGATGATAAGGCAAATGTGACAGCAAAAGCCTTAGAGCTTGGAGAGCGCCTAGGAATAAGTGATATGCAGGAGTTAGTAGACTGCATGACAACAATGATGTCAGATGCCACATCTACTAAGGTGGAAGCTATACCAAGTGAAGAAGCAAAAAAACATAACGCTAAATCAAAAAACAAGTAGAGCCTCCATTTATGATTTCGCTACTCGGCACTGTGGCGAAAGAAAGTGGAATAAAGGCTCAGGAAATATTTTGGGAGATGCCATTAATCGTAGTTTATGCGTGGGAACATTATTCCTATCGTGTCAACGGAATTGACACTAAATCAATATATGAAGATAATAATATGGGGATTGCAGGCTCAGGGGGAGCAATGCTAGACGCACTTTCAAAAATGGATTAAAATGGCAAGCACTAAACATGTAGTACAGTTCAAGGGCGAGGACGCTAACCTGAGGTCTGTATTCAGGAAGATTTCCAATGACCTTCGGGGAATAAGAAGAGATAGTGGTACATCTCTTGACCCGTGGAACAGGAAGTCTTTAATTGCCGCGCAAAATGCCAGAAGAGTATCTAGGCAATTGCAAGCCATGAGGAATAGGGCGATTTCCCTCAGGTCAACATTTAGTAGATTAGTAACCGCAATGGCTGGAGTCGGAACTACTATTGTCCTGATGAGAACTGCCGCTCATACTGTAGTAAGATTCGAAAAAGCTATGGGTGAAGTTCTGGCAATTACTAGAGCCACAACTTCTCAATTTGCAATAATGCGAGCAGAAGCTCAAAAGCTTGGTGCTACCACTATGTTTACAGCATCACAAGCGGCTGAAGGATTGAAATTCCTTGCAATGGCAGGATTCTCTGCTGGGCAAGCAACGAAATCCTTAAGAGCAACTTTAAATTTGGCGCAAGCTGGAGCTATGGATTTAGGAACGGCTGCAGACATTGCATCTAATATTTTAACTGCATTCAGAATAAACGCAGAAGGCTTAAATGATGTAGTTGATGATTTAGCCACAGTAGCATCTAGGTCAAATACAAGCGTTGTGCAGTTAGGCGATGCAATGAAATATGTTTCTGCATCTGCAAGTTCTTATGGAATATCCTTACAGGAGACATCCGCTGCTATTGGTGTGCTATCTGACGCAGGCATGCAAGCAAGTATGGCTGGTACGGGATTGAGGCAAGTATTTATTAGAATTGCTGGTCAATCAGCGGCTATGAGACAGGGAATGGCAGCCCTAGGCATAACTTTTGCGGAAATAAATCCTGAGGTTAATTCTTTACAGCAAATATTAGAGCGATTCGCACAGACTAGCGTGACTGCCACGCAAGTAAGTGCCATGTTTGGGGCTAGAGCTGCAAATGCATTCAATATTTTGATGCAAGGCAGAGAAAAAGTAAGGTCTCTAACAAACGAGATGGCTAACAACTCAGGCAGAGCGCAGGAAATGGCTGATGTAATGGGCAATACATTGTATGGTCAATTAAAGAAAGTTCAGTCTGCGTATGAGGATTTCTTTCAAACTTTATTTCAAACTGGAGAAGTATCAAATACAATAAGGGAAGCCCTTGAGCTAGTTTCGGGAGTTTTAAACCAAGTATCTGGAAAACTTGCAATATTTGAAGATGATTCAGTAACTGGGTGGGGTGAACAAGTATCTGAAACTTATCAAAAAGTTCAGACTTTTATAGAGTCTGCTACTAGACTAGCAGAAACTTTAGCAAAAGTGGCTATTGCTTTCATAAGCATAAAACTCATTTCTTTTTCCGCTGGAATAATTGGAATGTTAAAGCCAATAGGAGCATTCTCACTGCAAATACTAACAGCGGTTGGTCAATTAGGTGTATTTTCGGCAAGAGCGGCAACTGCTGGTTTATCTTCAAAAAAGCTCTCAGGCTCTATAGCAGTAACTACTGCTACAATCAAAAAGAATGTTAGCGCTGTTGCTACTTCTCGTATGTCACTTCTTAAGTTAAGAATATCAAAAACTCAACTGAGAATAGCTAACACTTTACTTGGTGGTTCATTTACAAAATTAAGAAGTAGTATCCAAAGAGGCAATATGTCTCTTGGAACGAATCGAATTCAAACTACTTTAGCTAGCTTAGGAATGAAATCATTTAGCATTGCCACCAGAGGTGCGGCAATAGCTGTCACAGGATTAAGAACAGCAATACAGGCCTTGAAGTATATTATTGGTTCAATACTAGGCCCATTGGTAGTCCTAATGGTAATAATAGACATGATTGTATTAGCATGGGATTTCTTTGGTTCATCCGCAGAAGATGGAGCGATGGCAGCTCAAAGAGCAGTTCAGCAACTAACTGATGAAGTAGAAGCATTAAAAAGAAATCTAGATAAAGCGGAATTTGCCATAGACATAGAAAAAAATGAAAGAGGTAAATACACAGAAAAGTCAGATGATGGAGTAAAAAGGTTTCAAGGCGTAGAAATTAAAGCAATCAAAGATGTAAGCAACTTGATGGAATATCATGCTTTGCTTGGTTTAGTTGATGAAGAGCTACATAAAGCCGCGCGTACCGCAGAAAATTTGGAAGATGCAATAAGCCTTGCTAATTCGCAAGGAGACGATGGTGCGGTATCAGCCCTACAAGCTCAAAAAGTAGAAATAAATGAAGTTATTTCAAAACTGGAGGAGAAGAAATCCACTCTAGAAGGAATGGAAGGTTACGTTAAACAACAAGTAGCTGCCGTAAAATTAAAAAGTGCAGTTGATGCTTTAGCGGAAGCAACAAGAAAATATAATTCCATAGCCGAAGGTGAAGAAACTATAAATAATTACCTTAGGCAGAAAAATATTGTAGACCAATTACGCCTATCCATAGCCGACTTAAATGACGAAGAAAGAAAAAGAGAAACTAGAGAGGCTGACCAAGAAGTAGCGAAAGCTAAATCTGATTTACGAAAAACCCTTGATGACCCAGACGCAGATGACAAAACAAAGCAAAGAGCAAGAAATGCATTAAATAGAGCAGAAGGGAAAAGGCGTTTGCTCAATTTTTCCGATAATGTAACAGGGGTGGATAGAGGAGATAGAGAAACTAGAGCTAGAGCAGAATTATCATCAGACCAACTTGGGCTATTAGCAGGAAAAAGTGAAGAGCTGCAGGAGTTAAGAATGAAAATAGCTCTAGATAAACCAGAAGATGCGATTGATGTATTAGAGCGCGTAAAGAAACTGCGAGAAGAGTTAAGCGAAGCTGGCATTACAACAATAACAAAAGAAGATACTGACACTAGTGAGGGAATGCTTAAGGCTATTAAAACAACTCAAAATTTACTAGACCTTCAGGTTGAACTTAATGAAGCATTAAGGGCTGAAGAAATAGCGAGAAAGGCAAACGATGCAGCCGCTGCAGGCGAATCAACAGACAATTTTGATTCTCAACTAGAAAATATGGGTAAACAAAAAGAGTTGCGTGAACGTGCAAGGGCAAGACGTGACTTGAACTCAAATTTTGCGGAAGAGTCTAGAGTTGGGACTGATATTCTTGGAAATAGATTGCAATCAGATAAAGGCGACCAAAGGAATATAAATGCTTTAGCTGAATTTTCTGGAGGTTTCCTAGGTGAAAATTTCTCCATAAGCTCAGGAGGATTTGACCAAAATATAGATAAAATATCAGAAGCCTTTAAGAAAATTTCAATGGAATATACTAACCGACTTAATGAAAAGTTGGGTAATATTGATGCCGAAATAACAGGCTTGGAGCAAAAAAGACTTGAACTGCAAGACCAAAAAATAAACACCCAAGACCCAGAAACCATAGAAGGGCTTGAAGCTACAATATCTGGTTTATCACGTGATATAGAAAATGCATTAGAAAGAAGAAAAGGTGTATCTGGTATAAAAGTAGGTGGTAATGCGGATGGTGAGAGCGAAAGAAGTACTGTTCGGTTATTTGCAGCATTTCAACAAATGTTTCAAGGCACTGGAATAATGAATACTGAAATCCAAGGAGAGAATAAAATAGGAGGTAGAAGAACATTAAAGGATATTACTCCTGAGGATATAGCAAATTCTACTGACGCGCAAAGAGTACAGCTTGAAATTCAATTAATGGAAGCAGGCAAGGCAATATTTAGAAAAAGAAGAGAAGATTTAGAAGCAGATAAAAATGCTGAAGAGTTTCAGGAAACAGCAGAAAAAGCAACTGTTTCCAAAAATGCTGAACAAATTGTAAAAGAAATTGCATATCAAGTAGAACTTCAAAAAACAAATGAGCTAGAAGCTCAAAAATTAGAAATCCAAAAACAGCAAGTAGCTTTAAATCAATTAAACGAAGAGAAAGCAGACCTTATATCTGTACAACCATTTTTAACTACTGATGAGGAGAAGACTGAGAACAAAGCAAGGATAGCAGATGTAGATGCGCGAGCAGGGGTAATAAAAGGTGACATTTCCGAAATGCAAGCAAACAAAAGTGCTAGAGACGCATCTAGGGATAATAGCCTAAAGGAAATGGCGGAAAGAATTACTGACGCCATATTAGCAATTAGAGGAAAAAATATTACTGAGCAAGATAAGCAAACACAAATAAATGCAGTTATTGCACAGGAAAAAGAGACAATGCAAAACAATGCATTGGAAGCTGGTGGTCGAGCAGAGGAAGCAAAGGAATCAGAAAATGCAGTTGCTGAAGCAAAAGCTGGTCAAAAAGGTGATAAAATGCGAAGCGACTTTGAAAAGAAGGAGAGAGACGCGCGCGCACAAGAAGCCGTAAAATTGGCAAAAGATGCCGAAAAGGATAAAACCACAGGTAAGGCAGGTGTCTCTAGTTTGGCAGCTATTGGCGGAGGCGGTGGAGTTGGAGGAGGAAGCGTGCAAGACCAGCAATTAGCTGTTCAACAAAAAACAAGAGATGTTTTAGTTAGCATGCTTAAAGTCTTAGAAACACCTGAGGGATTTGAAGGAAAAAAAGATGCTTTAGCTCAAATGGAAAAAAAGCTTACGAAGGACGAAAAGCAGGCAATGAATGCTGAGTTCACTAAGTTAGTTCAAGCCGCAAGAGCAACAAAAGACCCGCAGAAAAAAGCCGAACTCAGGCAACAAGCTCAAGGCGTATTAGATGGTTTTGGAAAAATAGCTGAAAAAAGAAATTTTGCACCAGAAGGACAGGAAGCAGGAGGTGCTGGCGGAGCGATGGCTGGTGCAGTAGGAGTTAGAGCAAATATGTTCGGAGGTGACCCTATGGCAAAGCAAGCCATAATTGCAGCTAGAGGAAAGATTGGATTTAATCAAGGTGGAGCAATTGGAGTTGCGCCTGCTATATTAGCTCAAGCACAGCAACAAGGTGTAAAAACTAAAACAATGGAAAAAATGCTTGATATTATAGCCACAAACACAAGCTCATTAAAAAATGCAGGAGGTGTAGTAGTAGTACCCGCAGGCGGAGGCGTAGCTTAATATGACATCAGTAATAAAACATATAGGTGAAACTAATTTTGAAACTGTAGGAAGCACTACAAAGTTAAACAATACTGGTGTCATTTATGCTCAGTATAAATATTTATTATCAGGAGAATCTTATAGTATTAATGAAGCTCAAGATTGGGCAACTGGTCATTTTGGTGGAGATGACGATAATCATTCTCACCTAAAATGCGTAAATGCTTCTTGTAATACTAACGGCCCCTTCCATGAAGTTACGCTTGTTTACCAAGGAATACCAAGAAATGCTAAAAATAAAATAGCAAAAGTAAGCGCATCCACAACAACCGAGCCAATTGATACGCATCCAGAATTTGAAAAATTTGCAGGAGATAAAGATGAACCTAAAAACGAAGCAATATTTAATGATGATGGGACATTTAAAGCATTTAAGGTTCATCCTTCTTGCCCTAGACCAAGAAATAATAATAAAGCTGGAATTAAGTCTTATTTAGCTCCAAGTATGACATATGAACTAGTTGCAGAATTAGGCTCCCCAAGTAATAACACTGAGGAAATAGGCACAATATCAATTTCCCCAGACCCACACGCGCCAGCAGGTCTTAATAGTTTAAGACCTCCCAAAATAGGCAAAAGAAATTGGCTTGTTATTGGTGTTGATGAGCAACCATTCGGAAATGGTGTAAGAGAGACAACAAAATGGAGACTCAGTGGTAGGCGAGAGTGGAATAAGGATATTTACGATTAATGAGTGAGGAAGAAGACTATGGAGGAGGTGGAGGAGGAACTACTACAACAACTACTACCACTACATTACCTCCATTCAATCCAGAGGATGAGTTTCCTGCGGTAATTGAGCGAACATCTGATGTAAGTCAGCCATGTACGCAGTTAGCAGAAGATTATTCTGGCCCAGAAAAATGTCACTTAATTGGAATTAGCCATTTCCAGACAACTTTTACATCAAAAACACCAAATGGTGGAACATATAAATTAAATGGTCGGTTAGCTTATAGAAATGCATCTTGGTCAACGAAGCAGATAAGTCACTTATGGATTTATTATGATAGCCTTAGTTGCTGTTGGAGACTAACACATAAAGGCACTATAGACTCTCCAATAGCGGAGCAAAAACAAATACAACAGTATAGTGACAATGAAGGTAATTCACTTGGTTTTTATATACCGAATTTATTAATAGATTACACAAGAAGGGGAGTATATCTTCAGGGAGAATATGTAAACCCAAATGCAGGCTCTAGTAGCCCAGTTGGAGATTGGTTATGTAGTGCTGGTGGTAGTATTAGCGAGCAAGAAGTAAATCCCGTATTAACATGCAACGCAGGGGAAGCTCCAGATAATACATATGAGCAGATTACTGGCAGTAAAGATTTTACTAGCTTTAGTAGTGCGCAAGGTCAGTTTAAAATAGTAGGTGATGAGAACGGAGAATGCGTAATATCTTTTTTTGAGCCAACACACAATGAAGTTACATTTGCTAAACGCAGATATGTTAAAATAATAATAAACAAAGATAATTCAGTAATATTTGACGCAGACGGCCCTCAGAAAAAAATATTAAAAGTTGGTGATACAATTAAATTCAATATGGTTAACGGCAAAGATTTCTTTCTAGTTAATTTTACATATATTGAAATTGGTAGTTTTATTGCTGGTATTAGTGTAGCTGGAGGTGCAGGAGGCATACAGATTCTTGGTCAGTTAAGTAATGACAGAACTATAGGAAGTAGTTTTTCGATGTCGGACAATAAAGTACAGCCCAAGGATAAATATATAGTAAATGCAGGCGAAGGTGTATCATTTGCTCAAGGATTCACTGGTGGCACGCACAGTCCATACGATTATTGCTTTTTTGACTCAGCGGAAGTAACAACTCTAGAAGGAGGCTTTGAAAGTGTTAGCATTAATTATAAAGGATTTTGGAATAATGAATATTCCACTATAACAATTCAATCATCTACAAACACAGACCCGATTGACTCACATCCAGAATTTTGCGACTTTGGAGGAGATAAAGATGAACCCAAAAATGGAGCAATATTTAGAGATGATGAAACCTTTGATAAATTTGAGTTATACGTAGGAGATTTACTAAATGAATTTGCTGGTGTTAAAAGTTATCTTAGCCCAAATTATGTAGTTACGGAAAAAATAGAATATGCATTTGCTACATTTGACGATTTAAAATCAATCGGAAAAGTGCAATCACCGCGCGGCTCAAGTGGGGGAGCGCAAAAAGCACGTAATTTAGCAAGAGGACAAAGAGATTTCCTTGTCACATCAGTATCATGGCAAGCATATGGCCAAGGTTGTATAGTAACCAAAAATTATAGATTAAGCGGTAAAAACGGCTGGGACTCAGATATATATGAGAAATGAAATCGAAAGGTCCTAAATTTAATATTCCAGCTTTTCCTGAAATTGGTGAAGCTATAAATTCTGTAGTTGATTGGGTTGAGTCTCTTCCGACAGTTCCTGAATTTGTCGCAGGTCCTAATGTTTTAGTTTCATCCGATGAAAACACAGTAACAATTGAGGCAGCGGCAGTTCCTGAATCCACAGAAGGAATAGGAGAATGTACATTTAAATTTGGAACTAAAGATTGTACGGATGATGATGAACCCTTATGTACATTATACGCAAAAGGTGGTTCAGTAAATGGATTATTCCCAACAAATTTTGATAACATAGGTAAAATTAAAGCCGATGATGAAAAATTTCTTTACCTAGATATAACAACTGGAAATACAGGTATTCTAACAATGGAATATACGTTAGCAGACAGCGTTAAGCCATTAACAGCACAATACGCAGAAGGAGCGCCCCCAACCACAGTGGAAATTTTTATAGGTCGCTTAATTGCAAAAGAAATTAATTCCAATTACTGCGATGGTATATCAATGAGACCAGAAATTGCATACGTTGAAAGTAGTTCTGCCGATTCAAGAACCTTTTATTATTGGAGCATACAGTAGTGGGTGTAAAATTATCATGCGTTGGTGAAAGAAACCAGACTTACACCGTCACAGCAAGTGAAACCTATTCATTCTCCTCGCATTTCGCTGAGACAAGAAACATAGACGATTGTGTTGCACAGGTGGCTAATAACTTTCTCGGCAATCCATATACATTTTGTTCATGTACAGACAAGCAAACTACTGATAATGCTGCGACCTATAAGAGTTTCCTCACTGTGAAAGCAACTAGTACTCTTGGTGGACATCCTGACGAACATGCCGTAAGTGTTGAGAGTGAAGATAAGTATTCCGATGGATTTGGAGACCGATTTCATTCTCCGAGAAATACTGCAAACGGTTGTAAAACGTTTAAATACGAGTTAGAAGGTGGTGGTGCAGGTTCAACCACAGAATTATGGAACATAAAAGGTCATCATAGTACAGACAAGTGGTCTGACTCATGGCATACTGTTAGTGAAGATAGTAATGGATACACGAAAGGGAAGGAAGTAAATAATTATCCTCCTTATATTACTTATTATCCTGCCCACGAAGATAATTTCGTTCCTTGGTTTTCTAAAAGAATTACATCAAAAGCGGAAACTTTCACAGTTCCAGAAATTATATATAGCACAGATTTATCAGGAAAAGTTTCAGACTTAAGTACATTTTTAAATACATCAACAAGGCCATTCACTACATTTAATCGAATATTAACGCATGAAGAAATGTATACGAGCGTTAGTAATCATTATACAGAAATCAGTGATGATGCCCCTCGCATCTATTACAATGATACCCGAACTTTCAAGACAGCTAGATTCCCCTTCGAAAATATCCTGACCACAATAATATGTGATGATAAAGATTTTGTCATATTTAATACAGCCGCGGCTTCTTATGCAGGAAATCACTCTTTCACTAAAGCTAAAACAGTTGTAATAAATGAAATACCGCCAAGTCAGAATTGGCTTGGTAGGGCTTACCATGTACCAAATAAATCTAAAACTCTATCTTGGTCAACTTTTGGTAAAGATTACAGGTTGCCGTATAATTTTGGCGAAACTGAATACCCATTATTTAAAAAGAAAACTTTAAATGTTAAAAATTGGGATGTTGGGAAATGGAGTGGTGCAAATTTTAAGCGCTATCAAATAATTGAACCTGTTAATCAAAAAGCCAATCTCAGTTATCTTTATCAGGAATCACAAGAAATAGTAGAAGCTCCTTATACATTTTCTTCCGATTGGCATGCTAGATTTAGTTTGTATAAAACTAAACAAGTTACAGTTAATTGGTTAATCCCATCCCCAGCCAAAATAAATATAGGAAATTCATATGGAGCTATACAATATCCACAAGTCGAAAACCATCTTTCCTACACAAAACTTAACATAGAAGGCTGGACACCCCTTGGTGGAGGATTCAGAAATCAATCTGCGACCTATCCAGTAAATGCTGGATACACGGCATTTGAGGTAGGAAGTAAAACTACATACACAGAACTTGGAGACAAATCCAGGCGCAGCTCATTTAAGCATGGTGTTAGCGCTTCACCATCTAGGGATTGGGCGTATTATCAACCAAACGAAGTTACTGTTCTAGGTGACATTTACTTACAAGCTACTAATATAGGTAAAGTCTTGCCTAGGAAATTTGGAAGTAATTTCATTCAAGGTTCCAATAGGGGTACAAATGCGGATTATTTTAAGGCAGTGCAAGGAGAGCGATGGCCCGTACATAATATATTTGGTGACACTAGGGTAGATAATAACATAGGAGCGCAAGCCTATAGGGACAATCAGGCTTTAGCTATTGGAGACATTGATGTTAGTGTCCGAAATTACAAATTTGTGACAACACGCACCAAATATCTCACAATTGCTGGCAGGAGAAAAAGGACTACAGAAACCCATCATTTACAAAGTTTTGGTTTACCAGTAGCTAATTTCACTAACCCCGAAACTGCTAAGGAATTTTGGAGTTTTTCATATACCGATATTGTCAAGACATCCGACCCTGAGGACTCCAATAAAACTAGTTATGTAAGTAGTCATAATAGAATAATTGAACATAATTTAGGACTTGATTACAATAGACCCCCAAATGCATCAACTTATGCAATAACTGATTATGACGACTCAAATTGGAAAGAAGCCAAAAAACCTAAAGCTATAGAAGTATTAGATAGCTCTTGGTATGGCCCGTTAACACAAAATGGTGCATACCATTCTGGAAGCGGTGTAAATTCCCACGGCCATGAATCATTTAATATAGCTGATTATAGACATATTGGTAATATAAATAATTACGATTGGAGGTATCATTCAACAAATTCTTCATCATGGCTAGAAGTTGATGATGTAGACAGAGGTGCGTATCATGGTCTAAAAGTTGCAGATTATCACTATAAAGGTATTCTTGATGCCCCCCGTGAATACCTCAAATCCCTTAAATTACAGAGAGTCGATTGGTGGGGAGGCGGAATTATTAATTATCATGCACCACCAGACCACGGAAATTCTTTCTACTACAATAAATGGCATGATGATTATAATTATAGATTTAACGCAAAAGATGCTCTTCTAGTAGCACCTATTGGAGTTGGTGGAATTGGTTACGATGGAAGCCCTTTTTCTGGATATATAGGTAATTATTATAAAAGTGACTTAGATATTACATCTTATGTAGAAAACTCCAATGGTTCATTTGATTCCTCAAAAACAAAACTCTCCTTAGGCTTACATACGTATATTGGTACAGCCCAAACTTTTTTCGCAGCAAATCCATTTAGTTCTATAAATGAACCACTAGGCAGTACAAAATTAGGAGCTGGTACACCTTTTTCTGTAATTTATAACCCTTTCCAGAAAAAAAGAAATACCTTTACAGATTCTAATATATTATCTAATAATCCTGAGTATTTTATAGAAGGAATGAGATTTCAAGACGGAGTAATAACAAAAAGAGGAAAGCCAGCCCAAACAGAAACAAAGGAGAATGAAGACGGAGAAAGAGTCACCTTTGTAGTGTCGATGGCCGAGATGCCCCAAACGGGAAATATCAGCGCTTACTATGAATCTTTATTCAATGTAGTTTCAAAAGCCACATGGAATGGGCAATAAACACTATATAGCTACATATGCAACAGAGCGTTATACATACGCGCTCCCAAATTTCGGAAGAAGAATCGCAGCCTCTATCGTAGATTCAGGCATAAAGAAAGGTGTCTTCCTCTTTGTTTGCGATGAAGAAGAAAACACAAAAGATTGTGCGCGAAAATATATAGAAAGTGTATTACCAAAAGGATGGATTTTCAAGCTTATGCCGATTGCGGTAAATGATAAAGAAGTAAAAAATTACAAAGAAGATGCTCAATTATTAATAGCTCAACTTCAGTCATGTGCGTTTACTGAAGCAAGAAAGAATAACGCTAAATCTTTTTTTAGCGTAGAGTCAGATGTCCTAGTTCAGCCAAATTCATATAGAGTAGCTATGGACTGCATTAAATTTGATAATGGATATTATGATATAGCAATGTGTTCTTATCCATCACAAGGAGGTGGACCGTTCTTAGGCGGAAGGGGGACAAAGCAATCTCAAATAGCAAATGACGTATATGAAGATGAAAAAGATATACCAAAAGAACTTTTAAAGAAGAAAAAAACCTTAGACGATAAAATAAACAAAATTGAAAAAAAATGGCAAACTGACAAAGACCACATTGCGGCTCAAAAATCAAGAGATGAATTAAGGGAAGAAGAGGAAGAAATTCAAAAAAAAATCAAAGATTGTCCACCTAAAGGCAATGTGTATGAGTTAAATGCCAAAAGATGGCGCAAGAGAGGATGGATGGAACATGCATATCCAGCAATAGGGAAAGGTGCTATAGTTCCTACCGACTGGGTCGGGTTAGGATGTACCTTGTTGTCTAGGAAAGCATTATCCTTATCTCACTTTGACGGATACATGGGCTTTGGTACGCAAGATTTATACCTAGGCTGGAATAGATGGAAGCAGGCAAATTTAAACATGTGCGTAACAACGCATAGTATATGTGACCATGTAATTAGAAAAAGGGGAGAAAATGGAGACCAGATTTGGGAAGATTTTGTTATTGTTAACAGCTTCCACGAGGAAGACGGAGAATACGAAGGACATCTTAGGCAAAATCATTCCAAAATGTACAATTTTACAGCAGGAGAAAAACCAAAAATCTTTCAAGATGAGAAACCTGAAAAAACCGAAGATGAAAAAGGTTAAATATACAAATTGACTATTGCGTCAATATGTTATGATTTATATGTATGGCTTTGCAGGACCGTACATTACACTTCAATCTTTCAGAACAGCTTCATAAGACATTAATTAAGTCACCAATAAACATTGCTAGACTCTCTACGGCAATGTTTGTGCAAGGTGATAAAACTCCAATTACTCTAAAATTTTACGAATTTAGTATTAATGGTTTAGTTGACACCTTTATAGATGAGGAAATTATAGAAGTCTGTGCGAGATGGGAATCAACAAACGCTGAGTTATTTACGCCAGCAGCCGTCACAGTCAATATTAATGGCATAGGATTAAGTGAAGATGGTGAGCTGCAAGGAGGAGTAGACTTTACTGGAAACCCCAAAGGTGGAAATTTCACCAAAGGTCAAGTTTACCCAATAACTCAAAAAGGTATAGATTTAGGCGGCAAAATAACAGCAACTAATGTTGATAGTTCAGGTAAATTAATTACAGGCATTATAACAAGTGCTGGAACTGGATATGAACAAGCCGAGACTATTACAATTGAAAATCCTATTGGTGACCCTAAGCCAGAAAATGGGCAAACATTAACAAATACATTTTCCGCAGGCTCTAATATTGGGCATTCTGATGTAGATACGAGTGAATCTGCTTTATTTGCCATAGATTTAAATATTCAAAGTAACGCAGATGGACTAATTGCATTCACGGGTCAAGGGACGGCACAAATTGCTGCAGGCAATGAACTAGGTGACTATAATAATTACGAAAAGAAATACTATGTAGCTAATAACATTCTTGCTTGGCAACAGACGACACTTCCTAGTTCAGGAAGTACAATAGATTCTTTAAATGGGTGGTCCATCCCTAGCGGACAGCCAACTACGCCTAGAGTAGGTACTACTACTTCTTGGGGTGGTAATGGAGTTCTTATATATGCGGATGATACCTCTTCTGGGCTTGACTCTCTGATAAATACACTAAGTGAACCATTAACCCCAGGCGTATATGATATAGATTTTGGCCTTTTTGATTATTACGACGTGGGGAGCGGTTATCCGTCTCTAGATATTAGTGGAAGTACTGATGGAATTAATTTTAATAGTTTAGTTTCAGTGGACTTGACATTCAATATGTACTCCACATCCCCATCCAAAAAAGAGAGATTTGAAGTTCCTCATACATCCGATGCAATAACACACATTAAAATAGCATATAACCCATCAGCGACTCCTCCAGACCAATATGACTATGTGGATTTCGAAAAGTTTTCAATTACCAAAAGAGAACCTTCTACGGGATGGAATCAAGAAAGATATGTGCTTAGAAATCCAAAATTCGAACATACCGCAGCTAGCATACTTACAACTACCACAAACGCACGAGTTTACAACAATGTAACTTTATCTGATGAGGGTAATTATCATTTCAAAATTACAGCAAAGGCATTATCACATGATAGGCTAAAAGCTTCGTCTTTGGATTTTCCAAAATTACAGATACACATTAGTTCTCCGCTACTGAACTCAAATCCTATTCTTGATGCACAAATTGATATGGAAGATGGAGCGGTAGATATTCAAAGTGGTACTGCGTCTACTACTGCTACAAAAAATACATACGAAGAAGTTGAAATAGAAATAATTATTCCAGTATCTAGCTCAAATACAGGGGATTACTATTTTATAACAAAAAGTATTAATGATTCATCTCTTCAATCTGATAATAAAATAACCTTAAGGAATGCTTCAGTAAAAAAAGACAACTTAGGTGCGGAATTATTATCAAATAATAACTCTATAGAAAATTGGTCTACTGCTAGTCCAACTGATGTAGAAGTTGCAGCACACCCAATAAATTGGGAAATCAAAGCTGGAGCAATTGATGAGTCCAGCTTGAATAATGGAATAATAAAAGCACAAAGTGCTAACACAAGATTAGTTCAACAATCATACATGGATAGTTATGATAGAACATTTAACCCTTTTATAAAATCAACACAAGTCTACAAGGTTTGTATAAGTTTTGGTACATTAAGTAGTTCAAACACAGACGAAGTAAGTATATTAATTTACGGAGGAAGCACTGTAACATGGGCAGACGGCAACCAGAATAACACCTTTACAATAAATACCGCAGATATACCATCATCTGGATATTTTGAAACGTATGTTAAAACAGGTAGCTCAATGCCTGACATTGTTGAATTAAAACTTATAAATACGGATGTAGAGGTAAAAGATTTCCAAATAAAAGAAGTTTACGATACATCAATTGGATTTTCTACGCATATGGAGGAGACGCTTGGAGTGCCTGACCCAATGTATGAGGAAAGCCTAACAGATAATACCTTAAGAATAATTAATGATTCAGCCTTTCAGGCATCCATTACGCAAGATTTAAGCTTATTAAAGAATAATCAGTATCGTATTAGAGCAAAAACAAATTCAATATATAATACAGCGTATAGTACTTCACCATATGAAAAAGCCAATATTTATGGTTATTCCGAGATTCACGGTTGGAAGAAACTTGGGAACATGGAAATTGGTCAACAGATTACATTTAATGATACTAGTACGGGATTTATGGGGCATAAATTTGATATTGTTCCAGAAGTAGATTTCACCGCATTATCTATAAGTTTCCCGCAAAGTCATATAAGACTTGATGAAATGTCGGTCGATGGCAACAGGAATGCTATGGCTTTAGAATTTCAGGCAGGCAGCTTATTACTGCGAGTTGGAAATCAATATAGTACATCAAGTGCATATATTAACGTACCTATATCATCCAAGCCAGTACTCAATGGTGATGTTACGCTGTCAGTATTAATAGATAATGTAGCTAATAAAATTGAACTATATTGCAACAGTACATTACTTGCAGAACAAGTCATTCCATCTGGATTCTCAAATAACTCATGGTCCGCAACAGGTGGTAAAATTACAGAATTATCACTTGATTCAGGATTGCATGCTTCAACATCAGTATTTAATGGTCAATTAAACTCTGGATTGAGATACTATAAAAATCCACAATCTTTATCTCTATCTGATGACGACATAGAAGAAATAGAGTTGGAGTCAGATTATGTAGCACCTAATTATGAAGTCCTCATCAACTTAGATGGCCCAGAAGTCCACGCATTATTTGACCTTGGATTTGGTGACGCACTTGCTAAATTTGATGTCCAGTGTAGAGATACAGCTAATACAAAAATACGGACATTAGCTAGGTTTGATGGCTTAATATTCCGTGATGTCAATTTCAATGGTAGTAGTGGAACACCATTCACTCCTTAATTTTGTTGTAAATATTTCAAGTTAAACAAATAATAATATTATGAGAAAAGCAGTATCAGTAACCAACAGTATTGTAGAAATTTGCCCCGCATCAGAAATGAGAGGCGATTTTAAGGCAAAAATTAACAATTTAGTAATAAAAAATACTTCAGCAACTGTAGTCTATCTGCAATGGACGGTTGAACCTGACATTCTCACTATCTCAAATGGATACCCATTGGGTCAAAATGAGGTAGCGATTATCGAAAGAACGAAAACAAGTGCCCCAGTCCTAGGAATAACTAATGGTGGTACTGCGAACCTTAGAGTAAGCGGAGACTAAAGATGAGTTATTTAATATTCCCCTCTGGAGGTGGTGGTACAGGCGCAACAGGTGCGGCAGGAGCTGATGGTGACACTATAGAAGCAGGAGCATCCGCTCCTAACACCGCAGGAGGAGCAGTAGGCAACAGGAGATACTGGCTTGATACATCCACAAATGAATTTTATTTCCTAGCGGCTAATGTTAGCCCTTCTCCTATTGGTAATTGGACAAAAATCGCAGACTTTAGTGGACCAACTGGAGCCGCAGGCTCTAATGGGCTAAACGGAATTGACGGCGCTAGCGGAGACCAATGGACACATGCTCAATTGAACAATATAGCACCAAGTGATAAGGGTACTGCGGATGTTTTTGATGAGTATCAATTAGATACAGATACTGGGAAGGTTTACCATTGTGCCGCTAACGGAAAAACATGGGCTTTGGTTGCTAATTTCACAGGCCCTCAAGGTATACAAGGAACACAAGGTATTACTGGAAATGTTGGGCCAACTGGTTCGGCTGGAGCATCTGGAAGTCAATGGTCATCTGGAACAAATGCTCCAAGTAACTCAAATGGTAACCATAATGATTTTTATTTTAAATCAGATGATAGGGGGATATATAAGAAAACTGATATATATGCTACCATAGCTGTAACAATACCTACTTTTGCCGTAGGTGATGTAGTTGAATTTAATTATTTTGATGGAACATCTCAGCAAACAGCTACAATAACTATAGGCACTTCTGTAGTGTCAACAAATACAACATTTACCGCAGGAGCAGCTACAATTGCTCGCTCAGGCTCACAAAATACAGATGCCGCTGCAATAGTTGTACTTATTAATACTATATCTGGGTATTCCGCTACTAGAAATAATGCAGATATTACAATAACCGCAGATACCGCAGGAAATGCATATAATTCATTACTAGATATTACGTTATCAGGAACTACTACGTCCACAAATGGCGTAGGCTCAATTTCTTGGGATTTACTAGCAACTATTAGTGATGGGCCTCAAGGAGCACAAGGCTTGACAGGAAATACTGGATTAACTGGAGCTACTGGAGCTACTGGAAATACTGGAAATGACGGGGAAGACGGCTCATTATGGACTTCAGGCGTTACAGATAAATTGCCAAGCGAGGGAAAATTAGGTGATTTTCATTTCAATACCCTAACATTTGACCTTTTTGAAAAAAGAGAAGTTCCACACATAAGTAAAATCACTATATCAAATCAAGAAGATGGCGTACTAGGTGTAGATTTTGATGCAAATGGAGAAATGCTTTTCGACTCTTTCGATGCAAATGAAAAAGCAACATACAAAAGAGATGTAAGTCCAGACCCAGATTACATAGTTGTTTTCAATGATGATGATTCGCAATGGGAACTAAGATTGGATGATAAAGATGTAGATGGAAATTATCAATCATCTCATTTTGCATTTAACCCTCTTAGCTCTTCGGACGATGGGTATTACCCAAACCCCTTGACATGGCTAGTAAACGCAACAAATTGGCCATCCTCTTCCGCTGCAGTTGGATTATTTGAAAATACCACTGCATCTTCTCAAAAAACAAATTGGTATACTGTTGTTAACCTAGAAGTTGGTGGAGCTGCAGGAGAAGGTGTTCCATCAGGTGGTACTGCTGGTCAGGTATTATCTAAAGCAACGGCAACTGACTTTGACACTACATGGGTAGATGCTGGTGGCGCTGGTACTAAATTAGAAGGATGGGAAACTGACACTGACGGGAATTTAGTTCCTGAGAATGACCAAGCGCAAAATATTGGAAGTCCAACAAGACAGCTTCATAGCTTGTATGTCTCAGGCAAAAGTATTTATATAGATAATAAAAAATTAAGTGTAGACTCAGATAGTAATCTTTTTTACCAAACTGACGGAGGGTCAAAAGTATTACTAACTCAAGCCAATGGTACGGAGAGTAAAAGTGGAACTGCAAACATAACTGTAGGAACAGTTACCACAGGCGCTGCAGGAACGGATGCATCGGTATCGAATTCAGGGAATGCAACTGATGCAGTTTTTGATTTTACCATACCAAAAGGTGATGTCGGCCCAGCAGGCCCACAGGGAACGGCAGGATACAACGGTTCAATAAGCATAGAAGCAAGCGTATCAAATGCAAGCGCACTTCCGTCATCATTAGGTGCGGGGGACGCAGGAAAAGGATACATAACACAGAACGATGGAGCTTTACACTTATGGGATGGAACTAAATTCGTTAATTTAGGAGCTGTTAGGGGAGAAAAAGGAGACACTGGTGACACAGGAGCTAGTTCTACTTTCATTCAGGGCACTACTGACCCTCAGGCATCGGATGGTAATGATGGTGATTTATACATAAACACCAATTCTGGTGATTTATTCGGCCCAAAGAATACAACTTGGGGTAGTGCAATATCAAACTTGAAAGGTCCTGCGGGAACGCGCGGAACTGATGGATTGAAGGGAAACGATGGAACCGCTGGTCAAGTAACAATTGGTACAGTAGCACATGGGTCTACTGCGGCAGTCACCAATACAGGAACTTCTTCGGTAGCTGTTTTAGATTTCGTATTACCCAAAGGTGATAAAGGAGAAAAGGGTGACCAAGGAAATACAAATGCTGTTACTATTACAGGAAATGTAGCATCAAGCGCTAACCTACCATCAGGGTTAGGACTATCAGATACAGGTAATGGATATATTAGTAATGATACTAAAGAATTGCATGTATGGGTAGGTACAGAATTTATAAATGTGGGAGGTGTACACGGCCCTGCTGGTGAAGACGGGAAAGGATGGACTTCAGGAGCATACGACCCATCTACTGGAATAACTTCATTTGAGTCAGATGATGGATTAGGTTTTCAAACCACCGACATAAGAGGTTCAGGATGGACAAGCTCCAATCAAGCTCCTACGGGAGGAAAAAATGGAGACTTTCATTTTAATACTGCTACTAATAAATTCTACAAAAAAGTTTCTAATGTTTGGGAAGTTATAACAGATTTGCCTAAAAATTCAGGTACACCCGTAACAGCAATCCTTCCTTTTGCGTTAGGCAAAATTACTGGCTCAATAGCAAATAGCCAAGTTGCATGTACTATAACGCAAAGCAGTAGTGGTGTATATGATGTCGCTTTTGCCACAGAGCAAGCTAATACTAACTACACCATATTTACTGACTCAGAGGGAATAAGCGTAGGTAGGGAGAAAATTTCAAATAAAACAACTAATGGATTCAGAATAGAGCATCTTGATAGTAGTAATGCTGTAATAAATGAAGATTGTTCTTTCATTTGCTTTGGCGAAAGTCCCCAAACGCATATTGGAACAACTGTAGAAGAAAACATTATTCTTGAACTGACAGAAGAATTTGGTCAGCCTCAAGCGGGAACAGTGATAAATGTAAAATCATTAAGACTACCTTATAACTTCAGAATAACTGGCATGACTGCATGGTGTAATGCACCATTTGAGGACGCCCCTCAGGTCACGCTTTCAAATGAAATTAATGAAGATATTTTAACTCAGAACTTAACTCTTCCAAGTAGTCATTTATCTTCAAATACCGCAGGCTCAAGCAATCAAGCAGTTGTTGATACTAGTAAAAGAGATATAGATGCATATAGCTTGATTCAAGTTGGAACAATTTGGTCTGATGGAAAATCTGGTCATGGCTTGAAAGTGGTTATCCAAGGAATAAGAACTTCTTTCTAAAATGAGTACAAATTACCTCCAAGCACCACCTACGTCGGATGGTACTGTTTTAAGTACAACAACCCCTCTAGTATTCGGTAAGGAAAACTGCTTTCCTTATATAAAACTTTTTGCTACTGACTGGAGTGGATTAAAAGAAGAAGAAGTAGAAGCGTTAGGTGGACACCTTATGCAAATGAATCGTTTTGTAACAAAACATACGCAGGGTTTATCAAAAGAACATTGGTCTCCAGAATGCATTAAAACTGTAAATAAGTTTTGGTATGACTCCAACCAATGGATGTATAATGTCCCAGAGGAATATAGAAAAATACTAGACCGAAGATATGAAAACTACGGACAGTATATAGGAAACTGGGAAAAAATTAATTTCACAACACCCGAAGAGCGAGTTGCGTGGGAAAATATAAATAATGCTGGCTTCCTAGACCCTGATGTTAATTTTAGTGCATTACCTCCGTGGGAAGACAATTCCTTGGAAGCAGTACTAGATAGAGGTGAGCTTCAAATTCAATCGGATAGAACTCAAAATAATTCTATTACTGGTAGTTTTTATCATGGTTTTGGGGATAATAAAAGGTTTGACTCAATGCTTATTGCATCCGCCAACAAGCCCGAATTAACTGAGTTTGTCAGGCAGATTTCCTTTCACTTCAAGCACCATACTGATAAGTGGAATAAAGAGGGTCATAAATTTGACCCTAATAATTTACCTTATTATTCATCCTTTGCACATCAAATGAGTAGTGCGAGCGGTGGGGCTGAAAAAATATCTCATAATTTACTTGGTGATTTTGAGTGGGATGGAGTAGAGACAGAAGATTTTGTGGAATCGGAAGGACTATTAAATGTAGCATTTGAACCCAAGAAAGTATTTAGAAACACATCAACAACTGGTGATTATAAGGATTATAGAATAGTTTGGCATTCACAAGGAATACCTGATTCAAATAATGCCCCAACTTGGGTTATAGCTACTGATAAAGTTGAAAGTAAGACTCATACTCTAGCAGGAGATATGGTTGTGGAGTTTCTTTCTGGAACACACAACATTAATGCAAGAAATTTGGGTTATCCAAGTGATGCTATTTCTTCAATAAAGGTAACACAGAATGGAATAACTCATACCTATAGCTATACACAAGGGCCAAGAAGATTGGATAAAGATGGAAATCTACCAACAAAAGGTTTTCAAACAGACGAATACTTCTTTGCATCTAGCGTATATGACCAAGGTAACCTTACAGAAGTAGTTTATGACAACAATAAGGCCCCATCCAATAATTACCAAGGTAATTATTTGTACACCATTTGGCGAGAAGAAAGATTACAAATTATTCATAAAGATGGAGTTTTCCAAGGTATAGTCATTTCATACCTGAAAGATATGGAGACAACCTCTATTCAATTTAACAATAAAACAAACCCTGACCCCTTAGACCCAAATAATCAAACTTGGTACAAGGAGTCATATACTTTTGATAATAATTCATTAATATCACGTGGTGATAAGTATATTTTAACCTCCGACTATACTACGAAAACTCAACATACTGTTATTGATGACTTTTCGGGTGGCGTAGATAACTTAACAAACGGAAGCTCAAAGCATCCACCAAGTGTTTTTACTTACCAAGCAACAAGAACTCCTGCTTATTTTTACAACCAAAAAGAGCTTTATGACCCAAGTTGGTCTATATGTGCCGAACTACCTGATGTACTAGAAACTAAAGAATACTGCTTAATAGATACATATGACTATCACACTGAAGCTGGAGGTAGTCATACATGGAGAGGTATAAAGATTAGCTACTATCATGATACTGTCACATCTGGTAATTGTAATTTTTCAGTTCAAACTACCGATGTGAGCGGAGGGACAGCAACTAGACCAGCATTTACACAAGAAATTAAACATCAAATAGATTTCAGTAATACAACTGCTCAAGGCGTAAGCATGAAAAGGTTCATTGCTTGCGTAAAATGCGATGGAGCCAACTCGCAGGTGGATTTGGTTTACAATAGAGGAAGTGAAACAATAACAGGTACACTTGACTTCAATAAGACCGACCAACTGAAAGGCATAGTTGTCGGTATGCCTACAGACACAAGCCTAAATTACTTACAAGGTGGATGGGAAGGCAAAATAGCAGAGCTATTTAATTCTGCAGCCACCTCAGGTGAAGATATTGATTCTATTGTTGGGTATTTATCGCATAAAAATGGAATAGAACTTCCAGACACCCATCCATATTATGATTCCTGCCCATCAGGGTGTAAAATAATATGTGACCCATGTATGTATATAGATGAAGAAACATGCATAAGTATACCAGATGTGAATCCTACAATTAGGTATAGTGTAGACCAACCTTTTTTTAATCAAATAAACAAAAGTGGTGATTTTGGATTTGGGGTAACATCAATTCCTTATTCTTCAAGGGAAGATGAAATCTATGATGGTGTTGCTGGCGAACGTATTGAGCAAAATGATGACAGGGTTGTTAGAGATAAACCTTACACTGGCGAGAAAACAGTTGAAATAAAAAATTTAACACTAGACGGAAGACCCTGTGATATAACACATATATTAAGTTTATCAGGAATGATATATAGGAGTGACGAGGATTGTCCAACTGGTTCTCCTACATTTTCCGCAAAGAAAGCAGTATGCTGTGAAGTTGATGATGTTGGTACAACTAAATTGATGGATTTTAATCAAGACTTCGACCAGACCCCTGGCGACTTCATGACAGATGAGGAAAAAACTAAGCTAGAAGAGCGTTGTAAAGCGTTAGGTAAGTCAGAGCAATATGACCATATAGTTAATGGCGGAATAAGTGTTTTAAGCACAGGCGAGGTACCAATAAATGCAACTTATAACCCTGCAACAAAGAGGGTGATTCACTATATTAGTAGCCACAATCCTGCATATCATAATCCAGAGCGTTACGATTTTGATAAAGAAGCTATGAATGAGCAATTTGATTGGCATACTGAAGCTAATTTTGGGGAATGCTTAGGTGAAGCATGCTGCCCAACAACTACAACTACCACGACTCGCCCGCCAATTCACCCAGTAGAATGCTTCGTAGACCCGAAGAAGGATGCAAATTGCAGACCCTATCTTCAGGTAAAAGTAAAAATGACAGCACAAGGATTAGCTTCAGTAGGTCTAGCGAGTGATGGATGGGCTAGAGGTTTAGCAATATATGCAAACACTACAGGTGATTGTGAGCTTGACCCTGACCCTAGTCCTTCTGGGAATAACGTTGAAGAATCTTTTACTAAATCTACATCCACTGAAGAAGAATTAGAACAAGGAAGTTCTAATTCAGTTATATCTGGAGGTATGGTAAGTAATTCAAGAACTTTCACAGTAGCTGCATCGTGTGGATGTAATACTCGATGGGTAGTAAAGTCATTAGGGTTGAACCCAGATGGTGCTAATCAACAACAAATACTATCAGGAAATGTCATTTGCGGTGGTGATTACTTTGTTTCAGAAGAAGAATGCGATGCGCTAGAATGCGAAACGACCACGACAACATCTACTACAACTCCTATTTATGGAGCATAGTTATGTCACTGAATTCATTTTGTGCTGTCGCAAATAGTAAGTACAAAAAAGAAGCTGCTTTTTTAATATATTCAATACGAGCATTTTACGAACACCCGATACTGCTGTATTGCGATGTTGACACGAGACAATATTTAAAAGGTTTTGGATTTAAGAATATATTCTATCGTGACCATTTAAATCAGACAAAACTTGGTGAGATAAACCAAAAAGTAGTTCACGTAAAACGTCACAATGAGTTCCATTCTCCTGAGTATATATACTTAAAGATGGACGCTATGGAGGAAGCCATATCAAACTTTGGAAATACATTGTTTGTTGATTCTGATATATGCATAGTAAGACCAATTGCTAATGAAATGCCAATTGATGATTTGGGACTATCGCCCCATTATAGCGAGCGTAATTATGTTAAGAGTACAATTGCGTTTGGAATCTTTAATGCAGGCTATGTATACGCACAGAACAAAGAAGTACCACAAGAATGGAAGCATATATATTTAAATGAATCTAAGTTTTACGAGCAAGAAGGTATGTATAAACTTATGAATAAATTTAAATTTTCTATTTTTGATAAAACACACAATGTAGGATTTTGGAGATTCAATCAGCAATGGACGAATGGCAGTTTAGTTAAGTCAAGCTTGCAAGGTGTAGATAAATCCAATGTAAAATCTTGGCATTTTCACATAGATATGGACACATACAAAAGTGCTGATAAAGTGTTAAGAGATGGATATAAACAAATATACGATGAAATTATATTATCTTTGCCACAACATATGAAATGGTTTTTAAAGAAACTGACATGATTAATTATGTTTATTGCAGTACTAATCCCGACCAAAAGAAATTAGCACAAGGTATAATTAATTATTCATTTGTAAGTGGATGTCCTATATATGACCAATATTCATCAGGAGATTACGGGGCAGAAATTGTAAGCAAATTAACAGGTAAAATTTTTGTGCAATGGATGATTGCAATTTCAGATTTAGAGAAAATAGCTAAACCAGATTGGTACTTTTGGGTTGGTGTAGATTATTTAAATTATTTAAAAAGCGGAAAACAGCCAGCTAATGTTAAGTACATAGCAAATTGTTACCATGTACAGCAGAAATTACTCGAAGATTATGGAATAAAATCGCGCGTAATATCAAGAATTGGTAAAGCTGTAGAGATTAAGAAAACTTTTCTCGATTTTAAAAAAATAAGAATCGGTATACTCGATGTATGGCATGAATCATATAAACATAAAGAAATATATGATAATTTAAATACTTCCTTAATAAAAGACTTTGAGCTTTTTGGCACAGGGCAAGGAGAATATAAATTACACGACAACACTTTATTAGATTCAGAAATTAAAGAAAAATGTCCATATATAAGATTATGCGAATTTAATACACTTGATATGGATGTGTTACTCGTAAGTAATTTTGGTAATGAAAGTAATATTAATAAATGTTTAAATGATGGAGTTCCAGTTGTTTCTGTACCAAGCATATATGCGCTAGATTTAGAAAAGAAATACAGTTGCATAAGTATTGCACGAGGTGGTAACTGGGGGGATGCGGTAATTAAGTCCTTAAGCCCACAAATAGTAAACGGGAGAAAGCAAATAGCTAGTCTAACATCAGATGAGCAGATGCAAAATATTTTTCATAGCTATAGCGCGAAGCTCGATTTAAGGCATAGAAAATTAAATAAAATAAATATCTTTGGTATGTTTAGAAATAATGAAGATACTATTGGCAAAACGCTTTCATATCTTAAAATAAATGAGAGAAAAATAAACGTGCCATGCTCTTACTATCTATATGAAAATGATAGTGATGATGATACTCCCGAACAAATTAAGGAATTTTATAGACATACGAACGGAAAATATAAAAGTGAAATACTTGGGAATAAAATGCATGCAGGAACCTCACGCCCTGAAAGATTGAGAGACTTAGCAATATATAGAAATAAGATGAAAGAGCTATGCGATGATTGGTCAAGTGAGTATAGTTTCATAATTGACAGTGAGATAGACTTTCCTTCTGATATATTTATAAAAATGATTACAACCTTAGAGTCTCATAAGGATTGTGTTATGGTAACACCTTTCGGGACTCATGAATATAACAATGAATATTATGATATTTTTGCATACCTTAATAAGCAAGGGGAGAAGACGCCCCCTTCACCCCAGCGTATATCGGAAGCTAATTCCGCTTTTTCAGGGTTTGCGTGCATTAAAACCAGCGTATTTGAGAAGTGTCATTGGAACGCTCTTGCTGATGTTAGCGAACATATCTTCTTTTGCGATATGGTGCGTCAGTACGGAAAAATAATCATAGACCCATCAATTAAGGTAACTTGGAAAAAGTGAATGAAAGAAAGGATAATACAAGCAAGTCCTGGCCACACAGGAAGTACTATTCTAGTAAATTTACTATATGGTTTATTAGAACCAAATTCCGATGTGAACTTTCAAGGTAAAACTGAGAACCTTGGAAAAAAATTTATTACCAAAACGCATAAACTGAACCTTGATTCCATCATCAATAATTTAAAAGATAATGAAATATATTTTGTAATGTCAGAAAGGAACGACAAGAAAGTAAAAAAACTGATAAATCAAAAATACAGAAACTATAAAAATGTATTAATATTCAATTTTTTTGAATTACTTGAAACTGAAAATAATACTATCTCCCAGATATGCATAAATGCAGAAAAGAAGCTAAGAAAGTTTTTACCTACGACAGCATTGAAATATGCAAAAGGTGATTTGCAAACAATGAAAAATAGAATAATTGCCATGAATGCGACTTATGAAAAAATTAAAAACGAACCTTTTTCATATGTAAATAAGTTTTATCATATTCATGGCTCACATAGAAACAGGAAGTAAAGCTATGATAGACACTAAAAATAAAATAATTTTCATTCACATACCTAGAACTGGAGGTTCTCAATTTAGTAATCATTATTATAATGATGTTCTCTCAGAGCATTTGCCCGTTGAAATATATAGCAATTATTGCAGTTACGGAGACTTTGACGCAAAGCATTTTAGGTATAAAGATTACAAGCATTTTATTGGTCCTAAAATAAATGAATATAAGATTGTTACTGTTGTAAGAAATTCATATGACCTAGCAGTATCTAATTGGATGATGCATTACAATTCGCTAGAAACAAAGAGTGAGGCGTCAAAAGAATTTTGTAAAGATTTTACTTCTTTTGTTGGGTGGTTAGAGCATCAGAAAAAAGCAGGGAATAAGCACCCCAACTGGACTTTTCTAAGTCCTTATAATTCAATGAAGCAATTAGAATACATAGAGGGTGCAGAGAATTGCGAAATCATTAGATACGAAAATTACAACCAAGACGTTCGTAAGTTTTTCCTCAACAATTTTGGTATAGAAACTAAATTAAAAAGATACACCAATGATGAGTTGAGGAAAAGAGAATCTTATAAAAACAGAAAAATGAACTATTCAATTTATTATGATTCTGACTTAAAAAAAAGAATAGAAAATTTGTATAGAAAAGAAATAGATTATTTTGATTATAAAATAGAGTGATGAAGAATTATATTTTATATAGACTAGGAGATGACGGAATAGGTTGTACTTTATTAAGGTTTGCATATTTGAATAAGGTATTTCCAGACAAGAAAATAATAATCAGTCCTGAAAGTTGGTGTTATTTTGACAATAATTATGATTATGATGAAATTGCAAAAGTATTTAATTTCCACCCTAAAGCAATTTTAGCACCGCAAGTAATAAGCAAAATTAAAAAGGAACAAATTTTAAATCCAAGAGCAAAAACAAAAAAGGATTCATATTATGAATTAATTCAAAGCTATAATACAAAAGGATTAACAGCTATAGAAATCATTAATTCTACTGAGATTAATGAAGGTAATTTATTATTTTCACTTAAAGAACAGCCATCAATGCCATTAAATGCTTCTAATTTAGTAGGTGTACATGCAAGACTTGGTAATGGTGAACTCAGAGTGGATGGAACTTTGATTCCGAGAATGAATGTATTAATGGAAACTTTCATAAAAAACATGAAAAAGTTTGAAACAAATAATTTTTATGTATGCTCAGATACAGAAAGTTTTATTGATTTGTGTAAAAAAGAATTTGGCAAAAGAATTATAACGCAATCAAGATTTTATGCGCCAAGAGGTCAAGGGCCAGGACATAAACGTAAATTAAGGAAACAACACATGAATCCAGTTGAGCAAATAAAGGAAGCCTTAATAGACATAACTCTATTATCAAAATGCACACATTTAATATGCAACGGAAGCGCCTTTGTTAAATTTGCTAAAAGTAAAATTAAAAAAGAAAATATTAAAGATGTCAGATGTAAAAAATTTTTATAAAATAAAAAAGCACTTTGAAAGGTGCGAACACCCTGAAAAGTTTTTCCAAAAAAGGAAAAAACAGTTCAATAGTATAGATGTATCAGAAAGTAGAAACATACAGGGTGGAAGCTTTATAATAGATAATATAGTATATATTAATTTAGATTCAGCAGTAGAGCGCAGAAAAGAAACAGAAAAAGCTTTCAAGTCAGCAAACATTAAAAGCTTCGATAGATTTTCTGCGATAGCGGGAATAGATTACCCTACGATGAGCGCACTAACTCTTGTCGCAGAAAATAAAACCACAAATTTATTGGATGTAGGTGACAGACTAACTTGGGACAATGCAACAATATGGGATGAGGGGAAAACAGAACGTATCCTAAATAGATTAAAGTTCAGAAATAAGGCAGCTGCTGTTATTTCCCATTCAAAGTTATTGGATTTGTGTGTAAATAAATATAATAATTGGGTACTAGCATTTGAGGATGATTTTACTTTGAACTATAATTTTGAAGAATTTTTAGAAAAAGTAAGACCATTAACGGAAAAATATGACTTCATAGTAACAGAGTCACGACAAGGTCTATCACAAAGAAACGGAACAGGAATTGGAGCTTGCGGATATATGTATAATTGCTCGAAAATTCCAAAAGATTTCAAAAAATATTATTGTGTATCAGATTCAAAATATTTTTCAGATTACACGGCAAAGCCAGTATATATGACAATGAGTGCGGACTTACGTCTCCATAATTCGTTAAGGCGCGCAAATATCAGAGTCACACATATGGAGGAGCCATTTGTAAATAGTTATGGACTGCATGGATTTTCGCAGTCTGATAGTAGTTACCGAGCAAGCACAATAGCGGTAAATCCAAAGCTGAATTGTTTCAATGAAGGGTAAGTAGAGCGGTAGCTATGGAGAAAACATTAATAAATCACGTATGCTCTTTAGGCTTTAATTGCATGCCATCCTTTTTCCTACAAGCACAATCTTTAAAAATAAAAAGCTACCCAATTGATTGGTGTTTTAGTAGTCAGAAAGCAATAAGATATTGTATAAAAAATAAGTTCAAGGATTTTTTAAATACAGATTTGCATAAACGTTATCCGAAAAACAAAAACTATATATATAATATTAAAACTAAAATAATTTACCCACATGGTCGTCATCCACTCAACGATATGCCATATTATGAAAGGTGCGTTGCGAGATTTAATAAAATGATTGAAAGTGGGGAGCCAATCCTTTTCGTTACAAGTTTCAAAAAAAGAAATCTACTCGAAGCTGAACTCAGGAAATTGAATGAAAACATTTATTTTATTGAAATTCATGGAAGGAGAAAAGAAGTTGAAAGCTTGCATTTGATTAACAAAGAATACGATTTAAGAAAAAAATACGAAATAAAATTAAAATGAAAAAATTAACAATAGGTTCCGCAGTATACGATGACCCTGAAGGTGTGTGGTACACATATCAATCATTGCGATTGAATAATAAAGATATATTAGACCAAATAGATTTTATAGTAGTCGATAACCACCCAACAGGATTGCCATCTAAAGATACAAGAGCAATATGTAGAGACTTATCAATAAATTACATCCCTAGTGGAGAGCGCAGGACAACGGCTATAAGGAATAAGATATTTGAAAATTCTAAAACTCCTTGGACTATGTGCATTGATAGCCATGTATTATTCGAACCTGAAACAATTAAAAACCTAATAAACTGGTTGGATAAAAATCCTGATTGTGAAGACTTAATACAAGGTCCACTCCTATATGATTTTTTCGATAAAGAAAAATCCATATCAACTCACATGAACCCGACTTGGCGCTCATATATGTATGGAATTTGGGCAAGAGATGAAAGAGGAGAAGATATTAATGGTGAGCCTTTTGAGATACCAATGCAAGGATTAGGTGTATTTGCCTGTAAGACAGACAAATGGCTACCATTTCACCCCTTATTTAAAGGATTTGGTGGCGAGGAAGGATATATACATGAGAAGTTCAGGAAAGCAGGAAGAAAAACATTATGCCTACCTTTCTTGAGGTGGTTGCATAAATTCAGGAAATCTGAGCCAGTACCTTATCCAAATATAGTAGAGGAAAGAATTCACAATTATACAATTGGTCATTTGGATAATGGAAAGAATTTAGACTCAATGAGAAAACATTTTGAAGAAAATTTAGGAGCGTTGAAAACAAGAAACTCAATTGAGTCAGCGGAAGAAATATTTAAAGCTCACAAAGAAGACCCAGAGATGATAGAGCAGATGTTTTTTGAGAACGACAGCATAGAGGTAGCGCCCAAGCCTCCAAAAGAAGATGTCGAACCTAGAGATTTAGCTTGGTCAGGAGTTATTATTACCCGACCAAAGAATGCAGACAAAATTAAGAAAGTCCGTGTAATACCTAAAAAATCGTTATTAGATAAAGTCTACCTAACTCCCTTAAGTGTATATAATAAAGAGAAAGGCAAGTACCAACCCAAAGCGAATAAGGAGTTTACAAAAGAAGGATTCGTACTTGATGTAGGAGAAGCTATAGATTTTGAATTTGACGAAAAATTCGAGACTAATTCATTTGAAATATATCCCGCCAAAGACCCTTTACATATAAGGCATATGGAGGTCTTTTACACTCTAGATAATAAAGAGTGGACTCAATTCGTATTTTAGTTAATGGATAACGAATTAGCTCATGAAGGCAGGCTAGCGCTAACAAAGCAGGCTCGCTCAGATTTAATGGCTTATGTATTAGCCAATGACCCTCTGTATATACCCTCAAAAGTTCATGTATATTTATGTGATAAGTTGCAAAAGCTAATCGAATCTAAAGGTGAACGTAGGCTCATTATAAATATGCCCCCACAGCATGGTAAGAGTAGACTTGTTGCTGAAGAGTTTGCTTCCTATCTACTTGGAATAGACCCGTCTCAAAATATTGTAATTGCTGGATACAACACTGAGCTGCCATTAAAAAACTCAAAATCTATTCGCAGGCGCTTTGATAGTGATACATACAGAGCTATTTTCCCAAAATCAAAAATGTCTGCTGACACTAGAACTGCAAACAATTGGATGACTACCGAATTAGGTGGAATTAGAGCAGTTGGTCTAGGCGCAGGATTGACGGGAAATCGAGCGTCATGTCTTATTATTGATGACCCGCACAAGGATAGAGCCGCAGCGGAATCTCTTACATCCAGAGAACATGTTTGGGATTGGTATCAATCAGTTGCTATGACACGACTAACTCCTGATAGTATAGTTATAATAATTATGACTAGATGGCATGAAGATGATTTAGTAGGAAGATTGAGTGATGAAAAATACATCGAGCAATTAACATCTCAAGGTTTTGAAAATCAAGTATATGAAATCATTAACTTTCCAGCAATTTGCGAAGACGAAGATAATGATATGCTAGGCAGGAAAAATGGTGAAGCATTATGGCCTGAAAATAAAGATACAAACTTTATAGAAGCGAGAAAAGTTATGCTTACTCCGTATGAATATAATGCACTATACAGAGGTAATCCAGTATCCAAAGGTGGTAACATAGTAGACATTAATATGCTCAACTTTATAGATGCGCATGAAGTACCCCCCAATATAGAAAAAGTCAGAGCTTGGGATTTAGCTATAACGACAAAACAAACATCTGATTTTACCGCATCTGCATTATGCGCATATGACAAGCAGCAAGATATATTTTACATAACAAATGTATTTAAAAAAAGAATGAATTGGCATGAAATAAAAAGAACTGTCAATAGATACGCAGACTTAGAGGTTAATAGAATTGGAGTCGAAGCCGTTTCTGGATTCATAGCAGCGTATGAGGAGATAAAAGAGGAAAGAATGGGCAAGAATATAGTAACAGCACTAACTCCGAAAGGAGATAAGCTAACTAAAGCTAACCCTTGGTTAGCGAAAGTAGAAGCTGGCAGAGTGATGGTAGTAAAAGGAAATTGGAATTATGACTTTATTGAAGAATTAAGAACTTTTCCAGACGGAAAGCATGACGACCAAATAGATGCAGTTACACTATGTTGGAATATGATAAATAAAGCTTCGAGATTATTACTAGCATGAAAGTTGACGTATTTTGCCTATTATATAAGTATTATATGTAAATGAATGATAATTTCTTTATGGGAACTATAGGCGCTAGCGGAACGGCTGGCACTTTCTTATTAAACGATGTAAATCCAGTTTTGGGTTTTATATGTGGTGTTCTTACCATCATTCACTTAGGGATATGTATTTACAAAAAATCAAAAGATGGAAAAGATAAATAAAATACAAAAAGCCCAGCAAATTCGCATGCAGAATATAACTAGTGCGAAGAAAGATTTGGCTAATATAGTTACGAAAGTAGATAACACAATAGGTAGAAATAAGATTACTGTGACGGAGGCATGCCGTTCAAATAATATATCAACTGAAAGATATTATAGGTTTAAAAGGAATAGCTAATGAACTTTGACGGCTATGTTCTAATAGGTATAGGCGTAGCAGTCAGCGTACTTGGATTCTTCCTTAAACGATTAAAAGAAGAAGTTGATAGTTTTGACAGAATAAATACAAGGACTCAAATAGAGTTAGCTAAATGCGGCGAGCGAATAAAAGTTCTCGAAAAACTATCAGAAGACAGAAGAGAAGATGTTCGTAAATTATACGACATATTATCATCAAAAGGTAAGTAATGAAAAAAGAGCTTAATGAGAATATGCAAGTTAAAGCAAATCTTGCATTTATGGCTAAGACTATAGCTTTAGTGGGAACTTGTGTTTGGGGTTATTCCGAAATATGGAATAAGATTAGTACTATTGAAAATGAATTAATACGCATGAATCATACGATGGAGCTTAATAGTGAGTTTCGTATTAAATGGCCCCGTGGAGAAATTGGAGCATTACCAGCAGATGCAACTCAGAATATGAATATTGAGCATCTAAAGAATCGCGTAGATAAACTTGACGAGCATGTAGATAGCCTACGATATAAAGGAACTGATAAGCCATAATGTTTGAATTACTCACAATGTTCCTTACTGGAGGAGGTTCCGCTGCACTCGGAGCTATACTAAAAGGAGTGTTTGGAGCAATTAATGATAGCCGCGTACAAAAATATGAGCTAGAGTTAGCTAGAGAATGTAGAGGAAATGAATTTGCACTTAAATTTCAGGAACAAATGTCAAGCGGTGAAGGTGGCGCTTTTACTCGCGCCACTCGTAGGCTTCTTGCTCTTATCCTCATGTCTACACTCTCAGCGGTCGTCATCCTCTGTACCCTCTTCCCGTCAGCAGAAATCATCACACTCACCAACCCAAGCGGAGAAGGAAGCACATCCTTCCTCTTTGGACTCATCGAATTCCCTTCTAAACAGTCGCCCGTTATGGTTACAACTGGACATTTAAGTGCTTATTTTGTTGTAATTCTAGCCCCTATGGTGACGGGATTTTACTTTACGCCAGGCGGTAGAAAATAATACAATACAATTATGAACTTAGACAGAATTAAAGAAAAACTTTCAAATTTAGCTAAAGATGATGCAATGCTTAGTCGTTGGATGCAGAAATTAAAGAATAACCCACAATCGGTTAAGGCTGTAGCAAAATGGGCATCTGATAAAAAAGATAAAAAGAACATTATAGCTCAATTTCATAACACATTGAACTCCGTTAAGAAAGCAGCACAATTTCCTCATCCGAAAGCTAAAGCACCTGAACAACCTCAGGAGCGTGTATTATCTAGGTTTGAGAGACGCAGATTAATGCAAGAAGCTAGAGAAAGCGAGTAGCTCCCGCAATTAAGGTATTGACAAGTCAATACTTTAATTATAGTTTAGTTCCATATGCAAAATAATATGGAAGTAAAAAAGGGAAGAAAAGCATTGCCCGCACATGAGCGTAAGCAGATGTATTCCTTTCGGATAGACCCATATCTTAGAAAGAAGTTACAACATGTATCAGTAACTACAGGAAGACCTATGTCTTACTTGATTGAAGTATCTCTAAAGGATTTTCTTAATAAAATAAAATTACCAAATCAAGATAACAATCAATGAAAGTATTTGTTTACGGAACACTAAAAAGAGGTGAAGGTAATAATGGATTATTACTAGGGTGCGGTGCAGATTTTCTTGTGGATGCAAGAACTAAAGAACCTAGAAAACTAGTAGTTAATGGTCTGCCATACTTAAACCGCCCAGAAATCGAAGGTGGAGTTCATGTCAAGGGTGAGATATGGGAAGTACCAGACGCAATGATTTGGAGGCTTGACCAACTTGAGGGTCACCCTGATTGGTATAAGCGTCAAGAAGATGAGTTTTTAGATGAAAGCGGAGGAGTTTGGAAAGCTTGGGTGTATTACATTCAATCCACTCAAGAAGGAAGAGCGGTAGAAAACTATGGAGAACCTAGCTACTCCATAGAAAATGATGTTTTCTCGCCAAATTATACTGATTACTAATGAGAAAATGTTCATTGGAAGCAGGAAAGCTTTCTCTGTCATTTTCTTATTCTCCTGATTTGGTTAATGGCATTAAGGAATTACCTCCTTATTGCAGAAAGTGGAACCCAAAAGAAAAAAAGTGGATTTTAAATTTACAAGTTTCTAATCCAAAGTTTGTAGCACATCAGCTACACATTTTCCTAGACGAAAATCAGTTCACTATTGAGGAAAATGCTAAAGCTGAAATTGCAAAATATTTACCTAAAGAATTGATGGTAAGTGAGGACGATGAGTCATTAAAAGACTCATTGAGTGTTGATGCCGAAATTGACTTAGATGTCATGCTTGAGCCAAGACCATTTCAAAAAGCGGGTGTGAGCTATTTATTGAAACACCCTAAGAGTTTCTTGGCTGACGAAATGGGTTTAGGTAAAACTGGTCAAGCAATTAGCGTAATGCATCACACGCAAGCTTTCCCATGCCTAATTGCCTGCCCAGCATCTTTGCAAATAAACTGGAAGAGAGAGATTTTTAAATGGGTAGGAGACTTAACAAGCGTATCTACTACCCCCAATAGAGATAGCGAATGGAATATAATTCCATATACGCAATTAAAGAAATATAAAGATGTTATAGATACTATTCCATATAAAGGATTAGTTTGTGATGAGAGCCACTACCTAAAGAGTGGTAAAGCACAAAGAACAAAGCAAGTTAAGAAGCTTGCTAAGAGAATACCCAGAGTCCACTTATTAAGCGGTACACCTATTGTTAATAGACCCTCAGAGCTAATATCCCAACTGGAAATCATTGGAATGCTTGAGGAGCTTGGAGGATGGAAGAATTTCGTATCTGATTATTGCGCAGCTTATAGGGATAAATTTGGTCTTAATATATCAGGAGCAAAAAACTTAAAAACTTTAAATACAGAATTAAGAAAGCGTTGTTATATAAGGCGTATGAAAAAAGATGTCTTAAAGGAGTTACCTGACAAGCAAAGAATAATAGTTGATGTAGAAATAGCAGACTGGAAAGAATATAATAAATCTGAATCCATAGTTTTAGCAAAAATAGAAGCGTTATCTGAGGAGTATGAGCAAAATGCTTACAATGTTTATACTGTTATAGATGAATATAATCTTGCAGACGCTAAACAATATGTAATTAAGGAATTAAATAAACCATCGGACGATTATTTATTAATAATAAACAATTGTAAAAGCATCAAAGAGCTTAAGCAAAAGTCCACAGAATTATTTATGCGTAAGTCTGACAATGTAGTCAACGCGCAGGCTCTAATGTTGCTCAATGAATTAAAGAAAGTTTGCGCCCAACAAAAAATGGAATCTGTTCTTGAATGGGTAGAAAGCTTTATGGAAAATGACCAAAAATTAGTGCTTTTTGCCGACCATATTGAGATTCAAAAAATGCTTATTAATAGATTAGCTAAACATAAACCTTGTTCAGTCCTAGGAGAGATGCAAGTAGAGGAAAGACAGCAGAATGTAGATTTATTTCAAAATGACGACTCCCGCAAAATAATAGTGTGTTCACTACAGGCAGCAGGAGTTGGACTTACACTCACTGCATCAAGTAATGTCGCCTTCGTTCAGTGCGGATGGACTCCTGCGCTACATGACCAAGCAGAAGACAGAACACATAGAATTGGCCAAGAGAACGCAGTGAGTTGCTTTTATTTATTATGCCCTAAAAGTATAGATGAAGATATATGGAATATAATAGAAGAGAAGAGAAAAGTTGTTAATAAAGCAAGTGATGGAAGATTCTCAGGAAAATCCGACATAGCGAGTTTAGTTAACAAAGTTAAGAATAGAGTTAATCAATAAAATGTATTGACATTATTATAAAATAGGGGAATATATAAATATGAATGAATGTGAGAAATTAGTAAAAATATTAGATAACGAAAAAGTAATTGAATGCTTAGATTTAAGAGATGGAGATGGTAAGCCTGTGAATGACCCGCAATTAGTTGAATTTTTAAGCAATATTTATAATCAAGCTGTCGATAACTGCAAAAAAGCAATTGAAGAATATTATCAAAATGAATAAAAATGAGCCAAGAATAACAAAGATGAAAATAAGTGATATTTTTGTCGATGAAGAATCTAACGCAAGAGATTTAGATGATGAAAGATTCAAGAAGCTTAGAGAAAGTTTAAATACTTTTGGCAACTTGCAGCCTATAGTTGTTAATGAAGCCACAAATAAGCTAGTTGGTGGTCATCAAAGATTAAAGATTTTATCAGAAACCTCAGATGAGGTTGATGTATGGCTTGTGAACTTAGATGAATTTCAGGAACAATCAGCTAGTTTAGCCTTAAATAACGAAGTTGGAGAATTTGATGATAATGCTCTTAGTGAAATAATTAAAGGATTTGATTCAGAGCAAGTCTACTTAACAGGATTTGACGACAATTTAATAGAGCAGATAACTACTGAATTAGATGATAGCTTAGAGCAAGGAACAGAAGAGCTTTCAGAAAAGATGGAGATATATAAAATCACATTAGATTTTGAGAGTTTAGAGAGTAAATTTAGATTTGAGTCATTTATAGAGCAATGTAAGTTGCATGCTGGTCACAATAGACCAATAACTGACCACATGTTTGAATTAATAGATAACGATAAAAATAACGAATAAAATGAATATAGACTCAATAGCATACGAACACTCAATTGCTTACTACTCAAGTGATTGGTGTTATTATAATAAAGAGCTTTCTGCCATAGAGCATGGAGCAATACTCGCAGGAGCAAAGCTTCGAGCAAAAGATAGAGAGAAGCGTAAGAATAGAATTAAAAGAAAGCCAAAAGCGAAATGAGTAAACCAACATTCATTAGTTTATTTGCGGGAGTTGGAGGTCTAGATACTGGCTTTGAGAGAGCAGGATGGAAATGTGTAGCAAATGTAGAACTAGATAAAAACGCTGCAGGCGTACTTAGATACCATAGACCAGACATACCAGTTTTTACGGATATAACTAAAGTAGAACCAGAAGATTTACCAGATGCTGATGCCATCCTATACGGCTTCCCTTGCCAAGATGTCAGTGTTGCGGGTCAAAGAAAAGGGATGAACAACGAAACTAGAACAGGATTATTTTATCATGCAGCAAGACTTATTCACGGAAAAAGAAATAAAGGACTTAGGTTTGCCTTGGCTGAGAATGTCTTCGGCCTCCTCAGCGCAGATGATTCTCTTGCACTTCCTAGGGTCATCAGAGAGCTTACCGACATCGGGAGTAATGCAGTCGGATGGACGGTATTGGACAGCCAACACGTGGGATGGTGTTCCTCCGAAAAGAGGGTCAAGTCCGTCCCCCAGCGACGTAGACGAGTCTTTATACTCTCGACTTTCGGAGATATTGGAGGAGAATCCATCGCAGAAATATTTGCTCTCAGCGAACGCATGTCAGGGAATATTAGACAGAACGGAAAGAAGAGGAAAGTTGGACAAGCTCCCCCCGATGCTACGAAAAGCACTGGAGTGGATGTCTACAACGGACAAGAAACTGGAGAAACCGCAGCCACCCTCACAACAGCCGCAGGAATAAGTAATGCAAGTGGTCCAAAGATTATGGGAGTAGATTTCTATAATAATTCTTTAAATGATGAAACATCCCAGACTTTATCATCAGCAGCAGCAGATAAAAATCACACAGGTGGAGTTCTAGAAGTAAAAAACTCAGAAGCCATCAGCTTGCAAGGAAGTATGATTGGAAGAGACCACAAGAATGGCCCCCAAGGAGACGGAGTAAATGAAGATATTTGCTTCACATTGACATCAGCAGACCAACACGGAGTTGTACATCCAATACAGAATGCAACCCGTGGAAAAGACCAAAATGGTTTAGGAGTCGGAGAGAAAGAAGACCCTATGTATACATTAGACCACGGAAGTCAGCATGCGATTGCATTTGAGCCTCGCTCTCAAGATGGAATACCGAGAGTTACAGGAAACCCCGATGAATGCGTAAGCCCTACATTAAATACAATGTCTGGTGGTCAAAGACAGCCAGCAATTGCATGGAGTCAAAGAGGTAGAGATGGAGAGACAATGATTGAAGATGAAAAAGATGAAGTTAGTCCAGCTTTAAGAACTGCCCCTCAAAGTCAAATGGGAGTTTGTTCGTTGATTGCAGATACAACACCAAAAGGAAAAGAAGACATAAGTATGGCGTTGAGAGCAACCAAAGAAATGCTCACAAGTACACCTGAATTTGCAATACGTAGACTTACTCCAATTGAATGTGAGAGACTTCAAGGATTTGATGACAACCATACCGAATACAAGTATGAATGTGAATCAATAGATAATAAATGGGAGATTAAAGAAAAAGACGGAAAACCCATAGAGAAACGACAAGCAGATGGCCCTAGATATAAGCAAATGGGAAATGCCGTAAGTGTTACTACTGCTCAATGGATAGCGGAAGGAATGATAAAGCATACATGAAGTACGACAAATTGCTTAAAGATAATTGGAACTTCTTCGCTGAACGAGATGCAATTAAAGCAATTATTACTAATTTCACAGGAACAAAAAAAGATTTTTTTCAACGTGGAATAGATGAAGTAAACCACATAATAGAGAAAAAAGTATCAATTGATACCATAAATAAATATGAGAAAAGTTTCGCTGTTGATTTTGGTTGCGGTATTGGGAGATTAACAAAGCCTCTAGCGAAGCATTTCGATGTTGCAGTAGGAATTGATATATCAGAAAAAATGCTAGAAGTAGCGAGACATGAAGCAAGCGCGAGAAATGCTCAATACTTGGAGTGTCAAAATTCAGATAAACTTCCCATTGCAAGCAATTGCGTAGATTTTATATTAAGCCTCCAAGTTCTGCAACATATACCAAGAGTTTATAAAATTAATATATTTAAAGAGTTTTACAGAATGTTAAGAAAAAAAGGTAAAGTATATTTCGAGCATCCATATTCAGGTAAAGAAGCAATTCATGATAACCATGTGATGCATATGGATGTTTGGGGAATTAATAAATTAGGAGACACATTGACAGATATTGGATTCAAAGTTTTGAATATAGAGTCGCTTGGAGACAAAGATTTATGGCCAAGAGCCGCCTACACATTAGTAAAATGACAAAAACAGAAAAAGAAATGCATATGGAAATCGCTGAATTACAGCGAAAGATACAAGATTTGAAAGTAGTCCTTGATACAGCACAAGCAGCAATAAGAAGAGCAGAAAGCGTACTTGAGGGAGATAATAAGAGACATGTAATTAATCAATCCGCAAAATGGGTATTAAAATATAAACTATAAAATGAAAAACAGAATAGCTAACTACTTTTGGAGTACAGATTATCCAGAAGTTAACAAAACAACTCACGAACCAGTAGAGTGGAAAACAATGAATAATCCATTTATCGCAGATGAAGGTTATTTTAAGACGGAGAAGAAGAAAGCAGACAATAAGTCAAAGCTTGAATTAAGTAAGCCGAGATTAATTTTAGGAATTTATATCATAACTTGTACGTTATATTGTACATATTCTATTTTTAGCTACTTACTAAGCCTGATATTTTCGTAATGTATAACGAAACTGGAAACGAAACAAAAGTATCCACGCATGATTTAGTGGAAGAAGTATCAAAGAATCTAGATAAGAAAGATTGGAATGGTTGCGTAGGATGTGCAGATTGCTGTACAATGTTTGCTGTAACCGCACCACTAGCCAAGCAAATGGAAGAGTTTGCCACAGCACATTTTGGTCAGCCTACAGATAAGATACAAATAAAGAATCATCATATATGTTCTAAACTCGACCCGAAAACGAGAAAGTGTACTATATATGACTCAAGACCAGAGATATGCAGAACATTTTTTTGCGATGCATCAAAAACAAGAGCGAAGACGCATAAATTAATAACCGAGGAAATAGAGAAAAATGACAACAAGACTGACCCAAGAACTATCGACATCTACCCATACCTATCCAAGATTAGAAAGGGTCAGGGTCTCTCAGGTCAAGGAAGCGGAGTGGAATCCGAGAAAAGTAACAAGAAAATCTCTAAATCTACTTGAGAAAAGCTACGAAGAATTTGGCAACCTCCAGCCAATAGTAATAAATAAGAGAACAAATAGATTACTAGCAGGCCACCAAAGATTAAAGATACTTAGAAGAAAGAAAGTAGTAGAAACAGATGCGTGGGTAGTAGACCAAAGTATTGAGAGTGAGAAAGTCATAGCAATTGCACTTAATAATCACGCAGCAGATTTTGATTTAAAAGGGCTTGGTTCAATCTTGGCTGACTTGCAAGCCATGAAAGATGACCTAGACCATACCCTATTTACCGAAGAGCAAATAGACCGCATTGTACAACAATCATTGCCACAATTAGTTGACATAGACCTAGATAACAATAATACTAATAGTACAGATATTGAAAATAGCGAACCTGAGAGCAAATCCACACCTGACACTAACAAAGACGTAAGCAATGTATTCAAATACGACCTATACTTCGAGAACGCTACAGATAAGTTAAAGTTCCTAGCATATATAAAGAAGCAAGAAAGAAAACGTACAGACATAAAGCTCAACGGAGAAAATTTACTAATAGCATTTAAAATACCATGAACACTATAACCAGTAAAGTAGGCAGAAAAGATAAGAGACTAGACGAGAAATTTGTCCTAAACCTTTGTACAGCATTGAAATCGGGAAATACTAAGAAGAATGCTTGCCTACTAGCTGGATGTTCAGAGACTCAACTTTACAAATGGTTAAGAGACCCAAACTGCGAAGTAGAAGATACCCTCGCTTGGCAATTTGCGTCTTCCATAAAAAGGAGCATAGCAGAAGCGCAAAATCGAAATATCGTTTTAATCCAGAAAGCCGCCCAGAATAATTGGCAGGCAAGTGCTTGGTATTTAGAGAGAAGTGACCCACAGAACTGGGGTAAGAGAGAGCGTCACGAGATAAGTGGCCCAGATGGAAACCCTATAGAGACTGTAGCAATTACAGAGCAGGCCCTAGATAATGCCAGCTTAGATACTGTACTTAGTAAGTATAATAAAGCGCAAGAATACAAGTCCCAGCTAAGAAACTAACCATAGGCGAGCCTAAAACGGCTCTGGGAACCCAAGCAAGGCGGTGCATCAAGATTTTTGCATAAACGCTTTCTAGTAGCCTTCTACCCCGCTTAAAATAAATTTTTAGAGCCACAGGCTCAGGTAGCTGGGAACCTAGTCGGGGCGGTGCATCAAGATTTGGCAATATACTGCAGTATAGAAAATACCCTAGGCTCTGGTGGTGGTTTGGGCTGTACCAGCCCGTGGCAAAAGTACACCTTGGCTTGGGTTGGTTGGTTGGCCTAACCACCTGGAGCGCAGCGAGATAAACCCCCTAGGCACAGATATATAATAATATAGAAAATATATTTTTTTATACAAAATACTTGACATATAGCTACTTATGCAGTACTTTAGTTTATAAATAACAATAACCAAATAACAATTAACATAATGAAATATGGATTTAATTAATATAATAGTATTTAGCTTAGTTGCATATTGCGTAATTAAGCTAATCCAAACCCTATCAGGCTCTATGGGTAATCAGTGTGACTCTTGCGGTCGCCACCTTACGCCCCTAGTAGATAAAAAAATAGTTGTCTGTCAAAAATGCGTGGACAATGAACCCCATTAATAAAAATGAATATAATTAGAGATAAAGACGAAGTAACAATTAACCCCTCGGCTAAACACATAGTCATTAACGGAGATTTAGAATCAGGACATAAGTTCTATGGACCTTTTGATAATCTAGAAAAAGCAAACGAATTCATGAACGAGTATTTCCCTAACTTCTGGGCATCTTGTAATGCGTTCGAAGTATCTAACCCACCAACCAAATCAGAAAATGAGTAACGGATATAGTAACGAGGCAACCTATAATGTAGCAATTTGGATTCTCAATGATGAGGGTCTATATAGCATGGCGCGAAGATTTAGAAATAAATTAAAGCCTTATGTTGAATTTTGTGAGTCATTACGTGAGTGTGGCACACTAGAGACACCCGATAAGGTAGCCTATAATGATTCATCCTTAGATGTGGATGAACTCAACCAATTAATCGAGGAGCTATAAAATGCCTAGATTTAACGCAAATTTAGTCTGGGTAGATGAGCAAGTTACCCCCCCAGCTATTCCAGCGTACCTATTAAAAGGTAACCCGTGGGTGCTTAATGTTAAGTTCTTGCGAAAGAAGCACGCTTACATGAAGTCTAGATTTAAGTATCTAAAGAAGTATAATGGGCTATTCCCTCTAAAGGCGTACCCTGAGCTTCCTGCGGATAGTAACTTCATTAGGTGTGTGCTTAATGCTATGCGTGCAAATTGGAATAACTTCGTTCATCTAGTTGACAAAGATGGCGAGAGCCACGATTTAAGAAACCACACTGCACCTAAATTATTCGAGCCACCCATTGTATCAAACAAGATACCAAGACTTGAAGTAACCGCTACCTACCCAAATCAGAGAACCACAGTCACAAGGGTATCCCCGCTGCGAAAATGGGAAAACGGGTCATCACTTCGTCCTTGGACACTTACCGCATATGATTTAAATAAGGGCTTGGTTAAAGCTATATCGGATTATCCAGTAATTGAGGAGCGAGCCAGAGAAGGTAGTGGGCATGGTTATATCGGAAATATAATTTGCCAATATGCTTTATTTGGAAAGCAAATTTTTTCTCCATAATTACTTGACATTTAAATGTAATGACATTATATATAATACTATGAGTTTTAGAGATAAGATAAAAACAATTATATCATCAGAGATAAATTACTTTAACAGAGACCACCACGGCTTAACCTTAAAGTTAGATTCTGTCACCGCGCCATCAGTCGCAAATGTTCAAGCAAGGCATACTATGACTGAGGCAAAAGCTAATCGTCTAATAAGAACAAACCGCGCGCATAGATTTAAGTTTAGCGGAAAGTTAGTTTACGAAGGCCCAAGATACGAGTGGTACAATAGATGTATAGCATGGAAGCGTGTTAATTGGCATGATGAAGTTGAAGCTGTAACTGAAATGGTTGAAGCGGTGGCAGAGTATGACGCCATTAGATGTTCATGCGAACTAAGTGCAATTGGTGATGATAGAGTTCAATGGCTATCCCAAGAAAACCTCAAGCATAGCGCTGGCGTAGATATAGAATACAAGTTTGAGTTTAATATGACTCAAGTTATAGACAGAGATTATATGCATTGTGGCGCAGAATATGAAAATGAATTTCGGAGTTACGCAATAGAGTTATTCCGTAAACCACGCAGTAGAGCAAGGAGCGTACATCGCTCACTTAGTTGGATTCCAAACGAGATTGCACAACGTGAGCATGATACTGCACGTGGTAGACCGAGTAATAGAAACCTATATCAATATATTATGGATAACCTTCCATATCACAGACCTACGGCATGCTATATCACAGGTAAAGCAGTTCCTGAAAATGATACCCATGTAGATGAAGAAGCAAAGTTTGGCGAGCACGGACAAGAATATCCAGAATACGAAACCGAAGGCTCTCCAAATACAACAATGGAAGAAATATTACATTCAACAACACTAGAACAACTACTTGCCCCCTAGTCAGGGCGGTACATACACGAAAGGAAAATAATGAGAATTAACTACATGCAGGACAGCCTATACAACTACAAGGTGGCACTATGGCGAAGGGCACTAATCCACTTTGGCTTTGGCATCCACCCCGCTGTGGGCGAGAAATTACTATGGAAACTAGCTCCCTATTCCCTAGTAGGATAAAATAAAAGTGAAAAAAAGTTAAAAATTTATTTGACATATAGCAAAGTATGATGTACTTTGTTTATATTCACCAATAATAATAACCAAATAAAATAAAAATTATGGACATAGATAAGCAATTAGAATTATTTGACGGACAGAAAACGCGCGGAGAAAATTGGACATTTGGCGTAGAGTTAGAATGCCTACTCCCACGTGATTATGCCGAGGGCATTGACATCGGAGATTATCATTGCGGTGAACCCGTGTATGAAGCCCCTAAATTCAACGGCAGACGTTGGCTAGTAGAGCATGACTCTTCCGTTTCTAGTCGGAGTTACGACAGATATGGATGCGAGTTTGTATCACCTATCTTGAAAGGCAATGACGGAGTTCAAAATGTACTCGATTTTACAGATTGGCTCAAGTCTCATAACACTAGAGTTAATACATCATGTGGCTTACATATTCACATCGGCATCGACTCAGTGTTAGGCAGAAATCCATCATCGGCAAAGATTGTACAATTCGTAACACGAGTTGCTCACCTTAGCTATCGTTGGCAAGATGCCCTATACTCACAGACTGGCACTCGACGTGACAGAAATCATTATTGCCAACGCATTAATGATGCATCTGGCTGGGTACTCAGTGTTCAAAATGAGCATGAAAGAGCGCCATCAGAAAAGTGCCGTCACGATACTAGGCTTCGTAGCTTGGAGAGATACGCTCCTGTAAATCTTCAAAATATGAACGGCAAGGGTACGATAGAATTTAGAGCATTCGCTGGCACTCTGAATAAGAGTAAGATTCTACACCACCTTTGGACAGCCTTTTGTATCGTACATAACGCAAAACGTAATATCTCGCTTAAACAAATGAAGTGGGAGCAAAAATCACTGAAAGGTAAAGATTCACTAAAATGGTTTCACCACCATCTTGGCAGAAATTTCTTTCTCCCGATTTTTAAAGAAAACTTTGCTACCATGCGTAGGAAAGCTGAGACGTTATCCGAGCAATACGATAATCGAATTTAATTGCTTGTCCTAGCAAGTGGGGCAAGCGGGCATAAACACTCGCTTGTTCCACATTATTTAAAAATAAACAAAAATATACTTGACTTTATACAACTTTAAGTGTACATTGTTTATATAAGATAAAACACCACTAACAAATAAAAATAAATAGAAAGATAAAAATTATGTGCTTAGCAATTTTCAAACCTGCAAACAAGGAAGTCTTAAAGTATCAAATGGAAAACGCATTTGATAGCAATGATGACGGAGCTGGCTTCGCTTACCCTCTTAATGGTAAAGTAGTTATCGAAAAAGGTTTTTTCAAATTTGAAGATTTTTGGAAAGCAATCGTTCCCCATATGGATAAGCCTATGGCAATCCACTTCCGATGGTCAACTCACGGCAAAGTTGATGAATCAAATTGTCACCCTTTTCAAATCAATGACGAATTGGCAATGATTCACAACGGCGTCATCAGTGGCATCGACATTGTAGACGAAGACAAATCCGACACTAGGACTTTTGTCGATGACTATGTAAAGCCTATCAATAAAGGTAATCCACGTTTCATCTACACAGAGTATGGCAAGCGTACCCTCAAAGCGTGTATCGGCGCGAGTAAACTTGTCTTTATCAATAAAAAAGGTAAAGCAGTTATCGTTAACGAGAGTGCGGGACATTGGAACGGAGACATTTGGTACTCTAATGACTCTTACAAGCAAGTAAAAGTCCGTTATAGTCAATTCACCTCCCCTTATTATGGAGCAGGGACTTACTATAACACTGGAGGCTCTTGTGCATCTTCTGATGATGTTCTTGGAAAGACGAAAAAAACCAAGAAGCAAAAGAAGCAGAAGAAGGCAAAAAAAAACACTTGGCTTCCAAAAAGCGAGCGGGTAGTGGAGCAGAAACGTCTAGCGGAAGCTCAGATAGAGTATCTGAATTCTACGAGAGATACGCATCTAGACGATACCCCTAGGAGTGACTTCGACCTCACGCCAAATATGGATGCGGTCGAAGACTCCAATGGCACATTTTGCCCACTAGTAACTGATGAATTCGATAAACTAAATAGAGGAGAATAATAATGATGAATAAACCTAACTACCATTGGCAGAAAAAAGCATATCTATTAAGTTCGGACTCAAGTACAGTACTCAGGCACTTAACTCATGCTAAAACAATTTTCTTAGACATAAACGTGGTGTGTAACTTAACCCACCTCCCTCGGCAAGATACTCTAGACCTCATAACTGAGTTAGAAGAGGGAGGGTGGGTGACTTACGCTCGTAAAGTTGCTGAGAAAGATAAGACAACTTGTAGCTCAACCTTGTATATCGGATTAAGCGAGCGTGTAGCTAGACGTCAACTAGTCGCACGTAAGTTTAACGCTACGAAATATGAAACAAGCAATATTTAAATTCATAAAGGACCTCACACTTGGCGGTACACACGAGGCAAGAAAGGAAACTCAAATGCAAACAATTCAAGAACCATTTAATGAAATTTGGCACCTTGATAAGGCGCGCAGCGAACGCTGGGAAAAGCCAATCTTGGTCACCACTGTCGGAAAACTAGAGCGAGAAGGCTTATATGACCCTTGGTACTCAGATATTCCAAACTCTCCAACCTTTTGGTATGATAGTGCCAAGCGGGATAAGGTGAGTTGCATTACACATAAATCTAAATCACCCACTGGCATCCCTGTCGGATTAGTAGTGATGAATAAAGTGGAGTTTTAATAATGATAGAATTAATTGAGACTTGCCTACTATTTACACCTTGGGTAGCAACAATTGGATTTTTAATTCACCTAGAAACATTAAAAAAAGATTAAATAATCCTTGACTTATGTAGCCCTAGCGTGTACATTGTACTTATAAGATTAATAATAACCTATAAAATACATGAATAACACTATTACAAGAGACCGCGCGAAGATTAAAATTCACGACACAAACGGAAAAATTTTCCGCGCTAAATTCACAAAGAAAGACGGAACCTTGCGCGAAATGGTTTGTCGTCTCGGAGTTAAAAAGTACGTTAAAGGAGTTGGACGCAATTTCAACCCTAGTGACTATGAGCTAGTTGGCGTGTTTGATATGCAAAAAGACGCACATCGCATGATTAACATCAAGACCCTTGAGGCTCTTACTATTAACGGAACAACCTACGAGGTGGCATAATGAAACTAGCAAAAACATTCCCAAAAATGTCCAACAATGATTGGAGGAAATTACAAATTTCCACCGATGCCAAAAACCAAAGGGATTGGGCAGAGAGAAAAATGCACGACATGGAGAACGACCCTGATTCTTTTACCCTCAGGGACTACCTGAAAGTACGCGCAGGCTATAATACAGCAATAGAAACACTAAAGGAGTTACAATAATGAATATAGTAGATTTAAGAGACCAGATGACACGAAAGGCAATCGAGTGGGAAGAAGAACTAGAGGGCAAGGGTGTCGGTGAAGATATAGGAATAATGGTACGGGCTTGGGTCAGTATGATAGAAAGGCTAACTACTAAATTAGTTAACCCTCGGAAAGACCAAGAAGCTATTACTAAGCAAATCGTATCCTATGGAGACAAAATCCTCGAAGAAATGGAAAAGACTCAGAAGAATCAAAACAGAATCCACCCCGATGAAGACCCAAACACAAGGAGGAACTACTAATGCCTAGAATTAGAACCAAAAACGATTTCGACTTTTTTGAAGTAAGTTCAGCCTACCAGAAGACAGTAAGGCGCGGACACATGAATGCACTCCATTGGGCATACGAATTATATATTAGCGGATATGCCGAATATTTCTGGAAACGTACGCATATCATTGCTATGGAAGATGTCGGATTAGCTGACCCTGACGCAATAACTCGTATAGTTGCCCTTAAACAAGCATTTGACTACCTACATAAGAAGAAAGACCCGCATGAAAGACTTTGTATCTTCCAAGCAGTCATGTATTTAGTGAGAGCTAAGAAGTCGCGCCTAATAGACTGGACTAAGATGAAAGTCGTCAATAGACATAAGTTAGTATGCGAAGGAGGAATAGACCCCGTAACAAAAACGGCTCAACCACCTCTGGAGATACCCGAATATGCGCTAGATTGTCATACCAGAAGAGGAAAGCAGGCAGGCAAGACGGTAATGGACTTCTTCACGGAAGGCTCAGAACTAAATAATCATGAAGAGCTTCCCTACGAGAGAGACTTTAGAGATTGGTCACTAAAACTGCACCAGCTTCCGAAAGCAACGCAAGAAGCCATGCGTCCACCAGTCGGTGAAAAGCATGACCTAATGCCAGACAAACCAGCAGAAGAAGTATCTGTAGCAGTAAAGAAAGACCCACAAGCAACGCTTTTTTAATTTCTGTATTAGTGTTATTAGCCCGTTCCCTTTAATCAGGGAGCGGGATTTTTGCGTAGGCGGTGCTGATAGATACCTATGAAAGGCGGTGCGTACGCGTGCGTATTTGGCAGCCAGTTTTCCATCAGGCTGGAACCACCCTCAGGCGGAGGGCATGGGAATAGACCTTGGCTTGGGCTTAGGCTTGGAGATGGCAAAAGGCTTTGGGCTTACAGCAACCCGCTCGAAGAAGGTAAGGCTTGGTATGAAAGAAAAAGAATTTAAGCAAAAAAGTATAGCTTGGAGCTACTCAGTCATCGAAGGCATGATTAGACAGAGTCAAAATATCCCGCTAACAAAAGAAGAAAAAAATGACTTTATAAAAGACTGCAAATCAAAGACTTATGAAACAAATAAAAAAAAGATAAAAAAATAGTTGACTTACTAGCTCAATATGTTACTTTGTAGTTATCAATAACGATAAACCATTAAATAAAAATAACAATGAGCAGTAAAAGTGCAAAATGTGCGAGGCAATCGCAAATCGCTAGAAACGTAGAGAACGGAGTTTATATCCGTAAGGCTCTCACTAAACTTGACGGAAAGTTTACCACCAAGCGTGGCAATGTTCGTAGAGTTAAAGCTGAGATGCAAGAAAAGTATGACTGGGATAAGTTTTTCGGACGTCGATAGAAAGGAATTATAAAATGTACACCATAAACGATATAGAAATAACAATTCCAAGCGGAAAATTATTCATGTGCTCTGGCGAGTTAGAGTTTGAGTATGAGCCAGGCGAACCCGATGAGCCGTGGGGACATTGGGGAGCAACACCAGGCTATGGACCCCAAGCCACATCAATCGAGGTAACTGAATTAGAGTGTGACTACGAAGATGAAGATGGCAATCTACACCAACCAACCAAGGAAGAGCTAAAAGCCGTCAAAGAAGCAATCGTTCAGTACTACGAGGACAACAATGAGTTAATCACTGAATCATACGAGGAGAGCGCATATGACCACATCTAAAATTTATGTAAACCACGAAGCGAGCAAAGTGGATGGAACACATCTGCAAGGCTATGTACACACCACCAAGCGAGACCTAAAAAGTCTCCTTGGCAAGCCACTATTTGAAGACTTCATGGCGTATGATAAAGTTTTAACCGAGTGGGTATTAGAATTTAAAGATGGCTTGGTCGCAACTATTTACGATTGGAAACTTGATGAAGCCTTAAAAATGGATGACAATTACGAATGGCACATCGGTGGACATAAAAAAGAAGTCGTGGAGAGAGTCCAAGACTTAATCACAGGAGATACAGAATATGAAATTAAAAACGAGAAGCGCCGTTAAGGCTCCATACACAAGAATATTTAAAGATAGAAAGAAAGAACATGAGAGACGTAAATGTAGGGCAAGGGTCAGATTCGGAACTAAATAATCATTTAGTTGAAGTAGCAGAGAAGCTTGGCTTTGAAACGAGTAAGCAGAAATTGTTCTGCGACATCATGGCAAGATTCCAAGAGATAGAAATGCCATTTTGGAATGCAGTAAATATAAGCCTTCACTTACTAGTCATGGAGGGAACCCATATCCATAATAAAAATACAGAAAAGTAAAAAAAAGTTTTAGTTTTACTTGACATTTGTCAATATAGCTAGTATATTGTCTTTATAAGATTAAATAATCCTTAAATAACACTAAAAATGATAAAAATAATACAGAATCCTAATTTTCAAAATTGGTTTACCTTAGTAAACAACAAAACTAACGAGACCGAAGAGATAGCAGGCAGAGCAAAAGCCGTCCGAGTGGCGCTTAAAATTGCCAAGCGAATCGGTGAAAACCAAGTCATAGTAGAAGACACACGGGGATGGAAGGCGGTGGAGGTGTAATGGAAATCATAGCAGTTAGCGAACATCACTACGGCTTTACCACCAAATACTACGTAGAATACGCCAATGGCACATCAGAGTGGTCGTATATCTGCCTCAAATCATTTGAACCATACTTGGCATGCAAGACATCATAAAAGACATCCTACACACACCCACGTCCATCAGAGAGAAGCAACAAGAAGCTGTGGACTCAGACACAATTTACGTGAACATCGCCACTGGCAAGACAGAGCGTCAGGCTGGCAAGATGTCTCGCGCAGTATACAAACTAACCAAGCGCAGTAACTACGGCACTTGCCTAAGCAGAATTAGCCCCTACCGCGCATAGAAAGACCCAAATACATATGAATACACTATAAAGCCCCATGTAAGAGCGTTAGTATGGCTTAAAACACCACCAACACGCTCATAAGCATTGTTATTTAAGAAGCGGAGTCGTTCCCAGTGAGCGGCTCCGTTTTTTTGTGTCTGGATTCCAAGCAAGGCGGTGCGTATAGCAGGGCAGGGAGGTAGGGGAGCAATAAATTGCGTCTTGGCTTGGGCTTGGCATGGAGGAAGCAGCTGTCCAGCCGCACCAGAAGGGCATGGTTTAAGTAAAGGCAAGGGCACTGCAGCCTGATTACACGGTTATACAAGGGCAAGGGTGAAGGGAAAAGAAGGCAAAAGGGTCAGGGAACAGCAGCCGCAGCTGCCAGATTGACCTCAGGCGAAGGGACAAGGAAGGGTGACCAGCCTGATTTACCAGTTAACCAGAAGGGCAAGGGCTTGGTTATGCTGCCAGTAAGCCGCAAGGATGCAGCCGCAACCAGTAAGAAAATTACCCTAGGCACGGCAAAAAAACGGTAAATCAGGCCAAATTTAACGGTGTGGAGAGGCAAATCGGGCATAAATACCTGAAAAACAGCATGGAATAAGGCTTTTACCTGGAAAAAATCACGAAATAAGGCTCTGGCAACCTGGTCCAGCCAGTACCGTGCGAGCAGCGAGGGCTTGGAGGGAGGGGGAAGACGGTACTCCAGACAAAAAAACTGATATTTATCCAGAAAAAAACCAGAAAAACACGGAAAAACCTGAATACTTACCCTTTATATAAGTATGAACATAGAGAAATATATCCAAAACGAACGTAAGAAAAACGCAGAATACATGGCATTAGTGCTTAAGATAAGGCCTAACCTGTCATTCAAAGAGTATATTGAAGAGAAAACCCAGTTAAATGCTGAATTAGGGAGAGCAGTAGACCTAGGCTACATAGAAGACCAGTACTATGAAGACCACCAGCCCGAAATATTAAGAGAAAGAGAACTGGAAAACATGGCAAGCGAAGTTGAGGCAACCCTTACCAGTTAGTAAGTGTTATGTTCCAGTGTGTATTAAGTACTATCCAGTACTATATCGGCCTAAAAGCGTGCGTGGAAGCGTGCATACCCAGTGTAATAACGGTTATAACCTAGTAAATACGGACTTGGATACCTGATTTACCAGCCGTACCGTCCAGTTTTTTATATGCAGGCAATGGTTTAAGCGCTAGATATACAGCTCACCCTGCTCCAGATACCTAAAGAAGGCGGTGCGCAGCGAGTACCTAGCAAAGGCGGTGCCCAGAGAAACGGTAGGGTAGGAGGCGGGCGGGTGGTCGGTTGGCTGTGGGCGAACAGCATGGTTCGGTCGGTCAGCTTGGGTCGGTCAAGCCAAGGGTGCAAAGGGTATGGGAAGAGGCTCTGGACTAGGGCGGTATACAATTCAGGGTAACCCCGTGGCATCGAAAAATTGCACGCACAATAAAAATTGCACGCACAATAAAAAATTAACCGCTTAATAAAAATCGTTGGGTACAATTGTGAATTAGTGTAAATACACTAAATGGATATATACTCTATGTGAATAACTAAAACATAGCAAGTTGCATGCCAACTTTTTACCTATTTTCACCTCGGGTAATTATCCTACTTAAAAATTGACTTATTCTCCTATAGTAAAAAAGTAAATTATTCTGTTATTTTATTGCCTTATTATATAACTTTAAAATAATCAATAAATTTGCTTGACATTGCCACGAACAGCCTGAAACCCGCATAAACACTGGCATTGTGGATTTTTGAATCGATAAAATATTTCATAAGTCGCTGTAAAAGAAGACTTTACGAAAAACTTTTTTGCTTTAACTTTTTTTATTGCAAATTACTTGCAATAAGAGCGAATTTTTTTTCTT